>JGI12109J20283_12751349_pt1 | contig 23145 bp, 19 predicted proteins | sample ElkSlonscriptome_12_FD_20283 | JGI IMG/M metagenome (IMG submission 20283)
GGATTGGTGTGCGTACTCCAACCATACCACCAGGGATGTGGTGTGTCTGCATGCGATACGCATGGGTAAAGTAAAATGGTCATCTCTGAAACCATGTCTTAGTTAATCAAATACAGCAACGGGTAGAGAAAAACCCAGACCATATCCACAAAATGCCAGTAGAGCCCGGTACCCTCGACCGGGGTGTAGTGGCTGGATGAGAACTTGCCGCGCCAGGCAAGAAACGCGATCACCGCCACTACTCCCAGGCCAATCGTCATATGCACCGCATGCAGCCCGGTCATAAAAAAGTAGAAGACAAAGAAGAGCGCCACCTGCGCGGCATGCTCGCCGGTGTAGGTGAAGAAGATGCCGGGCACCAGTCCCTCCTGGTATTCGTGATAATATTCGTAGCCCTTGATTCCCAGGAAGATCGTCCCAAACACGATGGTCAGGAGCAGGAACATCACCAACCGCTTGCGCTGATCCAGTTGCGCTGCTCGCACCGCCAGCGCCATCATCAAGCTGCTGACGAGCAGGATGCCGGTGTTAATGCTGCCCAGCAGCAGATTGGTATGGCTGCTACCCTCGGCAAAGGCGGCGGGATAGAGGTAGCGGTAGACGGCGTAGGCCACGAACAGCCCCCCGAAGAACATCACCTCGGTGCCCAGGAAGAGCCACATCCCCAGGTATGAAGTCTCATGCTGATGCTCCATGCTGTCGAACTGGTGCGCATGGGCAATCGGTGTCTCAGTCATGCTGCCCTCCCTGTGGGGTAAACTCTTCGGGATTCTCCGGCGAATACTGGTACGGTCCCACGGTGACGGTTGGTGTCTGCTCAAAGTTGTGCGTGATCGGCGGTGAACTGGTCTGCCACTCCAGGCCGGTCGCCTTCCAGGGATTGTCGTCGGCATTCTGCCCGTAGCGTAATGACCAGAGCAGGTAGACAATCGGCAGCAGGTAGCCCACCGCCAGGATTGACGCGCCGGCGGTTGACAGCACATTCAGCGCCTGGAACTCGACCGGGTAGGCATGGTAGCGGCGCGGCATACCCATGTAGCCGAGGATATACTGTGGGAAAAAGGTTAGATTAAAACCCAGGAAAAGTGTCAGTGCCGCCAGTTGACTAATCTTCTCCGGGTAGAGCTTCCCGGTGATCTTGGGCCACCAGAAATGTATCCCGCCCAGGTAAGCTGTAACCATGCCGCCGACCATAATGTAGTGAAAATGCGACACGACAAAGTAGGTATCATGAACCTGAACATCCACCGGCAGCGCCGCCAGGAATAGCCCGGTCAATCCGCCCATGGTAAACAGGCCGATAAAACTGAGCGCGTAGATCATCGGCGTCTTGAACGAAATCGACCCCTTGTAGAGCGTTGCGGTCCAGTTAAACACCTTTACTGCCGAAGGAATCGCAACCAGATAACTCAGCAGGGAGAAGATCATGCCGCCATACATGGACTGCCCGGCGACAAACATATGGTGCCCCCAGACCAGAAAGCCCAGGATGGCAATCGCCAGGCTGGAGAAGGCCACAAAGGTATAGCCAAAGATCTGCTTGCGCGAAAAGCAGGTGATCAGCTCACTGGTGACGCCCATCCCCGGCAGGATCATAATGTAGACCGCCGGGTGCGAGTAGAACCAGAACAGATGCTGGAACAGCAGCGGATCGCCCCCCAGGGCCGGGTCAAAGATGCCCACGCCCAGCAACCGCTCCAGCCCGATCAGCAGCAGCGCAATCGCCAGGACCGGCGTTGCCAGCACGATAATCAGGCTGGTGGCATAGAGCGACCAGACGAAGAGCGGCAGGCGAAACCAGTTCAGGCCAGGGGCACGCATTTTGTGAACGGTGATGATAATATTTAGCCCGGTAAAGATTGACGAAAAACCGGTGATAAAAATCCCGGCGGCGGTTGCCATCACAAAGGTGTTGGCGTAGACACTGCTGTAGGGCGTGTAGAAGGTCCAGCCGGTATCGACGCCGCCCAGGATGACTACCGCCGCCACAAACAGGCTGCCGAGCAGAAACACATACCAGCTTGCCAGATTCAGACGTGGGAAGGCCATATCACGCGCGCCGATCATCATCGGGATCAGGAAGTTGCCCAGCGTGGTCGGGATGGAGGGCACCAGGAAAAACCAGACCATGATGATGCCATGCAGCGAGAAGAGCTTGTTGTAGGCTTCACTCGTCACCAGATCTCCCGCCGGCGTCACCAGTTCCAACCGGATCAGCGTGGCCGCCGCGCCGCCGAGCAGGAAGAGGAAGGTCAGGGTGATCGTGTAGAGCACGCCGATCCGCTTGTGATCGGTCGTCAGGAACCAGGATCTGATGGTGTAGTTGATACTCAGATAGTCGCCATGGCGCGGGCCGGCCGCGGTAGTCACGCTCATTGGTTATTCCTCTATTCCGTATTCCGTACCCTGTATTCCGTACCCTGTATTCCGTATTCCGTATTCCGTATTCCGTATTCTGTATTCTGTTTCGTTGTAGTTAGAAGGCAGAAAAGATACAAAACCGGCATTACGAACCCGTTGTTACCGTTGGCGTTGAGAGCGGAAGTGTGCCCGGTGTGCCGCTCATGTCGGGTGAAGGTGCCGCGTCCTCTGCTTCTGCCAGCGACTTGAGGTAGGCCACCAGCAGCAGCATCTCTTCCTCGCTGATCTGCCCCTCGTAGGCCGGCATGACCGCCGGATATCCGGCAACAATCTTCGCATTCGGGAAGTAGATCGACTCACGGATATAGGTCTCGTCAGCGGTGACAAAGCCCCCCTCTTGCAGGGGCACCGGCTCGCCAAACAGCCCCACCAGCGACGGCCCGATCCCGCTGCCGTCCATACGGTGGCAGCCGCTACATCCCTGACTTAGAAACAACTGCTCCCCCTGCGCTGCCATCGACTCGGGTGAGGGTGGCCCAACCGCCGCCGACCCGCCGGTCAGCCAGGTCTGGTAGTCGCGCGGCTCCATCACGATCACCTGGCCGATCATGCCGGAGTGTTCCGTCCCGCAATACTCGGCACAGAAAAGGTGATACGCGCCGGTCCGCGTGGCCTCAAACCAGGCGGTCACATAGGTGCCCGGCAACACATCGTGCTTGAGCCGGAAGGCGGGCACGTAGAAGCTGTGAATGACATCCTGCGAGGTCATAATCAGGCGGATCGGCTGATCCACCGGGACATGCAACTCGTTGATCTCCTGCTGCCCGCCGGGATGCTGCACTTTCCACATCCACTGCTTGCCCACGACATAGATCTCTAGCGCATCCTGGGGCGGGCGAAAAATATGAAAGTAGAGGCCGGCCGACCAGATAAACACCGGCAGCGCCAGCATCAGCAGTCCGCCCATCCAGGCCAGTTCCATCTTGGTGTTACCCACTACCACCCCGGCCCGGCTCGCCTGCGATTTGCGCCGGTATTTGACGCCAAAGTAGGTAATCAGGCTGACAATCAGGAGCGTAAAAAAGGAACTCAGCCCCAGCAGCGTGAGAAAGAGCGCATCCACCTGCCCGGCGAAGGTCGAAGCCTGATCGGGAAAAAACGGTACATAGTCATCCATTGCTTGGTTGCTCCTCTGCTTGCCGGGCCGTACCGGGTTGCCGCCGATCACGCCGTAGCATCACCGTCATGAGCGTACCCAGTGCCAGCACGGTCGCCACCCCGGCTACCTGCAGCAGTTGGACAATCGCCAGGGTGTATTTGCCCGTCTCCGGATCGTAGTGATAGCAGCGCAGCAACACCTGATCGACCGGCGTGCCGATCTTATTGGCCGAGGCTTCGACCAGACCCAGGCGCAGGTCGCGTGGGGCAAACTCAATCCCAAAGAGGTAGCGCGAGATCTTGCCCTGCGGCGTCAGGATTACAATGCCGCTGGGGTGGGCATACTGATCAATTTCCGGGTCGTAGGCATACTGAAAGCCGACCGCCTGCGCCAGTTGCCGGATCGCCGTTTCTTCGCCGGTCAGAAAATGCCAGCCGGTGTCGCTCCCCGGACGGTTGTAACGCTGTAGATACATGGCTTTGGTAACGGCTGCCAGGCGCGGCGGCTCACGCGGGTCGATGCTGACGTTGAGGACAACAAATTCATTTCCGACATCGAACTCCAGTTCCTGCAAACTCCTGAAGAGCCCATCCCGCACCATTGAGCAGAGCATTGGGCATTCGTAATAGCCCAGCGCCAGAATCACCGGACGGTTGCCAAAATAGTCTTGCAGGCGCACCACCGTGCCCGCCTCGTCCTGAAACGTCAGATCAAGCGGCACCTGGGCATTCAGGCGTTGCGCAAAGCCGACCTGATCCAGCATCTCGTCGTCCGGGGTTTGTGCCCGGACCGGGACAACGGCAACCAGCAGCGCCGGCAGCAGGGCCAGAACAACAGGTAGCCACGCGGGGCTACCCCTACAGGTACGCGGGCGCGGTGATTGGAAACCCCCACCGGCTCCTGAACGATATTGCCCCATCAACGCTCCTCCTCTTCCCTCGCTTACTACCAATGTGCCATCAACCCGGCAATCAACTTGAATAGGCGCACCGGGCGCACCGGCGGTATGTTCCTGTTCATCATCTCGGTGTTCTCTGTGGCTATGACAACAAATCAGTATTACTCCGCTGACTCTTCCTGCTCCAGCCACCACTCCAGGCCGCCGGAGCTTTCCAGGTCCGGGACATCGCTGGTGAAGCCGTCGAAGGTGTACTCCTCAATCCCACCTTCGCGCACGGGCAACCCCTCCTCCAGCACCAGGTCCATCGCCCGGTCAATCGGCACCCGGACGATCTCCGCGTCCCGGTTGGCCCAGCCATAGCTGTTCAGTATCACGATCTGATCCTCGCGCAACTGCTGCCAGTCGCGGGCCGGGTTAGCCTGCAGGCGCGGTCCCGGCGGCAGCGCTTTGGGGTCCGCCAGCGGTGAGGGCAGACCATCATTCAGCGCCGCGCGACTCGCCAGGAAGTTGTAGAACCCCAGCAATCCCAGGGCGATGACCACCAGCAGGGCAACCAGCGCCGCCCCGGCCAGCGCGACATTGCGGGCACTGACATCGTTCTGCTCGTGCCCCAGTTTGATCGCCTCCGCCAGTTCGGCCTGCTCGCGGTAGTTGCGCTCGTCCTGGTCGGTGGACTGGTTGCGCTGGCGGATGGCATTGATCAGCCCGCCGATCAGGCTGATGCGCAGGAGGGTACTGCCACAGCCGGTACGCCCGGAACCATTGGGAGATGTACGTGGGTTAGCCATGACTGGGAGCCTCCTGCAACGACGTAGGGGCAGGCGCTGATCGGGTATTTCGTGGCAGCAGCGGCTGCCCCTTGAGCTGCCGAACAAACGCGGCCACCCAGATCCCGCCGATCCCAAGCGGGATGAGCAGATCGAACAGGTGGATCTGCAGATCCGCCGGGTGGAACGTCGGCACGATAAACCAGAAAAGATCCACCAGATAGAGCAGCACAATCGCCGCCGCCAGGGTTGACAGCGTAGGAATAGAGAACTTGAGTCGCCGCGAGAGCAGCAGCACAAAGGGCAGTACAAACAGCGTCAGGATCAAAAAGCGCCCGATCCAGCCCCACCCGCCGCGAATCCGCGCGGTGTACCAGGTTACCTCCTCCGGCAGATTGCCTGCCCAGATGATCAGGAACTGCGAGAGATGGATGTAGGCCCAGATCATCACAAAGCCCAGCAGGAGCTTGCCCAGGTCATAGAAGTGCTCCGGCGTGACCACCTCCGCCAGGGGCGGACGGCGTGCCAGCAACCCCAGCAGCGCAATGGCAAAGGCCAGCCCGAGCACCGCCTCCCGGCTGATAAAGAGCACACCATAGATCGTGGAGTACCAGTGCGCCTCCAGCGACATGGCCCAGTCCCAGGCGGCAAAGGTGACCGTCAGCACATAGAGCAGCATCCCGGCGCGACTGAGCAGGCGCATGCGGACGGCGTAGGCCGGGTCGCCGGTGCGGTCCTGGGCCAGCGACCAGCGGCGCAGCAGGTAAGCAAAGCCGATCCAGATACCAAGGTAGAGCGCCGCGCGCAGCAGAAAGGCCGTCGGGTTGTAGAGCACCTGCCGATGTTGTAGCGCCTCCTCCTCGGCGACGAGTTCGGGTTGGGCCCAGGGATAGAGTTCATGCAGACCAAACGCCAGTGGCAGGAAGAGCAGTGCCATCACCGGAAGCACCATCGCGCCCGCCTCCAGGATGCGCCGGGTGACGAAGCCCCACTTGCCGCCGACCATCAGATGGAGCATGCTGATGCCAAAGCAGCCCAGCGCCAGCCCCAGCCAGAAGAGGTAGGCAAACAGGTAGGACTGAAAAAACTGCGCCGGGTTGACCAGATTAAGCAGAGTGACGAGGATGGCAATTGCCAGACCGCCACCACCAATCGCCAGAGCGATCCACTGAATACGGTTCAGTTCTGCCTGCCAGGACGCGGTCTGGTTCATCGTTCGACCTCCTCTAACGCCGGGCGCTGCTCCGGCGGCACATCGGCCAGGGCGGCATTCTGACTGCGCTGGAGCGCGCGAATATAGGCGGTAATCGCCCAGCGGTCATCCGGCGAGACACGGTCGGCGTAGCTGTACATCTGTCCAAAGCCATTGGTAATCACATCAACAAAGTAGCCGGGGGGCGCGTTACGCAGGCGCTCGGTGTGGTACGAGGGCGGCTGCATAAACCCGCGCTGGACGATCATCCCGTCGCCGTAGCCGGTCAGACCGTGGCAGGGCGCGCAGTAGATGTTGTATCGCTCCTGACCGCGCTCGAGTACCACACGCGTCACCGGAGCAGGAAAGGCTTCAGCCGGTTCGCCATCGATGCGCCCGGTGGTGAAATACTCGCTGACCCGCGTCTGCCCCAGCGCCACCGTGTTTGGCTCCAGCGGCCGCGCCAACTGGTTATTCTCGAAGAAGGCGCTCGGCTCGTAGGGCTTAAACCGGGCCTTGCTGCGCATGTTACAGCCCGCCGGCAGCAACCCAATCAGACCGATGATGAAGATCAGTGTGCCTACGTGCCTGCTCATGGGTAAGATTTTCCTGGTAGGGACGCGCTTCTGGGCGTCCGTAGCCGGAGATGCTTCCCTGGGGCGGCGACGATATGCTGGGTGCATACAATTCCCTCGTCTCATTTCATACGAGTTACGCGGTGGCGCTGGTTTCGGCCTGGTGCCAGACCTGAAGGCCGCTTCGTCTCCGGCAGGGTGGAAGAAATCCACTCTTTTTCACAAAACATTCACTAAGTGAATGTTTTGTGAAAAAGCATATACAGGTACCATGCTGCCGCAGGCGATTCTGCCGTTCATCGGGTGAAACGCCCGGTTTGAACGCGCACTGCATAAGTCGTGTAAGTTAACCTCAATGCTCAACGCTACTCACCGTCAGCGGCTTCAGACTCTCCAGGAAGCGCCGCGTCTCTGCCTGATCAAACTGGTCGTCGGTGGCCTCAATGCAGAGAAAGAAGCGGTCTTTGGAGGCCAGTTGAAACCGCTCGACATTGAAGACCGGGTGGTAAGGTTTGGGCAGTCCGTTTAACGCCAGCATCCCGATTGCGCCTGCCAGCGCCGCGATTAACACCGTCAACTCAAATGTCACCGGGATAAAGGCCGGCCAGCTATGCAACGGTCGCCCGCCAACGTTGAGCGGGTAGTTGATCACCGAAACATAGTATTGCAGCAGGTAGCCGCCGCCCCCACCGACAATCCCGCCGATCAGCATAATCAGCGGCACGCCCGAGCGCCGGAAGCCGATCGCCTTACTCAAACCCTCCACCGGGAAGGGCGTGTAGGCATCCATCCGACGATAGCCCGCGGCGTAGGTCTGCTGCGCGGCGGTCAGCAGTTCATCCGGACTGGTAAACTCGGCCATCAGGCCATAGACTGGTGGTATGTTCTCTGCCTCTGCCATTCGTTTCTTCCATTTCTTCGTGGGCTTCGTGGTTAATACAATCGAGCCAGGCCGAATCAATCCCCGGACGGTACCGGTTGGCGTTGCGCGCCGGGTGGGGCTTCTTCCTCCCCTTCGGTCTCCTCCACCAGTTCGCGCATCTCGTAGATCGAGAGCATCGGCAGGAAGCGGATAAAGAGAAAGAGCAGCGACCCAAACAGGCCAAAGGTACCAATAAAGGTCGCCCAGTCCCAGAATGTGCCGGCGTACATGCCCCACGCCGCCGGGATAAAATCGCGGTGCAGGCTGGTAATGACGATCATGTAGCGCTCCAGCCACATCCCGATATTGACAATGATCGAAATCGCAAACAGCGCAAAGATATTCGTTCGCACCCGCTGAAACCAGAGCGGCTGGATCGCCAGAACATTACACGCCAGCACCAGCCAGTAGACATGCGCATACGGACCAAACATGCGGTTGAGCAGCATATACTGCTCAAACTGGTTATCGCTGTACCAGGCGATATAACTCTCGCTGATATAGCCATAGGCAACCAGTAGTCCGGTCGCCAGTACAATTTTTGCCATGTTGTCCAGATGTTGCGTGGTGATAAAATCTTGCAGCCCGAAGATGCGGCGGATAGGAATGGTCAGGGTCAACACCATGGCAAACCCGGAGAAGATCGCCCCGGCCACAAAGTAGGGCGGGAAGATCGTGCTGTGCCAGCCGGGGATAATCGACACTGCGAAGTCGATACTGACGATACTATGCACCGAGACGACCAGCGGTGTTGCCAGGCCCGCCAGGATCAGGTAGGTCATCTCGTAGCGGTGCCAGTGGCGGATCGAGCCGCGCCAGCCGAGGGAGAGAATGCCATAGATAATCTGCGTGGAGCGCCGTTTGGCCCGGTCGCGCAGGGTTGCCATGTCCGGGATCAGCCCCAGGTACCAGAAGACCAGTGACACCGTGCCATAGGTCATCACGGCGAAGAAATCCCAGACCAGCGCGCTGCGGAACTGCGGCCAGACGCCCATCCGGCTGGGGTAGGGGATCAACCAGTAGGCGAACCAGGGGCGGCCCAGGTGCAGCAGCGGGAACAACCCGGCACAGGCCACGGCAAACAGCGTCATTGCCTCGGCAAAACGATTGATCGAGGTGCGCCACCGCTGGTTCAGCAGCAGCAGGATAGCCGAGATCAGCGTGCCCGCGTGCCCGATGCCAATCCACCAGACGAAGCTGACAATGGCGAAGCCCCAGCCAACCGGGACATTCAGCCCCCAGATACCGATACCCCGCGCAAACAGGTAGGTAATCGATGCCATCAGCACCATGAAGATGCTAAACGAGATGCCGAAGCCGATAAACCAGCGCAGCGAAGTGCGCCGCTCCAGCACAATCGCGCTGATCTTATCGGTGACGGAGGCATAGGTGTAACCCGGCTCCAGTACCGGACCGACGGGCCGTTTTTGCTCGGAGCGCTCTGCCATCAGGCTGTCCCCTCTTCAACTGCCGGGTTGGGATTGCGGAACCGCGCCAAATAGCTGGTGCGCGGGCGCGTGCCCAGCTCGCGCAGCAGGCCATAGTTTTGCGGCAGGGCTTTCAGTTGCGTCACCCGGCTGTCAGGATTGTTGATATCGCCAAAGGTGATCGCCCGGGTGGGGCAGGCCTGCTGGCAGGCCGTCCAGACCTCACCATCGCGGATAGGCCGCTCTTCCTTCTTGGCCTCGATCCGCGCGGAGCTGATCCGCTGCACGCAGTAGGTACACTTCTCCATCACGCCTCGGGTGCGCACGGTGACATCCGGGTTGTGCATCAACTGAATAACCGGCGTATCCTGGTTGGCATACTGGAAAAAGTTGAAGCGCCGCACCTTGTAGGGACAGTTGTTGGAGCAGTAGCGCGTCCCCACGCAACGATTGTAGATCATCATATTCAGCCCCTCGCTGTCATGCACTGTCGCCGCCACCGGGCAGACCAGCTCGCAAGGGGCTTTCTCACAGTGCATACAGGGGCGCGGTTGGAAGTAGACCGCCGGGTTGTAGACATCTTCGCCCTCGTAGTAGCGGTCAATCTTGAGCCAGTGCATCTCGCGCCCGGCCTTCACGCCCTCTTTACCGACAATCGGGATGTTATTCTCGGCCTGGCATGCCACCAGGCAGGCGTTGCAGCCGATGCAGGCATTCAGGTCAATCGCCATACCCCAGGCATTACCTGGGTACTCAAATTCGGGGTAGAGCGAGGGCAACTCTTCCTCTGCCGGCCCGTCGCCATGGATAAAGTGCGGGTTGGCGCGGAACTCCTCCAGCGTGGCAGTTTCCACCAGTTTGCGCCCCTCCATTGCAAAATGGTTCTGCGTGGTGGCAATCGGCTCCTGGGTACCGATGCGCAAGAGTTCCAGCCCGGTGTCAAACCAGGGTGCATCCGAGGTGCGCAGGCTGTAGGCATTAAACCCCAGGGTGTTGTCACCGTCGCCACCGACCAGTCCCGCCTGCGAACGACCATAGCCCAGATGCACCGTCACCGCGTCATCGGGATGCCCCGGCATAATCCAGACTGGCCCGCGCACGCTGCGCTCGCGGTAGCGCAATTCGACCAGATCTTCATTCGCCAGATTGAAGCGCTCGGCGGTGTTAATGCTGATCAGGACCGCGTTGCCCCAGGTGATGGTAGTCAGCGGTTTGGGCGTCTCTTGCAACCAGCCGTTGTTGGCATAGCGCCCATCCCAGATCGTCGGGTCCGGGCGGAAGTTAATCTCCAGCCCCACTATTTCGCCCGGCTGGACGGGTGTCACCTGCGCCAGTTGCCCGGCAAAGTCCGCCCGCAGTTCAGCCTCTACCGGCGTGGCGGCTGTCCCGGCGACAACGCCGTCGTGCAGCGCGGTTTCCCAGAAGGTATCAAAACTCACATCACCGGCCTGCACCTGGTTCGCCCAGTAACCACGCACAATCTCATAACTCGTCGTAAAGGGCTGCTCCAGCAGAACCGCCAGCAGTTCGTGAACCGAATGCCCGTCGTAGAGTGGCGCAATCAGCGGCTGGATAATCGTGGCGGTGCCGTCGAAGGCACGCAGATCACTCCAGGACTCCAGTTCGTGCGTCTGGGGAATATGCCAGTGGCAGAGGCGCGCGGTCTCGTTATGGTAGAGGCCATGGTGAATACGCAGTTCCACATTTTCCAGGGCGGCGGCAAAATCGAGGTCCGCCGGGGCGGTGTAGACCGGGTTATCACTGAGGATGACCAGCATATCCACCTGCCCGGCCTGCATGTCCTGTACCAGTTCGCGCAGCGACGCAGTCTGGTCCACCGGGTTGGCCGCAACCGGCGCGATATACTCCACGGTGTTGCCGATACTGCCCAGCGCCGCGTTGATCGCATCGGCCAGCGCATGCACGGCGGGTGGCTGCGCAATGCCGGCCACCACCAGGCTAGACGCGCCGGACGCCTGGAGATCTTCCACCAGCGCTTCGATCCAGCCTGCCGGGATGCCGGCGGGGATGTTGGCTTCCCCATCACCCAGTTCAATCCCCAACGCCTGCGCAATGGCGCGCGCAACGTCGGCGATCTGACCGGCGCGCAGGACCAGCCGATGGTCGGCCATGGCCCCGGTAATCGTGGGCGAGCTTTCGATCACATAGAGGCGGTTCATCGCCAGCGGTTCCTCCCGGATCTGCCGCCGCTGCATAAACTGGCGGGCATAGCGCAGGCTGCCGGGATCATGCAGCAGGAAATCGGCGTCGAGGGCGAGAATGCGTTCGGCCTGCGCAAAGTTGTAGATCGGACTGACATCCTGATCAAAGGCCAGGCGTGCGCCGGCCCGCACATTATCGCGTCCCACCGGATCATACTGGTGCCGGCGTGCCTGCGGATAGGCCGCCAGCAGTTGCTCGATCTGGGAGAAGAGCGTGGGCGATGTCACCGTCTCGGTCAGCAGGCGCAAGCCCTGCCCCTGCGTCAGCGCCTGCATCTGCGGGATAATCTCTGACAGGAAGCTGTCCCAGGTGGCGATCTGGCCCCGGTTGCGCACCACCTGCGAGCGATCCGGGTCATAGAAGGTCAGAATGGCGGCCTGCCCGAAGACATCGGTTGCGCCCAGGCTGGCGGGATGGTTAGGGTTGCCCTCGATCTTCGTGGGGCGGCCCATGTGACTCTCGGCCAGCACGCCCCGGCCAAAGCCATTGAACTGTAGCGCCGTGGCAAAGAAGAGCGGTTTCCCCGGCACAATCCGCTCCGGCGCTTCGACATAGGGCACAATCTGCTGATCGGGCGGCACTCCGTTATTCTGGGTGCAGGCTGTCAGCCCGGCCAGCGCCATTGATGCGCCCATCAGCTTGAGGAAGCGGCGGCGGCTGACCGGGTTGTGCATTTCCGCTGCGCCCACCGGAAACTCCCGGTAGAGAAACGCTTTGAACGCATCTGTATCGGCCAGTTCCTCCAGGCTGCGCCAGTAGTGTGGCCCGCTTGTCTGGGCCAGGCGCGCGCGTATGCTGCTCAGGTCGAGTTGCTTTCTCGGCATAGTTCCTGATCTTATCTATGACAGATATAACAGTCGGTCAGTTGTTCCACGCGAATGTCATACTCGCCAATTAACCGGCGGCCCAGTACCAGTTGCTGCTCGGACGGTTGCCACTCCATATCGAAGACCGCCTCAACCGGGCGGAGGAACTGTTCCGGCCGGCGGTGGCAGTCGAGGCACCAACTCATCGTCATCGCTTCGGCTTTCCAGGTCAGCGGCATCTGGTCAACCCGCCCGTGGCAGGTGACACAGCCAACGCCTTTCTGTACATGAATGCTATGGTTAAAATAGACATGATCCGGCAGATTGTGGACACGGTTCCACGTGAGGGGTGTATTGGTTTCATAACTGGCGCGGACGGGAGCCAGCATCGGGCTGTCGTTCCAGATTTGCGAGTGGCAGGTCATACAGGTTTCGGTAGGGGGAACACCGGCATAGGAGGAGTTTTCAACGGAGACATGGCAGTAGCGGCAGTCAACCCCCAGTCCGCTGACATGATGCTCATGGCTGAAGGGCACCGGCTGCCGGACGGCAACATCAACCTCGGTCACATAGGATGAACGCACAATCAGATAGATCAGCCCGACCAGACCGACAACAAACGTGACTACGGCAATAATCGAGAGCTTTGCAACCGCGTTTGCACTCGGATGAAAGATCTGCATAGAGGTACCTTTGTTTTAGCAGCGTAGCCGGGTGAGGTAGCGAAGCTGAACGGTGTACCGGCGATAATCCCCAGGGCAAGGTCAAAATGGTGTACCGGGTGAATCCCTGGTTTCTTTGCAAGTTGTGTGCCATACAAGCTGATTCGTCTATCCGATGCTGGTCATCGTAACTTGTGTAACGTTGACAGAACTTACGCGGTCGGTTCCAAACCAGGCAGATGCCTGGACAACCGGCCCGATTCGCCTCCGGCAGGGTGGAAGATTCCATCCTTTCGCACAAAAAATTTGCACTTCGTGCAAATTTTTTGTGCGAAAGAATATAAAAGTACCGTGCTGCCGCCAGCGAAGCTGACGTCCGGGTCGGTCACCAGATCGAAATAAGCTGCACCACGTAACGCCTGTAACGGTGACAAAAAGCCAGATACACAAAGAGACCAGACGGTCTCCGAAGAGCTGTCTGGTCTCTCTCTTACCCGGATGAGACAGGTTATTCAACATTCATCAGCCGGGACGCCTGGGGCGTGTAGAATGTGTCCGATGTTACGCGCGCCGGCGGCGGGCCAGCAGCAGGCCACCACCGCTTGCCAGCAGCAGCAGGCCGATAACGGCGAGCAGGGTACCATTGTTAGAAGTTGTGCTGGTGGTCGGCAGAGTGCCGGGCGCGCCCGCGGCGGGGGCAGTCGTTGGTGCGGGAGCCGTTGGTGCTGCGGGAGCCGCGCCCGCTGCCGGTGCCTCGGTTGCCTCGGGCACCTCCGTCGCTGCCGGTGCCTCGGTGGCTGTCGGTGCCGCCCCGGCTGCGGGAGCATCGGTTGGCGCAGGCTCTTCGGTTGCCTCCGGTGCCTCCGTCGCTACCGGCGCTTCGGTTGCTTCGGGAGCCTCGGTTGCCTCAGGCACCTCCGTCTCCTCCTGGGCTACCGGCGCAGCGGCCTGGTCTTCCTGCATCTCGATAGACTGGGCGATCAGGACCGGCTCACCCGAGAAGGCATCTTCCAGCGCATCCGGCAGGCTAACTTCATACTGCGCTTCGAGATCAGTCCATGAGGAAAAGTTAACTTCACCAGTCACCGTAACCGGCTCGCCAGCCATCGCGCCATCGATCGTCGGGCCGTTCGTCAGGTCATTTACGACCAGCAGATTATTATCAGGTGCGGTGTTGTCGGACAGGGCAAAGGTGTTAATGTTGCCATCGGTAAAAATATCAAAGTTTTCAGCAATATTACCCGTTACCATTACTGTTTCATTGATAAAGTCTTCCGGACGGTTCATCAGATCTTCGACGGTGACGGCTTCTTCCTGAAGCGCCGGCGCAGACACTTCGTTTATAGACTGGGCGATCAGGACCGGCTCACCGGAGAAGGCATCTTCGAGTGCATCCGGCAGGCTGACTTCATACTGTACTTCCAGGTCGGTCCATGAGGCAAAGTTGACCTCACCGGTTACGGCGATCGGCTCACCAACCATCTGACTGTCGATCATTGCGCCGTTCGTCAGTTCATTCACGACCAGCAAGTTATTTTCCAGCGCCGTATCGTCGGACAGGGCAAAGGTGTTAATGTTACCCTCGGTAAAGATGTCAAAGTCCTCAGCCACAATACCGTTTACCGTCACGGTCTCACCGATAAAATCTTCCGGACGGTTCATCAGATCTTCAACCGAGACGGTTTCGCCCTGCTGCAAGACGGGTACATTCAATTCGCGTGCCGCACTTAGCGGAGCGAACAGCAGGCCGGCTGTAATTACCCCGATCACTGCCGTTAAAAGTACACCAGGTCGCATATGATCCTCCTCAATCCCTTAGTGGGCTTACAAAATATGTATTCCGTCAGGGTATTGAGCAACATGTATGCCGGCATTACCGGAGGACAAAGAGACTATCTGAAAAGATGATTCGCGTCGGTCCCACGGCATGCTGGGTGCCCTGATCCACCGGACAGCGCCCCCGGAGTCCCGGCTTTAGCCGGTTCCGGCCACACCCCGGCTGAAGTCGGGACTCCCGCTCCAGGGCCGTCGCCCCATGACCAACCCGTTTCAGACAGTCTCAAAGAACTGAGAACAAAGAACTGAGAACCTCTATTGTTTGGCAGTCTGATCGGCCTGATTCTGCTGTTCCCCGTCGTCGGTCGGCTCGACCTGGCCCTCTTGCTCATGCGTCATATGATAAAAGCGGAGCAATTTGAGCGTATCTTCCATGTTGCGCTCCTTCTGGCTCTTATTGAATACCGTCTGGTACCCATCGATTGTGGCGGTGACCTCGCGCGGTTTCGGCACATCGACGAAGGTCAGAGCCTCACCGGTTCCGGCGGTTTCCAACAGCACGTCGCCGTAGCCAAAGATGCGCCCGAAAATGGTGGCCCGGTAGGTAATATTCTGGAGCGAGTCCAGTCCGGCCGACTGGCGACTCTCGGGTCCGAACGGCTTCTTATAAATGTCAACTACCTGCGTCGGCGTCAGGATGTAACGGTCATTCCGGTGATCTTCAATTTTCCAGGCAGCCCAGCCGATACAGACCAGAACCAGCGGCACCATGATTGCCGCGGTGGCCCCACCGCCCACGATATCGGCATCTCCGGCAAAGCCAACCAGTACCAATGCAATGATGCATATGGTCATTGGTAATGCCAGCGATTTCACCAGAAAGAACCAGTGGGGATGCCAGGTGTAAACGCTATTTTCCGAATCAAATTCCGGGTTGGCTTCAAATAGCCAGCTCAAGACATGCGGCGTAGAGGAATGTCGGATGGTCTGTTCATGTTCCAGGCTAGTCGGTTCGTCCCGGTAGACCCGTTTCTCAACCATGCGCTCAAAATCCGCTTCGCCCTCATGCTGTTGGAATTGCTCAACCTGTTCCATAATTTTGGCCTGCATTGTGCGCGGAGAGTGCGCCCATTGATAGACCATTGCCCGACCAAATGAAGCCGACTGGACTTTAACATACCCCATATTAATCCAGTGCCCCAGATAGGTCTGGGTTTTTGCCTCGACGCTCTGGATATCGTTGATGGGCAACTGCTCCTGCACATGGCGGATCAGGAGCCGGTCCAGGTCATAGATCACCCGCTGGTTGGTCAGGATCAACCGATCATTGGCCCAATCAAAATAGGTGTAGACCCCATATGCCAGAGCGAGTAGCATAATGATGATCAGAATAATATTAAAAGTGTCAAAGCTCTGGCTGATCCCCGGTTCAACCGAGAACGTTCGCCCGCCGGTATAGCGAAAATAGAGCAGACCCGCCAGCAGGAAGCCAATACCGAACAGTAGCAAGCGTATACCTGTGCGCCCGCGCAGGAGAAATCCAGTAAGAACGGCAATCCCCATGACAACCGCCAGAATCAGGTCAAACGTAGTAAACTGTTGCGACATTGCTGCATTTGTATCCAGAAACTGACCACCGATACTGCGATAACTTGCCAGCAGGCCACACAGCACGATAACAACCAGTGCGGGGAGCAGGCGGGCTACCAGCACTGCCAGATGGCGCTGGGTTATATACAGGATACGTTCGCCAGAGCGGAAGTTGAGATTCCGCTTGTCTCTTCTATGGGTATAGTTTGGCATCTTCGAAGTCCTCCGTTGTCGGCTATGAGGTCGGTGTATTTGGTAACGCGACGAGAAAAAGCCCGGATATGCCATCCTGGAATCCCGGCTTCAGCCGGTGGATGCCTGCCGGGTCTGCGGCATCCTGTCAGGCACGCAGGAGTTACGCGGTCGGTTCCAAACCAGGCATCTGCCGGGACAACCGGCCCGCTTCGCCTCCGGCAGGGCGGAAGATTCTATTCTTTTTCACAAACATGTTGCACAGAGTGCAACATGTTTGTGAAAAAGATCAAAAGTGTCCCATGCTGCCGCAGGCGAAGCGGCCTTCAGGTCTGGCACCAGGCCGAAACCAGCGCCACCGCGTAACTTGTGTAACTTACTGGCGTCCTGGCTTTAGCCGGTGGATACCTGCCGGGATAGCGGCATGCTGCCGGGACAGCCTGGTTCGACTGAAGCCGGGACCCGATCCGGCGATGTCCGGATGAATATCTCAACGTTCATAAGTCGGGACGCCCGATCCGTGATGTCCGGATTTCATGTTCAATATTTACGTCCTGCCATCAGTGATATAGCAATTCATGTGCCGGCACCGGCAAAGCCCTGGCACATGAATTGCTAGACTGACGCCGGAGTACACTATCAGGCAGGTGGAGACGGCTTTACCGCCATAAGCAGATCGTGAGGAGGTTGTATGACAACGGTTCAAGCGCGTACCCAGGCGAAACCGCCACCAGCACTGCCCACTGTGGGGATGGGCGCTATCGCCGGGATGCGGTCGATGGCGGCTCCGGCGCTGGTCAGCGATTATGTTACGCGGACCCGGCCGGAGCAGCGCGGCACCCCGGTGCAGTTCCTGACTTCGCCCCGGGTGGCAACGGTGCTGAAACTGCTGGCCGTCGGCGAACTGGTGGCGGATAAGACACCGCAGATCCCGGCGCGTACGGACTGGCCCTCACTATTGGGGCGCTGTCTGTCGGGGACGGTTGCGGGCGCGGCGTTGTATGCCGGAGCGGGCCGCCATGCCATCCCCGGCGCGCTGCTTGGGGGCACGGTAGCAGCGCTGTCAACCTTTGGCAGTTACCATCTGCGGCAGTATGTCGGCCGCCGCTTCAACCTGCCCGACCCGCTGGTTGGCGTAATTGAGGATGCAATTGTCATTGGTGGTGGCATCGGGCTGCTGCGCCGGCTGCCCCGTTGAGCCGTTATACTAATTTGTCATCAACCCGGCAACCAGCCGGAACGGACGCAACGGGCGCAGGCCGGCACGTCGCCATGCAGCATCTCTGCGTCCCCGGTGTTCTGTGTGGCTATGACACCAAATCGGTATTACGCTTCCCAGGTACACCGTAGTTCGATGCCACAATGGTCGGACAGGTAGCGCCGGCTGCCGTCGATCAGTGGCTGCTTTTCGCAAAAGACGATATCGGCATGCACCTGCATGTCGGGCAGGTTCGGCGCGCGGAAGAGAGCAAAGTCAAGCGGCAGCGCATAGCGCCCCGGCAGCCCCGGCAGCGCGCGATAGGTCGGGCGGGTATCACCCGCCAGGGGGTCGGTCAGTCCACTGGCCTGCATGAACTCATGGTAGAGCGTACTGTCCCGGGGGATATTAAAATCACCCGCAACAATCACCAGCGCGGCTTGCGGCTGGGCGACAACCAGTTCGGCCAGTTGCCGGAGTTGTTGCTGTTCAACGCGGGCAAACGCATTGGCGGGTTGCCAGTCGCCGGTGTAGTTGGCATTGAGATGGGTGTTCAGCACAATCACCGGCAGCCCGTGAATATACATGATCGTACGCAGCACGCCCTTGCGCAGCAGCCAGTCCATAATGCCCAGAGTATACCAACGCCCGCGCTCGTGATAGCGCGTATAGTCGGACTGCGCCAACGGCACTCGCCCCAGCGTGAGCAGGCCGCCCATAGGGGCGTGAAAGAAGGTCCAGGCCGCGCTGTGGGGGTATGCCGTGCATGCCCGGGTCAGCAGGTGGCGGTAGGCGTGCAGTTGCACCTCCTGCAGGCAAACCACGGTCATATCGGCCTGGTTGAGCAGGCGTGCCAGCGTCAACAGGCGCGGACGGGTTTTGACGGTCGGAACCCCAAAGCAGTTGAGGGTCACCAGGGAAAATGTTGCCATGCCTGTATTATAGTCTATGGAGCAAAGAACCAATATGCAATTCTCCACCATAATCCGCTATGGCATCTGGTGTGGTATCGCGCAGACGGCCAATGCCAACCGGCAGCAATACCGTATGACGACGACCTGGCTGCCGCACCTGCTGATGAACAGCGTCACATTGCTGCTGCCCGAGATTTACCGTGGTCTGTTGGCCTGCCGACCGCGACCGGCAAACCCCGCGCCAACGGCAACCATCCGGCATACTGTGCAGGCCACGCTGGAGACGATGGTGTGCAACAATCCGCGTTATGCGGCCTACGTTGCGCCGCTGGCGGCAGGCTACCTGACCTCCCATCCCCGCTTCAACATCTACAAGGGCGCATGGGCCGAGAAGGAGTTTGCCGGGCTGGGGCTGGATGCGCTGCCGCATATCGCAACCGCCTTTGCGCTAACGGCGCTGGTGTGCGATACAGCCGGCGTAGCGGCCCGTACAACCGCAGGGACGTGCCGGCCGGAGCGCCTGCTGCACTGGAGTAGTCGCCACCGGGTCGCGGTTTCGGCGGTTGTGCTGGCCCTGGTAACGCTGGGCTGGGAAGCGGGCGAGTATCGCATCTACCGGCATGAACTGGCGCAGCGCGGCGATCCGGCAGCGATCAACATGCAGTGGAGCCCCCGTGATATGCTCCAGGATTGCGCCGCAAATGCGATTGGCTGGGTGCTGGCGATTCTGTGGAAGTAATGTGAGAAAAAAGTATGACTGATCTGAACCACTGGTGGCAGCAGGCAATTATCTATCAGTGCTACCTGCGCTCATTTAATGATAGCAACGGAGATGGCGTTGGCGACCTGCCCGGCCTGATCGAGAAGCTGGATTATTTGCGCCGGCTGGGGGTGGACACGCTCTGGATTTCGCCCTTCTACCCCTCGCCCATGGCCGACCTCGGCTTTGATATCACCGATCATACCGATGTCGATCCGCTGTTCGGCACGCTGGCCGACTTTGACCGGTTAATTGCCGCAGCCCACCAGCGGCAACTCAAGGTCTTGATTGACTTTGTGCCCAACCATACCTCGGAGGAACATCCCTGGTTTGTGGAGTCGCGTGCCACGCGGGATAATCCCCGGCGTGACTGGTATCTCTGGCACGACCCGGCCCCCGATGGTGGGCCGCCAACCAACTGGCGCACAGTCTTTGGGGGATGCCCGGCCTGGACCTTCGACCCGCAGACCGGGCAGTACTACTATCACACCTACCTGCCGCAGCAGCCGGATCTGAACCTGCGCAACCCGGAGGTCCAGGCGGCACTGCTGAATATCCTGCGTTTCTGGCTAGAGCGCGGTGTTGACGGCTTTCGGATCGATGCGCTCCGGCAATTGATCAAGGATGCGCAGTTGCGCAACAACCCGCCCAATCCGGACTATGACGAGCGGACGCGCCCATACACGGCAGTTCTCCCGGTCCATACCACCAACCAGCCGGAAGTGCATTCGCTGGTTGCGCAGATGCGCCAGGTGCTCAACGCCTATGGCGAGCGCCTGCTGCTTGGCGAGTTGTACAACTCAATTGAGCAGACGGTTCAGTATTATGGCGAACCGGGAACAGGGGTACAGCTTCCGACCAACTTCCATCTGATGTTCCGTGACTGGGATGCACAGTCCATTGCCGGGTTGATCGAGGAGTATGCAGCAGCCCTGCCGTCCCACGGCTGGCCCAACTGGATCGTCGGCAACCATGACCAGCCCCGCCTGGTCAGCCGGCTGGGAGCGGCACAGGCGCGCGTCTCCGCGATGCTGCTCTTCACGCTGCGTGGCACCCTCGGCATCTATTATGGTGATGAGATTGGGATGCATGATGTGCCGATTCCGCCCGATCAAGTGCTGGATCCGCAGGAACAACTTGAACCGGGCATGGGGCGTGATCCTGCCCGCACGCCGATGCAGTGGGACAGCAGTCCCGGCGCAGGCTTCACCCGGGGCAAACCCTGGCTGCCGCCGGCTGAGGATGCCGATACCGTCAATGTGGCGACCCAGCGCGACGACCCGACCGCGCTGTTGACGCTCTATCGCCGCCTGATCGCGCTACGCCGCGCAACCCCGGCCCTGATCTCTGGCGATTATCGGGCGCTAACGGTGGAGGGCAACATGCTCTCCTTCATCCGGGAGCACGCGGGGCAACGCCTGCTGGTAGCACTCAACCTGGGCAGCCAGGCGGCCACGCTGGAAGCCGGCTCACGCACCATTCAGGGCAATATCGTCCTCACAACCGGCCTTGATCGGATCGGGGAGCGGGTGGGTGCATCCCTGGCCCTGCGCGGTGACGAGGGAGTGATTGTCACGCTCGTATAGAATATTCTGCCAGGGACGCGCAGCAGCGCATCCGCACGGGGCGGGATCGTTGCCTGCGGGAACCCGTACAGGTGCAGGTTCGTCTACATAATGTTACTGGTTTTTCGCAGAGCACCCCGCGCGGGGTGCTCTGCTGGTTGGAGAGAGAAGCGAGAGTTCTATGAAACAGCTACTTCTGTTACTGGTACTGTCGGCACTGCTGCTCGCCCCCCTGACAGTCCGGGCAACTCCGCAAACGGGCAGTTGGCAGATCTACACAATGGCCCATGGTATGCGTGACCAGTATGCCTGGCGGGTTGCGCCGGATGGGCGGGGTGGCCTCTGGGTAGGGCATGTGGCCGGTGGGCGCGGTGTCAACCGGCCCGGCGGGCTGTCCCATCTGCGAGCCGCCGGCAGCGCGCGGGTTTACGATGGCACAGACGAGCCGTTTGCCTCCTGCCCGACCGTCAGTATGCTGGCACTTGCGCCTGATAACACACTCTGGATGCAACTGAGCGGCATTCACGACTATGGCAGCACCGATTACCTGGGCCGCTGTACCGCGAACTACGGCGGGGCGATTGGCTTTATCGGTACCGATGGTGTGCCGCAGATGCCGGCGCAGGATGACCTGCCGGACGGCATCACCTATGGCCTCGCGGTTGATCCGGCCGGTCGTCCCTGGGTGGGAACGGAATCGGGTATCGCCGTGCGGAACGCAGATGGCTCCTGGCAAACCGTTGACCTGTGGGAAGCGGAAGGTACACGCACAACTATCGTTCGTGCGGTGGATAACACGATTATGGCCGGTTCAAGCCAGGGTGATGTTGTGCGGATCACACCGGGCAGCAACGGGGCGGATGCAGTGCAACCGGTCGCATCCTTTGCGGGTGAGCGTGCCGGCGTGGTTGATATAACGAGAGATGCCGTGCTGACCGGCGCGGGCGTATTCCGGCTCGATCCATCCGGCGGGCAGTGGCAGCAACTGGTCGTTCCCACGGCGGCCTATGTGCCCCGGCTGGTCGCCGACGGGGAGACGCTCTGGCTCGGCACGTCGGATGGGCTCTATCGGCTTAGTGGTGCCGACTGGCTACCGATCCGGGCCGGTGAAACACCCCTGCCGCATGATGATATCAACGATATGGCGACTGACCTCGCGGGTGATCCGATCCTCTGGATCGGCACGGGCAACGGAGCCGCGCGGCTCAATTTCGCCGGCCCATCCCCCAATCCGGACGAAGCCCGGCGGGCCTTCAACGCGCTCTGGCAGCGCACCGATGGACAGACCGCCGGTTCCTGGGTCTGGGGACCGCAACCCTGGCGGGAGCGCTACGAACCCTATGTCGAAGCACCCGGGGGCTCCCGCTTTGTGCGCTACTACGACAAGACGCGCATGGAGCTAACCTACCCCGGCGAGAATGCCGACTCGCCCTGGTACGTAACCAACGGCCTGCTGGTCATGGAGATGGTGCGTGGGGTGCCGCAACTGGGCGATACGGCCAACCGCTACGAAGATGTCTGCCCGCCGGTTGCGAGTTCGCCCTGCCGTCCGCCTTTCATTCCTGTGGTTGGCGACCCGACCGGCAATGATCTGGCCCCGCGCTATGGCGACTTTGAACCGCTGCGGGCACCGCGTGCGTCACGCATTGGTCAACCGGTGGCGACAACCTACACCCATGCCGAGCAGTTTGCACCGTTTGTCGAAGGAACAGATACCGGCCTGGGCACACCCGCAACCGCGATAGCCGTCTATGATGAAACAACCGGGCATAATATTCCAGGTGTATTGTGGGACTACATGCAGCAACAACCTGTTGACTGGCTCTACCTGTTTGGGCATCCCATCACCGCGCCGGTCTGGGTGCAGGCCAGGGTCGGCGGGGTTGAGCAGTGGGTGCTGGTGCAACTGTTTGAGCGGCGCGTGCTAACCTACACTCCCGCCAATGCTCCGGCGTGGCAGGTGGAGATGGGCAATGTGGGACAGCACTACTACCGCTGGCGCTACCAGGTGTATAGCGCGGGTAGTGCCCCCTGGGAGTAGGCCGGTGTTTAGGGGCGGACAGCACAGGTGTTTTGCATACAAAGGCGTGAGAAGATGACAGCGGGTCTGAATCTCGGTATGATTCGTCACCATACGCAACCGGAACGAATCATG
>JGI12109J20283_10187157_pt1 | contig 23134 bp, 17 predicted proteins | sample ElkSlonscriptome_12_FD_20283 | JGI IMG/M metagenome (IMG submission 20283)
CTCGGGCCGGAAGTCGCGTCCGTCCTCGAACCAGCTCGCACCGGTGTCGCCGAAGAGCGTGATCCCGGGCACGATGATGTCCCACACGCCGGGGGTGTAGACGAAGCGCAGCTCGACGTTCGCGCGTAGCAGTCGGTCGCCGTTGAATTCGCGGAAGCGGGCGGCGCGCAAGCCGGACTCGAGTCCGAGCGACAACACCTGGTGCCGGTCGGCTTGGCTGATCGCGCCGAAGCGCATGCCGGTCGCAAAGATCACGCCGTTGCGAACCGTGTGCAGTCCACGCACGCTCGTCACGAATCGTAGGTCGCGTCCCCCGCCTTCGTTGATCAATCCCTGCATCGATGCGTTCAGAGTGTGGAGCCAGCTCTCCCCGCCGCGGACCGACCAGTTCACGTTGCCGCTGACGAAGAGCCCGCTCGTCGTGCTTCCGAGTGCGCGCGTAGTCCAACCGAGCGAGAGCGCGGTGTTCACTCCGATCGGGACGTCCTCGACCTTTCCCATGCCACGCACGAAGCGCAGCTCGTCGTATCGGCGGGTTCGCTGGGAGATCCCCACGTAGACCGTACGCCACGAGTGATTCTCCTTCGGCTCGTCGGGGAAGGTCACCCGCTCTTCGAGCGTTCCCGACGGCGTCTCGACCTCGAGGCTCTGCTCGCTGTCCAGATCCTGGCTCTCCAGCAGGAAACCGACCGACGTGTTCCAGACGTAGCGGGGCGTCGCACCGATCTTCCAACCCGCACCCACGGAGACGTTGTTGAACCGTCCATCGGGACGTACCCATTCCGAGTCGTCGATGTAGAAGCGTGGCGAGAACTCGCGCGAGCTCACGTTCAGGCTCCAGCTCCGCTCGTCGGTCAGGGACTGGTAGGGACGTCCGATCGACGCGCCCCACGAGTTGCCGTCGTCGGCGTCGCGGAACGACACCGCGGTCTGCCAGGTGCCGTCGAAGAGCTGGGGGTCGCGCAGGCCGACCGACCAGCTCGATCGATCGATGCCCGAGTCGAAGTCCATGTCGACTCGACGCGCACTGCCCAGCAGGTTTCGCTCGCTCACCGACAGGCTGACCAGACGTTCATCCTCGAAGCTCTCATAGCCCACGTCCACGGCCGTGGTCCACACCTCCTTGGTGCGCACCATGATGTCGACCGAATCACCTGCGGCGGGCACGGCAGCCACGACGACGTCGGCGAAGATCCCCAGGCCGCGCAGCTTGCGTTCGGACTCCTGCAGGTGCTCGGGGTCGAGGTAGCCGCCCTCCTCGAAGAGCAACTCGTTGAGGATCACGTCCTCGCGCGTGTCCACGTGCAGCTTGTTGGCCCACGAAAGGGGGAGCCACGGGATCCGATCGAGGTCCTTCTGTTCGAAGATGGGCGCGCGCTCCATGACGATCTTGCGCACGACCACGCCGGGGCTCTCCGCGCCGCCCTGCCCGGCCGCCGGGGTGACCGCGGCGACGCCCGCGACGACCGACAAGAAGATCTGCCATACCCTCACTCGAAATGGCAGACCCGTGCGCAACGACACTGCCATTCTGGCATTGCACGACCTGCCAGCCGCACGGCGGTGGCAGAGCATCGTGTCCTCAGCGGGCGGGACCGAATTCATCAAGTCGTTCTCGGACAATGACTTATGGTCTCCAGAACACGGTCACGGGGGAATGGCACCCGACTTGGATAGGGCTCCAGGCGAAGGCAACGAGGCAGAGACCCCTGGGGGACCGAGATCCCCGCTGCCCCACGGATCGGAAACGAACCTGATTTTTCGGAGGACCGACGATGAACCACCTGATCACCAAGTTCGACGAGATCGACCGTCTGTTCAACCACGCGTGGAACGCTCCCGTCGTTCGGGGCCGGGACGAGAGCCCCGAGCCGGTGGTTCTGCGCCCCCGCGTGGACGTTCTGGAGAACGAAACCGCCTACGTGCTCGAGGCCGACCTCCCGGGTCTGAACAAGGACGACCTGAAGATCGAGATCGAGCGCAACGTCCTGACCATCGAGGGCGAGCGGAAGACCGAGCGCAGTGAGGATCTGCACGGTCTGCACCTCGAGCGTGCCTCGAATGCACGATTCCTGCGCCGCTTCACCCTGGGCCGCGAGGTCGATCCCGACAAGATCGAGGCGAGCTTTGCCGATGGTGTGCTGCGGCTGACCGTGCCGAAGCAGGAGAAGGCTCTGCCGCGTCGGATCAACGTCCAGTAACGACGCGGAACGACGAGGGACCGGTGGGGCGGACCTACGACAGGATCCGGGCTCGCTGCGAGGAAAACTCCGCCGGCACCCTTTGGGGGCTCACGCGACGCGTGGGCCCCCTTTGCGTGAACCGGACACCCTGGCCCGGAGATTGCCCAACGTTCCCCGCGAGAGCCCCACGAACCTCTCGATCGCCCGTTCCCACTCCCGCGCTCCCGAATTCGCGCACCACCTGAGGGTCGACATCCCATGACCGCGCGTGCCGCCGCCATCGCCCCGGAAACGCTCGTCGACGTGTTCGAAAACGTCCCCGAGTACTCCCACTACGACGAACCCGATTCGGTCAAATCATGCGAATCGGAATACCGCATCTCCCTCGGCCGCGTGATCAAGGGCTGGGGAGATCGCCTGCTCGACGTCGCCGAAAACGCGAGAACCCCGCTCAGTCGAGACGAGATGCACTCGATCGACCTGATCCTCGCGGGCATCGCCGAGACCTTCGACGAGCTGAATCGCTTCCGTCCAACCCAGGTCGACGAGGACGAGATCGCGCGGGTCGAACGCCTGCGCCGCGCCGACGCGCTGATCATCACCATTCTCGAGGAATCGCAACGCATCATCCAGGCTCTGGACGGCAAGCGCGAGACCCAGGAATGGCTGACCCAGCGCGCCGAGGACATGACGCGCAGCCTGCAGGCGCTGGCCACCGGACTCGAACGCCGCAACGACGTGCTGCTCGATGGGCGTCGGTCCCGCGGCGATCACTTCCCGACCTCCGGAGGCCTGTGATGAACACGCCCCGGATCGACGGACCCGGCAATGCGGTCTACGGACCTGCGATCGAGCTCCAGGCCTGGGCCGGTTCGCGCATCGACCTCGACGTCGACCCGAGTTGCACCGCACTCGTGGTCCACGAAGACGCCGTCCGCGCAGTCTTCCTGGGTGGCGCCCATCCCGTTCACGTTCTCGCGCCCGACGAGGAACCCGGCGACATCGACGCCCGGACCTTCGCCACACGCATGAAGGCCGACGCCGCAGACCTCGTCTACCTGCGCCCACGCACCCGACAGGTTCCTCCGGAAGCCCGACTTCGCTTCGTCGCAGTCGACGTACCGGTCTTCGTCGAGTTCGGTCAGAACGGACCGGCCATCTTCCAGGACGCCCAAAGGGGAACCGTCGAGATCGCGGTCGAGGGTGTGGCCCGTCTGACCGTGATCGACCCCGTACGCTTCCATGCCAGCTTCCTGCACGCGACCGAAGACCTCGCGCCCACGGACTTCGAGTCGATCGTCGGCTCGCTGGTCGAAGCCGGACTGATCCGCGCCATGGAAGCCGAGACCGACGACGTCGAAGCGATCGAGCCCGACCCGTCCACGCTGGCCGAGCGGACCACGGCGCACCTGCGGACCGAACTCGCGGGCGTCGGCATGAACGTCGAGGCCATCGACGTGACCCGGCTGGAGCTGCCCTCGGGGGCCGCCGCCGCCCGTCCCGCCGCACCGGCACCGCTGGCCACTCCTCGGGACCGGCACTAGACTCCGCTGCACGCGGCGCAACGGCCCACACGTTCGGCAACGACTTCGTCCGAGCCCCTGCGCGCCGGAACCCGGGATCGGACCATGACCCCGCGACACGGCTTGTTCCTGCTCCTCGCGTCGTTCCTGCTGGGCACGGCGCTCGACGCCGCCGCGCAGAACCCCTTCCTGCAGAACCGCGGCAAGCGCACGATCGAGAGCATCACCTTCGAGGGCAACGCGCGCACGAAGGACTACGTGCTCGCGCGTGAGCTCGGCTTCGGCGTGGGCGACGACTACGACAGCGAGGCGATCAGCGAAGCCTGGGAACGCCTCGAACGTCTTCCGTTCATCGCCTACGTCGACATCGAGACCGAACGGCCGCGCCCGGGCATCGCGCACCTGGTCATCAGGATGGAAGAGGACACGCAGTTCCGTTGGTCGCCGGCCATCGAGTACAGCCGGCGCTACGGCGACTCCTTCCACGCGAGCGTGGACCTCGGCATGACCAACCTGACCGGCCGCGCCGAGAGCCTCGACCTGCGGCTCACCGCCTGGGACCGTCGCGGCGCGCGCCTGCTATGGCAGAACCCGTGGATCCTCGGCGACGCGCGACTCGGCGTGTACGCGTCGACCTACTACGACGCCTACGACTGGGAGTACGACCTCGCGGGCCCGGTCGACGCCGACACGGGATTCTCGGACTGGGGTTTCCGCGCCGGAGCGTGGCACGACTTCGATCCGTGGGTCTCGGTGAGCGTGCACGGTGCCTGGCGGGAGTTGGAACTCGAAGACCTGGCCGTGGTGCAGGACCCCACGCTGACCTTCGCGCTCGATCACGACAGCCGCGATGCACGCTACTACCCGACCCGTGGTCTGGTCGCGCACGCCGACGTGACCCGAGGTGGCCTGAGCGACGGCGTGCCCTCGTACACGACGAGCACCGTCGCGCTGACGAACTTCCACACGATTCCCGTCGTCGACGTGATCGTCGCCGGCCATGCTTCGTATCGCGCGGCCAGCGACCGCCTGCCGATCCACGAGTTGACCTACCTCGGCGGGCCGATGAACCTGCGCGGGATCGACTTCGGCAGCGTGGTCGGCGACCAGGCCTGGCGGGCGAGCATCGAACTGCGCCGGCCGATCCTGCTGCTGCCACTGCGCGAGGGCGAGTCGATCGGCACGGGCGTGCACGTCTTCCACGACTGGGGCGACGCCTTCGCCTTCGACGCCGATCCCGGTGACAATCCGACGCGCTACGCATTCGGCGCCGGTGTGCACTTCAACCTGTTGTCGCGCAACTATCGCTTCGAGTGGGTGCGCACCGACGACGACGAGACGGTCTTCGTGTTCGAGGACTCGTTCTCCTTCTGATCCACGACGCGAAGCGACCCGAGCCTCGTTGGGGGAGGTGACGACGATGAGCGCGCACGAGAAGATCCGCCTGACCGAGTACGCCGGCGCGGCCGGCTGAGCGGCCAAGCTCGCTCCAGGGGACCTGGAGATCATCCTGCAGGGTCTGCCGACGACCTTCGACGACGCGAACGTTCTCGTCGGGCTCGACCCGGGCGACGACGCCGCCGTGTACCGTGTGAGCGACGACCGGGCGATCGTGTTCACCGTGGACGTCATCACGCCGATCGTCGACGACCCGCACACCTTCGGCCGTATCGCGGCCACGAATTCGATCAGCGACATCTACGCGATGGGCGCGCGCCCACTCATGGCGCTGAACGTCGCGTGCTTCTCGCCGAAGATTCCGGCCGATGCGCTGCGCGAGATCCTCGCCGGCGCGAGCGAAGTCGCCCTGGCCTCGGCGTGCCCGGTCCTGGGCGGCCACACGGTCAAGGACACCGAGGTGAAGTTCGGCCTGGCCGTGGTCGGGGAGATCCATCCCGACGAGATCCTGACCAACGCCGGCGCCCGCGCCGGAGACGTCCTGCTGATCAACAAGCCGATCGGCACCTCGGCCCTTTCGACCGCGCTCAAGAACGGCCGCTTCGACGAAGACCACCCGTGGTTCGGATCCCTCGTAGGAAACATGACCACATCCAACGGTCCCGCGGCCGACGTCGCCCGACGCCACGAAGCGAGCGCCCTGACCGACATCACGGGCTTCGGACTGACCGGCCACGCAGCCGAGATGGCTGCCGCGAGCTGCGTCACGCTGCGACTCGAACTCGATGCCGTGCCGATCCTTCCCGGCGCCAGGGAAATGCTCGAAGAGGGCTTCACCTGCGGCGGATCCAACGCGAATCGCCGTTTCGCCGAAGGCAAGCTGACGCTCGCATCGAAGCGCTCGGACGCGGAAGTCGAACTCCTCTTCGATCCGCAGACCTCGGGCCCGCTTCTCATGAGCGTTCCCGCCGACCGCGCCGATGCGGCCCTCGAGGCCCTGCGGGCGGCGGGCTACACCCAGGCGGCACGCGTGGGCTTCGTCAGCGAGCCACTTGGCACCGTGGTCGAAGTCGACTAGCCTTGTGTCACAGGAATCGGACAAGAGACGACGGATCGACGTGAATCGTTCTTCACGCATGCCCAGACCCGCTCAGTTGGACTGACTTCCCACGGGTCCTCCCGAGAACGCAATCCCGTTGATCGCCGGACGCGAGCGCTGTCGCGTGCCTCCTCCCGATTTCTCGACTGTGCGAACTGGAGAACCTTCCGCTTCGCCCTCCGACAACGTCCGTGGACGGCTCCCACCATTCCACGGACCCAACGGATTGGGGTGTCCCATGACCGAACGCGTCGCGATCTTCGTCGACGGTGCCAATGTCTACTTCGCCCAGAAGGAAGCACTGGGCTGGTGGATCGAATGGCCACGCTTCCTCGAGACGATGGGCAAGGACCGAACGCTCGTGTCCTCGCGCTGGTACCAGGCCTACAACCGGACTCCCGAGCCGGAGCAGGAACGGTTCCTCCACCACCTCACGCTGATCGGCTTCGCCATTCGCAAGAAGGTGCTGAAGCAGGTCTTCGATCGTAGCTCCGGCACGTACCACCTCAAGGGCAGCCTCGACATCGAACTCGCCATCGATGCTCTGCAGGAGAGCGAGCACTTCGACGTGGCGATATTCGTCACCGGAGACAGCGCCTTCGTTCCCGTCATCGAAGCGCTCCAGCACCGTGGCAAACGCTGCATGGTGGCCGCCACGCCGCAGAACGTGGCCGTCGAACTGCGCGCCTCCGTGGGTGTGAACTTCATCGACCTCAACGAACTCCGCGACGAGATCGAGAGCGAGAAGCGTGCTCCCGAACCGCGAACTCGCGACAACGGGCAGGAGGAGTTCGAGGAGGAGTACGACGAAGAGTACGACGAGTACGACGAGGAATACGAAGACGACGAGGAATACGAGGACGAAGAAGAATACGTCGACTACGACGCCGATCCAGGCTTCGCGCCGCAACCCATCGACCCCGAATCGGTCGACCTCCCCGAAGTGGGCGACGTGATCCACTGCCGCGTGCAGACGGTGAAACGCTACGGCGTGTTCCTCGACCTGCATCAGCACGCGAAGACCTTGCTGCACGTGAAGGACATGAACCGGGGCTTCGTGCCCGACGCCGGTGCCTTCTACGAGGTCGGTCAGGAAGTCGCGGTGCGCGTGGTGAGCATCGATCGCAAGAAATCGCCGCCCGAAGTGCGTGTCGCGGTCCTGACCGCCGACACGGACGAAGAAGCCGGCGAAGATCCCACGGGAGAGGCCTCCGTCGAGGCGGCCACGACCGAGGCCACTGAAGCCACCGAGTCCTGATCTCGCGCGCGGCAGGAGGAGTCGCGACCATGACGTCCACTCGCCGTGTGATCTATTCGGTCGCCACCAGCCTCGACGGCTTCGTCGCCCGCAGCGACGGGGCCGTCGACTGGCTCTTCACCGACGGCGACTACGGTTTCGATTCCTTCATGGAATCCATCGACACGGTCCTGATGGGCCGCCGTACCTACGACCGAGTACTCGAACTCAGCGCCGGCCACCCCTGGCCCTACGCGGGCAAGAAGGGCTACGTGTTCAGCCGCACGCGCGGTGGCTCGCGAGACGAGCGCGTGCGCTTTCTCGACGACGAGCCCGCCGACGTGGTGGCGCAGCTGCGTGAGGCCCCAGGATCCGACCTTTGGCTCGTCGGCGGCGGAGCGCTCGCCCATGCCTTCTTGCGCGATGACCTGATCGACGCGCTGAACGTGGCGATCCACCCCATCGCGCTGGGTCGCGGCATTCCGCTCTTCGACGGCGAGGCGATCGAGCGCCGTTTCGATCTCCGCCAGGTCCACCAGCATCCGAACGGGTTGCTGCAGTGCGAGTACGTGCGCACCCAGCCCGCCGCGCCCCCGCAGGATGAGGATCCCTCCGTCAATGCGCTCTGGCAGACCTACCTGCGTCACGCCGGTCAGGATCCGGCGACGACGGAATGGTCGTACGTGGCCGACGCCTTCGCCGATACGCCGGAGCTGCGAGACGAACTCGTCAACCTGGTCGCGGCGGGACGAAAGCGCGCCACCGCGAGCAGCGTGATGGAACTCGAGGCCGCCGGGCAACCCCTGCCGAAGGTCGGCGACCACCTGGTCGTCCTCGACAGCCGAGGCGTCGCCCGCTGCGTCGTCCGCACGACGAAGATCACGATCCGGCCCTTCGAAGACGTCCCACCCTCTTTCGCCGCGCGCGAAGGCGAGGGTGACGGCTCGCTCGAGTTCTGGAAACGCGAACACTGGGCCTACTTCGAACGCGTGCTGGCAACCTTCGGACTTGCCCCTTCGCCTACGATGGACATCGTGTGCGAGGAATTCGAGATGGTCTACGGGCCCGAGCAGATGCTCGGCGGCCTCGTCGACGACGACTGACAACCGAGCGAGGTCACCATGCCGCGAAAGATCGAATCCCCCACCGTGATCGAGTCGGCGGGGAACAAGCCCAAGCGGATCGAGGAATTCATCGGCCGCGTGAACTCGGGCCACGACGGCGTGAGCGTGGCGCGCATGACGTCGCCCGCCGGTTGGGTCGAGCCCGGTCAGCGTCCCGAGTTCGAGGAGATCACGCTGGTCCTGTCCGGCATCGTCCGTGTCGAACACGAGGGTGGAACGACGGACGTGCATCCCGGCGAGGCGATCGTCACCTCCCCCGGAGAGTGGATTCGCTACAGTACACCGGAGGGCGCGTCCTACGTCGCCGTGTGCCTTCCCGCCTTCGCGCCCGACACGGTCCACCGCGACCCGGAGGAAGCATGAGCGAGTCCGTATGGTCCTTTCAGCGCAACGAGGAAGTGTGGGCCCGCCGTCGCCATCCGCTCAGTTTCTGGATGCGCCTGGCGGTCCTCCCTCTGCTCGGGGCGACGCTGTGGATCCGCAGCATCTTCGATCCCGGCTTCCTCGTGCTGCTCGTCCTGCTGATCGTGGTGGCGTGGGCGTCGGAACGCATCTTCCCCGCACCGGACGACACGAAGGCCTGGGCCGTGCGCGCATCCGAGGGCGAACGGCTCTTCTCACAGGGACTTCCGCCCTTCGATTCCTCACGCGGTCTCGTGCGGGCGCTGACCGTGATCGGAAGCCTCGGCACGTTGATCATGGTGTCGGGAAGCATTCTCTTCGACCTGACGACCACGATCGTCGGCGTGATCGTGATGCTCGGTGGCAAGCTCGTGGCCTTCGATCGCATGGCCCGTGCGGTGGACGTCCGGAACGGCGCGTGACACCCGATCTGATCGGTATCGACCTGGCCGGTCCGACGAATCGCGACGGCACCGCGCTCAGTACGTGGCGCCGCGATGACCGATCCACGGAGTGCCTGGAGATCGGAACCGGATTCGACGACCGTCGACTTGCCGAGCACATCGAGACCTGGAGCGACACCCCCGTCGTGGGACTCGACGCTCCCCTGTCCTACGAACCCGGCGGGGGAGATCGTCGTGCCGACCGCGCGCTGCGCGAGGCCGTGAAGGGTTTCGTGCCGCGCCCGTCGATCATGACGCCGACGATGACGCGCATGGCCTACCTCACCCTGCGTGGACTCGCCGTCGCGCGCCTCGTTCTCGCGGTGCGGCCGCGGGCACGCATCGTGGAAACGCATCCCGGTGCCCATCTCGTGCTCGCGGGCGCCGATCCCAACGACGTCGGCGCTTTGAAGCGCGACGCAGCCGCACGACGACGTCTCGTCGCCTGGTCGGTCGGCAAGGGAATGACGGCGATCGAGGACCGTGCCTTCGACGACCACGAGGTCGCCAGCATCGCGGCCGCGCGCGCGGCGTGGCGATGGAGCGACGGGGAATCGAACTGGCAAATGCCGGCCGACCCCCCGCTGTATCCTTTCGCGGTGTGCGCGTGATCTAGTTCTTCGGCGCGAACTTGTAGCCGAGGATCTTGAAGCCGAGCTTGGCCGCGACCATCTCGTTCACGCGCGACTGATCCATGGGGGCGACCTCGACGACGTCGGCGCCGAAGACGTCGGCTTCGCTCTCGCGAATGGTTGCCCGGACGACGTCGAGTGCCTGTTCCCAGCTCAGGCCGCCGGGTTGTGGCGTGCCGGTGCCGGGACAGAGTGTGCAGTCGAGACCATCGATGTCGACGGTCAAGTAGACCGGACCGGTCAGTGCGCGCAGGTCTTCGAGGAGTTCTTCCCAACGCTTCGCATCGTGCATCTGGTGGGCGTACAACGTGTCGATCCGCACGTCGTCACGCGCGAACGCGAACTCGTCGGACGTACAGCTACGGATCCCCACGGCGATCAAGCGCTTCACGCCCAGGTCGAGCACGCGCTTCATCGCACAGGCGTGGTTGTTCTTCGATCCGTTGTACTCGTCACGCAGGTCGGCGTGCGCGTCGATCTGCACCACCGTCACGTCGGAGAGATCGGCGCGGATCCCCTCGAGCACGGCCGGAGTGATCGAGTGTTCGCCGCCGAAGGTCAACGGGAAGGGCGGCACCAGTCCGAAACCCATGCACGCGTTCTTGATGCGCGCCATCATGCTCTCGGGACGTTCGGCGGGGTCGGGTTCGATCGGACGCAGCGTCACGAGGTTCAAGGCACCGTCGGATTCCCACTCGAGTTCCTCGTCGAAGGTCTCGAGGTGCACGCCGGCGGCGATCACCGCGGCCGGACCGGCGCCGGTACCGGTGCCGAAACTGACCGTTCCTTCGTAGGGAATCGAAAGGACGGCGGCGTCGGCCTGGTCGAGTGAAGACGGTTCGGAATCGAGAAAGTGTGGCGTGGATTCCGCCGGAACGGCCTCGGTCATTTGCTTCGGTCCTCCGCGAGCTGGAGAAAGGCGTCGACGAGCGCATCGAGCGCCGTCTCTGCCCGCTGCCGGACCAGCGTGAGGTCTTCGCCCTCGGCCGGCTGGTCAGACAACTCGAAGTAATACTTGATCTTCGGCTCGGTCCCGCTGGGCCGGAGAAGGACCTGGCCACCGCCATGCAAACCGAAGGCCAGCACGTTCGATGGCGGCAGGTCGCCGTGACCGTCCGCGTAGTCGATCGTTCCGGTGACCTCGTAGGCGCCGATGCGGGACGGAGATTCCGCCCGGAAGGCATCCATGATCGCCCGGATCTTCGCCGCACCCTCCTGGCCCGGTAGGGTCAGGCTGTGCTGCTTGGTCACGTACAGACCGAAACGGCGGATCATCTGCTCCAGGTAGTCCAACAGGGTGATCCCGCGGTCGCGACAGACCGCCGCGATCTCGGTGAAGAGCAGCGCGGCGCCCACACCGTCCTTGTCGGCGACCGTCGGACCCACCGTGTAGCCGAGCGCTTCCTCGAAGCCCATGACGAACTGCCAGCCCTTCTCGCGCGCGTGCTTCTGCGAGGCATTGGCGATCCATTTGAAGCCGGTGAGTGTTTCGTCATAGTGGGCGCCGAGCTCCTTCGCCATGGCCGCGAGCATGCGCGAGCTGACGATCGTGGTCATGACCAGCGGCTCGCCCTTCGCAGGAAGGTTTTCGGTGAGCAGATAGTACGCGAGGAGGCAGCCGATCTCGTTCCCGCTCAGCAATCGGTAGTCGCCATCGCCGAGCGGCACGCCGACGGCGAGACGATCGGCGTCGGGATCGTTGGCGAGCACGAGGTCCGCGCCGATGTCCTTCGCGAGCGCCATCGACAGATCCATGGCGCCGTCTTCCTCGGGATTCGGGAAGCGCACGGTGGGGAACTCACCGTCGGGTTCGAACTGCCGCGGTTCGGCGTGGAACTGCTCGTAACCTGCGCGCTCGAGGATCTCCTTCACGAAGATGCCGCCGACGCCGTGCATGGCCGTGTAGACGACCTTCACGTCCTTGGCCGCGTCCGGGTGACGGCGCTGCGCGAGGAGTTCGCCGTAGTAGTCCTCGAGGACTTCGCTCGGGATCGGCTTCACGAGTCCCTGCTCGCGCAGAGCTTCGAGTTCGGGCATGGCGATGTCGCTCTGTGCGCCCACGCGATCGATCGCGGCGCTGATCCCCTTGTCGTGCGGGGGAACGATCTGTGCGGCGTTGTCCCAGTAGACTTTGTAGCCGTTGTCCTCGGGCGGATTGTGACTGGCGGTGACGATCACACCGCCGACGGCCTCGAGACGACGCACCGCGTAGGCGAGCACCGGCGTGGGGACGTAGTCGTCGAAGAGGTAGACCGGGATTCCCAGACCGGCGCAGATGCGGGCGGTGTCCTCGGCGAGCTCGGGCGACAGCCGGCGCGCGTCGCCGCCGATCACCACGCCGCCTTCCTTCGCGCGCGGATGCTCGTCGACGAGGTACTGGGCCAGGCCCGCGCTCACGCGACGCACCAACGCACGATTCATGCGATTGGGCCCCGCGCCGATCTTGCCGCGCAGGCCGGCGGTCCCGAACTCGAGGCGTGCACCAAAGGCTTCGCGAAGCGTCTTCTCGTCGCCGGACTCGAGCAGAGCGGCCGTCTCGGCGCGGGTCGTGGGATCGGGATCCTCTTCCATCCAGCGGCGCGCGGCGTCCTCGAGGGCGCGCAGATCGTCGGTCATGGATCGCTCCTGAGAGATGTCGGTTCGGCGTCGGCCCGGCCGGACCGATCCTCGGTCGTTGGCCACGGGCGCGGGGAGACAGTAGCCTGACGCTTCGAGGGGTGGTCGGCAAGAGCCGGATTCCGTCCCCCGATTCGTGGTCGAGTCGTCTGGCGAGGAGCCCACAGGACAATGGAAGACATCGTCGGACGGCAACTCCTCGAGGTCCTCGCCGTCTGGGCCGAGAATCCGATCTGGCGCCGGGCCTGGCAGGCCGTGGCCTTTCTGGGTCACGCGGATTTCTTCGCGATCTCCCTTCCGCTGCTCTTCGCGCTGGCGCCCGCACGATGGTCCCTGCGTATCACGCTGGCCTTCACCACCGCGGCGACGCTGAGCGAGACCCTGAAAGCGGCGATCGGTCGGGCGCGACTCGACCCCACCGTCTTCGGAACCACGGCCCTCGAGGATCCCGGCGCCTACGACAACGCCGCCTTCCCGAGCGGACACGTCCTGATGGCCGTGGTGCTCTGGGGAATCGTCGCTTGGCGGTCTGGGTCGACCCTCGCGCGCGTCCTGTGCTCGGGGCTGGTCGCGGGGATCGCTTTCAGTCGACTGGCTCTTCTGCGCCACGACCTTCTCGACGTCGCCGGAGGACTCGTCCTGGGCGGTCTCCTGCTCGCGGTCCTGATCGTCACCGACCGTCGCTGGGGCGCATCACTCGCGACCTTGCCGCGAGTCGACCGTGCCACGCTCTGGTTGCTCGTCCCGCTCGCGCTACAGATGGCGATCGGTCTCGAGATCACCGGCCTGCTGCTCGGTGTCGGGGCCGGACTCGGCGTGGGAACGGTCGTCGGAGGTGCCTTCCGTCGTCGCACGAGCCGCGTCCCGATCCTTCTCGGCTTCGTGCGGGCGGTCCTGACCGTCGGAGGTGTCGCGACCGCGATGAAGATCGCCGAACCGGGGGACGGCTTCACACCCCTCGCGCTGTTCGGAATCTATTTCGTGGCGGCAACCTGGGTCGCGGGGCTCGTCCCGGCCCTTCTCGGGGGCGTGCACGAAGCAGAGGCGACCTGACGGTCAGGCAGGCGTGGTGAGCAAGCGATCCAGCGCGACGCGAACGGCTTGGACCTCGGATTCGACCGCATCGATGCGCGACGGGTCGATCGTGGCGCCGGCAGTGCGGGCCTCTTCCTCGAGCCGCGAGGTCATCTCGTAGAGCTTCTGTGCGCCGATCGTTCCGGCGCTCCCGCGCAGACCGTGCGCGGATTCGGCGACGCGTGGGAGATCACCTTCCCCGATCGCAGACCGCATCGATCGGACGTGTTCGGCCGCGGTCTCGAAGAAGGAATCCAGAAGCTCGTTCAGCATGGTCGCGTCGCCCCCGGAGAGAGCGCGCAATTCCTCGATGCCGGCGGGGTCCAGGGTGACGATGGCCTCGTCCTCGCTCGTCGTTTCGGTGCGATCGGAGGCCGTGGCGGTGCCGTCGTCGACTTCTTCGGGTATCCACGACTCGACGACGGCCACGAGGGCTTCGGCCTTCACTGGCTTGCTCACGTAGCCGTCCATACCCGACTTGATGCAACGTTCGGCATCACCGGACATGGCACTCGCGGTCATGGCCACGATCGGGATCTTCGCCCGTTCGGGATCCATCTCCCGGATACGCGCCGTGGCTTCGAAGCCGTTCAGTCGCGGCATGTGAACGTCCATCAGGATCAGGTCGAAGGGCTCCTCGGCCTCGATGCGTTCGACGGCGATCTGTCCGTCCTCGGCGATCTCCACCGGATAGCCTGCGCGCTTGAGGATGAGTGATGCGACACGACGGTTGACCGGGTTGTCGTCGACCACGAGCACGCGCCCCGATCGCGCGGAGACCTTGTCGGCGTTCTCGTTCTCTTCGCGATGCACGCGCTCGGCGGCTTCCTGCACGGCCGGTGCGATATGATCGACCACTTCGACTTCGTCACGTTCGAGCGGCGAACGCAGCGTATCGACGACCAGCTCACGCAGCTCGTCGATCTTCACCGGCTTCGGCATGCGTCGCACCGATGGCACGCTGTCGATGCGCTTGATTCCTTCGTGATCCTCGACATGCACGAGAATCGCCACCGCCGGCCTACCGAAGGTGTCTTCCCGGTGGATCACGTCCGCGAAGCCCAGGCCCGAACCGCCCGGGACGTCGATGTCGCTGAGGACGATGCGGAAGGGGTCGCCCGCGGTGGCCGCGGCGCGCAGACTGGCGAGGGCACTCGGGCCGTCGGCCGAGGCGGCCGGCACGCAACCGCACTCCCGCAGTTGCTGAATGCACATGAGGCGCAACGCGCTCGATCCGCTGACCACGAGCACGCGGCTTCCAGCGACGTCCTTCTCGACGCGCTTGAGCGCTCGGGCTTCGCCGGCGCGCAGGGGCACGCGCACCCAGAAGACACTGCCCGCGTCACCACGGCTGTCCGCTCCGATGTCGCCACCCATCAATCGCGCCAAGCGTGCGCAGATCAACAGACCCAGGCCGTCACGGGACTGACTGCTCGTGTCCTCGAAGATGGTGGCGAGACGCTCGGCCTCGATCCCCTTGCCGTCGTCGGAGACCTCGAAGGAAACGAATTCCACCCCGTCGACCGTCTTGCGGTCGACACGTGTCTGGATCGTTCCCGCCTCCATCCCCTTGGCGGCATTGGTCAGGAAGTTCATGAGGATCTGACGTACCCGGCCCCGATCGCCGCGCAAGGCGCGGGGAAGGTCGGGGTCGATCATGCATGCCCACTCGACCTCGGGCGATGATCCCCGGTGGGCCATGGACACGAGCGCACTCTCGATCAGCGCGCGCAGATCGTAGGACGCGTCCTCGAGCTCCACGCGTTCGGCCTCGATCGCGGAGAAGTCCAGGACGTCGTCGATCATGTCGAGCAGGCCACGTCCACTCCGACCGACGGCACGCGCGGAATCGGCGATCTGCGGGTCACGGGTCGCGTCGGCGATCGACTCGGCGCCTTCGAGAACTTCGTGGACGGCGGTGCGCACGTCCTTGCCCACGTTGACGAGGAACTCACTCTTGCGGCGGTTCGACTCCTCGGCGCGTTCGGCGCGCGCGTGGATCGACGAGACCTCGTCGGTCAGTTCTTGACTACGCTGCACGAGTCTCTCGTTGGCGTTGCGTACGGCCAGCGTCTGGGACTCGAGCTCCTCGCTCAGCGACAGATTGCGCAGTCGCTCACGGTCGTGCGATTCGAGCGCGCTGCGCCAGAGAATCAGGACAACCGCGAAGGCAGCGGTTCCGAAAAGAAGTTCCGGTAGGAGGTCGAGAACGAGCTCTCCGTGACCCTGCGCGACCCGGACGGCCGGAACGGACCACACCGCGGCCAGGCACAATCCGCCTACCCACACGATGCGACCATGACCGCGCCGCGGATCCTCCACGCGGTCCAGATGGTCTCCGTTTGGCGTCGTCGATGCCAAGTCGAAGCCTACCAACGTCTTGCGGGCCCCCTCCTCGGCACGTCGTCACGACGGGACGGAGAGACCCGGAGTCTCGGGGCGAAGCACGCGGTGAAGCGCGCTCCGCACCCGGTTCTGTGGCAGGATTCCGGCCAATTCATGGCCGTGGAACGCGGCTGGCGAACGTGGCCGAGCGCGAAGGTCAGTCCGCGAAGCCCGGCTTCCCCAACCGACGGAAGAGGTTCGTCTTGTAGGCCTCCACGCCCGGCTGGTCGAAGGGGTTCACGCCGAGCAGGCGTCCGCTGACAGCGACTGCGAACTCGAAGAAGAACAGCAGGCTTCCCACGCTGGCTTCGGTCGCGTCGGGCAGGGTGATCACCTGACAGGGAACGCCACCGTCGCCGTGCGCGTCGGCAACGGCCGGAAGCGCTTCGCGGTTCACGGCGTCGACCGTTCGTCCGGCGAGGTACTCGAGGCCGTCGAGGTCGTCGGCATCGCTCGGGATCACGGGACCGGCCGGAGGGTCGGCCACGTCGACGAAGGTCTCGACCAGAATGCGACGTCCGTCCTGGAGGTACTGTCCCATCGAGTGCAGGTCGGTCGTGTAGTCCACCGCCGCGGGGAACAGCCCACGACCCTGCTTGCCTTCGCTCTCGCCGAAGAGCTGCTTCCACCACTCGGCGATCGAGTGCAGAGACGGGAAGAAGGACGCGAGGACCTCGACCGCGGAACCCTGCAGGTGCGCGGCGTGACGCAACGCAGCATAGCGTACGGCGGGAACCTGCGCCGCGTCGCCTTCGAGACAGCGCGCCGCCTCGGCCGCGGCCCCGTCGAGAAGGGCCTGAACGTCGCAGCCCGCGACGGCCAGGGGAAAGAGCCCGACCGGAGTCAGCACCGAGAAGCGTCCACCGACGTCGTCGGGCACGGCGAAGGTCACGTAGTCCTTCTGATCGGCCAGGGTGCGCAGTGCGCCCCGCTGAGCATCCGTGGTGGCCACGATGCGCTTCGCCGCCTTCTCGGGGCCGTAGGTGTCCTCCAGGAACTTACGCAGCAGACGAAAGGCGATCGCCGGTTCGGTCGTCGTGCCGCTCTTGCTGATCACGTTGACGGCGACCTCGCGGCCTTCGAGCGACTTCAACAGCCGCCCGAGCTCCTGTCCTTCGAGATGGTGACCGGCGAAGAAGACCGTGGGCCCGCCGTCGCGCCGCCATGCCGTCGCCTCGAGAACGGCGCGCGCTCCGAGGTAGCTGCCGCCGATCCCGATCACGACGAGCGTATCGATCTCTTCGCGAAGCGAGGTCGCCGTGTCGATCAGGCGGGAGAGGTCGTCACGTTTCGACGGCAGGTCGAGCCAACCGAGCATCTCGCTGCCGGCGCCGCTACGCTCGCGAATGCTCTGCGTCGCGACCGCGACCGCGGGATCGGCAACGATGCGTTCGGCGTCGTCGTGCAGACGGCCGAGACGCTCACTGGAATAGCTGACGAGAGAGGACACGGGTCGGCCTCCGGTTCGTGGGGAAGTCCACCGGCCGGTTTCAGGACGCCGGTGGGACGTCGGATTCGAGTTCGAGACGCCGCAAGGCGCCGTCACGTTCCAGGGCATCGGCCGCCCACTCGTAGCGCGAGTGCTGGCAGGCCATGAGAAGGACTTGTTGCCGCGGCGCGACCGCGTCGACGAGGACGCGCAGCGTATCGACCAGACGACGATCATCGGCGTTCGCCAGCGGATCGTCGAGGATCAGAGGAAGTGGATCGCCGTCGCCACCGAGAAAACGCGCCACGGCGAAACGGGCGGCCAGGAAGACCGCGTCCAGCGCACCCGCGGAGAGGACCCGGGGCGCCTCGGACCCGAGGATCACCCGATCCTGTTGGCGGAGCTGCAGCCCCAGATTCTCGTCGAACTGGACCTCGGTCACGTCGCTGCTCATGGCGCGCAGGAAGTCGCTCGCGCTGCGCTGCAGGGCCGAGGCCCACACCCGGTGCGTCTGTTGGCCGAGTGCCGCCAGCGTGTCGCGAGCCAGTGTGATCGCCGCCTCGAACTCCACGGCGCGCGCGCGTGCCGCCTGCAGGGTTTCGATCTCGTCGCGCAGGATCGGTGCACGCGTCTCGTACTCGCGCAGGAAGTGCTGGGTCTCGGTGCGCAGGTGCATTTCCGCGTCACGACGGCTCTGGGCGCGCGCATCGAGATCGCGTACCGCCTGTTCGTAGTCGGTCTCGCTCATCGGACCGTCGTCGACCGGAACCGAGGCCAGCGATTCGTGTTCTGCGCGCAGAGCGGCGCGACGTGTTTCGTGCGCCTTCCGCCGTTCGGGGTCGAGGCACTGGCGTTCCAGCGACGGGATCCGGTGCTCGCGCGTCTCCTCGCGCGCGCGGACGGCGTCGACGAGCGCGTCGAAGGAAGCCAGCGCGGCTTCGGTGTCCGCACTGGACACATCGAGGTCCAGCGCACTGAGCTCGCTCTCGAGCGCTTGCTCGGTCACGATCCTCTGGGCTTCGATCTGTTGGCGGCGCGCCGAGATGCGATCGCGCTCGTCGCGGTCGTGTTGGACGGCCACTTCGAGTTCTCGTGCCCGACGCGCGCGTTCGACCCACCCGTCGACCGCAACCTCGGTCGCGGCCTCACCGAAGATCTGCTCGAAGGGCGAACAGACCCGGAGTGCCTCCGAGCGGACGTCGCGCCAGGTGTCGGCGCGCTCGCGGTGCACGGCCGCAGAGCGCGCTCGGCTCTCGACCTTGCTCCAGATCGCGTAGCGCGTCTCGATGCGGTCGGGATCCATGTCCAGACGATCGGCGAGGTCGAGCCAGGCTTCGTCGTCGGCCGACACCTCGGCTTCGAGGGCTTCGAGATCACGACCGACGGCCTCGACCGTCGCCAGCGCACGCGCGTGGGCGCCGGCGCGATAGCCGTTCGCGGAGAAGCTCAGGAACAGACCCACAACTGCCAGCACTGCCGGAACGGAGAACTGTGCGGCCAGGGGAACGGGAACCTGCTCGCCGAGGATGAAGACAGCGACTGCCGCGACCAGGGCGACCCCGAGCACGATCATCCCGCTGCGACGACGCGCGTCCTGTGAGGCCGCGACCCCATCGAGATCGCGATGCGCGTGGCCGCGAGCACTCTCGAGGTCGCGTCGGCGTTCGTCGCGGTCGGTCCGCCGGCCGGTGCGCCCCACCAGAACGACCCGGTCGCTGTCGGTGAGGTGCTCGAAGTCGCGTGCGAGCGACAACGCTTCGGACAGATCGTGGCCCAGGCCCTGCAGCTCACGGCGATCGGCGTCGAGGCGTGCGAGGAAATCCTCGTGCTCGCGTGCGGCGTCCTTCAGACGACGTACGGCTTCGTAGAGGCGATCGAAGTCCTCGTCGTCGGGAACCTCGCGCAGTCCGATCGCCTCGAGTTCCTTCGTGCGCGCGACGAGAGTGGCGTCGGCCGCTTCCAGATCGTCGACGATCTGCGCGTGGTCGCGTGCGGCGTTCTCGAGATCGCGGCGCAGACCTTCGACGCGACCGCGGGTCTCGAGGACCCTGGTGTCCTTCTCGGTCCAGCCCTCGACTTCGGCGCGCAAGCTCTCGAGGCGGCCGCGCAGAGCGTCGTCGTCGTCGAGAAGTCCCTCGAGAGCTTCGCGTTCGGTGCGCAAGCGACGAGCACGCAGGGCGCGGCGTGCGGACGATTCACTCGCACCCTCCTGGCGCAGGCTCTCGAGCTCTCCGAGGGTGGAATCGAGCTCGTCGTGACGGCGTTCCAGTTCCTGGAGTTCGGTGCGCGCGGCCTCGAGGCGCTCGTCGCAGCGCTTGATCTCGGTCGTGACCTTGCCCCCGCTCGCCATCGTGATGCCGTCGTAGCGCTCCAGCGACAGGTCGAGGGCCTCGATCGCGGCCGCCGCGGTCGACGTTCCCGTCTGCGAATCGGCGACACGTTGCAGGGCTTCGGTCAATTTCCCCGGATCGGTCCAGACGATGTCGCCCTGGCCGACGAACACACTGGCCATGAACTGTTCCTTGCGCAGTCCGGTGATGCCTTCACCGACGGCGATCTCGTGGCCGCGTCGGTAGCGATCGGTGACGTCTTCGGCGCCACGCAACACCCTCACCGTGTCCTGGGTGAAGTCGCGGTCGACGGTCAGGGTCTCTCCGTTGCGCTCGAGCGTGAGGCTTAGCCCGTACGGCCCCTCGTTCCACGGACGAAAACGGTCGAGGTCGGTGATCGTGCCACGGAATCGACGGCGATCACCGTCGAGACCGTAGAGCGCCGCGAGCAGCGCGGAGGCGAGAGTCGACTTTCCCGCCTCGTTGCGTTCGAGAACGAGCCCGAGCCCTGCGTCGACCTGCAGATCGATGCGTCCACGCAGGCGACCGAAGCCGCGGACGTCGAGGTGGAGCAGGCGCACCGTCAGGACTCCTCGTAGCGAGTGTCGAGACGCCCGATCTGCAGGGCGTCGAGCCCGTAGAGCAAGGCGCGGTGGACACGTTCGGCCGATACGCCCTCGGGCGGTGTGTCACGCAGCGTCGCGACGAAACGCTCCTCGGTCGTGGTGGCATCGTCGGACGGCGGGTACTCGTCGAGGTCGACGTCGGCGCGCACGCCCGATGCATCGACGCGGAAGTGGAAGAAGGGCGACGCCGCCTGCTGCAGTCCGGCGAGGTCCAACCCGCGTGCGCGGCGCCCGGTCGCCCGGACCAGGACGAGGTCGCCGTCCTCCGCCCCGGCGCCTTCGAGCGCACCGTGAAGTCGATCGAGTGCGGCCTCGGTGAAGGTGGCCCCGGTCACGTCGAAGTCGACCACACGGACGTTGCGCGGATCGAGTTCGAGCGCTTCGACGTGCGTCGTGTCCTCGGTCAGTTCGACCACGAGCGCGCCACGCGGACGCGCTTCGTCGATCCCTCCGGCCACGAGGCAACCGCCGTAGGCGGCACGCGCGCGCCCGGCGTCGTCGAGGATCACGTCGCGCTGGTGGTAGTGGCCGAGCGCGGTCCAGTGGAAGTCCTGGCTGAGGAGTTCGTTCCGGGAAAAGGGGTGCGTCGCCTTGTCCGGCTGCAGGAAGGCGCCGTCGTCGCGGCTACCGTGGAAGAGCAGCAGGTGCAATCCGTCGCCGGCGCGCGGAACCGGCGTGGCGAGACGCCGCACCGGATCATGCGCGTTCGAGGCCACGCCGGAACCCGTCACGAAGACGTCGTCGCGTCCAGGCCACGGAACGGTCCGAAAATCCGCGTGGGCGAAGACGTGCACGTTCTCGGGCCAGCGCAGCCCGCGCGCATCCTGCTCGCCCACCGTGCGGTAGGGCGAAGCCCCCCCGAAGGCATCGTGGTTTCCCGGGGCGACGAAGACGGGACGTGGCGCGATCGACGCCATCGTGTGCATCACGAAGCGCAGCGTGTCCGCATCGATCGACTCGTCGTCGAAGAGGTCGCCGGGGACGACCACCCCGTCGAGCCCGCGGGCGTCGACACTCTCGAAGGCGCGCGTGAAGGCAGCCCGACGCTCGCTGGCACGCTCACGCGCGGCCTCGGCAGGAAGTCGCAGTCGACCGCCGGTCATCGGCGCACCGAAGTGCACGTCGCTGATCTGCAGGAAACGAAGCGGTTCCACGGCGTTCCTCGCTCCTCGATCGAGCACCACGCGGTCCGTCGCCGAAGACGGCGCGTGTTGCGTGTTGGTCTACCACTACGAGACGCGCACGCCAAGCCATCGCCGGTCACGGCAAAGAAAAAGCCGGCGGTCGAGATCGACCGCCGGCGACGCAGGGCTTCCGTCTTCCCTGCACGCGCGTTGGAGGTTTCGCAGACTGGAGACCGGTTGCAGCCTGATCTCCGGCGAACTCTTCCAGCGCTGCATCGTGGTGTCCGGCTGGAGATGCTACGCAAGGTAGATTCACCTTGACGCCCCAACAATAAGGAACTGCGTCGACGACGACAACGTGTTTTCACACCTCTTCGGCGTTCGCCGCGCGACGCGAGTCACGTCGGCGGTCGACTCAGAGGGCGCGCGCGTACGACACCTTCACCGTGAGGTCGGTCCGTCGTCGGTCGCCGAAGTCCCAACGCATGCGCTTCACACCCGTCGTGAGATCGGCATCGCGCCCGTCGTTCAGCACGACGAAGAGATCGCTCTCGTCCCCGAAGATCCAGCGCAGGCGCAGCTGCGACACGGCGAGTTGCGCCCGCTCGTTGTACTGCGCGAACAGGTCCAGGCTGAGCTGCGTGTTCACCGCGTAGCGCATGCGCAGGCGCCACAGGTCACTGCGGAATCGGTCGTCGCCGCGTCGGATGCGCTCGGAGATCGTCTGCAGTCCGAAGGAGAAATGCGGCGCCGCGTTGAGCTCGAAACCCACTTCGACGTTCGTGCGATCGGCGTCGAAGAAGTCGCCGAACACGCCGCTCGCGCGCAGCGACCACCACTGACTGGGGTCGGTCTCCGCGCTCCACCCCAGGTAGTCGTAGGTGTAATCACCCGGCGCGAACACGACGTCGCCCAGCGGGAAGGGTCCGAAGAGACGATCGAAGTCCCGCTCCCAAAAGATGCTGAGGCGCTCCTCGGACGGGCCGTAGATCTCCGGGCCGAGGTAGATGTAGCGAGATTCGAAGGGACCCGAGCGACGATCGAACCAGAAGACCGCCGCTTCCATTCCCGTGCGGCGCACGAAACGCGTGTTCGGTTCGGCCGAGAAATAGCCGCCCGCGACGTTCACGTTGACGCCGGGAGCGCGCTCGAGGAATCCCGCGACCGGTGCGTAGTCGCGCCCGATTCCCTCGAAGTAGTAGGTGAGGGTCGCGTTGGGGTGGGTCCAGCGCACGCGTCCTCCCACCGACGCATCGTCGGAACCACGATCCGAGCCCCCCGGGCCGTCGAAGTCCGTCCGCGACGCGTAGAGCGACAGGAAGAGTCGATCCGTCGGGTTCAGATCGGCGTCGAATCCGTAGGCATAGTGATCGGGTTCGGGGACGTCGCCGTCGTCACTGGACTGGCGCGTGAGTGCGAGGACGCCGATGCTCGAACGCGGGGTCACGTCGTGCCGGACGCGCATCACCCCGAAACGGCGGGTCGGCGTGCCGTAGGCCTCGCCCTGTT
>JGI12109J20283_10391462_pt1 | contig 23123 bp, 19 predicted proteins | sample ElkSlonscriptome_12_FD_20283 | JGI IMG/M metagenome (IMG submission 20283)
CCTGACCGTCAAGCCAGTCGGGCGGTTCGGCCATGATGGCTTCCAGTCGCCCGCCCAGTTGAATCAGAGGCGTGCGGATCGCGGCGAGCGCAGCGGCGCCAGCCCCCGCGGCTTCGATCACTTCACCGGGCAGGCCGCTGGCCTCGGTCTCGATCCCGTAGCCCGCCTCTGCGCCGCCGCTTTCATCGCGGGCATAGACCGCCTGACGTACAGCGGATAGCAAGTCTTCTAGCGGGCCGGAGGGCTCATTTTCGTTCAGTCGTTGCAGCCATCCATCGCCGGGCAACGCCGCGCCAGCCTCGCACGCGGCCTCAATCGCGTCACCGCCTGCGTCGTCATAGCTCGCGACATCGGCAAGGCGCGCGGCAAGGCCCCGGCGGCGGCCCCGGTTCTTTCGCTCTGGTCCCATGATCCAGCGGCGCAGTTCAATCGCTTCCTGCCCGGATAGCGTCGCGGCGAACGTCGAATCCGCCGCTTCAAAAACGTGATGCCCTTCGTCAAAGATCACGCGGGTGGGGCGCTGTGCATGGTCGCGGCCTCTGGCTGCGTTCACCATCACCAGCGCATGATTGGCGATCACCAGATCGGCCTGAGCGCTGTCGCGAGCGGCGCGTTCAATGAAGCATTTGCGGTAGTGCGGACATCCGGCATAGATGCACTCGCCGCGCTGATCGGTGAGGGCGGCAATGCCGCGTTTGCGAAACAGCGTTCCCAGCCATCCCGGCAAGTCACCGCCGATTATGTCTCCGTCGCGGGTGAAAGCGGCCCAGCGCGCGACCAGATGCGCAAGAATGGCGGGCCGGCCGGAGAACCCGCCCTGCAATGCGTCTTCAAGATTGAGCAGGCAGAGGTAATTCTCGCGCCCCTTGCGCACCACAACGGGTGGCGTTCCGTCAGGGCGTTTGACCGGCCATGCGCGGCGACTTTCAGAGCGAAGCTGTCGTTGCAGGTTCTTGGTAAAGGTGGAGACCCAAACCGTGCCACCCGATGCGCTGGCCCAGAGCGATGATGGCGCGAGATAACCCAGAGTCTTGCCAATGCCGGTGCCCGCCTGTGCAAGCGCGATATGCGGCACTTCGGCCTGCGTTCGGGGCGCAAAGATGCGCGCTGCATCCTGTGCATATTCGCGCTGACCTTCCCGTTTCTCAGACCGCTCTCCGGTCAGTTCATCCAGTTGGGCTAAGATATCGGCGGGTGGGATTTCCACTTGGCGGGGCGGGGCGCGCTCTCCGGTCTCCTCCCACTCGGGCAGCATGGAGAACAGCCATTTCTCCGCTTTTTCAGGACGCGCGATATGGGGTTTGAGCACTTGCGCCCATGGCCAGCGCAGCCGTTCGAGCGATTGCAGTGTTGACCACGCGCCGCTGCGCTCAAACCATTCCGGGTCTTCACACGCGGCAATTAACGCCCCGCTAGCGCGTTGGAGGAATTGCGGCACATCTTCATCGCCTGCGGGCTCTTCCATTTCGAGAGCCTGTGCCAGTCCGCGCGGGGTGGGCACACAAAAGCGCGCCGGATGGACGAAGGCGAACAGCTCCAGCAGATCAAGGCCGGAAAGGTCGGGATAACCCAGCCGGCTTGCGACAAGCGGCGCATTCAGCATCAGGATCGGCGTATCCGCCGCCGCCATGATCGCATCACCCTTTGAGACAGCCCCCGTCTCCCCATTGGGCGCGCGTAACCAATTGCCGCCATGGCTCGCATGGATTGCGGGCAGCGGCACAGGTTCGGGAGTTGAAAAGGCAGGGGGCGAAGTCACAGCAGACGGAAAATGGGCGAGCGCAAACACAAAGTAAACGATCCGCATGCACACTGCGCACAGGGAATGTCTGGAAAAGCGAGGGTGCTGGCTATGGCAAAGGGAAGACTGGCGGGTGTGGTGGGTGCAATGCTGTTGATGGCGGGTCCAGTCATGGCGCCCGCTCCGACAGCGGCGAACACGGACGATGCAGCAGCAGCCTCGGCAGTGCAGCGCCATGTCGATGCCTACGAATCGGGCAGCCTCGACGCGTTTGTCGCGACGTTCACGCCTGATGCAACGGTGGTCGGCAACGGCATGATCGCAAAGGGCCGCACCCAGATACGCGCGCTTTACGCAGCCAACTTTGTCCCGGATGCGCCGACGATCCGGATCACAGAGAGCGGCATGAATGGCGAGAAAGTCTATCTGCGCGTCGCCTATGACCTGGACGATGGCAGCTCAGTCTGCTGCTCATATTCAGAATACACTGTAAGGAACGGCAAGATCGCCTATCTGGTCGCGGTTGGATAATCTGATGGTGCCGGACGGCGGAGAAGCAGAGTATCTGCTACACGCGCCGCCCGCCACTGTCACTCGCGTGGATCAGAAGCTCTTCTGAACACCCACGGTCAGCGTGTAATCGGTCGGCATTTGCGGGCCGTTCAGGTCCTGGACCACGGGCAGGCCGCCCTCAATCCAGAGCCTCCAGCCTTTCAAGGAGCCTCCTGTCACAGCGAAGTTCATGCCCGCAAAAGCTGTAACCGTTTCGCCGCCCTGAAAATCGGGATTGGCTGTTTGCACAGGCCCCGCGATCAGAGGATCTGCTCCATCAATGCGTCCCAGCGTCTCCGCCTGCATTCGCGCTGATACGGACACCGCAGGGGGAGAGCGCGGCTGCGCCCCAGATGGTGGCCATGGCGCGGTTGCCGAAGGAATAGCCTTCATCATTGGTGCCCAGCCGGCTTGTGCCGCGTACCTGCGCGCCCCAGCCAAAGCTGGCGTTCTGATCGCAATAGGTAATGCCCGGCTCCAGATCGAACGTGCCCGACCCGATCTGCATCAGATAGGGTGTGCGCACCGTCGGATTGCCGCCCATGGACGTGAGGATGTCGTCTTCCTCGGTAATCGTGCCGGGGGTCAGGGACATGGCTGCATTGATGAGGACGGTGTCCGACAGGCCGATCAAGGCGGCGACCTTGGTGTCCCTGATATCCGCCGTGCGGGTGCGGAATGAGCGCAGTCGCGTGTCGCCCATGCCGCCCTGAAAGGTGATGTTGTCCATCTCCTTGGTGATGTAGTTGCCCATCACCATCAGAGTCACATCGTCGCTGACGCCGTACATCGCGCCCGCCATATGCATGTCCATGCGCATGGAGGTGGGGACAATGCGAAGGGTGGGCGGCTGTCCCGGATTGCCAAAGAAGCGATTGTGGGCACGGTCGTTGCCACCTGTTCGGGCGTGACGCTGTCTGTGGCGATCTGGATGCCCGCCATGGCCATATGCATCAGGCGATAGCTGATCATCCATTCGCCCTTTTTGTGACGGTGGTCGCCCATCACACCGATCGGTGCGCGATCTAGGCTGTCGATGCCATGCCCACTGCCAGTGGCGTCATCGGCAAGGGCAAGGGTGGCCGCGAATACGCAGCCGGTCGCCTCATAAGCGGGGAAGGGCGGACGCGTCGCCAATGCGCGCACGGGTGCGGGCTCGGGTAGAGCCAGCGGCGCGGTGGGCGATTTCAGCTGGGCGGTTTCGGGGGCAGCGTCGGGCCGAACGCGGAACAGCATGGATTGGCGCTGGGGTCGCCCCCGGAATGGTCATTGTGATCGCCATGATCGTCTGAATATGTGGAATGCTACCCATGTGCTGACTCAGTCGCGCTCAAAGGCTCCATACAGCACGGCGCACCCAACACGCTTCGCATAAAGATGGCGGCAAGCATAAGTGACAGAAGGAAAGGGCGCATCTTGAACAGCACTGAGGGCACGCACTGGTTTAATGACTGCGTTCGGCAAGCCTCTTGCGGACCCAATTCAACAGAATCTCTGCGGCGATTGTTGAATTGTTTTCAACGCGCGTCTTGCCCTTTTAGCCTGCCCCCTTCCGCCTACCCCCTTGGTCATCCAGCGTGACCGGCCTTCGCGAGTTTGCTTTGCGGCAGATGCGCGGTCTGCACGGAACAGGGTGAACCTGCGATGCGTATCGTGCGCTAATACTGTCCTACATTCTTGCGCCCTGATATGCCTCGCTTCGGTTTTTGCGGTGCTATTGGCGCGGTGAATTCATTCTCGTCCAGGAGACGGTATGCCGCATAAGTGTCAACTTCGAGCGGCAAGGTTAAGATGCTCTAATAATGAGTAAAAGAGGCATTTTTTGAAATTGACATAGTGTCAAGTGTGTCAACTTTGCGGGAAATGGTGTCGCCGCTGCGGCGGAACCGTTTGCACGCTTTCGCGCTTGCAACATGGCTATCACGCAATAGAGACGCGCTATGATGACAGAAACCGACCTAGTTCAAGCTGCCCGGACTTCAAAGGCATGGCCTTTTCAGGAGGCCCAGCGCCTCGCCAAGCGGTTGCGGGACGGCAAACCCGGCGGTGACCCCGTGCTTTTCGAGACGGGCTATGGTCCATCAGGTCTGCCGCATATCGGCACGTTTCAGGAAGTGTTGCGCACCACGCTGGTGCGCCGCGCCTATGAGGCGCTCACCGGCGGTGCGCCAACGCGGCTCGTCGCGTTTTCGGACGATCTGGACGGCCTGCGCAAGGTGCCTGACAACGTCCCGAACAAGGATATGCTGACCGCACATCTGGGAAAGCCGCTGAGCCGCATCCCCGATCCGTTCGACAAGTATGAAAGCTTTGCCGCGCACAACAACGCGATGCTGCGCGAATTTCTGGATCGTTTTGGCTTTGAGTACGAATTTGTCAGTTCATCGGAGCGCTACAATGCGGGCGAATTCGATGATGCGCTGCGCGGAGTGCTGACCAATTTCGACGCGATCCTCGACATTATGCTGCCAACACTGCGCGAGGAACGGCGCAAGACATATTCTCCGCTGATGCCGATCAGCCCGACTACGGGTGCGGTGTTGCAGGTGCCGATCGAAGTCGTCGATGCGGCTGCGGGCCTTATCCGCTTCACCGACGAAGACGGCAGCGTGATCGAACAAAGCGCATTGGGCGGCATGGCGAAGTGCCAGTGGAAGGTAGACTGGGCGATGCGCTGGGTCGCGCTGGGTGTCGATTACGAAATGTATGGCAAGGATCTAACGGATAGCGGTGTACAGTCCGGCAAGATCGCCCGTGTTCTGGGCGGCAAAAAGCCCGAGGGGCTGATTTACGAGCTGTTCCTGGACGCCAACGGAGAGAAGATTTCCAAGTCCAAAGGCAACGGCCTGACGATTGAGGAATGGCTGACCTATGGTTCTGAAGAGAGCTTGGGCTTCTACATCTTTCCCAACCCCAAGAGCGCGAAGCAATTGCATGCAGGCGTCATCCCCAAGGCGATTGACGATTACTGGCAGTTCCGAGAGCGTCTGACGGACCAGCCGCTCGACAAGAGACTGGGCAATCCGGTGTGGAGCCTGCTCCAGACCCGCACCGACAGCGTGGTCGAAATGCCCGAGGGCGCGGGCGATACTCTGACCGTGCCTTACAGCCTTTTGCTCAATCTGGTCAGTGTTCTGGGACTGGAGGCCACACCGGAAAACCTGGCCGACTATGTCGCTAGCTACACCGGCCAACCGGTCACCGATCCCAAGCTGATGGACCTGATTGAGTGCGCGGTGAATTATAACCGCGATTTCGTGGCTCCAACCCTGTCAAAGCGCGCGCCCCAAGGCGCAGAAGTTCTGGCCTTGACGGAGCTGGACGCGCAACTGGCCGCAGCGCCCGAAGATGCGGATGCCGAGGTTTTGCAGACGATGGTGTACGAGATCGGTAAGCGTGAAGATTTCGGCTTTGAAAACCTGCGCGACTGGTTCCGCGCCTTGTACGAGACCTTGCTGGGAAGTGAGCAAGGACCGCGCATGGGCAGCTTCATCAAGCTGTATGGTGTGGAGCCGACGCGCAAACTGATCGCAGATGCGCTGGCGCGAGGCTAGCTTAACGCGGGATCGGGCGCGCGCTCAAGCCGCGCTTTCCTACTGCCATTTGCGTGTGCGATACCATTTGGTGATGACGTATTTGTTCCCTTTGATAACAGGGGTGCCGGCGTGGATCGTATTCTCGTTGGGGGAGCCATCCTCCAGCGCGTTGTTCCAGATGAGCAGCACGCCGGGTTTGGGCACGATCTTTATCCCGACTTCGGTGAAATGCGTCTCACCGCCTTCTTCGACAGTGTTGAGGAACGCCATCGTCGTCCATGATCGCTGGCCGCCACGCTTGCGCTCGCTCTCCCAGTATTTCTCTGAGGTGTAGAACCAGTCATTGTGCGGTTTGAATTGCTGTCCCGGCAGATAGCGCTGGCCCTGAATAGCCTCACCGATGATCCGGTTCACGCCCAGCAGATCATCAATCCGCCGCGACACGCTTTTTACGAAGCTGTCATTGGGGTCCAGATCGCCGGAATAGGATGTGCGAAAACCGCTGTCATAGCCGATTTCGTGCAGGCTGGATGGGCGCGCGGTCAGGTCGATCATCACGCAAAGGCGCTGGCATTCCTCGGGCGAGAGGAAATCGCCGACTGCGTAGATTTCGGCCTTGTCGGTGTCGATCTTGTAAACGCCCGGGTCAGCCGCCAGGCGCTCTCGCACAGATTTGCCCACGCGTTTTAGAGCATCGGCATCAGGAATGTTTGTCTTTGTCGCCATCGCGAAAGAGTTAGCAAACGGCACCGCGAGGGCAAACAAAAACCCCACCGAATTGCTCCGGCGGGGTTAATGCGTGTTTGTTGTCAGGCTTCTTGGGCTGCGTGCTTACCAGAAGAAGTCATTGATCACATCGACGACCTCACCGGTGTAGATATCGACGAGCAGGACATCGTCGTAATATCTCACCCAGCGATAGGGTCCGTAGACATCCGGCAGGCGGTAGGCGAACGGATCGTTGATGAAGTAGCGAGGCTGGAAAAACAGGCTGTCGAGAAAGAAGCCCACGCCGACGCGGTTGTAGAAATGGCCACGGAAGGGCGCGTAGTACCGGCCAAGGCGGAAGGCGCGACGGTTCTGTGCGCGGAAACCTCTCCAGCCGAACCGGCGATTGTTGCGCCAGCCGCGATCCCACCGGCGGAAGTTGCCACCACGGAACTGACGACCATTGTTAAAGCGACCGCCACGGAAATTCCGGTTGTTACGGAAACGGCGATCTGCGCGACGCTCGGCTCTCACGCCGTTGCGAAATCCGCGACGCTCTGCGCGGTTGCGAATGCGGCGGTTTTCGGCGCGGTTGCCTCGGCGCTCTGCCCGGACGCCGTCACGGCGCGCATTGCGGTTTCTGTTGAAGTTGCGACCGTTTGCGCGCTGACGGATCTGACGCACTTCATCACCAAAGATGCCGCGGTTTCGACCGGCATTGCGGCGATTACTGCGCACACCATTGCCGCGAGCTTCCCGGCCAAAGACCCGGCGGTTCTCGCGCGCATCACCTCGTTCAATTCGGCCTGCACGGCGATCCCCGCGACGCTCGATCCGGTTCGCCCGGTTGTTGCCCCGCCGATCAGTGCGATTGGCTCGGTTATCAGTGCGACGGTCTACGCGGTTCGCAGCGCGATTGCGGCCTTGACGGTCAAGCCGGTTGGCCCGGTTGTCACCGCGCCGTTCGACACGGTTGGCGCGATTATCAGTCCTGCGGTCGACACGCCCTGCGCGGCGTTCACTGCGGCGATCCACCCGGTCCGCACGCCGTACGCGCCGTTCAGAACGGTTCACCTCGCTGCGCACGGCACCAACGTTCGGACCGCGATTGGCGCGGCGGGCGTTCTGCCGGTTACCACGGTTGCGCTGACGTGCCTCTGGGCGATTGCCGCGGTTACCCTGACTGGCCCGCTGGCGATTGCCGCGATTGTTGGAGCGCGCCCGCTGGCGGTTTGCCCGGCGTTGGCCACGGCGTTCACCGCGCGGCTGCTCGGCGCTGGTGGAGGCGCTCGATTCGCTGGATGCGGCAGAAGAAGTGCTGGCCGCTTGGGCGGGGGTAGGGGTGACAACAATGGCGAGAGCGGCGGCGATAGCCGAAAGTGCGCTGCCCCTGAGTAGCAGGGTGATGTTCATTAAAGCCTCCAGTGTTGCCGTCCCACCACCTACGGCTCGATTGATAATCTCTGTTACAAAGGGCGATCTGTCGCCAGACTTAACCGCTTCGTCAGCATGTTGTTAAGGTTATACACTAGTTTTATGAACGCGCGATGGCTGGGCTCGTCAACCCTTGTTCCCGCGCGTGCTTTTCCCCACATCGCGATCCATGTTTGATACCCTAGACGATGTTCGCACCGATCTTACCAATCGACTGATCCGCGCCGGCCGGGACCGTAAGAGCCCTATGCACACGCCCGCTGTTGTGACGAGCGATGTCGATGCGCGCACCATGGTCCTGCGCGAGTTTGACGTGAGTGGGTGGACGTTGCGCTTTCACACTGACACTCGCGCACCGAAAGTCGCTCCGATTGAGGCTGATCCGCGCGTCGCCGTGCTGTTCTATGACAAGGGCGCCAAGATCCAGATCCGTGCACGCGGCACTGCCGAGATCTTGCGCGATGCTCCGGTGACGCAGACGGCGTGGGACAACGGGTCAAATTTTGCCCGGCGCTGCTACATGGGTGACGGGCCGGGCGCTCCATCAGAAATTCCGACATCGGGCCTCCCGCCAGAGCTGGAGGGAGTTGAGCCCAGTGACGAACAGCTCTTACCGGCGCGCGATAATTTTGCCGTGATGCTGATCACTCTGCGAGAGCTGGACTGGCTGTATCTCGCGCATACGGGCCATGTGCGAAGCCGCTTTAATCTAAACGAGGGTGGCGAGTGGCAAGGGTACTGGGTGGCGCCCTAGCCGCCCATTGTTCAGGCCGGCAAATCAGGCCGCCTGCGCAGTCGCTACCGCAGGCGAGGGTGGTGGCAACAATTTTACTTCTTCAACAAAACTCGCCTCCACAATCTGATTTTCGCCGCGCGCATTCGCCATGTTCAGAGCCGCTTCGGCGCGCGCGCGCCACATCGAATAGCTCTCTCCCCTGCGCCGTCTGGCAAGCCCGAAGCTTGCCGTGATGCGCAGATTATCGGCCAACCCGTCAATCCGGCTGCGGGCCAATTCGCGGCGCAGGCGCTTGGCAATTGCGCCGGTATCGGCCTCCCGCGCCCCGCGCATCAGGATCGTAAAGCCATCGCCTTCAACCTCGAACACACGGTCGCCGCTGCTCGGTATGTCGGGGTCTGCGCGCCGCACCGACCGGCGCATGATGTCCGCCACCTGACCCAGTGTTTTTTGTCTTGCTTCAGAGCCCCAGATATTCTGGACCTCACGCAAATGATCGACCCGCGCGCGCACCATCGTATCTGCGCGCTCGGCGCGATTCGCGGGCCGCAACTCGGGGCGATCCTCAACCCGCGTTGTACCTGCATCAGTGTCGCGCGCCGCATCGCCTTCTCGCAGAATCCCTGCAAGCGTGTGCTCGGCCCGTTTGTGTGCCTGCGCCCCGCGCCAGCGCCTTAGCAGCCACATGCCGCCATGCACCGCCACCGCGCCCATGCCCGCAGAGCAGACAAGCAAACCGATCATGACCGGCAGGTCCATGGTAACGGTCTCTTGTGTCAGCGCCTCTGCCAGCATGCGCGCAATTCCCCTGCGTGGCCGCGTTCGCCCCGAACACGGTCTTTAACGTAAGGAATGGCGTCGCAGTGGTTAAAGCAGCGTAAAGGACGCGGTCAACTTTGATAGGCAACCGGCGTTTCGGCAGGATTGATTGGGCGTTAGAGTTGACACTCATGAGGGTTTTACGGACAGCGCCATTTCGGTGAAATGTAGTTAAATGAAGGGTTTGTGTGGGTTTTTCGGCTTACCGGTGTGACTTTCGCGCGGGTTTGTGTCCTGTGGTGGGGTAGTTGCGGCTGAGCTGGTTTTGCGTGTGACCATGGGGCAGGGCCGAAGGCGACCTTAGCGGGCGCGGACGGAGTAGGAAAACAAGCCACGTGTCGAAGGGTTGACCTGAGGTGACGCTTGACGCTTCATTGTGGCCATGGATCGCGCGGCAAGGGGAGGCTAGGCCTATATCATGGCCGACCGATATCGCAGGACGATCTATGGAGGCGTTACAGCTGATTTGTCCGCGCGGGTGGTTCAGCATCGCGCAGGCACTGGCTCCGAATTTTGCGCCCGTTATGTCTTGAAGCGACTGGTGTGGGCCGAGCAGTTCGGTTCGATCCAAGAGGCGATAGCGTTTGAGAATAGGCTGAAACGATGGCGGCGGGCGTGGAAGTTCGACCTGATCGAAAGGGCGAATGCGGATTGGGACGATCTATTCGACCGGTTGATCTGAAGCTGGCGCGCGCGCTCGCGTGATCCCTACAGTGCTTCTCGTCATCTTTACCGCCTTATCGTCATCCCGGACTTGATCTGCGATCCCGCTCACTGCTGACGAAGCGCAAAGAAGAAAGAAGCGGGACCACGGATCAAGTCTGGGGCGACGACGGGGCACCGCTCACAACCAGTAACTATATTTCCGTGGATGCCGGGTCAGTCGTTAAGTTTCACCGAAAGACAGGCCTGAACTTTTCCATCGGAGTCCTCACGGTACCACACGGCAAGCACCTCGAAGTAACGGAAGAAGCCGCCAGCGTCTCTCGTGATTGTTTCGCCTACACGAGGTATTGCGTCGAACTCGCCATGAAAAAGCTCGGACTCGATTTCGCCATCATCGAAGACTTCGACCTGCACAGACTTACCTAGTCAGCTTCTTATAAGCCAACCGCGTAGGCCGATCCGCTGCATCGCCAAGACGACGCCGCTTGTCTTCTTCATACGCCTCGAAGTTCCCCTCGAACCATTCCACGTGTGAGTTGCCTTCAAAGGCGAGGATGTGCGTTGCCAGACGGTCCAGGAAGAAGCGGTCATGCGAGATTACCACGGCGCAGCCGGCGAAGTTCTCAATGGCGTCTTCCAGCGCACCCAGCGTTTCCACGTCGAGATCGTTGGTCGGCTCATCGAGCAGCAGGACGTTGCCACCCTGTTTCAGCATCTTTGCCATGTGCACACGGTTGCGTTCGCCGCCTGACAATTTGCCAACATTCTTCTGTTGGTCTGCGCCTTTGAAGTTGAACGCGCCGACATAGGCGCGGGTGGAGGCGTCGTGGCCGTTGACCGTCATGTAATCGAGCCCGTCGGAGATTTCCTCCCAGACATTGTTGGTGGGCGTCAGGTCATCGCGCGACTGGTCGACATAGCCAAGGTGCACGGTGTCGCCGATTTCGATGGTGCCGGTGTCGGGGGTTTCCTGTCCGGTGATCATTTTGAACAGGGTGGATTTGCCCGCGCCATTGGGGCCGATCACGCCGACAATGCCGCCGGGGGGCAGCATGAAAGACAGGCCTTCGAACAGCAGTTTGTCCCCATAGGCTTTAGAAATGCCCTTGGCCTCGATCACCTTGCCGCCAAGGCGTTCGGGCACCTGAATGACGATCTGCGCCTTGCCCGGCGCGCGGCCGGATTGCGCGTCTTGCAGTTCCTCAAACTTGCGCACGCGGGCCTTTGACTTGGTCTGGCGGGCGGCGGGGGTCTGACGGATCCATTCCAACTCGCGTTGCAGGGCCTTTTGCTTGCCGGATTCCTCGCGGCTTTCCTGCTCCAGACGCTTCGCCTTCTTTTCGAGATAGGTCGAATAGTTGCCTTCGTAGGGGTAATAGGTGCCGCGATCGAGTTCGAGGATCCATTCCACAACGTTATCAAGGAAATAGCGATCGTGGGTGATCATCAGAACGGCGCCGGCATATTCCTTGAGGTGATTTTCCAGCCATTCGACAGATTCGGCGTCAAGGTGGTTGGTCGGTTCGTCCAGCAGCAGGATGGACGGTTTCTGGATCAGCAGGCGGGTAAGCGCAACGCGGCGTTTCTCACCACCCGAAAGGCTTTCAACGCCCATGTCGGACGGTGGGCAGCGCAGAGCCTCCATTGCAATTTCAAGCTGGTTGTCGAGCGTCCAGCCGTCCACTGCGTCAATCTTGCCCTGAAGGTCAGCCATCTTGTCGCCCAGCGCCTCAAAATCGGCATCGGGTTCGGCCATCTGGGCGGAAACAGCGTTGAATTCCTCAACCAGATCAGCGGTTTCGCGCGCGCCATCCTTGACATTTTCCAGCACCGTCTTGCTCTCATCAAGCTGCGGCTCCTGCGGCAGGTAGCCCACGGTGATGTTCTCACCCGGCCATGCCTCGCCCGAGAAATCGGTGTCGATCCCGGCCATGATCTTCATCAAAGTGGATTTGCCAGCGCCGTTCGGTCCGACGATACCAATCTTTGCGCCTTGATAGAATTGCAGGCTGATATCTGAGAGCACGGGCTTGTTTGCACCGGGAAAGCTCTTGGTCATGCCTTTCATAACATAGGCGTACTGCGCGGCCATGGGGTCGTTCCTTGAAACTGGATTGCGAATTGGGATTGGGGCGGATTTGTTGACTGCGAGATAGGGGCACACGCGCCAGTGAGCAAGGGGGCGAGCAAGGGGGCGAGCAAGAGGGGTGGCAAGGCGAGTTTGCCGTCATTGGTGTTTCTTTAGAGCGATGGAATTGCGCCCCGATCCTGCACTAGTCCGGAAGAGGGTGTTAACCTTATTCACCTATCGCAAACAAATGGGAGCCGGTTGCAACGATGCAGACTCAAATACTTGGACTTTTGACACCGTTGATGGCGCTTCTATTCGCTGTGGCATTTGCGGTTTTCTGGTGGGCCGGGGGGTTGAAGCGGCACGTGCTCGGCTTTGCGATCGGTTATGTCCTGTTCGCAGCCGGTTTCTTGGCGACGCATTTTCTGCCCGCCGATCTGCCTTACCTGTTTCATCTGACGCAGGCGTTTTACTCGGCCGGTTGTATCATTTACTTGGCTTCCCTGTGCGAGCGTGCCGGGCAACGATTGAATATTCCCAGCATGATAGTCGTCTATGTGGTGACCGCTGCGGTCCTCGCACTGGCAGTTAACATAACCAATGATGTTGGCCCGCGCCTGATTATCGTCAACATGGGTTACGGCGTCATGTTCGCGATGGGTGTGACGACCCTGCTGATGTCATCGCGCCGCAGCGTCATTGATATCGCGATCATCGCCGTGGTGGCTTTTCAGGCTGCGGATTTCCTGGTCCGCCCGAATTTGACGCTGATGTTTGAGCGATCGATCCCCGCAGAGGTGTATCGCGAGTCCGTCTATTATTCGGTCATCGGGCTGGTTCTTGGGATCAAGTCGGTGATCAGTGCGATGGTTCTGATCGGGGCGACTATTATCGAATGGACGATCTCCATGCGCGAGACCAGTTCACGCGATCCGCTCACCGGGCTGTTGAACAGGGCCACATTTGAACATTCCATGCGCACGCTTCTGCCGCGTGCCGAAACCGAGGGGCGCTCACTCAGTCTTGTGGTGGCCGATATTGATCACTTCAAGCAGGTGAACGACATCTGGGGGCACCAGGCGGGCGATGTTGCGATCGCGGGCTTTGGTGATCTGATCCGCGATATGGTGCGCGATTGCGACAAATGCGGACGGATCGGCGGTGAAGAATTCTGCATTGCGGTCTGGAATTGCGATAGTGCCCCGGCAGAGCGGCTGGCTGACCGGATCAGGAAGGCTTTCGCGCGGCTCGAACATGAGGGGCTCAGCGACGATATCCGTCTCACCGCAAGCTTTGGCGTTGCCACTGCGCGCTCCGGTGAAACCTACGAAGACCTGTTTGCGCGGGCGGATGCGGCGCTTTATGCCGCCAAATCAAAAGGCCGGGACTGTGTGGTGAATGCCGACAGTGTGGCCGATGTAGCGGCGCAGAACGCCGTTGCGTTCGGGGATACTGCATTGCTGCGGGCGAGCGGGGGTTGACCACAACCACTACGGGTGACGGTCAAAAAAGGCGGCTGAAAGGCCATACATTTCCGGCGTTTCCTCTTTCCAATTCAGCGCTCTATTCGGCCCGCGTCCCCGAGCACCCACGCTAATCGCCATTAACCTGCTTGCAACTAAGCCCGGCTAGATGTTCGCATTCCCAACCGGACCTTTAGATGCAAGCGCAGATCCTCACCTTTATCATCCCCGGCATCATGGCCATATTTGCCGCCGTGCTGTTTGCCCTGTGGTGGACGGACCGGTCGCGCACTTATGTGCTTGCCTTTGGATACTGGGCCTTTGCATTTTGCCTCGGGATTATTCTGCAGGGAGCCATCACCTGGAACTTTGCTCCCTACGATATCCTGTTATTCCATTGGAATGCGACGGTTGCTGTCATCGCCATGATCTGGGGCGTGGCAAAGCGTGATCGCCAGCGCAGCCCTGTTCCGGCCATGCTCATGCTCACAGCGCTGGTCACACCCATATTGTATTTCGCGCGCTCCTATGAGCAGCAAAGCGTCTTGTTGACGGTGCAGAACTTCAACATCGGCATGCTGTTTGCGTTGGCGGCACAGGCGAAATGGAGGGTGGCGCCCCGCAATATCGGCGACCGCGCACTGCTTTGGACATTCGTGGCATTCGCCGGATATGCCATTGTGCGGCCCTCTATGACTATTCTGACGCAGAGCCAGATGACCATGGCCGAGTATCAGGCATCGCCGGTTGCATCATTGAACCTGGTATTATCATCGCTGCTTGCCCTGATGCTGGCGGTCTCGCTGATTGCGATGGTGGTGCTCGACAATATGCGCCGCGACCGTGACGTTGCGGTGAGCGATCCACTAACCGGTTTGCACACGCGCTCTGCATTTGAACGTGAGATCCGCGTCATGCTGGCAAAGGCAGTCCCGGTCGGGAGACCGGTCAGCCTGATCGTTTGCGACATCGATCATTTCAAGCGCGTCAATGACACATACGGCCATGCCGCAGGAGACCGTGTAATCGCTCGGTTCGGAGAGATCGTAATGGGCAAGATCCGCGGAACCGATGTGGCCGGACGCATTGGCGGAGAGGAATTCTGCGTCGCCGTGTGGGATTGCCCGGGTGAGCCCGCTGCCCGCCTGGCCGACCGCATCCGGCTCGCCGCGGCATCGAGCAGCCAGCGGGGATGCGATCTGCATGAACCCTTTACCGTGAGTTTTGGCGTTGCCGAAATACGGGTCGGCGAAGCGTACAAAACCCTCTTCGACAGAGCAGACAGGGCTCTGTACGAAGCCAAGAAATCCGGCCGCAACCGAGTGGTGATCGATAGTCCTGCACCGGCAGAGGACGGTCCATCAGGCGAGGCCGCTGCCTGCGATGAGCAAAGAGCACAGGTTGTTTCTCTTGCCAAGCGCACGGCTGGTCAAGCCGGATGATAGCCGCAGGCGTGGCGTGCACCCTTTCGCAAATGGCCTGCCGCTCCACTGCCTGCGAGAGAGATGACAAAAGCGCCAGACGGTTAGCGGCCCTTTAACCTTGGTCCGCCTATAGCTGACCCTTGATGCAAAGCGAGGGGGTGTGTGCCGTGTCTGATCAAGTGCTGGGATTGATAAATCCCGTCATGGCGCTGATCTTTGCGCTCGCATCATTCCTGATCTGGCGACGCGACCGCACCATGACCTATCTACTCGGGTTTGTGGCGGCTTCGCTCATCATCGGGCTCAGCTTTCTCTTTAATCACTATCTGTTCCTACCAAGCGCGACGGCCAATCGCCTCGTTGTAAACGTGCTTAGCATAACGGCTGTCGCGACCCTTCTTTGGTCCGCGTGCACAAGGTTGGGGCAGCGCGCGCCGGTGGGCATATGGGCTGCCGGAGGTGTCACTACGATTTCCATGATCAGTCTGACTGATCCTGCAAGCGATATGACCGTCTGGCTGTTCGGGCTGAATTTTTATTGCGGCGTGATGTTTGTAATGGGTACGCAAATACTTGTTTTTGCCGATTCACGTGAGTTGGTGGACCGTGCGATGATCTGGATCTTTTCTCTTCTCGCGATCCAGTTCTTTGCCCGACCGAGTCTGGTCTACGCGATTGATGGTGCGATGACATCGGCGGAATACCGTGCTTCCGTTGGTCATGCGATTTTTGTTGTCTCCGGCGCGATCGGCAAATTGATGCTGGCCGGTGTCGTAATTGCGGCGGCCATGACGGATCAGTTCAAAGCCTTCAAATCGACAACCCAGACTGATAGTCTGAGTGGCCTTACCCTGCGCAACGCATTCGAAGAGAATGCACAGGCAATGATCACGAAAGCGGGCATGCAAGACAAACCCGTGAGCGTCATTGTCGCCGATATCGACCACTTCAAACAGGTGAATGATGTGTGGGGCCACCCTGCCGGGGACAAGGCTATCACCACTCTCGGCCAGGTCTTTCTGCGCACCATCCGCCCCTCGGATCTGGCTGGCCGCATTGGGGGCGAGGAATTCTGCGTCCTCGCATGGGATTGCCCCGAAGACGCCGCTGCGAACCTTGCCGAACGGCTGCGCATCCGGTTCGCGCAAGAACGCCATGAAGGCATAGGACCCGAAATCAGCATCACGTCCAGCTTTGGCGTGGCGGCGTGGAAGCCAGGCGAATCCTATGCCCGCGTCTATGAACGCGCCGACGCTGCGCTTTACCGGGCAAAACGGGCCGGCCGTGATCGCGTCGTCAGCAATGCGCTGGGGCAGATCGGTGAGGCCCGTGACGCTGACAAGGCAGAGCAGCATGCCCGCAATGACGGGACCAGTGTTAAGGACGAAAGCGCGCAAGTTGTGGCGTTTGGCGACGCGCAAGCATCGTTGCGCGACGCTGGATAAAGCTGCGCGGCAGCCTCTCAAACTGGACAGGCCGGCGTCCTCGCGATAGCGACGACACCCATGAAAACAGCAACAATTGTCGCCGCTGGCCTGCTGGCCACGCTCTCGCTTCCTGTCAGTCCCGCATTTGCCCAGACCGCTGCTTTCGACGCGGCGCAGGGGAAAGCCGCACCCGGAGCGGCAGAAAGTGCTGCCAGCGCGTCCCGATCGCTCGCCAAAGTCGCCAATGAAGCGTTGAACAGCGACACGATCGCGTTTGATTTTGTGGAAGGTGTGACGACCGAAGTCGGCCCGCGTCAGGCTGGCACAGAGGCAGAGGCGCGCGCGCGTGAATGGGCGATGGCGTGGCTGAAGGAACGCGGCTTTGCCAACATCGCGAACGAACCGTTCGAGATGGAAACATGGGTGCCTGGCGAAACACACAGCGCGCAGGTGATTGAGCCGTTTCCGCAACCGCTGGTGGTTCAACCGCTGGGCAACAGCGCCTCTACCGGGCTTGAGGGCGTGACCGCGCAAGTGGTCGAATTTGAAAGCGTGGGTGATCTATCCGCTGCGCCCGATGGCAGCCTTGAGGGAAAGATCGCCTATATCAGCCACCAGATGCGCCCCTCGATGGACGGCTCGCATTATGGCTTTGCAGGGCCAGTGCGCTGGTTTGGGCCAAGCATCGCGGCGAGCAAGGGCGCGATTGCGACCGTCATCAAATCGGTGGGCACCGATAACGGCCGCAACCCGCACACCGGCGGCACGAGCTTCCCCGCGCGCACCACGCCGATCCCGGCTGGTGCATTGTCACTACCTGATGCCGCCAATCTGGAACGCATGTTTGACCGCGCTGATGGTAAGCCGATCACCATGAAGCTGGTGCTGACGCCGCGCCTGCTCGGCACCACGATGAGCGGCAATGTTGTGGGTGAGATCGTCGGGCGTGACCCGTCACTCCCTCCCGTACTGCTTGCGTGTCATCTGGATAGCTGGTGGAATGCTCCGGGTGCGTTTGACGATGGCGCGGGCTGCGGCATTATCACTGCCGCCGCTTTGCATGTGGACCGGTCAGGCCAGCCGCTGCGCACGATCCGGGTGTTGTTGGCAGGGGCAGAGGAAGTGGGCCTGTGGGGCTCGAAAGCCTACAGCAAGGCGCATATTGACGAGCCGATTGCGGTAGGCCTTGAGAGCGACTTTGGCGCGGACCGGATCTGGCGGTTTGAAAGCAATTTCCGCGAAACCAACGAAGCGTTGCACGATAAGCTGGCAAAGGCGGTGGCGCAGTTCGGTGTCGCTGATTCCAGCATTGTCGCGAGCGGCGGGGCGGACATCAACATCCTGCGCGATCAGGGCGGAGCGATCATTGATCTGCAACAGGACGGGACGCGTTACTTCGATCTGCACCACACGCCCGATGACACACTGGACAAGATCGACAAGGCACAGATGCGTCAGAACGTCGCAGTCTGGACGATGGTGGCAGGGGTTCTCGCCAATGAGGCTGGCCCGATCAAGGGTGAAGCGGCAGAGGCGTCCGGGGAGTAGCCTAGGCCCGGATCAGACCGGTCAGGCTGGTCGCGCTGCGCCCCGGGAACAGGTCAGCCATTGCCCGTGCAGGGTCCAGCCCGAAATGCTCGGCCACCGCGCCTGCCAGCACGCTTTCCAGCGATGTCGTCGGCATAAGGTCGCGCCCTTGGTACAGGTTTGAATCGGCAAGTCCGGGCCAATCGCCCAGCACCCGTTTGCCGCGCACCGCGCCGCCCATCAGCAAAGCCGCGCTGGCTGTGCCGTGGTCCGTGCCGCCCGTACCGTTATAGCGCGCAGTGCGGCCAAACTCCGTCGCCACCAGCACCAGAGTGTTGTTCCACGCAGGCCCCATGGACTTGGCATAGGCCCCCAGCAACGTATCCAGATTGCGCGCCGGCCGCGCAAATGCGCCGCGCTGATTGGCGTGTGTGTCCCATCCGCCCAGCTCTATCATGGCAATGCGCGCGCCATCGTCACCGCGCATCAGCGAGGCGGCCAGCTCGCCCGCCTTTTGTGCATCGCGCAGGTTGCGCAGGGTGTCATCCGCCGCCATCGCACGCGTCTCCAGCGCCTTGGCATAGAGCGCGCCCAACTGCTCATCCTCGCTGTATAGCTGCGCCACGCGGTCCATGAAATCCGCGCTCGCATCGGGCAGCGCGGACGGGGCATAGCTGGACGCCGGAGCGCTGCCGCGCAGGGCAAGTGGCATGGTCGGCGCAATCGCCAGAGCGCGGGGCGGGCCGTCTTGTGCCATCAGCGCGACAAGCCTGTTCAGCCAGCCATCGCGCCGCGTGTTCGCCTGCGCTGCACCGCTTTCCAGCAAGTCCTGCCCGTCAAAATGGGAGCGGTCGCGATAAGAGGTGGCGGTCGCATGGACGAACAGGACCTCGCCTGACGCATAGGCCGCTCCCACCTCGGCAAAGGCGGGGTGGAGCGAAAACATGTCGCCAAGTTTGGCTGCGCCTTCATAGTCCGGCAACGCCGCGCTGCGCAGGGCCGCAAAAGACGGATCGCCCGTCGGGGCCAGCATCGCCATGCCGTCCATTGCGCCGCGCAACAGGACAAATAACAGGCTTTTGTGACCGCTGGCCTGTGCAAATGCCATGCGCGGCGCGGTGAGGCCGGATGCGCCAAGGACCAGCGATCCGGCGAGCATTGCGCGGCGGTTCAGGCTCTTATTCATCGCGAATTACCTCCTCATCATTTCAGGAGCGACCAGCAGCAGGCCCAGCGCCTGCGATCCGCTTTCGGCACGGGAGATCCAGGTTCGTGTGTTGGCGCTAAGGGCATCGGGATAGGCACGGGCGGCGCGTTCCAGCACATCGCCAGCTGGCGCGTTGCGCGCGATCCGTTCTGCCAGTTCGACCCGCCGTACAATCGCGTCGGGCCCGGCCCAGCTTTCTGCCACATCATCAAACCCGGCGGGCGAGGGCGCGCGCCACGGGGCCTGTCCCAACTGCCGCAGGACGCCGTTTAGCCGCCGCTCGCTCAGATCATCCAACCCGGTAAAGCGTAGAACGGATGTGAACCACTCATAAGGCTGCCGGAATTTGACCGGACCCGCTGTCCAGCTTTCCGGTGCGTTCACCAAAGTGCGCGCAAGGCTGGCCAGATCGCCGTTGGTGGCACGGAAATCGCGCTCCAGCCGCGTGACCAACGCAGGCGGTGGCTCATCGCCTGCAAAGTGGCGCGCCAGCTTGGTCGCGACATGGCGCGCAGTGGCCGGATGCGCGGCGAGATCATCCAGAATGGAGAGCGCTTGCTGCGCGCCGGTATCGGCATAGCTGCGCCCCATGATCCGCCGCTTGCCCGGTTCGTGCGCTATGCTGATATAGGCCGCGCCGCCGGGCTGCTTTTCGGAAAAGCGCGACAGGCGCGAGAGGCCGGGCAGCGTCCAGCCCGTCAGGGCACGGGCAAACTCGGTGACGTCGCCTTGGCTGTATCCGCCATCCACGCCGAGCGTGTGCAGTTCCAGCACTTCGCGCGCGAGATTTTCGTTGAGGCCGCGATCCTGTTGATTGTTGCTATTGTCCCGATTGCGCCTGCGCTGACGCCGCTGTGCAAACCGGGAAGCGGGACCGACCGACTGGTACTGATCCAGATAGAGCAGCATTGCGGGGTGCAGTACGGCTGCCTTGAGCATGTCGGAAAACCTGCCCGTCACGTGCGGCCGGATCGCGTAGAATTCGTGATTACCCACTTCAAAGGAGGTGCCCGGCTTCCCCGCCGTGACGGAGAAATGATTGGCCCAGAAATGCGTTAGCCGCTCGGCAAAAGGGGTGGGGGAGGTGACTGCGATGCGGGTGCGCAGTGCTGCGTCCCTGCGATACAGACCGAAGGCATCGCGCAGCCGGTTGGCGACTTCCGGCGGCAGGCCGTCGAGCGCCTTTTCCCGGTTGGAGCGCCTGTCTGCTTGCGATTCCGTCATGCTCTCTTGCATCATCATTGCGGCGGACGGCCCTTCGCTGCGGGCGGACCGTTGTTCTTTGCGCGATGCACGGATGGTCTTCAGCAATTCGCCCGCCTGACCGCTCGTTTCCGGACGCGATGAAAGCGCGCCGGGGCGCGGGTCAAAGTCGCGCAACTGGCGCAGCAGAAAGCCTTTCGGATCGCCCGGCGGCATTTCGCCGTCACGCAATCCGTATCCGAACCGGTTCAGCGCTATACTTGTATCGCTCATACCCGTCCGCTCATCCTTTCTGTATCAGGTCCGCGCCTTGGCCGAGGTTTATCGCAGCAGGATATCTAATGCGGAATGAATGGTGTGGGGCGCAGCGGTGGATGTCACGTCGCGCTGCGTCGTATTTTGTAACAGCCCGCCCTTACGCCGCCATATCGGGTGCAAAGGCTATGTCGGCATTATAGCTTTCGCCCTTCGCACTTTGGCACTGCTCACGGCGTTTTCGCCTTCCTCGATTGAAGCGAATCGATGTGACTTTGGCATGGGTGGGGAGGTTCAATGACCGTTGTTTGTCGCCCTGCGAACAAGCCCCAGAGGTGCGCACCTGCGAACCTTGTCAGCCACCCGGTTAGCCAATGCCTGTCGGGTCCGTGGGTGTTGGATCGGAGCGCGGCGAGCTCATTAGGGAGCGGCGCGGTTACGCAGCTATGCTGGCAGGCGGGGCATCTATGCGACTTCGCGCTGTCCATCGCTTATGCGTGCTTTGATTTCTTCCAGCGAAGCGGGCCGGGCGAATCTATAGCCTTGCCCGTGACTGCATCCGATTGATTTCAGTAATGTGAGCTGTTCATCGCTTTCGATCCCTTCAGCCACGATCCTAAGATCGAGGCTGCGCCCCATCTGCACCATCGCCTGCACGATCAGACGCGACTGGTGATGTCGCGTCATCGCAGCGATGAAATCCTTGTCGATCTTCACTTTGCGGATGGGAAAATCGCGCAGATGTGTGAGTGAAGAAAAGCCCGTCCCGAAATCGTCCAGCGCGATAGTAAAGCCGCGCTCATCCAGTTCATGCAACATGGCCCGAATAGCGCCCGTCTCATCGAGGATCAGCATCGTCTCAGTCACTTCAAGGACGATGTTCTTCGGTTCCAGAACGCTGTCGCCGATCAGTTTTTCCATGATCTGGCCAAAATTGCCGCGGCGCAAATCGGCTTCGGTCACATTGATGCCGATCTGCAGATCCTGCCCGTTCAAGGCGAGCAATTCAGGTGCTTCTTTCGCGATTTGCTCAATCATGAAACTCGATACGCGACGTGCCAAAACAGGGTCCAGCAGAGCGGGGTATATCTCGCTTGCCGAAACGATGCGGCCATCAGGCTCACGCAGACGCAACAGAGCCTCCAGGGCCACGGTTTGCCCGTCATCAAGCGATACAATCGGCTGATAGGCGGCAAAGGCGCGGCCCGTATTAAGCGCCCCGGTCAAGCGCGTGATCGCTGATTGGCGCGCGGCCTGCGCGCTCTCGATATTCTCGCTCCAACACTGGACACTTCCGCGATCGTTCACCTTGGCATTATACATTGCAAGATCGGCGCGCCGAACGATTTCCTCGCTTGTGGCTGGCCCGGCCACTTGCGCTATTCCGCAACTGGCACCGATCTGGATCATGCTTTCGCCAATACGCACGTGATCGGTTATCTCTGTGATCAGATCGCCTGCAAACCGCTGCGCCTGATCCAGTGCCAGCTCGCTTTCAAACAGGATCGCAAATTCGTCTCCGCCCCACCGCGCCAGAAAGGCTTCGCCCTGAACTTTGTGGTCCAGCGCCTTGGCAATCTTTACAAGCAAACTGTCACCCACCAGATGACCCAGCCGGTCGTTCACGTCCTTGAACCCGTCCAGATCAAGCAGCAGCACAGTGACTGCCGGCGCATCATCGCCCGCGCGCGCTCTTGCCAAAGCCTCGCCCAGCCGCCGGTCAAATTCACTGCGGTTATAAAGCCCTGTCAGACTGTCGCGGGTGGCCGCGCGTTGCAAGGCGACCATGTGCTGATGCTCATCGGTGCAATCGACAAACACGCCCGCCATCGCATGGGGCGTACCATCAATATCAATGCGTTCACCCAGACTGCGGATACGGCGCAATTGCCCGTCCGTGCGGCGGATGGTCGCCTCAAACGAAAACGGCTCGCCCGTTTCGATCGCCTGATTGAGCCTGGAATTCACCGTCTCGCGATCTTCGGGTTCGTAAAAGTTCATTGCATTTTGTAGATCCACTTCGGAGCCGGGAGAAAGCCCGTGCACTGCAAACACCTGATCGGACCATTGCACTTCTCCGCTCGCCAGATCGAGCCTCCATGAACCGATTTGTGCAGCGGCCTCTGCCTGTTTGAATAATTGGTTGAGTTCTCGCAGCGAACCGTTGGCACGCGCAAGATCAAGGGTTTGTGTGTGTGCGGCGATTCCCTGTTCGACGAGTTGGGCAAACACCCGAAGTCCGGGAATATCGGCCTTGGCAAAGGCATCCGGTCTTTCCGAAATCACGCATAACGTGCCTATCAAGGCGCCGCTTCTACTGGCGATCGGCACTCCCATATAGGACCGCATCGGCA
>JGI12109J20283_11226881_pt1 | contig 23117 bp, 22 predicted proteins | sample ElkSlonscriptome_12_FD_20283 | JGI IMG/M metagenome (IMG submission 20283)
CGCATTTTTCTTGCCGACGGCGACGCCCTGGTCCTGCCGACGCACCGGCTGCTGCGCATCCTGGAGGCGATTCGCGAGCACATGCCGTCCGTCGAGCGGGTGTCCAGCTACTGCCTGGCCAGTAATTTGAAGCGCAAGTCGGTCGAGGATCTGATCGCCCTGCGCGAGGCTGGCCTGCAAATGACCTATCTGGGCGCCGAGTCGGGCGACGACACGGTGCTGGAGAAGGTCAACAAGCGCGAGACGCAGGCCTCAACCATCGAGGCCCTGAACAAGATGGGCGAGGCGGGGATGACCCGATCGGTGATGCTGCTCAACGGCCTCGGCGGCGCGGGCTATAGCGACCAACACGCCGACCACTCGGCCGAATTGGCCAATGCGACCCAGCCCGAGTACCTGGCCACCCTGGTGGTCAGCTTCCCCCAGGGCGAGGCGCGCTTCCGCGCGGGTTTCCCGGAGTACGAGCCCCTGGATCAGCTGGGGCTGTTCAAGGAAATGCGGCGTTTTATCGGTCAGCTGGAACTGAAGGACACGGTCTTCCGCTCGGACCACGCGTCGAACTGGCTGGTGCTCAAGGGGGTATTGGGACGCGACAAGGATCGCCTGCTGCAGCAACTCGATACGGCCATCCATCAACCCGATCAGGCGCGCCTGCGCCCGGACTGGGCGCGCGGGCTCTAGCTTGTAGTGAAGAAGCTGCTGATCATCGCCCATGATCCGTCGCCGAATCTGGGCGTCCTCAGGCAGGCCCTGATCGACGGCGCGCAGGCATCTGGGATCGAGGCCGTGACCGTAGCGAGCTTGAGCCCATTCGATACCCGCTCCGACGATGTTCTGGCCGCCGACGCTGTGATTCTCCTGACACCGGAAAACCTCGGCTACATGAGCGGCGCTCTGAAGGACTTCTTCGATCGCTGTTTTCATGACCTGGAGGGCAGGACCGATGCCATGCCCTATGCGCTTCTCATCCGGGCAGGCCACGATGGTACGGGCACCCGGCGCGCGGTCGAGTCGATCTGCAGTGGCCTGAGCTGGAATCGCGCCCAGCCGGTGCTCCTGTGCAAGGGCCCGTGGCAGGACATCTTCGAGGATCAGACGCGCGAGTTGGGTATGACCGTTGCTGCCGGCCTTGAAGCGGGCGTGATCTGAGGCCTCTCAGGGTCGTCTCTGGCATTAGTTGCCGGATGCTCGGGTTCTCGATATATTTGATCGCTTCCGGGCCAAAGCGAATTTCTCATGGCAAAAGGCAGACGTGTGATGGGCATCGCGGGCTTCGGATTGCTTGCTGTCGTCATGGTGGTCGCCTTAAGGACCTGGCAGCTGCCGGATGCTGTTGTTTATCCCAGAGGGGATGACCAGGCCCGGGAAACACGAATTCAGTCGGTGGCGGTGGGCCGGGTTGCCGACCGGCTGGCTCAGGCAGTTCGTTTCAGAACGATATCGTCCGCTGTGGATGACCCCGAAGATCGATCATTCCTTGGCCTTCATACCTGGCTGGAGCAAACCTATCCCGATGCCCACCGCGAGATGTCGCGGGAGGTGATCAACGGCTATTCCCTGCTGTTCCGTTGGCCGGGTGAACGCGACTGCCTGGCGGCCGGGTTCATTTCTCACCTGGACGTGGTGCCGGTGGAAAAAGGCACCGAAGACGACTGGACCTATCCGCCCTTCGAGGGGGTGGTTGCCGACGGCTTCGTTTGGGGTCGCGGCGCGGTGGACACGAAAGACAATCTGATCATGCTGATGGAGGCTGCTGAAGCTCTGGCGAGCCGCGGATTTCAACCGCGCTGTGACCTGTATTTTATTTTTGGCCATGATGAAGAGGTCGGTGGCCGAAACGGGGCGAGGCGGATTGCCTCCTTGTTGCAGGCGCGCGGCGTCCGATTTGCCTGGCTGCTGGACGAAGCCGGTGGCATCGCTTCCAATCTTGATGGCAGCGTCACGCCGCCGCTCGCCTCGATCAGCGTCGCCAGCCAGGGCTACTTGACGATGCGTCTGACGGCGACGGCGCCGGGTGGACACTCTGCCTCAGGGATCGAGGATACTGCGATCACCCGTTTGTCTGAAGCGCTGATCCGTCTGCAGGAGAACCCGATGCCAGCGCGTCTTGACGGGGTGGCCGAGCGAGATGTTCTGGCGCGCGCCGCTGGCGGGCCGCTGGCGTTACGCGTCCTGGCTGGCAATCTCTGGCTTTTCCGGCCCCTGGCCGAGTCCCAGATCGAGCAGCGCGGCGGTCGGGGCATGCTGCGCACCACCATATCAGCGACTGTGATTGAGGGCGGCACGCAGGCCAATATCCTGCCGCAAAGTGCCTCGGCACTGGTCAATGCACGAATTCATCCGCGCTCCGACATCGACGAGGTGGTGGGTTGGGTGCGCAGACAGGTCGATTTGGAAGACATCGAGATCGAGATCGTCGAACCCGCGGATCCGCCGACCCGTGCAGTGGACCCCAGCTCGCCCGCATTTCGTGAAGTGGCCGCGACACTGACCGAGGTTCTGGGGCCAGTGCGCGTCGTGCCAGCGTTCGGATTCGGCGCCACCGATGCTCGGCATTTTCAGGACCTGACGGACGCCATACTCAATTTCGAGATGATTAATACTGATGTCAGCGGTGGCCAGCATGGCACCGATGAGAGGCTGGCAACGGACCTTCTTGCTGAGGGCATTGTGTTTTATCAGCGGCTGATGGAGCGTCATGGACGCCAGGCGATGGAACAATCAACGGGGTGACCGAAGCGCTGGCGAATTCGTCGACCCTGAGGCCACTCTCAAAGTGTCTGGCAGCGCCACCGGCTGCACAATGGAATCGACCCCGTCCCATTCTGTGAGCCGGCTGGGCGTTAGCGACTTCGACCTCAACAGACCGAGTGAGCCGCCAGATGGCGTCTTTAGATGACAGGTTCGAGGATGACGCGTTCTTGTGCAGGCGCGTACCGGGGAACCTCTGAATGACTTTGCTCGGGCGCGACGGGTCATCGCCTGTGAATCGGGTGTTCTCGGCGGATAGTCGGTCAATCGAGCAGATATTCGATCGTTGTCACCACGCGCACGACCTTGAGCTCCGGCGTCGATGGGTCTCGTTCATTGATGGAAAAAAAGCCTTGGCGCGCCGAGCGGATCGGGCCGAGAGCGGCTTCTGAATCAGCCGCGAACTGGCTGGCTGCCCGCCGCGCATCGGCGGTGGCTTCGGCGATCATTTCGGGCTTTATTTCGTCTAAGCCGGTGAACAGAAACTGCGCGGCCTGGCCCCAGTTCGGGGTCAGCACCACGCCCTGGCCGATCAGCTCTGATGATTCCTGAAGCGCTCGCAGTGCCGAGGCGACATTGTTGGATTTCAGCGTCAGGCTGCGCTCGGCGGTAAAGCGGTTCGCGGGTCGCTGATTTTCGACCGAATACAGCCATTGATCGGTGATCCGCGGCGGATTAGGAGTGATTTCTTCGTCGGAAAAGCCACGCAGCTTGAGAAAGGCGGTGGCCGCCTCGTCGGCGTCCTCGATGGCATCGCGCAGCTCGTCGAGTGAATTGGCTGAGAGCTGATAGGCGATCGGCCAGATCGCTAGGTCGGCGGCCACCTCGCGCTCGGCTAATCCCTTGACTTCGACGTAACGGTCGCTGATGCGAAAATCCCGGATGGCCGAAGCCACAATCACAGCGGCGATGATGAGGCCCAGCGCCAATAAGGCACCGGTCAGGTTCGAGTGCTTTGAATCCATTTATTCGCTCCGATGAACGATGCCCTTTAGTTGGCATTATGCCGAGTGCTGGGTCGGTACGCCATGGGCTGTCGGTTGCCATGAGTTAGCTCGGTTATCGTGCAACTCAAGGCGCTGGGTCCCGGGTCAGGCCCGGGACGACGAGAAGGGCCGGCTATCTATAACGAAATGGATGAGATCAAGCCTGGTCTTGATTACACTCGTCGGCCATGTGTTTGATCACTTTTTCTTTCGATCCCGGCTCAACGCGGTTTTTGCTGCTAGCGGCCAATCGGGATGAATTTCACGAGCGGCCGGCGCGGCCAATGGCCTGGTGGTTTCCGGAACCGATACTAGCCGGACGAGATGAACGAGCAGGTGGCACCTGGTTGGCGGTTGATCGCAACGGACGATGGGCCGCAGTGACCAATGTCCGAGACCCCGCGGCCGCTGGCGGGACTCGGTCACGCGGTGAGCTGCCACTGGGCTTTCTTCGGTCCGATGACACGCCAGAAGCTTACGCACTTTGGGTCCAGAGCACGCAGAGCGAGTTTGGGCCCTTCAATCTGCTCGTCGGTGATCCAAGCACGCTTTGGTGGGCCTCATCGCATGCGCCAGCCTGCGCCGTCGCCCCGGGCATTCACACGCTTTCGAACGGTGCCTTGGACGAAGCCTGGCCCAAGTCGACGCGGATAGCGGCGCGTTTTGAATCGCTGCGTTCAAAGCCTTTCGAGATCAACCCGCTGCTGGATCTGATGCATGACACTGAGCCCGCGGAAGACCAAGCGTTGCCCGACACGGGAGTCGGTATGAACATAGAGCGTTTTCTGTCATCGCCCTTCATCGTGTCCGAGCGCTACGGGACCCGCTGCACGACAGTGATGGCGCTGGGGGTCGAGCACCGTGTCTGCGAACGACGATTCGAGCCGAGTGCGCGCGCCTTGGGTCAGCTGGACTACCGCTGGTCGGGCTGGGGTCGTTGCGCTAGAGGGACCCCGACGCAAAATCGGCCAGTCTCGAACGCTCTCCGCGCTTCAGAGTGATATGCCCGGCGTGCTTCCAGTATTTGAAGCGATCGACGGCGAAGGTCAGGCCTGAGGTGGTCTCGGTCAAGTAAGGCGTGTCGATCTGCTCAACGTTGCCGAGGCAGACGATCTTGGTGCCTGGACCGGCGCGGGTGATCAGCGTTTTCATCTGCTTGGGCGTCAGATTCTGGGCCTCATCGATGATGACGTAGCGATTCAGAAAAGTCCGTCCGCGCATGAAATTAAGCGAACGAATCTTGATGCGGGAGGCCAGCAGGTCGTTGGTCGCGGCACGTCCCCATTCGCCACCGTGGTCGTCGGATTCGGTCAAAACCTCCAGATTGTCGGTCAGCGCGCCCATCCAAGGCGTCATCTTCTCTTCTTCGGTGCCAGGCAGGAAGCCGATATCTTCACCGACCGATACGGTGACGCGGGTCATGACGATCTCGCGGTAGCGCTTGTCGTCCAGGGTCTGGACCAGTCCGGCGGCGAGCGCCAGCAGGGTCTTGCCGGTGCCCGCCGTCCCCAGCAGGGTAACGAAGTCGATCTCTGGATCCATCAGCAGGTTCAGCGCGAAATTCTGCTCTGGATTGCGCGCCATGATGCCCCAGACGCCGTTCTGCTGGCGGCGAAAATCCTGAGCGACTTCCAGTTCGATCGTCTCGTTGGTGACTTCTCGCACCAGACCCTCTAGCCCGTTGCCGCCGGTCACTCGGACGCACTGGTTGGGGTGCCAGTCATCGTCGATCTGGCGCTTCAGCCGGTAGAAAGTGCGCGTCTCCTCGGTCCAGGAGTCTTCCGTATTGTGCTGTTCCCAGAAGTTTTGGTCCTGTTCCAGCATGCCGGTGTAAAGCAGGCTGAGATCGTCGAGTGCGCGGTCATTCTGATAGTCCTCGGCCGGCAGGCCATGGATGGCGGCCTTAATCCTCAGGTTGATATCCTTAGAGACCATGATGACATCGTGGTCAGGATGTTTCTGGGTCAGGTGAAGCGCTGCGCGAATGATTTCGTTATCGGCGATCGAGCGATCTCCCACCAATTGGGTCCCGTTCTCGACCGGCTCGGTTTGAAAATACAGCCTGCCCGTGCCGACGTTGAGATCCAGCCCCTCGGGCTCGCGCAGCGGCAGACCGTTTTCTATGTGACCCTCGCGATCCATCATTTCGCCGATGAAACGACTCACCTGACGCACGTTTCTGGAGACTTCTGACAGTCCTTTTTTCGCCCGGTCGAGTTCTTCCAGGACCATCATTGGCAGATAGACGTCGTGCTCAGCGAAGCGGTACAGGGCGGTCGGATCGTGCATCAGCACGTTGGTGTCGAGCAGATACAAACGTGGGCGTTCGGCCATGATCTAAATGGGCTCCCCTGGAGGTTGGGTGGTTATCGAGTCGTGACGTTGCGCAAGAGGGTGCTCAGCTCAGACCTTTTACGGCCTCGAGGACCTCCTCGACGTGGCCTGGAACGCGGACTTTGCGCCATTCTTTGACCAGTTCGCCGTTGGCATCAAATAGAAAAGTACTGCGTTCGATGCCCATGACCTTCTTACCGTACATGTTCTTTTCTTTTATGACATCGAACTCTTTACAAAGCTTTTCCTCAGTGTCGGCGAGCAGCGGAAACGGAAATTCCTGCTTGTCCGCGAACTTTTCGTGGCTGCTGACCGTGTCCCGGGAAACCCCAATGATTTCACAGCCTTGGGCTTGGAAATTGCTGTAGAGATCGCGGAAGTTCTGGCCCTGTTTAGTGCAGCCAGGCGTGTTGTCGCGAGGATAAAAATACACCACCACCGCTTGGCCGTTGAAATCGGCCAATTTCAGGCTGCGGTCACCGGTGGCGGGCAGTTCGGTCGTTGAAAGGCTTGGCGTGTTCTCAGACATAGATATAAAAGTTTCGTTAATTCAGGAACTTGGGTGGATGCTTGGTCCTCAAAAGAGGCGAGCGTTCAGTTAGAATGCAACGCTCAAGGTAGCACAATCATCACAATTCGAGCGTGGCAATAACGACGCTCATCGGTCGACGGAACGCCCATGGTTTCAGGCTCAATCACAGCGCTGATTACGCCCTTCAAAAACGACGGCTCAATTGATGAGGTCCACTGGCTCGAATTGCTCGACTGGCACGTGCAGGCGGGTACCCAGGGCATCGTCGTCGGGGGGACGACCGGCGAGTCAGTCAATCTAAACGAAGGTGAATTCGAACGGCTGTTGACACTGGCTTTGGGGCGGGTTGGCGATTCGATGATCGTGCTTGCCGGTACGGGTGGACCGTCAACCCGCGAGACGCTACAGCGAACTTGTCTGGCCGAGACGATCGGCGCGCATGCGGCTCTGGTGGTCACGCCCGCCTACAATCGACCCACTCAGCACGGTCTAGAGCTGCACTATCGAACGGTGGCCGACCACAGCGATATTCCGATCGTGCTCTACAACGTGCCCTCGCGCACGGCCTGCGACCTGCTGCCTGAGACCGTTGCGCGTCTGGCTAAGCATGAATCGATCGTCGCGATCAAGGAAGCTGTCGGCAACTCCGATCGGATCCGGGCCCTGCTCGAAACGGGATTGACGGTATTGAGTGGTGATGATCCAAGCTGCTTTCAGTCCATGGTGGCAGGCGCAGCCGGTGTGATATCCGTGGCCTCCAACGTGGTACCAGATCGCTTTGTGCAGCTCTGCGACCTTGTTTCTCGCGGCGAGGAAGACGCGGCCAGATCAGCCGACCTTGCGCTGTCATCGCTCTATGGCTTCCTTAGCGCCGAGTCGAACCCGATTCCCGTCAAGTGGTTGCTGTACCGGATGGGGCGCATCGGCCCTGAACTTCGACTGCCGCTGAGCCCACTGGATTCAACGCTTCGGCCGGAGGCCGATCGTTTGATTGAATCGCTCGAACTGGACGCAGTGCGCGATGTTGCCTAAACTGGGCGGTCGATTTTTTTGGTCCGGACGTTTGCCGGGTCATTTTTCCCTGAGATCAACAGGACCTAGGGGTCAATGAATTTTTATCGCGTTTTAATGCTGTCTTTAATGGTCGTCATGGCAACGGCCTGTTTCAATCGGGACCGCCCGATTTATGTGCAGAGTGACGACTTGCCTGAACTTCAAGTTCCGGAGGATCTATCGCTGCCTAACGTTCGGCGTACCTACGACATCCCCGGGGTCTTTCTGCCCCAGCTGGCGGGCGTGGGCGATGAGGCCACCCCGCCTGTCGTGCTCTCCAGCGCAGAAGCGGAAGCCTCGCGCTCGCACATCCGCTTTGGATCGCGAGGTTTGTATCTCGAAGTCGAAGATGAAGCCGATAGCGTGTGGAGACGATTGAGCGTCAGCTTGAACCGTGGCGGTATGAGTCTTCGCGATACGAATCAGAACGAGCGACGTTACCGGTTCCAGTTCGACCATGAACCCATCGAGGTCGACGGCGGCTGGACATCCAATCTGGCCTTCTGGCAGGCAGATGAATTCCTTGATTACAGCGGCGAATATCAGGTCGAACTCCAGGAAGATGGTGCCATGACCCGAGTGGTGTTGCTCAGCGGGCAGGGCGACGTGCTGCAGATGGATCGGGCAGAGTTTGTCCTTGCGCAGCTTAGAGAACGTCTTGGGTGAACCGGCTCTCAGTGTTTCGAAAACAAGCTGAGTCGACAGACCTGAACAGTAAGCGGCCGATCATCGCTCCAGCAGTTTGAGCTTTTCGGGTTTGTCTTCCCATTCTTTGGCGTCGGCCGGGGCGGGCTTCATTTCGCTAATAACCGGCCATTCGCGAGACAATTCGGCATTGAGTTCTAAGAACGCTTCCTGCCCTTTCGGTAGATCATCTTCTGGATAAATGGCCTCTACCGGACACTCGGGTTCGCACAGGGTGCAATCGATGCATTCTTCCGGATCGATAACCAGGAAATTGGGTCCTTCGTGGAAACAATCGACGGGACATACTTCCACGCAATCGGTGTATTTGCACTTGATGCAATTTTCAGTGACGACGAAAGTCATGCCATTGAAGCCTCGCTTGATGCTTTTGAAATTGGACACCCTGTGCAGACTGTGATGCTCAGCGGCGGGGTGCTAGAATGCGCGCTGTATTTTAGCAAAGCGGGCCCACGCCCGTTCATGGATTTCCCATCTTTCTCTATTCTTCAAAGCACCCGTTTTGACCACGCAGCACGATCAGGCCCCTGGGCAAGCTCTGCGCATCATTGAACTGGCTGACCACGGTATTCAGCCGCGCAAGATCAGCTGCAACGCAATCAAGGTCGTTGAGCGCCTCCAGGAGGCAGGATTCCTGGCTTACCTGGTGGGTGGATCGGTTCGCGATCTTTTGCTAGGGGAAAGCCCCAAGGATTTCGATGTCGCGACCAACGCAACGCCTGAACAGGTCAAGCAGGTTATGCGTAATGCGCGCCTGATTGGTCGCCGTTTTCGCCTGGCGCACGTTCGCTTCGGCCGAGAAATTATTGAAGTTGCGACCTTTAGAGGGTGTCCGGAAGGCGAAGCGGGAGATCAGCGCGAAGTCAAGCACACCGGTCGCGTGCTGCGCGACAACGTCTATGGCAGCGAGGAAGAGGACGCCCGCCGCCGGGACTTCACCATCAATGCCCTGATGTACGACCCGAGCACCGAAACGATACGCGATCACGTCGGGGGTTATGAGGACGTGCTGGCGCGACGCCTGCGCCTGATCGGTGACCCGTCGACGCGTTACCGTGAGGATCCGGTCCGCCTGCTGCGCGCCGTTCGCTTTCAGGTCAAGCTCGATCTTGCTATCGAGCCAGACACGGCCGGGCCGATGGTTGCCATGGCACCGCTGCTGGCTGATATCCCCCCCGCACGCCTGTTTGATGAAATTCTCAAGCTGTTCCTGGCCGGAAAAGCCTGGCCAACCTACGAGGCGCTGGTTCGCCAGCAGCTGTGGGACCAGTTATTTCCCAACCTTTTCTCCGATCCCGCTAATCCACCTCTGCTGGTCGAACAGACCATGCGCAACACCGATCAGCGCGTTCAAGACGGGTTGCCAGTGACCCCGGGGTTTCTATTTGCGGCCTTTCTTTGGCCTAGAGTCAAGCCAAAGGCTGATGCGCTGGTTTCCAAGGGTATGGCACCGGTCGAGGCGCTGGCAGAAGCTGGTGAGTTAGCTATCATGGCGCAGGCCCGTCGGGTTGCGATCCATCGGCGCTTCTCGTCCATGTCGAAGGAAATCTGGTGCATGCAGCCGCGGTTCGAGAAACGTCGCGGCAAGCGCGCCTTGAAATTGATCAGCGAGCGTCGATTCCGAGCCGCCTATGATTTTTTGCTGCTTCGCGCGCTAGAAGAGCCCGAGCTGCAGGAATTGGCCGACTGGTGGACACAAATTCAGGAGAAGGACGGCGAGGCGCAGGCAGCCATGACGCACAACGCGCCGGCCAAGCGGCGACGGCGCAAGAGAAAGCCCAAGGCTAACTCGGCCTCGACTTCCGGGCCTGCCGCAAGCTCGTGACCTCCTGATGCCGAGCGCCTGGATCGGGCTGGGCAGCAATCAGGGTCAGAGCGAGATCACGCTGTGTAGCGCTCTGCGGGCGCTGGATCGTCTACCTAAGACGCGCGTTCTCCAAGGCTCCCATGGCTACATTACGCGCCCCTGGGGCGTAACGGACCAGGATGATTTCCTCAACGCCGTGGCACAGCTCGAAACCGCTCTGGCACCTGAGACCCTGCTCGACTCTCTGCTGCAGATTGAACACGGACTCGGCCGCGTGCGCCGCGCCGAGCGCTGGGGCCCACGCACGCTCGACCTTGATCTTCTGCTGTTTGATGAGCAGATCATCGACACGCCGCGCCTGCAGGTTCCGCACCCTCGGCTCCACCTTCGGGCCTTTGTGCTGGTCCCGCTGAATGACTTGGCGTCCGATCTCACCGTCCCGGGCCGTGGGACTGTTGCGGAACTGCTGGCCCAACTCGATTCTGATGAGCGCGCTGACATCAAACGGCTCGGGCCGCTGGAGTACCATCGCATCCCATGATTGATTTGAACCGACCCGTCACTGCGCCGGCGCTGGCCCGATTCAAGGCCGAAGGCGTGCCGATCACCATGCTGACCGCCTATGACGCTAGTTTGGCGGCGCGAATCGATGCTGCAGGCGTGGATTGCGTGCTAGTTGGCGATTCTCTGGGCAACGTGATTCAAGGCCAGGATTCGACCCTGCGGGTGACCGTCGAGGACATGGTCTATCACACGCGCGCCGTGGCCCAAGGCCTGAAGCGCGCGCTGCTTGTCGCCGACCTGCCGTTCATGAGCTATCACGACCGCTCGACCGCTATGGACTCTGCGGCAGCACTGATGCGTGCAGGTGCCAGCATGGTCAAGCTCGAGGGCGGCGCGCCGGTGGTCGAGATTGTCCGAGCCTTGGTCGAGCATGGCATTCCCGTCTGTGCCCATCTGGGCCTGACCCCACAGCACGTCCATCGCCTTGGCGGCTATCGGGTGCAGGGTCGTGAGCAGGCCCCGGCTGATGCCCTGGTCGAGGATGCGCTCGCGCTGCAGGCGGCCGGTGCCGCCTTGCTCGTGGTCGAGTGCATTCCGAACGAACTGGGCTCTCGAGTCAGCCAATCCCTGGAGATCCCGGTAATTGGAATCGGTGCCGGTGCTGGTGTCGACGGTCAGGTGCTGGTGAGCTACGACATGCTTGGGATCAGTCCGGGCCGCTTGCCGAAATTCGTTCGCGACTTCATAGCAGGCACGGGCAGCATTCCGTCGGCCCTCGAGGCCTATGTCGCCGCCGTCCGCGAACGCCGGTTCCCTGACGCGGCCGAAAGCTACGAATGAGCCTGCAGGCGACGACGCAACTCGACGCCCTGCGAGCGCAGATCGCGGCGAGGCGAGCCCAGGGGCAACGGATCGGCCTGGTGCCGACCATGGGCAATCTGCATCCGGGCCATCTGGCCCTGGTGACCCACCTGAGGGCAAGCTGCGACTGCCTGGTGACCAGTATCTTCGTCAACCCGACCCAGTTCGGTCCGAACGAGGATTTCGCGACCTATCCGCGGACCCTTACCGACGACCTGGCGGCCCTCGAGGGCGAGGACGTCGATCTGGTCTGGGCGCCGCCAGTCGACGCGATGTATCCGCTCGATTCGCCCTTTCTGATTCAGGTTCCCCAGGCCCTTTCCGGCAGTCTCTGCGGCGCCCACCGACCGGGCCATTTCGATGGAGTCGCGAGCGTCGTGCTACGGCTCTTCCTGCAGGCGCAGCCCGATGCCGCGGTGTTCGGCGAAAAGGATTTTCAGCAGCTCCTGGTCATCCGCCAGCTGGTCGAGGACTACTCCCTCGCGATCGACGTTCAGGCCCTGCCTACGGTACGCGAGCCCGACGGGCTGGCGATGAGTTCACGCAACCAGTATTTGAGCGCCGACGAGCGAGCGGTGGCCGGTGAACTCCATCGTGTTCTCGTCCAGGCAGCTGAGCGCTTACGCGCCGGCGAGCCCTGGCCAGCGCTCCAGGCCCGCGCCATCAACGCCCTCGAATCGGTTGGCTTCGCGCCCCAATACCTGGCGTGGCGGTCAGCGACAACACTCGGGCCACCTCGGCAGGACGAGGCGCAACGCCTGCTCGCCGCCGCCCAGCTCGGTCAGGCCCGTTTGATCGACAATGTTCCGGTTTGAACGGTTAGATTGGTTGAGTTGGTTCGATGGCTTTAACGCGGTCGAGGGTCAACCAACAAAACGAACTTAACCAACCCAACCAACCAAAACGCTCAAGGACCGACCCATCGCGACATCGCCGCACTGAGCAGGTCCGTCAACGCTTTCCCCGCGATTTTCTGCTCCTGATCCAGGCCAGCATCGGCTCCCATTCTTCCCAATCCTTCCAGGCCAGATAGGGCGGTAAATCGGCCACAGCTTTGCCGGATTCAAAGGCCCGGACGTAATTCATCGAGTCGCGGAGCTGGCCCACCACTGGAATCCGGAAGTCATCGAGAAAACCGGTCAACTCGCGATAGATTAAGGTTTGGGGGCGCACGCGATTGGCGACGAGCCCGATAACGGTCTGGCGCTCCTTGACCGCTTTGAGCTCAATCAGCCCGTTCAGAAACCGCCAGGCTGCGCGCATATCCACCGGCGACGGCATTACCGGTATCAGAACCGTTTCAGAGCGCTTTAGGATGTGACTAAGCTCGCTTCCGTGGAGGCCGGCCGGAGTGTCCAGAATTAGCGTGTCGATTCCGCTCGGAGTTCGCAACGGCCCGCCGCCGCGGTTGACTTCGACGATCTCCGGCGCCAGATCGCCGCGCTGGCCCAGCCAGTCATTCGAGGATTGCTGGGGGTCCATGTCGGCCAGGGCAACAGAATGCCCCTCCCAGGCCAACGCAGAGGCCAGATTGGTTGCGATAGTGGTCTTTCCGCAGCCGCCCTTGGCGTTGATTACCGCGATAGTTCGGGTCGTCATGGCTTCCTCCCAGTAGCGTGCGTCGAACTCTTTGCGTTTTCGGTGCCGAGACGATCAGTATCGGCGAGGATCCGGGATGCCGGAATGCAGCATCCAGATCTCACGTTCTTCATCATAGCGCCAGAGTTCGCGGTGGTCGACAATTCGCTCTCGTGCCGAGTGGATATGGTAGAGCCGAAGCTGGACCAGGCGTTGGATCTCCAAGCCATTGGGGTTGCTGACCACTTGTCGAACGCGATATTCGGTGACTCTGAATTGCTCGAGCCGATCGATATCGAGCGAGGAGATCGGATTGGCTTCGAGCCATTCGGGATCAATGAAGTCGATCAGCGCGTCCTTGTGCTCACTCCAGCGGATGATGTTTTCCCAGCTCTGGAGTCGCTCGCGCTTCTCCTGATCGGAGGGACCGGTCGCGCAGCCCGCCAGCAATGCGACGGAAAGCACGCTTAAAACGATAAGTCGATACACATTGGGCCTCGTCAGATTTTTGATTTGACCAGAGCAGCATACCGGGCGCTCAGGCTGGCTGCCACCGCTTCGCCAACCCGAATCTCCGGTGACATGGCTAGAGCGGCCTTCCCGCGCTCGTCTAAGCGGGTAAGGAAGCGCTCGATGTCTCCTTCCTCCGGCCACTGGGCAATCGCCTTGAAGCCGCTGTCGACCGGGCTTAAAAACCGCAGCTCACAGCGCCCTATGACCAGATCCGCTGAACGTCCCTCGCGACGAAGAATCAGCCGAGGTAGCGACCAGCCGGCCAGGATCAGCGCGCTACTCATGGCACCACCGAACGCCGTCCCCTTGTCGTTGACGTTTGGTCCAAGGGGAAGGTCGAGGACCAGGCCGTTCTGATCGAGTCGCTCAATTGACAGTGCCATGGCGCCACCAAGAGGAATCTGGCGAGTCAACGTGTCGCTCAACCAACGGTTTTCTTCATCGTAGTCATGATTCATTCGAGAAGTGTAGCGACAAATGAATTCAATTGACGGCGTGCCTTCAGCACGAGTTCGATTTTGATCAGGCTGCAGATGTGCAGAGCGTTGTCGAGAGTCTCGGGCCTGGGACGTACAATGCGCCGATGCTCTCGACCACGCCGCGCCAGTCCCTGCCGTTTATCGCTCGCACTTTGATGCCGCGCGAGATCTGGGCCAACGGCACCATGGCCGTCGCGCTGGGTGCATTGGAGGGCGGGGTTGTTGGCGTGCTGGTCAAAAACGAGTTCGAGAGCGTTGCCCCGACCGCCTGGGTCAACCTGGCAGTCGCCTTGGTGGCCGGCGCCCCGGCCTTCGCCAATATGGCTTCGCTTACGATTTCAGGCCTGGCCGAGGGGCGTGATAAGACCGCCTGGGTGTCGCGCTTGATGGTGCTGACCTCGATCGCCTTGATCGCGATGGCGTTCATGCCCTACACCCTGGCGGGACTGGTCGGCCTGACCATGGCTGTCGTGCTGGCCAGGCTAGCCTGGGCCGGTGTTATCACTCTTCGGGCCGCGATCTGGCGGGCTAATTTTCCTCGCCATGTTCGAGCTCAGATTACCGGACGCATAACCGTTATCTATTCGATGATCATTGCCTTCACCGCAGCAGCCCTGGGGAGCGTCATGTCGATCTGGCCCGAATCTTGGCGCTGGATGTTTCCAATCTGCGGCGTGTTGGGCCTAATTGCTGCTCTGCGTTATCAGCGCATGCGCATTCGGATGGGAGCGCGCCTGCGCCGCAGTGAGCAGGCGCAAAGGTTGCAGCGCCAGGGCGGTCAGTTCCGCGCAGCCTTCGGAATTCTGAGAACGGACGTCTGGTTTCGCCGCTACATGCTGACAATGTTTGCCTTTGGGTCCGGCAATCTCATGGTTATAGCACTGCTGATCATCATCCTTAGCGATCAGTTCGGATTCGCCAAACTGTCGCAGATGCTGATCACCACGTCTCTGCCGCTGATCGGTGTGGCCGTTTTCACTCCGATCTGGGCGCGGCGTCTAGATGCGACGCATATCCTGGATTACCGCGCCCGCCAGGCCTGGAGCTTCGTGCTGGCCATCGGACTGTTTGCGCTTGCCACCATTCTGTCTCAACCCTGGCTGTTCTGGGCCGGAGCGGTCGCGCTGGGGGCAGCGTTTGCCGGCGGCAAGCTGGGCTGGAACCTTGGCCATAACGACTTTGCCTCCGACGAGCAGTCCACGCTTTACATGGGCATCCACGTCACCCTGACGGGCATCCGAGGATTGATTGCGCCCCTGACCGGCGTCATGGTCTACCAGTGGCTGGAGACGCTCGGCGATGGCTTCGGCCGCTGGGTACTGCTGTTCCCTTTCGCATTGACCCTGGGGGCGGCGGTCACCTTCGTGATTTTGGCGCGGCTCCGACGGCAACTCGTTTCAGCCTGAAGGTTCTTGACCCTTCAACACTCCCTTGCAGGTATCCTGCGCGCTCCTTTGAATTCTGTATCAAACCATGAGTTTGCCCTCGCTTCACCTCATGCTGGCTTTGATAATCGTCAGCGCAGAGCCGATCGAACTGCCACCGATGGACGTCACCGGTCGTGACCTCGATCCCGGCGCGGCTGAGGCCACTGCTGAACTAACCCCGGCCGAGATCGAGACGATCCGGCCGAGCCATCCCGCCGAGCTGTTCACCCGACTGCCCGGCACCTGGATCACCCGTGGCTCCGGGCAGGAACACCTCAGCGCGGTCCGCTCGCCCTTGCTCAGTGGCGCCGGCGGCTGCGGCGCCCTGCTGATCCTCGAGGACGGTATTCCGATCCGGCCGCCTGGCTTCTGCAACGTCAACAATCTGTTCGAGGTCAATCTGCTGCAGGCTGATTCCCTGCGGGTGTTGCGCGGCCCCGGGGGGCTGGGCCATGCATCGGGCGGACTGCATGGGGTGATCGACGTGCGCTCGCGCTCGCCGCGCTTCAATCCGATCAACCGCATCAGTGTCGAGGGAGGCGGTAAAGATTATTACCGCGTTGGACTCTCTTTGACCAAGGACGCCGGCGAAGGGATGGTCGGACTGGATGCCAATGCCGTGGATTCGGGCAGCTTCCGTGAAGACGAGGGCTACGAGCACCAGTTTATGAATCTGGCTCATTCGACGCCGACCGACTGGGGGCAAATTGAAACGCGCCTGAATCTTGCGCGCCTGGACCAGGACACTGCAGGCTTCATCCTTGGTGAAGACAGCTTTCGCGATCCGGTCCTGCGCCGGCAGAATCTCAACCCTGAAGCCTACCGCCAGGCGACGGCGGCCCGCTTCCTGACCCGTGCCAGCTGGTCCAAGGGCGCTGCCGAAAGTCGCCTGACCGGCTTCGCGCGCCGCTCCCGCATGACCTTTCTGCAGCATTTCCTCCCCGGCAAGCCGTTGGAGCGCAACGGCCAGGTCTCGCTGGGACTGCAGTTCGATCAGAAGCGGATCGGCGTCCTGGGGGCTGCGACCGAACTGGACTGGGGCTTGGACATCGAGTGGTTCCGCGGCGAGCTCAGCCAGGAGCAGTTCTCGCCGACCGAGGGCTCGCCCTTCCTGGTTGCAACCCGCCCGGTCGGCCAGCATTACGACTACGAGGTCGACGGTCAGCGCGTCGGCGGTTACCTCGCCCTGTCCGGCGATCTGGGCGCGCTCTGGCGCTGGCGCGCCGGCGTGAGCGCCGATCTTCTGCGCTATGACTACGACAACTTCCTTGCCGCCGGTAACCTCACCGATCAGGGCGAGCCCTGTGGCTTCGGCGGCTGCCTCTACACCCGGCCGGCCGATCGCAGCGATTCCTTCTTCGATATCGCGCCCGAACTCACCCTCAGCCGTGAGCTGGACCAGGGCCTGATCTGGATGCGCCTGGCACGCGGCGTGCGCGCGCCTCAGGCGACCGAACTCTACCGTCTGCAAAGCGGTCAGACCGTCGCCGATCTCGACTCCGAGGTCCTCGATGCCGTTGAAGTAGGCCTGCGCCAGGCAGGTCGCCTGAGCTGGGAGCTGGTCGCCTTTGCCCAGCGCAAGGACAATTTCATCTTCCGCGATTCGGAGGGTTTCAACGTCAGCGACGGCCGCACCCGCCATGTAGGCGTTGAGGTTGATCTCGACTGGGCCTGGACCGACACCCTCAGTCTGGGCCTGAGAGGGACCTACGCCGTGCACAGCTATCGCTTCGACCGCGATCTGGGCGGCGAGACGATCGTCTCGGGACGGGATATTCCCTCCGCGCCCCGCAGGCTGATCAGCGCCGATCTCAACTGGTCGCCGATCGAGGCGATCAACACCCAGCTGGCGGTCGAGTCGACCGGGCGCTACTACCTGAACGCGGCCAACAGCCGACGCTACGGTGGCCACACCCTGCTGCACGCGGCCCTCGACTACCGGATTGACTCCCGCTGGAGGGCCGGCCTGCGCCTGCGCAACCTCACCGGCGAGCGTTATGCCGAACGCGCAGACTTTGCCTTCGGCAACTTCCGCTACTTTCCGGGTGCCGGTCGCCTGGCCTTCATGGATATCAGCCTGGATTGGTAAATGACTGGTTGAATTTCAAATATCACAGGCCTGATGCACGTTACACGACCTGACCCCTGTTGTTTAAAGCGAGCAACTCCGCACGAAGACCGATCGCGTCGATGCGGGTCTGATTGCCCGCTTTTGTGCATCGCTGCAACCCGAATTCTGGCAACCACCAGCGCTTGAAGTGCGCCAACTACGGGACTTGGTGCGACGGCTGGAGGCCCTCAACGGCATGCACCAACAGGAACATAATCGGCTTGAAGCGGCCAATGAGTTGATCGCTAAGCAACTCAACGAACACATCGCCTACTTGAACGCTGAAATCAAGAAAGTGAAGGCACTAATCCAACGGCATGTCGACGATCATCTCGATCTCAAGCGTCGGAAAGCACTGCTTCAAAGCATCCCAGGTATTAGCGAGGCAACGATCTCAGTCATCTTGTCAGAGTTCGCCGATATCCAGCAATTCAGCAATGCCAAAGCGCTGGCCGCCTTTGTCGGCGTAACGCCCCGAATACAGCAATCCGGCAGGTCGATGCGCGGACGCGCAAGAATGTCAAAGATGGGCCGATCCAAGCTTAGAAAAGCCTTCTACATGCCTGCATTGGTCGCACTGCGAGATCACCCAACCATCATGGAAATGCAAAAGCGGCTGACCAAAGCCGGTAAATCCAAGATGGCGATCGTGGGTGCCGCGATGCGTAAGCTGATCCATCTGGTCTATAGCGTGTTGAAGAATGGCGTACCGTTTGATAAAAATTTTGCTTGACTTCTAAGACGGTATCTGACCCCTTTTGCGCTTCATAAATGTCCCGGACTTTCCGTTTAGCCGAAGAAAAGCCTTCGGTCCCCGTGGCGCTGGACCGAAGGTAAAGCAATTAAAGTGCATTGAATTAGAAAACGCAGGATCGACGATCGCGCACCAATTCCGGCTTCTGTTTGGTTAATCCTCGAATCGATCTGAGAAAAGGCCGTCTGACCGGGCTGAATAGATGACCGCGATGCTGCCCGCGTTTTCTTCTTCAGGGTCGTCGAACGGCACGCCAACGACCAGATCGGCAGAAGGATTGCCCCGGATGGATCCGGCGGCTAGTGCTGCCCCAAACCGATCTCCCTCAAGCAGGCCACTTTCTTCATTAAACCAGGTCTCTACTCCAATAACCGAAAGCCCCTCGTCAACTCGACCGTTCAGCACGTGAACCACACCGACGTTGGTGGTATTGATTGGACCAAAGGTGATGTCTTCGCGCGGAACGCCAATGGCCAGGTCATCGATTCCATCACCATTGAAGTCGGCCCCAACCATCGCGGCACCAAATCGATCATTTTCTTCATAGCCTTGCTCAAACCCAATGTCGTTCTGGTCCCAGAATTGATGCCCACCGCCACCCGTAAAATCAAACAGATTAACTGCGCCAACGTTATTGACGACCGGAATTCCGAGATCCTCCCCGCGTACCCACGCTGCAATTTCTATGAAACCGTCGCCGTCGAAGTCACCGGTTGCGAGAGCAGCGCCCAGATCATCACCCGGTTCAGCACCGCCCGGAATACCACTGGAATCTTGATGAAAAGTTGCACTAAAGGGCGCACCCTGCACCTGGCCGATATCTCTGACCAACATCAAAGCACCGACATCCTCTTCCAGCCCAAGGTCAAAATTGGGCAGGCCAATAAAAAGCTGATCGCCAGGTATTACAGTGCCTCCGAGCGTATCACCGGCCGCGAGCACCGCGCCAAGGCGTTCGCCCTCATCGGGTTCACCCTCAAGATTCAAGCCACGCCGAAGGAGTAAATTGCCCGCCTCTCCAAGGCCGGGACCGGAGCTTCCAAACAGAATGTGCACGGCCCCAGAATTTTCCCGAACGCCGCCGGTCGAGGTTACCGACTGCAGGTCGGGCGCGCCAATGGCTAAATCATCGAAGCCGTCGTCATTGAAATCACCGACGGCCAGGGCAGACCCAAACTCTGCAGACTGAATTGATGCGGGCGCAGGATTGATATCGTCATCGGCTCGACTCCAGAAGGTGGTTCTAAACTGAGACTCGACCAAGCCATTCGCTGAACCATACAAGACGTGCACACTCCCGGCACGGGGGAAAAACTCGACTACGTCCTCCGGCACGCCTATGACCAGATCATCGCAAGTTCCGCCGTTGAAGTTACCGCTTGCCAACTCCCGGCCGAAGTGCTCACCAGGATCTGGATCCTGGCCGTCTGCCAGGTTCACCTGGGTGAAAAATTGTCGATCGGTGGTGCTTAAGCCCTGGCTTGTATTTCGAGCGTACAAAACAATCACCCCGCCCGCGTCGTCGTTGCCAGAAACGTCATAGTTCGGCAGGCCGATCGCCACGTCATCCAGGCCGTCGCAATTGTAATCGCCCACCGCCAGCGTCGAGCCATAGCGCGCATTCGGATCAACTGTTAGAAACTGCCCTGGAACCGGTGACCCCTGATGGAAGTTCTGCCGGCCATCCTCCTCCAGTTGGGCCACAAGCGAGCCGCTGGCTGCAGCCAATGCCAAGCAAATCGAGAATTCTTTCCAACGCATAGTTCGTACTCCATCTGAGAATTAAACAAGGTTTGTTTTCTTCTTGTAGGTATACGTACGGCGCGGAAAGACCCGCCAAAAACATCACTTCGGACTGCTGGGTGCTTGATGGACATCGAAGACCACGAAGAGTGGGACAGGCAAGTTTTGGCAGAAACCTAGCTCGTCAGATCGGGACACCCATCATCCCGGGGGAGGGATCAAATCTGGACGATGGGTGTCCCGAATTACCTGGTAGGTTCATCGATCGAACAATACTGTAAATATCGTTTGCAATTATCTCGTTTTCGAACCGCTCTAGAGCGCCTTGCTCATCGACATCATAGAGTCGCTGGAACTCGTCGACGAAGACCGACGCGATATGCGGGTCATCAGGCGAACCCTTCGAGAAGACATGATTTGGTAGCAACAAGAGGCATAGGATGACTGCCATAGCGCTTCTTAGTTTCTTTATACTTACTCCATTGAAAGCCCCTTGCGTCAATGACTTTTCACTTTTCCGTTAACTCCAGAACAATGGTTCGGCGCGTGATCCCTTCGAACACTGAATTCAGCAAACCTGCGATCAGCACCAAGCGTCCGTCGGGTGAAACCGACCTTACATCCACCGTAGACCACCGAAGATTTTCCAGGCCAACTTCCGCCAACAAATCTGAAGAAAACTCCGCGCCCGTCGCCGTTGTCCAGATAAATCCGGTGCTTGTCAACTGCTGACCGATGGCGCCATTCGCTAGGCCTACGATCATCGAACCGTCTGCAGTGATATCTGTAGGCACTGCTCGAAGGACAGCTTCGGGATCGTCAATGGATTGATTGAAGTCGAGTAATCCGAAAACGGAGTCCGTTGTCACAAACCAGGCCCTGCCGATGAGATCAAGCGCCGGAGGCTCGAAAAAGCCTACACCGGCGATCACCGAGCAATCTGCGTCGCAGACGGCTGGTATACCAAGACCTACGCCCTCGCTGTTTGTTAAGAAGCGCGGGCCCGTTTCAGAATCCCAAAGAATCGTTCTACGCGAAAGCAGATCTCCTGGAGTTCCGAAGGCTTCGGCAATAGCCGTCGATCCATCATTTGAGATCCCTACCAGTCCAATGGCCTTGAACTCACTTGCTAGCGCAAGCTCAACCTGCCCGGTTTCTTCGCTCCAAATCCAAATGGCTTCTGGATCCTCTTGCGAATTCCTGCCTCGACCCGCCACGTAGCTCAAATCCATTGAGACAGCATCAGCAACGCTATATTGAAAGATTTCTTTAGTTAATCGAGTCCATCCTTCTTCGCTATGCCAAACTCGAGGAATGAAAGACGGGGAGTCAAAGTCGAAAACGTCATTAACAATTATTTTTTTGCCTTCTGGGGAAATATTTTCGACAGAAGATGTAGAGAAACCTGGGATTATCATCCAATCAGTTTCAAGCCCAGAATCTGTTTCCGCCAAGAGCACCTCTGGCGGCTGGCTCGCCGAGCTTCTGCGCCCCAAAACGACGCCAGTATTGCTAATCGCAGTTGAGCCAAGGGTCTCTTGAGTTTCGTTGAACCAAATTAGATTGACGTCGTAAAGATCAGTGATCGAGGGCTGAACCCATGGGCAACTAATATTTTCCAGAAGCGTGAGTCGTCCTAGATCAATCGCTCCCGAGCCGAATTCCGGACGCAGCGAAGTGTATTGTGCAGACCCACCGTCGCATTCGACATCAAACGACAGCGACCCCCAACCCTCCAGGACGACTTGATCAGGATCGAAGGCAGCCCCAAAGCGCCCACCGCTTGCCGAAAGAAGTTCAGGAAAAAAGATACCATCTTCTGTTCGCTGCCCAATAGAAGTCATCCAGAATTGATTTCCGTTGGGGTCGAAAGTAAACCAGACGATAAGCGCCTGGTTCTGCGACAGCCACTGAAGGGTAAAACCCTCGCCGGAATCATCAGGATCGAACCAGGAGCCAGTCTCGCCAGCGTAGGACTTTACTGGTTGTCCAAGAACACCATTTATCGGCGAGCAGCCAGCGGCCATCGTTTGTGATAGGCGTTGAAGTTCGTACTCGATCTGTTGACCAAATGCGTCAAACTGAAAAACAGCGTTATTGCAATCTAAAAACTGAATCTGTGCTGTTCCTACTTCTTCTAGAGTAAGATTGGAATTTGGCAAATTGGGGCCGAAGCGTCCATTGTTTGCCGTCGTCAGTGTCTCGAAAAAGACGGTGTCTTCCTGAATTCTCCCGACATCCAGCATCCAACGCTGATTTCCCTCTTCATCGTAGGTAAACCAATAGAGAAGTATCCGCTCTGCATCCAGAACCTCCAGTACAAGCCCCTCGCCACTCCTGTCGGGATTGAACCAATGACCCGTCAATCCAGGCTCGATCTGGAACTCCGATTCCTCTGAGTTCACTGTTTGCACAGCTCCGAGGAAAATCAGGGCAACAAGAATACAGCCAACTCTCCGAAGCATATCCATACTGAATAAATATCTCCATGGTTAATTTAGACAATAAACGCATGGCAGTTAATTTTCCGTTAGATTAGAATTTGATCTCAAGAATCCATGATGCCAGGTGGGTCAGGTCAAAGCAGGCTGCAGTCCCGGCAGGCTTGATCAACGCGCCCAGATATCTGGCGTCAACTACTTTGTCCGGTCGGCGTCAACTAGAATGGCCGGTCGTTGAGTTGCTTCTGAGCTGAGCGTTCTCTTTTCTATTTCTCCTTTCTGCGGTTGGTTTGGGCCTTCTTCCGGTAGCTTTCTCCGCTCAGAAACAGCGGAGGACATCCACAAACTTAAAAGTTTTCGTACGCCAACTGATACCGGCACGGGATAGCGCTCTGACGTCGTGTGTATTGGCCTTTCCAAGGCCGAGTAAGGTGTCAGAGTTTTGAGGAACGGCTTTTCGCTGCCAAACGCGCACGCTAACTCGCCAGTCGATTGACTGGCGGGGCGAGGTTGAAGTTTGGGATTAGGCTATTCCGTCT
>JGI12109J20283_10217824_pt1 | contig 23110 bp, 16 predicted proteins | sample ElkSlonscriptome_12_FD_20283 | JGI IMG/M metagenome (IMG submission 20283)
GAGTCTCGGCCCGCACGCGGGCTTCGTACGGGAGAAGTTCGTCTTCGTGCTGCAGGACGTGCGTGGCAAGCGCATGAGCGAAGGCGAATTCGTCGACATGCGTCCGCAGCTACGGGAAGGTGAAGAGGGAATCGACGAGAGCACCGACACCTGGGACACGATCGAGTGGATCGTCGACGAGCTGCCGCGCACGAACGGGCGCGTGGGCATGTGGGGGATCAGCTACCCCGGGTTCTACGCGTCGGCGGGGATGATCGACACGCATCCGGCCCTGAAAGCCGTTTCGCCGCAGGCCCCTATCGCCGACTGGTGGTTCGACGACATGCATCACCACGGTGCCTTCGCCGTGAACCTCGCCTTCAACTTCTTCAGCAGTTTCGGCGTCTCGCGCCCCGAGCCCCAGGAGAAGGGTGCTCCGCGGTTCGATCACGAGACCGACGACGGATACCGCTTCTTCATGGACCTCGGTCCGATGAAGCATGCGAACGAGCACTACCTGGAGGGAGAGATCCCCTTCTGGAACGCTTTCGTCGAGCATCCGAACTACGACGAGTTCTGGCAGCGACGGAGCATCATCCCGCACCTGCGCGACATCGGGACGAACGTGCTGGTGGTCGGCGGGCTCTACGACGCCGAGGATCTCTACGGTCCTTTCGCGACCTACCGATCGGCGAACGAGAACAACGGACGTGCCGATGTGCGTTTGGTCATGGGGCCGTGGTCGCACGGTCAGTGGACGCGTCGCAACGGTGAGCGCATGGGGCAGGCGTGGTTCGGCTTCGACACCAGTCGCTGGTACCAGGAACACGTAGACCTGCCCTGGTTCGTGCACCATTTGAAGGACGGGCCGGATCCCGAGCTGCCCGAGGCCCTCGTCTTCGAGACAGGTGCCGATCGTTGGCGGCGCTTCGAGCAGTGGCCACCGGAGACGCGCCAAGAGCGTCTCTACGTCGGAGCCGGCGGGAACCTGTCCTTCGAAGCCCCTGAGCAAGCCGGTGCCGACGTCTTCACGAGCGACCCGGAGCACCCGGTGCCGTACACGCAGGAGATCACGACGCGTTGGGCGCGCAGCTACATGACCGAGGACCAGCGTTTCGCCGAGCGCCGGCCGGACGTCCTGACCTGGCGCAGCGACGTGCTGAGCGAGGACGTCACGCTGGCCGGACCGATCACTGCCGAACTCTTCGTCAGTACGGATCAGTTCGATGCGGACTGGGTCGTCAAGTTGATCGACGAGCATCCGGGCGAGGTCCAGGTCGAGGAAGAGGGTCCGGGAGGACGGTTGGAGCTCGTGCGCGGCGAGATCTTTCGCGGGCGATTCCGCAATTCCTACGAGCGGCCCGAACCCTTCGTCCCCGGTGAGGTCACGCGCGTCGACGTGCCGCTGCAGGGCGTACTCCACACCTTCCAGCGGGGGCACCGGATCGTGGTCCAGGTGCAGTCGTCGTGGTTCCCCTTCTTCGACCGGAATCCGCAGAGCTGGGTGGACAACATCTTCGAGGCCGACGAAGAGGCTTTCGTACCGGCCACGCATCGGGTCCACCACGGTCCGGGGCAGAGCACGTCGCTGCGGGTCGGGGTTCTACCGCCGTCGCAATGACCGAAGACACCCGACGGGTCCGCGGTTCTCGACAAGAGCGCCTCGCTGTGCAACGGTATGATCGCTCCCCGACCGACACTGCTCATCGAGATGCCAGAACGGTCTCCCATGGGAGGGACGCCATGCCACCGTACCATCGATACCTCGAAGACCAGCGCCTCTGTCTGGTCCGTTACGAAGGCCGGATGGACGGAGACGACTTCATCGAAGCGGACCAGCAGATCTTTCGCGCCGTGTGCGGAGAGAACGTCCGGTTCCTGTTCGACATGCGTACGGTGCACATCACCGGCGGCGCGGAGACCGCGCGCCGCTACGCCACGTGGATCAGCGAGCTGGACCTCCCGCATACCCACCCCGGGATTCGGCAGGCGATCGTCGTCGACGATCCTCAGGACACCGGGCTCAGCATGTTGATGACCGCGATCAGCGCGCCGGACCTGGAGATGATGATCTTCTCGTCGCTCGAAGCCGCGTGCCACTCTATCGGGGTCGACCCCGAGATCCTCGAGGAGCATCGCGACCTGATCCGTGCCCAGTAGTCCCGATCGAGCGCGTCAGGTGACTGCGCCCCCGCAGCTGCTGCCCGCTCCCGCGGTGCACCCGAGGCAATGCGGGGCCGTCTCGATCCCGCGTTTGCCCAGCAGCGCGACGAGATCCTCGGGGGCCAACGTCGTGATGTTCGGGGCATCGTCGCCGTGGACCGTCTTTGCCGGCATTTCGAGCATCTGGTTGAAGTCGCAGTCGAAGATCGCTCCGTCGAAACCGATCGATAGCATCGACCGACACATCACTCCCTTTGCTGCCACGGGGTTGAAGGCTCCGCGCAGCTTGTCCATGTAGCGCTCGAGATTGTTCGAGTCGTCGAGGAACTCGAGATAGCGACTGATCGGCATGTTCGTGATCGTGAACAAATGATCGAAGGTCACGTCGTAGCGTCGTTGGAGTTCTCGCCTCCAGTCGCGGGTCAGCGCGCCCTGGTCGCCGGGCAGGAAGGCGCCGACTGGATTGGTCACCAGGTTCAGCTGACGTGATCCCCCCGTGCCGTATCCGAGATCGTTGAGTCGACGCATGGCCTCGATGGACTTGTCGAAGACGCCGTCACCACGTTGGCGATCGGTCTGCTTCGGCAGGTAGTAGGGCAACGAGGCGACGACTTCCACGTCGTGCTGGGCCAGTAGCTCGGGGATGTCCGCGTACCGGGGCAAGAGGATCGCGGTCAGATTGCAGCGGTGGATGACGTGCTTTCCCGCCTCGGCGGCCCGCGTCACGAGCTCGCGGAAGCGCGGGTAGAGTTCGGGCGCACCGCCGGTGACGTCCAGCGTTCCGATCCCGCCATCGATCAGCAGAGCGAGACAAGCTTCGAAGACCTCGTCGCTCATCACCTCGCGCCGGTCCGGGCCCGCATCGACGTGACAGTGCGCGCAGGTCTGGTTGCACAGCCTGCCCACGTTGATCTGAAGAACGTCGATTCCCACCGCACGGAGTGGCCAGAGGCCGGCATCGGCGAGCGGTCGGGCGAAATCGTAGCGCTCGCCGAGGGCATGCAATCGGTCGCGTTGGGCTGCGGCGGAGGCGAGCGGATGCTCTCGCCACCGAAGGCTTTGTGTGGCTGCGGTCATGGAATCGTTCCGGGGAGGGTACGGCAGGGGAGCACGAGGGCGAGAGGAGGACCTACATGGAAAGGTGATCGTGGACGTTGCGCATCTGCACGCCGTGGACCAGCGAGGCCCCGCCGCGGATGGCCGCGGCCACGTGGACGGCTTCGGTCATCTGTTCCATGTTGCTGCCCTTTTCCAGGGCTGCCTGCGTGTAGGCGTCGATGCAGTAGGGGCACTGGACGGCGTGGGAGACGCCCAGGGCGATCAGTGCTTTCTCGCGCTCGGACAGGGCGCCTTCGGCGAAGACGGCGCCGTACCATTGGCTGAATTTCTTCCAGAGCTCGGGGGCGTCCTCGCCCACGGAGTCGAACTTCGGCAGATCGGCGGGATCGTAGTAGGTGTCGCTCATCGGTCGCTCTCGATGACGGGGGAGTCGGTGCAGGTCTTCAATCTGCGACCGATCCTCCGTCGTCACAAGAACGGAGATCAGCGCAGGTCGTCCGGTTCGTCGAAGCCGCGGGCGCGGAAGTCGTCGATGCGCAACTCGCCCATCAAGACCGAGCCCTTCACGGTCAGGTGGCGCGCGTTCTCGGGGTCCTCGACCCGCTGGGGACCGAGCCCGGAATCGTCGATTTCACCAAGCACGGCCGTGAAATCGCTCGCGCGGTCGTAGAGCGCGTCGTCCGGCAAGCGGAGCGACAGCTCTCCCATGCGCATCCGCGTGCTCAGGATCGTGTCGACGGCGAGCGAAGTGCCCATGTCGATCCGGACCTCGCCCATGCCGGACGCGACCTCGATCTCCCGGGCTCTCAGGTAAGACAGGCCGTCCAGCGAGAACTCGCCCATGCCCAATTCGAAGCGGGCGCTGCGCATCACGACTGGATTGGCCGTTCGCGTCTCCAGGGAGTACGTGCCCATCCCGAGATCCGTGACGAGATTCGTCAGCGTGAGGCCGTCGAGTACGAGTTCACTCTCCGAGCGCGAGATCTTGACCCGCAGGTCGATCGGCACGCCGCGTGGCAGGTAGACGATGATCTCGTTGTCGCCCATGTCGTCGTCGTCGAAGGATCCGTCCTGGGCGAGGCGGCGCAGCCAATGGAGTTTCGAGGCGAATTTCAGGCGAAAGACAGGGGTGTCGCCGTCGAGGCCGTAGTCGCGCTCGAGCCGGTAGGTGGCGCGGTCGTACTCGGCTTCGACCTCGATCTCCTCGCCGTCGGTGGGCTCGATGCGGAACATGCCCTCGACGAGGTCGAGCTCGACGCGCAGTCCGTCCGCGATCTCGGCGGGCGCGGCGTCCGGTGCGGCGGGGGCTCGCTCGAGCACCGTGCGCGGCACGTCGGGAAGTGGCTGCTCGATCCGGTCGGCCCCGACGTCGGGGTCGGGAACGCCCGCGGCCCGCAGGCCCGTGAAGGCGATGAGGCCGACGACGAGCAGTCCGATGGGGGCGAAGAGGCAGCCCAGGGCGATCTTGGCGGCGCGGCGCATAACGGTCTCCGGCGGACGGTGGAGTCGGGACGGTACCACGGAACAGGACGCACGGACGACCTCGCACGTTGCACCGGATCTGAGCGAGCCCGCGCCCGTTCGGCGTCCGGACCGGCCTTCGAGGCTGTTGTCCAGATGGGCCGAAGGGGCTGCTCCGGCCCGCTTCCCGTGTTAGAATCACGCGCAGGGCGGAACCGGGGGTTCCGCCGTCTTCACGCCGGCCGGGTACCGCGCTCTGGCATCACCTCCGAGGAATCGCACCGTGACATCGCTCCGCCTCCATCCGCTGCTCACGCTCGGGCTGACCCTCTGTGTCGTCCTGGGCCTTTCGTCCGCCGAAGCCGCCACCACGAAGATCATGTCGTGGAATGCCCTCAACTATCCAAGCGCTTCGGGGGCCTCGCGCAGCGACGACTTCCGGACGGTCATCGCGGACGTGGATCCCGACATCGTGGTCATGCAGGAGATCAACAACACGTTCGGGGCCGAGACTGCGAAGACCGACATCTTCGACACCCTCGCGCCCGGCCAGTGGACGATGGCCCCGTTCACGAACGGTAACGACTCCGACAACGCGCTCTTCTTCAAGTCGGGGCAGTACGTGGTCATCGAGTTCGGCGAGGTGAATACTTTCCCGCGCGAGACCGACTGGTGGCGCCTGCGACTGAGCGAGTCCGACGAGAGTTCGCCGGGCATCGTCCTCTACTCGACTCACCTCAAGGCCTCGACCGGCAGCGACAACGTCGAGCAGCGCCGGATCGCCGCGCGGGCGATCCGCGACGACATGATCCTACGCTGGGGCGCTACCGATCAGCCGGTGCTCGTGATGGGCGACTTCAACCTCTACACCTCCTCCGAGGCGGCCTACGGCGCCTTGACCGGGAATCCAGGCGAGCTCCAGCAGATGTTCGACCCGATCGACACGCCGGGCTCGTGGAGCAACAACGCGGCCTACACGTCGGTGCACACCCAGTCGACGCGCACCACGTCGATCGGCGACGGTGGGTCGACGGGAGGCATGGACGACCGCTTCGATTTCATCCTGGTCGACGCGGACCTCGAAGACGGCGAGCAGTGGGACTACGTCCCGGGCAGCTATCGGGCAGTCGGCCAGGACGGCAATCGCCTGAATTCGACGGTGAACGCAGGAGTGAACGGTGACGTGAGCCCGGAAGTCGCCGATGCCCTCTACTTCGCGAGCGATCACTTGCCCGTCGTGCTCGAACTGCTGGAGCCCGCGCAGGCACAGTTCCTGCCGACGAGTTTCGCCCTCGGCTCGGTGCTGCAGGGGCTGCCATTGGTCGAGCAGTTCCAGGTGCGCAACACGGCCCTCGCTCCGGTCGATGATCTCGACTACACGGTGAGCGCGACCGATCCGGGGACCTCGCTCGGTGGAAACACGACGGGCTCGTTGGGTTCGGGTGAGGTGGGGACGGTGAACGTCCTGATCGACACGAGCACTCCGCGCGTCTTCACGGGTGGACTGCAGCTCACGACCGACGATCCCGGACGGAGTGACGTGGCCGTGCCTTTCGAGGGCAGCGTCGTCCGACCCTCGGCACCGTCGCTCAGTGAAGGCTCGGTCGTCACCTCGACCACCGTCACCGTCGAGACCGCTCCTGGTGCCAGTACGTCGCTGGACTTCACCGTGGCGAACGTCGGCGCCGACGCTCTGCAGGCGCGCGTCTACGTCGCGAATTCCACCCTGGGTGGTGGGGACGCGGCGCGCTTCTCGTTGGCCGATCCGCCGGCCTACTTCGTCGACTCGACCCCGGTCGAGCGACGCGTCGACGTGGACCTGATCGGTCTCGCGGTGGGAGATTCGCTCACGACGGCGGCCACCCTCGTGGTCCAGGACGACTTCCTGGTCGAGGGAGCGCAGTCGCGCGGCCTGCTCGTGGTCGTGCTCCGCGTCATCGTCAAGGACGACGCGACCGATGCACCCTCGACGTCAGCCCTGCGTACGGCCCTGTTGCCGCCGACGCCTTCGCCCTTCAACCCGCGCACGACGATCGCTTTCGATCTGGCTGACGCCGGCCGCGCGGTCGTGGACATTCTCGACGTTCGCGGTCGTCGGGTTCGCACCCTGGTCCAGGAGTTCCGTTCCGCGGGCCGCCATGCCCAGGTATGGGACGGTACGGACGACACAGGGCAGCCCGTCGCCAGCGGCGTCTATCTGGTTCGACTGCGGGCGGCCGACACCGTACAGGTGCGACGCGCCGTCCTCGTTCGCTGATTCCTTGCCCACGTCACCGGGGTCCCCGAGGGGCCCCGTGGAGGTCGACGACTCGATGATGTCCTTCTGCGCGCGGCGGCTGCTCATGGCCGCCGCGCTCGTCATACTCGCTGCTCCCGCCGTCCACGCCCAGGTCCCGTCTCCCGAGAGCTTCTTCGGTCGCCCGGTGGGCGACGACCGCCATCTCTTCGGATGGGAGCGCATGGTCGCCTATCTGCGCGCCGTGGGCGAGGCGAGCGACTTCGTCGAGGTGACCGAGCTCGGGCGTTCGACCGAGAACCGGCCTTTCCTGCTGGTCCAGGTGGCGGATTCGAATCCGGCGGATCTTCGCGCTTCCGTGCAGCAGCAGAATCGCGCCCTCTACGACGCCAGGGGCACGGGAGAGAGCGAGGCGCGTCGACTGGCCGCCGAGGGACGGGCGACGCTGGCCTTCTCCATGGGCGTGCACTCGACGGAAGTGGGATCGAGCCAGGCGTCGCTGGAGATCGTGTACCAGCTCGCCACGCGCGATGACGCGATCACCCAGCGCATCCGCGAGAACCTGATGATCCTGATCGTGCCGAGCATGAATCCGGACGGTCTGGAGCTCGTCAACTCGTGGTACATGGAGACCGTGGGCACCGAGGCCGAGGGGACACGACCCCTCGAGCTCTATCACCCCTACGCCGGCCACGACAACAATCGCGACGGATTCTTCAACAACCTCGTCGAGACCTCGATGTGGTCGCAGGTGCTCTACGGCGACTGGTTGCCGCAGATGATCATCGACGAGCACCAGATGGGGAGCAGTGGACCGCGTCTGTTCCTGCCGCCTTTCGACGATCCGGTCTCGCCCTCGGTGCATCCGCTCGTCTTCAGCCAGCTCGCGGCCGCGGGCCAGCAGGTCGTGAGTGACCTCACTGCGCAGGGTTGGACCGGCATCGCAACGCAGACCATCTTCACCGCCGAATGGCCGGGCTCGGTTCGTTCGACCGGTTTCTGGCACAACATGCTCGGCATCCTCAGCGAGGTCGCGAGCGCTCGGCTGGCCACGCCGCTCTACTTTCCGCCGGGAAGCCTGCGCGGGAGCGGTCGCGGGCTGAGTGAGTACGAACGTCGCACGAACTTCCTGCAGCCCTGGGAAGGCGGCTGGTGGCGGCTCAGGGACATCGTCGAGATCAAGGTCGACCTCACCTGGGGTTTTCTGCGCTGGGCGGCCGAGCGCAAGGAAGACCTGCTCCTGAACTTCTGGCGCATGAACCGCGAAGCGATCGAAGCCGGACGTGCCGAAGCACCCTATGCCTTCGTCGTTCCCACCGATCAGATCGATGCGGGAAGCGACGACCGCCTCGTATCGATCCTGCGCTCGGGTGGTGTCGAGGTCCACACCGCGCGCGAGGATCTCCGCTTCGGCGATCACCTGGTGCCCGCGGGCGCGTGGGTCGTGCGCGCCGACCAGCCCTTCCGTCCCTTCGTCATGGAGATGCTCGGACAAACGGAGTACCCGATGATCGAGCAGATCGACGGTTCGGTGATCCGTCCCTACGACGTGACCGCGTGGCGACTGAGTGAACTCCTCGGCGTGCGTGTGCTCGAAGTGGCGGACCGTGAGGCACTCGACGCCTTCGTGATCGAGCCGGCCCGGGAACCTGCCGTAGCGCGGGAACTCTCCGGCGACCTGATCGTTCCCGCGACCGATCTGGCAACACATCGCTTGGTCCATTCCGCTCTGGCTGCCGACAAGGTGGTCGAGCGTTTCCTGCACGAGGGCGCGACCTACTACCGCGTCCGGGACGTCGATCGGGAAGCGACCGGGGGTGTGCGGAGCGTCGACGTGCCGATCGTCGAACCCGAGACGATCACTGCCCCGCGCGTGGCGATCTTCTCGCCGTGGGGTGGGAGCATGGACGAGGGGTGGACCCGACTCGTGCTCGATCGTCACGAGGTCCAGTATCGCCGGATTCGCCCCGGCGAGCCCGAACTCCGCACCGAAGAGGACGGCCGCCGGCTGCGTCGGACGACGGACGTGGTTCTCTTGCCGTCGATCCGCGAGAACGAGCTCGAGCAGGGGCGTCAGAGTTCGGGAGAAGCACGGGTTGCCGATGCGCTGTGGCCCGAGCAGTACCGACGCGGGTTGGGCAAGGCAGACGCGGGAACGGCACTCCGCGCTTTCGTCGAGGCGGGAGGCGTCCTGGTCGCGTTGAATCACGCCACACCGTGGGCCGTCGAGTACCTCGGTCTGCCGGTCCGCGTGGAACTCGACGATGTCGACCGCGACGAGTTCTACGCGCCCGGAACGCTGGTACGGGGCGCGATCGACACGTCCCACCCCCTCGCGGCGGGCATGCCGGATGCAGCGGCCCTCTACTTCGCCAACGGATACGCCTATCGGCCTCAGGCCTGGCCTCGGCAGACGGACGTGGTCGTACGCTATGCACCGCGCGACGTGCGGATCGCGGGCTTCCTCACCGGCGCGGAACGCCTGGCCGGGCGCCCGGCGATGCTCGAGATCCCCGTCGGTGACGGCGAGGTCGTGTTGTTCGGTTTCAGCCCGCAGCGTCGGGCCCAGACGGACGGCACCTTCAAACTGCTCCTGAACGCGATCCTGCGTTGAGTCGACGCCGGGGCCGTCCCACGGTCGGTCAGCCGGCGTCGGACGCCTCCGCTTCGACTCCGACGGCCTTGGCGAGCACGCCGATGATCGACTCGATCTCGCCGCTCTCACCGAAGTGCACGACGCCGCGGTCGTGCATCGCGAGGTAGTGGCCGTCGCGATGGCGGACACGGCACTTCACGTCGAAGCGACGTTCGCCGGCAACGGCCGCCGCGAACTGCTCCTCGACCTTCCGACGGTCGTCGGGGTGGAGTAGTTCCTGTAGACCCTCGGTGTGCTTGGGCAACTCGTCGTCTTTGTAGCCGAGGATCAGTCCACCGGTCCACCGGATCGAATCTTCCGCCATGTCGTGCTCGTAGGTGAGCTGGCCGATGTTGGCGAGGATCGATTGCAGCCTACGCAGGAGGGTCGCACGCTCGTTTGCGAGCTGCACGTTCTCGTCCTGGAACTGTGCCGCGCGTTTCAGACGATCGATGTCGACGAAGGTCACGACGGCCCCATCCACCCGATTGTCGCTGTCGAGGTAGGGAAGGATGCGTTGCAGCAGCCAATGCCCGTCACGCGTCTTGACCTCGCGTTCGATCTTGCCCGCCGTCTCGATGACCTCATGGAGATCCTGCGTGAGGTCGCCTTCACCCTCGATGGTCAGCGCGATGTGGTCGATGGGACGCCCCACGTCCTGGGGAAGCAGGCGGAGCGTCTTGCCGATCGCCGGAGTGAATTCACGGATCTTCAGTTCGCGATCGACGAAGACCGTTCCGATGTCGGTCGACCGGAGGAGGTTGTCCATGTCGGACGCCAGGCGCTGCAATTCCGCGTTCTTCTGCTCGTACTCGGCGTTCACCGTGTAGAGCTCTTCGTTGACGGAGTGGAGTTCCTCGTTCGTGCTCTGGAGCTCTTCGTTCGAGGCCATCATTTCTTCGTTGGTGGCCTGGAGCTCCTCGTTGCTGGTCTCGAGTTCCTCGACCATCGCATGCAGGTTGCTGCGAGTCTCGTCGAGCTCGCGCTCGAGCAGGGACATGCGCTCGCGGACTCGGTCGTCGATGTCGAGCTTCGAGATACGCTCGACCTCGAAATCGTCGTTCCGCATGGTCGTTGGTTCGTTGAACGTGATCAGGTAGAGCGGGCCGTCTTCGCCCAAGCGCTCGATCGGGTCGATCGAGACATCGATCGAGTCGACTTCACCCTGGACCTTCACTTCGACGCGTTCGAAGACGACCTTCTTCTTCTCGCGCTGGGCCTTCTGCAAGCCCATGGACAGCGCGACGCGCAGGTCGTCGTGGACGAGTTGCAGGAGGTCGTAGGTCGGTCGGCCGCTGACCAGGCCGAAGTAGCGACCTGCGTCGCCGAATGCGTGGACGAGCGTTCGGTTCTCGTCGACGAGAAGACTCGGGGGCATGGTCTTCTCGAGTACGGCGTCGTAGGCACGCAGTAGCGCACTTTCTCGTCCGGTCATGGCGGGACGGTCCATCGTGGTGCGGGGCATGGTGACCCGGTGCGGCGGTACCGCGCCCAGGTGGAATCGGGGACTTTCCGACGTGCTCTGCTCGTGGCGCTTGCTCCAGAGGCGGAGTTTCGCATCGATCGGATCGAAGGAACGCTCCAGCGTGCCCAGGGTTTCGCTCGAGCCCAGGAAGAGCACGCCCTTCTTACGCAGCGCGAAGTGGAGCATCGACAGCGCCATCTTCTGCGCCTGCGACTCGAAGTAGATCAGCAGGTTGCGGCACGTCACGAGGTCGATACGCGTGAAGGGCGGGTCGTTCAGCACGTTGTGCGACGAGAAGACGATCTGCTGGCGAAGCGACGTGACGACTCGGTACCCGTCGTCCTGCGAAACGAAGTATTTCTCCAAGAGGTCGGGGCGAACGCTCGTCAGCGCGCTCTCCGGATAGACTCCGTTCGACGCGACTTCGAGCGAGCCACCGTGGACGTCGGTCGCGAAGACCTTCAGACGCTTCTTCGACCCCGACTGTTCGATCGCCTCGTTCATGAGAATCGCGATCGAATAGGCCTCTTCGCCCGTGGCGCAGCCACAGACCCATACGCGGACGTCGAGTTCGGGGCTCTCGTCGACGACTCTCGCGAGCACCCGCGATTCCAGCGCGGTGAAGACCTCGGGGTCGCGGAAGAAGTGGGTCACCCCGATCAACAGGTCATGGTAGAGGACGTCGAGTTCCTTGGCGTCGCTCTCGAGGCGGCGTCCGTACTGGTCGAAATCATCGATCTCGAGCATCTGCATGCGACGCTCGATGCGGCGATTGATCGTGCTGGGTTTGTAGAATCCGAAGTCGATTCCGAATGCCGAGTTCAGGGTTTCGAAGATTCCCGGGAACGCCGAGTGCCGGCCCGATACGTAGCGCGCCCGCCGGGCGCTCGAAGCAGTGCGAAGGCTCTCGGTCGCGTGGTCCACGAGCGCCGCCGGCATCATTTCGGGAGTGCAGACGATGTCCACGAGTCCGGTCCCGATCGCGCTCTGCGGCATGCCGTCGAAGTTGGCCGACGCCGGATCCTGGACGACGATCAGGCCGTCGTGGGCATCGACGTCCACCAGGCTCCGCGAGCCGTCCGATCCGGTTCCCGACAGCACGATCACCGCGCTGCGAATACCCTGGTCGATCGCGAGTGAACGGAAGAAGCGATCGATCAGCAAATTGACCGGCTCGTTCTCGGGACGATCGGCGACGCGCAGCTTCCCTTCGAGGATCTCGACATCCTTTTTGGGTGGCAGGAGGTAGACGTGGTTCGCCTGGACCGGCATGCCGTCCTCGGCCGATGCGACCTGCATTCCGGTGTGCCGACCGAGCAGCTCGACGAGCACGCTCTTGAAATCCGGCGAGAGGTGCTGCACGACGACGAAGGCCAGGTCCGAATCAGAAGGCATTTTGTCGAAGAACTGTTCCAATGCCTGCAGCCCGCCGGCGGACGCTCCGATTCCGACGATCAGCCGCGGCTGTGAAGTTCCAGGGCGCTCGGAGGTCAAGGTGCACGATCCCAGGTCCGAGGAATGTGTAGACGTCAGGAATTCACCGGGAAACACAGTGTTACGCGGATTCAGACCGATGTCCAGAGCCGCCAGGGGGCGGGCGGCGGACCCGGAACAGGCCGCGTATTCTGTCCCCCGCACCCATTACCCGGAGAGTTTTCCATGCATGTCGCAAAGCCCTTTCTGATCCTCGCCGCTCTTTCCGCCGTCGCCCTTCCCGCTCTCATGGGATGCGGGGGGTCGGACGCGGGCGAGGCCACCGAGGCCACCGACGTGTCGACCGTGCTCGAGTACGCCGAGGCGCGTGACGACGGGAGCGCCGTGGTCGGAGCCCCATTGGCCGAAGAGGCAGTCGAGGCGACTTTGACGGCCGTTCTCGAGCATCCCGAGGAGTACGCCGGCAAGCGCGTGCGCCTGACCGCGTCCATCGACCAGGTCTGTCAGGCGTCGGGTTGCTGGATGATCGTCGACGATGGCCAGAGCGAGAGCCGGATCACCTTCAAGGACTACGGTTTCTTCATGCCGAAGGACGCCGCGGGCCGGACCGTCGAGATGGACGTCGAGATCGAGCGCACGACCATGAGCGTGGAAGAGGCGAAGCACCTCGCGAGTGAGACCGAGGGCGAGGATCCCGACGCCATCACCGAGCCCGTCGAGACGATCGCGGTCGTCGCCACCGGGGTGCGGATCCAGCCGGAAAACGCCGAAGGCGAGTGATCCGTCCCGGACGGACGAACGGGACGGCCCACACGGACCGTCCCGTTCTCTCATCCGGTGATGCGGCGGATCAGCGTCCGGTCGTGCCGGCTTCGACCTCGATCGAGGCGTCCTCGAGCAGAAGGTCGTACTTGTAGCCGGCGCCGAAGTCCTTGTCGACGCTGACGGTGCCAGTGGCCGTGATCACTTCGCCGACCTTGCAGCGGTCTGACGTGGTCACCAGCAGATCGTGGGTGCTCGCCGCGGAATCGCCGGTGCCGTCCTGCAGGTGCACCCAGTTCTTGCCCATGATGCCACCGTTGAACTTCACGACGCGTCCACGGACGGTGGTCGTCTTGCCGGCCAGCGAGGCGCTCGAGGCGTAGAGCGCGCCCACCGTGTGACCGTCGGCCGCGGGTGTGATCTCACCGACGGCAACGCCCGCTTTCGGCGTCTGCCCATGAGCGGCCATTCCGCCCGAGCCTGACGTCATCTCGTCCATGTCGGCCATGTCCATGCCGGCGTGCGGGTCGCTCTCCTTCGCCGTGCCACCGAAGTCGTTCACGAAGTACAGCGTGTCGAAGCTGCGATCGAGCGTTTCGCTGCGGAATCCCTTCATCGGCATCTGGGTCGAGACCGAGACCGCGTCGCCCACGGCGACCTCGGTCACGGGACCCGCGGCCCAGACTTCGCTGCCGTCGTGCTCGAGCCGTACGTAGGTGTAGCCACCGGAGTCCATGGTCTCGAGCACGTCGCCCGAGATGGAACCGGCGGTCGCGGTTTCCGTGGTGGTCGTGGAGGGCTGGTTCGTGGCTTCACGGGTGTCGGCGGAGTCGCCGCCCTGCGAACCGCAGGCGCCGATGAGAACGACGAGCGAAAACAGACCGAGGATCCGGCCGAGGACCGGGGTCGATGCGCGCATGGTGCGGACCTCATGGAGGGGGAAGATTTCGTCGGGGCCAGGGGGTGCCCACGTCCCCCCAGACTCGCCCAGAACGACGATTGCGCCAACCGGACAATCGTGATCCGTCACCAGCCCGGCAGGACGCCGATCGTTCGCCGGCGGTAGGCCGCGTAGCCGGGGTAGTGGTCCAGCAGAAGGCCCTCTTCGTAGCGGGCCTTGCCCAGGTAGAAGAGCAGGTTCACCAGTGCGGAGCCCAGTACCAGCGCGTCCGGGCGCACGAGAGCGAGGCCGAGGACCACGAGGACGACCGATGTGTACATCGGATGCCGAAGGAAGCCGTAGATACCGTGGGTGACGAGGCGACCGTCGCGTCGCGGGGTGGGGGCCACGCGGAAGGAGCGGCGGAGCTGCCACAGCGCGATCGCACCCACGCTGCCGCCGGTCGCGAGCGCCGTCCACGACGCGACGTGCCAAGGCAGCGAGACGGCCTCCTGGCTCCTCAGCCAATTCACCACGAACGCCAGGCCGAGAGTCGCCTGGATCGCCACCAGTGTCCGATCCCGGTCGCTCACGTCAGCTCTTCGCCCGTTCGGGATGAAGGGCGTCGATGGCCTGGAGGTCGTCGCGGAACTGCTCGGTCAGGCGGCCGCAAACCAGGTCGCAGAGGTGGAAGATGGACGGGTCGGCGATGCTGTAGAAGGCCATCAGACCCTCTTTGCGCCTCTCCACGAGCCCTGCGCGTCGCAGGATCTGCAGGTGCTTCGAGACGTTCGCCTGGCTCGCGCCCGTGGCCTCCACGAGAGATCCGACAGAGCGCTCGCCTTCCTTGATGATGTGCAGAAGGCGGAGGCGGAGGGGGTCGCCCATCACGCGGAACCGCTCTGCCACTAGACGTAAACTCTTGTCTTCCATCGCTTTACCGCCATCGTTGGTCGGAGGGCCCGGGGCCGGGCTTGCGCCTCACGACGTACATCGCTATATAACCGCATGTCGATGGAATTGATGAGCGATCAACTCTATCGGCAAGTAAGCACAAAGCTGGTCGGTCCACAAGATTCGAGCAGCGGCCCGGCAACCGGGCGACATGGTGCGAACGAACGATTGACCCCTGACGGAGGAAGATGATCTTGAGCCAGTCGTGTCACTCCACCGGCTTCACCGATGTCTGGATCCGCCGCATCGCCGGCATCTTCGTGCTGACCTCGGTCGGTCTCGCGCTGACGGTCCACATCTATTGGTTGGGCCTGGCCGCATTCGTCGGTCTGAACCTGCTCCAGTTCAGTTTCACGAACTTCTGCCCGTTGAGTCTGATCCTGTCGCGCTTCGATCCCGCGGCGAAGAAGGCCCTCGCCAACGAATCCCACGCCTGAGCTCGCGGCCCAACGCAACTCCCGATAGGAGCCATCCATGAAGTCGATCTTCCTCAAGCCCTCGGTGAATCACCCGCGCCTGGTCCTCGGGATCATTGCGTTGATCACCGTGGCCGCGATCGTGCCGATGCTGCAGATCGTCGAGCGCATCGACACCGATCCCGAGAACATGCTTCCGGCCGACGAGCCGGTGCGTGTGCAGCACACCGCGATCAAGGAATCGTTCGGTCTGAACGACTTTCTCGTGGTCGGGATCGTGCATCCGGAGACCGTGTTCACGCCGGCGCTGCTCGAGCGCGCCTACGAGATCACCGAGGCTCTCTACGACATGGAGGGCGTGATCTTCGACGACGTGCTCGCCCCGAGTCAGGTCGACGACATCCTTCCCGAGGCCGGGGGCGGGATCCGCGTGCAGACGCTGATGGAGTACCCGCCCGAGACCGACGAGGAGGCGCAGACGATCCTCGCGCAGATCGGTGAAAACCCGATCCTCCGTGGAAAGCTCGCGAGCGAGGACGGCAAAGCGCTCGCGATCTTCGTCCCGCTCGAGAGCAAGGACGTGGCGGCCGATGTCGATGCCCGGATCCAGGCCGTCATCGACGGTTTCGAAGAGGACCTCGGCGAGACCTATCACGTGGCCGGGCAGCCGGTCGCCCAGGACACCTTCGGCGCCGCGATGTTCCAGCAGATGGCCGTCAGCGCGCCGGCCGCATTCCTGTTGATCTTCTTGCTGATGCTCTTCTTCTTCCGCAGCCCGCGCATCGTGGCCGCGCCGATGATCATCGCGGTGATCAGCGTGATCTGGACCATGGGACTGCTGATCGCGACCGGGAACACCGTGCACATCATGAGCTCCATGATCCCGATCTTCCTGATCCCGATCGCGGTGCTCAACTCGATCCACCTCCTCAGCTCGATCCACGCCAAGTTCCACCGTCGGGGCGGCGATCTGGACAAGACGCTCGAGGACACGGTCGGCGAACTGTTCCTGCCGATGGCCTTCACGTCGCTGACGACGGTCGTCGGTTTCGGTGCGCTCGTCGCGACGCCGATCCCGCCGGTGCAGGTCTTCGGCACCTTCGTCGCCTTCGGCGTATTCGCTGCGTGGTTGCTCTCGCTCGTGTTCATCCCGGCCTACGTGAAGCTCATGCCGATCGAGGTCCTGCAGCGCTTCGGACAGGCGGACGAGGGTTCCGGAGCGCCCGACAGCCACCTGCACGCGATCTACCGCTTCTCGACGAAGTACCGCACTCCGGTCATCGTCGGTCTGGTCGCGATCATCGGCGTGTCGATCTTCGGCGTGACCAAGATCGTCGTGAACGACAACCCGGTGAACTGGTTCAAGGCGGATCATCGACTGCGCGTTGCCGATCGGGTCATGAACGAACACTTGTCGGGGACCTATCTCGCGTACGTCGAGTTGAAGGGCGCCGACGAGGGCATCTTCATGGAACCCGAGTGGATGGCCTGGGCCGAGGACCTCCAGAACCAGCTGATCGAGCAGGACAACGTGGGCGCGGCCAGTTCCGTGGTCGACGTGCTCAAGAAGGTCCAGTACGAGCTGCTCTCGCGAGAGGAAGGCAGCTACGCGCTCGGCGACAGCCGCCAGAAGCTCGCCCAGTACCTGTTCATGTACGAAATGAGCGGTGGTTCGCCGGACGACCTCTTCAAGTTCATCACGCCCACGCGCGACGGGATCAACATCTGGGTCCAGATGCGTCAGGGTGACAATCAGCAGGTGGCCGGGGTCGTGGACTCGATCGACGAGTGGGTGGAGGCCAACCCGATGCCGGCCGGCATGGAGATGCACTGGGGTGGCTTGAGCTACATCAACGTCGTGTGGCAGGACCTCATGGTCAGCGGCATGGGCAAGGCGCTCGCCGGTTCCTACGTGACCGTGCTGATCATGATGATCCTGCTCTTCCGGTCGATCCGTTTCGGTCTGCTGGCCATGGTGCCGCTGACCGCCACGATCCTCATCACCTACGGCTACGTGGGTCTCACCGGTCGCTACTACGACATGCCGATCGCCGTGCTCAGCTCGCTGTCACTCGGTCTGTCGGTCGACTTCGCGATCCACTTCATCCAGAGGACGCGCGATCTGCACGTCCGCAACGGTCGCGACTTCGAGCGCACCATGGAAGCCTTCTTCCACGAGCCCGCTCAGGCCCTGGCCCGAAACGTCGTGGTCATCGCCCTGGGCTTCGTGCCGATGTTCTTCGCGACCCTCGTCCCGTACATCACGGTCGGCGCCTTCTTCTTCGGCATCATGCTGATCAGTGGCGGCGCGACCTTCCTCACCATGCCGGCCTTCCTCAGCCTCTTTCCGGCCGATGCGATCAGCAAGCCGAGCGACGAGATCACGGCCGGATCCGAAGCCGAAGTCACCACTGCGTAAGGAGCAGACCACCATGCGAACCAAGACGATGCTCACCCTGATCGGAATCTCTCTCCTGGCGGCGGCGCTCCTCGGAGCCGGTAGCGCACAGGCACAGGATCCCGTCGAGCTCATGAAGACCGCTCACCTGAACATGTACTATCCGGGCGACGACGGTTCGGCCCAGGTCGAGATGACCATCACCGACAAGCGCGGCCGCACCCGCGAACGCGAGTTCGTCATCCTGCGTCGCGACTGGGACGACGGCGGCGAGCAACGCTACTACGTCTTCTTCTCGCGCCCGAACGACGTCAAGCGCATGACCTTCATGGCGTGGAAGAATCCCGACGGTGGAGACAGCCGCTGGATCTACGTTCCCGCCCTCGATCTGGTGAAGCCGATCTCGGCGAACGACAAGAAGAGCAGCTTCGTCGGCAGTGACTTCGCCTACGAGGACGTCAGTGGGCGTCACTGGGGTCAGGACACCCATGAGCTCATGGGCGAGGAGACCTTCGGCGACTGGCAGACGTACAAGATCAAGAGCGTACCGAAGGAAGACGACTACTTCGCCGAGAAGATCACCTGGATCGACAAGGACTCGATGCTGATCGTGCGCGAGGTCTACTTCGACGACCGAGGCCGTGAGCTGAAGGTCTTCGAGGTCGGTTCGATCGAGGATGTCGACGGCTACATGACTGCGACCCAGCGCACGATGACCACTCCTCGCAAGGAAAACACCACGGTCATCGAGTTCAGTGAGATCGAGTACGACCTCGGTATCGAGGAGGACATCTTCAGTGAGCGCTACCTGAAGAGCCCTCCGCGCGAATACATCCGATAGTCCTGGACGAAACGATCGATCGGGGTCCGGTCGGGCGATTCGACGCCGCCCGGATCCCTTCACCCCTGGTTCGAACCGAAGCTCCGAGACGAGCGATCCCGAAGGAAGACCATGAAGACCATCACCGTCGTGATGACCTCCATCCTGCTGCTGTTCGTCGCCGACGGGCCCGCCATGGCCCAGGCAGATCTCTTCGGATTCGTCGAGTACGGCACGGGCGGTCGCGTCACGGGCGACCGCGTCGAGAGCCCGACGACCGGTCAGAAGCTTTCCGATTACACCCTGCGGGAACTCCGCCTGCAGCTCCAGAGCGACCTCTACGGTGACCTCGGCGAGGCCCACTTCAAGGTCGATGTCCTCTCCGACCAGGTCGGGATCGACGAGACCGAGGTGGCCGTTCGCGAAGGCTACGTGAAGTTCGTGACCTTCGACGACAACCTCGAGGTGCGCGCCGGGCGCCAGCCGACCACGTGGGGTACGGGCGACCTCCTGTTCATCAACGACTTGTTCCCGAAGGACTACGTCAGCTTCTTCAGTGGCCGCGACGACGAATACCTGAAGTCCCCCAGCGACGTCCTGCGTTTCGGACTGTTCAGCGTCCTGCCGTTCACGGTGGACATCGTGCTGACGCCGCAGTTCACGCCGGACGTGCTCCCGAACGGTTCGCGCCTCGACTTCTTCAACCCGAGCCTGGCCGGGATGCCGGTGCTACCCAGTGAGGAAGTGAAGAACGGGGAAGCGGCCGTCCGCCTGAATCGCTACTTCGGCAGCTGGAATTGGTCGCTCTACGGCTACGAAGGCTTCTGGAAGCAGCCGCTCGCCTTCGCTCCCGAGACCTTCGACGGTGCGACCGCGAATCTCGTCCATCCCAAGCTCGGAGCCTACGGTGCCAGTGCACGCGGTACGCTCTTCGGTGGCGTGGCATGGGTCGAAGGTGGCTATTACGACTCGCGGGACGACGAGGCCGACGTCGATGCCTTCGTGCCGAACTCCGAGATCCGCGCCATGGTCGGCTACGAGCGGCAGTGGTGGAGTGACTTCACCGGTGGCATGCAGTTCTACTGGGAGGGCATGCAGGACTACGACGACGCGGTGGCGGCCCGGACGGCCACGATCGACCAGTTCGCCGGTGGCTTCGGATTCGACCGGGACGTGCTCGAGCGTGCCTTCTTCCTGAAGGACGAGAACCGCACCCTGATCACCTTGCGCCTGCGCCAACAGTTCATGCTGCAGACGCTGACCGCGGGTCTGTTCACCTTTTACAGTCCGAGCGACGAGGACATGTACGTCCGTGCTTCGCTGACCTACGACTACTCCGATCAGTTGAAGCTGACACTGGGCGCCAACGTCTTCACTGCCGAGGACACGCGCACCCTGTTCGGCATGAACGACGAGAACGACAACGTCTACGGACGGATCCGCTTCACTTTCTGATCCGGAGCGATCCGTCGATCGGCTCGGGCGCCTTCAGGCGCCGGAACATGGAGTCCTCGTCACGGGCTCCCGATCGCTCGAGCGAGTTCAGCGGTTGGCGCCCGAAGCCACCCGGCGGTCGAGTCCGCCGCCGCGCGCCCAGTCCAGAACCCCTTTGACGACCTTCTCCGCGTCGCGATGGCGGAGCTGATCGTTGCGCAGTGCCCAGGCGTGGGACGGATGGGCGAGGTTGCGGATCTCGACCAGCACGGAGAGGTCGGCCGTGCTGCGGCGCAGCACATAGAGATTCCGGTCCCGGACACGGGCGCCGGCGCCGAAGGCCGGCAGGAGCGTGCGGGCGAAGGTCCGCGATGCACGGTCACGGGTGGCGTGGAAGACGGTGACGCCCTCGGGAGACCGGGGGCTGTTGTCCGCGTGCAGGCTGATGAGGATCGTGCGATCCGAGCCCGCGCCCTGCTCCAGCGACGTGATCGTCCTCACGCGGTTCGCGAGCCCGCGGGACCCTCCACGGGGCCACGAGGACTTCGCATTGCGGCGGTTCAGGTCGGCGTTGTTGTAGACCTCGTTCTGCTCGTTCACGAAGGTCGCGCTCGCCGGCGCGTTGCTCCGGATCAGGTGGTTCGGGCTGAGGATGGTCATCTGGACGTCCGCCCCATGGAGTTTCAGCAGGACGGCGACGCGCAGGGCGATGTCGTGGACGTACTCGTCCTCGACTACGTGGACGGTCTTTTCACCCTCGACCCGGGTCGCGACGATCGTACCCGGGTCCATGCCGCCGTGGCCCGGGTCGAGCACGACGGTCAGACCGTCGAGATCGTGGCTCAGGCGCCCGATCTTCTCGACACGGGCTTCGAAATCGTTCCAGAGACGTTGGGCGCGCTGGTAGGTCGTGCGCGGACCGTGCGCTGAGCCCTCGCGGTGCTTCTTGCTGCGCTGCGCGGTGGCCCGGGGCCGGGAGTACATGTAGGGGCCGTTGCTCGCCGTGAGGATCGGGATCGCCTTCGTCGACGGGAAGAGCTGGTCCCAGGGAATGTCCGCGGGCGTGAGGAGGCCCCGTCCGTCTCCGCCCAGAAGGGGGCGGACGCGTAGCTGCTGGCCCGGATGGATCATCGTGCTCGCGAGTTCGTTCGCCTGGCGCAGTTCCCGCACACTCATCTGGTGCAGGCGGGCGATGGCGCCCAGCGTGTCGCCACGGCGCACGACGTGCGTTCCCCAGCGCGGCGCGCTGCGATCGCCACGTACACGGAGCTCCTGCCCCGGATGGATTCGATCGCCGCGCAGGCCGTTGAGACCCTTCAGCTCGGTCAGACTCATCCCGTAGGCGCGCGCGATCTCCCACAGCGCATCACCGCGTTCGACGATGTGCACGCCGGTCGCCGCGTCGCGCAGGCGCAGTTTCTGGTCGGGGTAGATCCGGTCGCCAGAGATCCCGTTGAGATCCCGCAGGGTGGCGACGTCGATGCCGGTGTGGCGCGCGATCGAGATCAGGGTCTCGCCGCGCCGTACCACGTGTACCGCTTCGTCGCGATGGGTCGGCTGCAGGCGAAGCTTCTGGCCCGGGTGGATCCGGCTGCCGCGGATGCCATTCAGCTGACGGATCAGCGCCACCGACACACCGTGTCGTTGGCCGATCCGACCCAGCGTGTCTCCTCGACGCACCGTGTAGACCTCGGTGCCCTGGCGGGGGATCCGGAGTTCCTGGCCGGGGAAGATCTTCGAGCTGCCCAGGTCGTTCCAACGCATCAGCTCACGGAGCGGCACGTCGTATTTCTTGGCGATCCAGCTGAGATTCTGGCCGGAGCGGACCCGGTGGATCAGGGTGTCGTCTGGGTTCTCCTGGGCCCATGTCGGCGGGGCCGAGGGCACCAGCACGCACGCCATCGCGAGGGCGAGGACCAGGGCGACACGATGTCGACGGGTGGAGCGGGGACCTGACGTCACGGCACGCGCGGGCATTCGAGACCTTCCGGGCTCGAGGGCGGCGGGGTGTGGCTGTCGGTCCAGGGGTGGGCTCGGGGAAGCCCATCGGCAGATTGCCACGGGAACCGTTCCGTGTAAACCCCCTGATTCGCCAACGGTTCCGTTGATGGTCAACGGAAGGACTGGAGCGTCACGAGGGCCACTCCTGCGGCCCCGAGGGCCAGTCCGGCCAGTCGTCGTTTCGTCGTCGGCTCGCGCAGGACGATCACCGCCAGGAGGAAAGTCCAGAGGGTCGCGGTCTGGTTCAGCGCGGCTGCGATCGAGGCCGGTGCGTACTTCATCCCGCCGATCCAGAGTAGCAGCGAGACGTAGGTGCCCATGAGCGCACCCGCGATCATCACCGGCCAGGCCTTCCGGTTGGCCAACGAGGGCAGCGTGGCCCGCTGCTCCCGCGAGGCGAGCATGATCACCGCGCCGACCAGCAGGCCGCCGAGCAGACGCCACCACGTGGCCCAGACCACCGGATTGTCCTCGAGCACACGCTTGACCATGACGATCGACACGCCCTGCGTCGTGGTTCCCGCCAGGCCGTAGAGGATGCCGCTGACCCGGTGGGGAACGCGCTCGCGCGCCTTGCCGTCGCGGACCCAGCCAACGGCCAGCACGGCCCCGATGATCAACACGGCTCCGGCCGTCTGCGTCAGCGTGAGCCGCTCGTCGAGGAAGAGCACGCTGAGCAGGATGATCACCGGGCTGTAACTCGTGTTCACGATCGCCTGCAATCCGGCGCCGACCCGGTTCAGGCACATGAAAAAGAAGGTATCGCTCAGGCCGATTCCGATCGCGCCGCTCAGAACGAGGAGCATCACGTCGTACGAACGCATCCCTTCCCACGGTGCGGTGCCGAGCAGGAAGAGCGTGATCGTGAAGAGGACGAGAGCGAGCGAGTTCTTGAACAGGTTGAGCGCGACCGGCGGCACGCTGCGACCGGATACGCGGAAGAGGATGATCGCGATCGACCAGCACAGCGGTGCGAGGAGCGCGAAGATCTCGCCCAGGGGGGCGTCGGCGGC
>JGI12109J20283_10453394_pt1 | contig 23082 bp, 20 predicted proteins | sample ElkSlonscriptome_12_FD_20283 | JGI IMG/M metagenome (IMG submission 20283)
ATCAAGTCGCTGGCCGGCAGCCTCTGACGAGGCGTTCCCAGCACGGACGATCAACGCCTCACCTGACGCAACGCCGCGATCCGCTGCTCGAGCGGTGGGTGGCTCATGAATAGGGCCGCGAGGCCCTGCCCGATGTTTCCCGAGATGCCGAAGGCGGCGAACTCGCCGGAAGGCAGGTCCTTCGGCTCGTGCTGGCGTTGCAGGGCCTGCAGGGCCGAGATCATCTTCTGCCGCCCGGCGAGCTCGGCGCCGCCGGCGTCGGCCCGGAACTCACGGTAGCGCGAGAACCACATCACGATCATCGTCGCCAGGACCGACAGCAGCAGCTGTGCGAGGAGCGAGACGACGAAATAGGCCGGACCATGACCCTGCTCGGTCTTGAAGACGACCCGGTCGACTAGGTGGCCGATGACCGTCGAGAGAAAGACCACGAAGGTGTTGACCACCCCCTGGATTAGCGTCAAGGTCACCATGTCGCCGTTGGCGACGTGGCTCATCTCGTGCCCCAGGACGGCCTCGACCTCGTCGGCCGACATCTGCTCTAGCAGTCCGGTGCTGACCGCGACCAAAGCGTCGTTGCGGTTCCAGCCGGTCGCGAAGGCGTTCGGTGCCGGGGAACGGAAGACCCCGACCTCGGGCATTCCGACCCCCGCTTGACCCGCCAGCTGTGCGACCGTGTCGACGAGCCAGCGCTCGTGGGCATTGGCCGGCCGGTGGATGACCTCTACCCCCATCGCGCGCTTGGCCATGGTCTTGGAGATGAACAGCGAGATCAGCGAGCCGGAGAAGCCGATCACGGCCGCGACGATGAGGACCGCGCCGTAGTCCAGGTCGACCCCGTTGGCCTGCAGCAAACCCTCCAGGCCGAGGAGCTTGAACAGGATACTGATGACCAGCAGCACAGCGAAATTCGTCGCAACGAAAAGCAGGATGCGTTTCATTCCCTCGGTCTCCAAGTGGTTCCGCGATGACAGAAGGCTCGCGCGCGGCCAGCCCGGGAGGGGCATCGGCGTTCGACACCATCGCACAAGAAGATTCTGGATCTGCGGCGAGGTTCCAGGCAAACCTGCCGTCAGCGGAACAGGCTGCGGGCGGCAGAATAGGCGCCAAAGGGGGGTAGACACCCAGGCGAGCACTCCGTATCATTCGCGGTCTACTCGACGGGGCCATAGCTCAGCTGGGAGAGCGCAACACTGGCAGTGTTGAGGTCGGCGGTTCGATCCCGCCTGGCTCCACCAAATATCCAATCCGGTCACCAAGACCGGTTTTTTTTGAGGCCTTCCCCGTCCCCATCGTCTAGAGGCCTAGGACATCGCCCTTTCACGGCGGCAACCGGGGTTCGAATCCCCGTGGGGACGCCAATTAAATCAAAATGTTAAGGGATTAACCGCGCAGGAAGGTCAAATTTTCACGGAGGATTCGGGGATTTCCACCAGTGCTTGGCAACAGCCGCCGAGCCCATCCCCCTCGAGCCACCACGGCCTTGAGCCGAGCCGGGGGGTACGATCGGCGCTTAGATCCGCGCGCCGAAGAGCAAGAGATAAAGCCGATCGCGGGCGCCTGTGAGAACCGCTACGTTTTGAGGTCCGACAATGATTGGACCGCGCGCCCATAGCGGCTCGCTTGACCGCGCCGTGGTTGGCAAATTGGAGCAGCACGCGAAGCGCTTACCATTACTGGATCGCGACGATCTGCGATTGCGACGCGTCAGCTCAGCGACCTTCCCGAAAAAGGGGTAGGCCGAGATCGCCATGCCCCAGCACAGGGCGGGCACTGCCGACGCATCGACTTCCCCCAGGAACTCGGCACCACGATCCGCGAACGGCGCCAGATCGGCGCGGGGCGCGAGCCACAGGCCTTTCAGGATGCTGCGGGTCTTCCTGCGTGAAGCCTCGCTGCGTTCTCTCTCGCCGATCAGCGCTTCCAGCGTCTCGGGAGTCTTCTGGCCCGCACGAACGCGCAGCGCACAGGTTGCCCAGTCGAGCGGGATGAACCGGTCGAAGCCGATGTGGGGAACGTGAATACTGAAAAGATTCAATTCAGGGGCTCGATCAATCTGTCGCCCGCAAGCGGGCTCCTTGTATGTTCTGTTTTCAGGGATTGACAGGAAGCTTGATAAAGGGACTTGATGAAGAGTGCACCCGGGAAGCCGTCGGGCTCCGAAGCCTTGAGCTTGTACGTAGATGGGCTCCCCGCCCTCTACGGGTCACGCAGACTCTCCCATCAGCCGTCGCAGACCATCGCGTAGCTTGCAGAAACTGGGCGACGCGTTGCTTTCGATGTCCATCTCCGGTCCGATCCTCTCGGCCCACTCGTGCTTGAGTTGACCCGGTAGCGGCCAGCCGGCCTTCTTGATCGCGGCAGCACCACCGGGGTAAGTGGCGTTGGCGAGCACCTCCCAAGTTCCACAAACACTGTCTTGGACGTAGTTTTCAAGCGCGCGCTGCTTCGCGCCCGGGTAAGCCGCGGCCAAGGCCACGCGGTCGCCCAGGTACCATGCCTCGACCTCTTCGATGGCCAGGCGAAACAGCGTCCGCGGCGCCTGATCCAGCCCGTTGACCAGCGTTCTCAGCTCGTTCAGAAACTTGCTGCAGTCGCGACGATCCGAGTCCAGCACGATGACAACGGCATCAATGCCCGGCGTCCTGCCGTACCCGCGCAGAATCTTTGGCAGTTGATCCAACAAGATGCGCTTCGCTGGGTCTGCCACCGTCATCAAGCCAGGGGGAATGCGACCAATCCCCTTGTAGGCATGCAAACGCCATGTGTGTGGCTGGCCTTGCTCGCCGATCATCCGGGGAAGCAGGCATTCGAGCAGGCGTTCGCCGGAGCTATCTTCGACCAGGATCTCGATGTGCATCCCTACCTCGCATCGAGATAGTCGCTGTACCAGAGCCCGCCCAACGGCAGCCCCTCCCCGACCAGGTTTCGCACATGCTCCAGGTCGGAAGCCCGCTGGATGGTGGCGAAGCCGTCCGGGCCTTTCCGCAGTATCCAGACCTCTTCCGGAGTCAGCGCATCGACCAGATAGGGCTGGTGGGTCGTCACAAAGACCTGCGGCGCACCCTTCTTACCTGTGGCATGCGCTCGGAATTCCTGAGCGAGCGAATCCAGCAGCTTGTGGTACAGACCATTCTCCGGCTCCTCGATGCAAATGAACGGCGGTGGCTCCGGATCCTCCAACAGCAGCAGATAGGCAAAGATCTTCAGCGTGCCGTCTGACATCTGCTGGGCGAAGAACGGGTCTTCGAAGGCCCCGTCGTTGAAGCGCAGCAGCACCCGTTTGTCTTGGGTTTCAATGGTATCGATCTTGACGATACCGGGAATCTTGTCCGCAATGCGCCGCAAGATGGCTTTGAATCGTGCCTTGTGCTCCCGCTCCATGAACTGGACGACATTGCCGATATTGTCGCCATGGATGTTCAAATGTCGTTGCGGGCCGGCACTGGGTAGGCCGCGCGCGGCGTCAGGATAGAAATACGATAGATACCAGCCTTTCAAGAAGTCTCGGAAACGCTTGATGCGCGGATGCTCCATCAACGTGCCCAGAGTGGCGACACCCAGTTGGCGGCGGTCTGTCAGCTCCACATCCGAGCGCGCCTTGCCCTCCTCGTCAGCACCCTCCAAGGCATCTTCGCCCGACCAAACGGTCCCTTTTCCGCTGTGAAGGCTGAGGAACGGAAACAGCCTCCCTCGGGTCGTTCCCTTGCGCGCCTGCTTCAGTACCTCCGACTCGACATAGGGGCGCCCTGCCTTGTCGAGTGCCACGGACAGCTCATAGGAGATTGGCCGCTCGTTCGGCGCCTCGCGATAGAAGACCTCGAACCTCATCGGGCCTTGCTCGCCCTTGGTCAACAGCCGCTCAAAACCGCCGCGCTGCTTCATGTCGCAGGCGGTTTCAACATCGGTGGCAAGACAGTCGGCAACGAACCCAAAGGCATCGAACAACGAGCTCTTCCCCGATCCGTTCTTCCCGATAACAACGGTGAACGGCGTCAGCGGTTTTCCCTGACCTCCGGAAAGTCGACCCATCGCCACATCTCTCAAAGGGCGAAAGTTGCGGACACGAAAGCCCTCGATGATGGCCATCTAACACTCCTCGGGTGCGCGCGGCAGGTATAGGTAGGCCGCCAAGGGCCGACCGCGGCGGAACGTCACTTCGAGATACGATGATTTCATTTCTCCCGACCCCATCCAGCTAGTCGCCTCAGGCCCGATTCGCGGCGATCTCGCGTTCCATCCGCTCCGGATCACCCGGCTCTGCGCTGGCGAGCTCGGGGCCATCAAGGACGCGCAGCAGTGCCGCGACGGAACCGCGCTTCGGGGCGGTCTCGTCGATAGGCGCGAGGATGGTCACCACGGCCCGCGACCGCTGCGCCAAATGCACCGGCTCCAGCAGGGTCACTTGCCCGTCCGGGCTGATCTCGGCTTCGATGGCTTGCAGCATGGTGCCTCCGTTGGGCGGCTTAGCCGCCCGTCTCGCTCAGTGTCAGGGCTTGGTCATACCAGTGCAGCAGCTTTTCGTCTTCCTGAAGGGCATCCTCCGGGACCTTCTTCGCGACCTGGATGATGGTTGCGTAGTCTTTGTTCGTCCAGCCATTGCGGAAACCTGCCCGCATGGCCTCTAGGCGGAAGACCTTCAGCCGCCGGCCCTTGTGCGCGCGATAGGCCTCGAACTCCTTCAGCAGTGATCTCTCCCAGACCATCTCCAGATCGCGCGCTTTGTTGGGGTTCGGCACATACCAACGGCCAGTCGCTTTCTTCTTCAGGCGCGGGTCGGTCTTGTCCAGGTTGACGAGGGGCCGCTCCGTTCGATGGGCTCAGTTTGCGTCCGACGGGGCCTGACAAGGATTGACCACGCGCACGCCGGACAGCTCGAAGTCGGCCAGGTTGCGCGTTACGAGGGTCAACCCATGCACCAGGGCGGTTGCCGCCAGCAGGCTGTCGATCGTGGGCAGCGGTCGGGCTGCCTCGACGCACAGTCGGCCCCAGCGCTCGGCCACAGCGAGATCGACCGGCAACAGGCGCGGCCCAAACCAGGGCAACAGCACTTGTTCGAGCCAGTCGCCGAGCGCCGCCCGCTTCGTGCCCTGTTCGAGTTTTTCGATCCCTTTGCGGATCTCGCCGATGGACAGGACGCTGAAATAGAGCCGGTGGTCGTCGGCTGCGGCGAACCAATCGAGCACCGCTTGGCTCGGGTATTTGCGCTGCAACTCGGAGACGGTGTTGGTGTCCAGAAGAAAGCCACCGCTCATAGGTCGATGTCCCGCGTCAGGGATTGGTCGCGCGTGAGATCGATGTCGGTATCCATCAGGGGCGAGCTGCGAATCAGCTCGACGAAGCTCGGCTTTGGTTTCACCAAACGGCGATAGTCTTCCGCGGACAGCACCACCACGGCGGGCTCGCCGCGCAGGGTGATCTCCTGCGGCTCATGCTCGGCTGCGAGGCGGACCAGCTCGCTGAGGCGCGCCTTGGCGTCTTGCAGTGCCCATTGTTTCACTCGGCCTCCTGGATCAACCAGTCTGTCTAGTCAGTTAGGCCCCAAGTATAGCCGACCGGCGTGCTTCGGGGTCTGTAGGAGCGAGCTTGCTCGCGACCTTGCCACGTGTCGCCCGCAAGCGGGCTCCTTGCGTCGAGGATTTCGCGGCGCACTGCGGCGCTCGCAGGGTCAAACCCGCCTCTTCCTTCGTCGAGGCGACCAGTGTTTACTGAGGTCAAACCGCCTGCCGGGTTCTCAGTCGGAGGCTTTTTTGGCATCTTGCTCGGTCGGTTTTTCCACTCAGTCCCGACCGGGGGTTGGTTCGTGTCACCGCTAGAACGATGGCTCGATGGCCTTGAGCGGGCCGGGAATCGTCTGCCGGATCCGGCGACGCTCTTTCTCGGTGGCAGCCTGCTGATCATGGTCGTGTCGCATCTGGCGGCCTGGCTTGGCTGGTCGGTGGAGAAGCTGGTCCGTGACGATGGCGCGCTGATTCGCGAGACAGTGAGCGCGGTCAGCTTGCTCGACAACGATGGGCTTTGGTGGGTCTTCGCCAGCCTGGTCGACAATTTCGTCGGTTTCCCGCCCCTCGGGCTGGTGCTCGTCGGTCTGCTCGGTATCGGCTTGGCAGAGCGTTCCGGCTTGCTGCCGGCACTGCTGCGCCGTGCCATGGCAGCGGCGCAGCGTGGGCTGCTGGTGCCGGCGACGGTCTTCGTGGGGATCCTCTCCTCGGTGGCTCTGGATGCCGGATATCTGGTGCTGCCGCCGCTCGCGGCGGGGTTGTTTCTCGCGGCCGGCCGGTCGCCGATCGCGGGGATCGCCGCGGCGACGGCCGGGGTCACCGCCGGCTTTTCGGCCAATCTGTCGCTGACGGCGCTGGATCCGTTGCTCGCCGGCCTCTCGACGGTCGCCGCGCGGGTGCTGGACACCGACTACAGCGTCGCGATCACGGCCAATTGGTGGTTGATGATCGTATCGACCCTGTTACTGACCCTGGCCGGGGCCCTCGTGACGGTCAGGCTGGTCGAGCCGCGCCTCCGTGTGCACGACGGCCCGGTAGAGGCAAGCGCAACGGCGCCGGATGAGGGCCATTGGCGCGAGAGCCGGGGGCTTCGAGCAGCGGGGGTGGTCTTTCTGCTCGTTGTCGGGCTCATCCTCGCCTTGGTCCTGATCCCCGGTGCGCCGCTCGCTGGGCAGGGGACGCGCTTTCCGCGCTGGATGGAGGCCATGGTGCCGCTGCTGTTGCTGGTCTTTTCCGCGACCGGCCTCGCCTACGGGGTGGGGGCCGGCACCATCCGCAATGACCGAGATGTCGTGGCGATGATGGCGGAGACGATGCGCTCGATGGGGCCGTATCTCGTGCTGGCCTTTTTCGCCGCCCAGTTCATCGCCTTCTTTGACCACTCGCGTCTCGGCGAGATGCTCGCGATCGGCGGCGGCCAGTGGCTGGCCGAGTTGGGTCTCGATGCCGCGCCGTTGGTGCTCGGTTTCGTCGTCGTGGTGATGCTCGGCAATCTGATCATGGGATCGGCGTCGGCCAAGTACGCCTTCTTCGCACCTGTCTTCGTGCCGATGCTGATGCAGGCCGGCATCAGTCCCGAGCTGACGCAGGCTGCCTATCGGGTTGGCGACTCGGTGACCAACGGGATCACGCCTTTCAATCCGTATTTGGTGATCATTTTGGCCTTCTTGCGCCGGTATCGCCCGGAGGCGGGCCTGGGTACCCTGTTGGCGCTGATGGTGCCGTACACGGTCGTCTTCGCCGTCGTCTGGGGCGCGCTGCTTGGGTGCTGGGTCCTGGCCGGCTGGGATTTGGGGCCGGGCGGGCCGCTGAGCTATCGGCCATAGGTCGCGTGGGCGGGATCTAACGAGGCGGTGTCGTCGATCGACGGGCTTTGAAGACCAGCGTCGGTATCGCTATCGCCGTCGAGATGCTTGGGCGGTAGAGCGGACCCGATCCCGATCCCGATCCCGATCCCGATTCTGGCGGGGGTTGCGTCACCGGCTAATCGGCGTTTGGCCGGCGGCCGATGCCGTGGCTGTCGGCGAAGTCGAGCATCCGCTGAATCGGTAGCAGGGCACGCTCGCGAATTGCCGCGTCGATTTCGACTTCCTGGTCGCCGTGGACCAGTACCCGCTCGAGGTTCTGCAGGGCATTCATCGCCATCCACGGGCACTGGGCACAGCTCTCGCACGTGGCGCCAACGCCGGCGGTGGGCGCGGCGATCAGCCGTTTCGCCGGGGCGAGCTGGTGCATCTTCCAGAAGATGCCGCGGTCGGTTGCGACGATGAAGGTGTCGTGCGGCATCTCTGCGACCGCCCGAATGAGCCTGGTCGTCGACCCGACCACGTCGGCTTGGGCGACGACCTCTGCGGGGGATTCGGGATGCACGAGGACGGCCGCCTGCGGATGTAGGCGCCGCAGCTGCGCCAGCGCGAAGCCTTTGAATTCTTCGTGCACGACACAGGCGCCCTGCCAGATCAACACGTCGGCGCCGGTCTGCTCGGCGACATAGCGGCCGAGGTGCCGGTCGGGGGCCCAGAGGATTTTCTCGCCTTGCTCGTGCAGGTGCCCCACGACGGGCAAGGCGATGCTTGAGGTGACGACCCAGTCGGCGCGCGCCTTGACCGCGGCGCTGGTGTTGGCGTACACGGCCACGCGGCGTTCGGGGTGGGCATCGCAGAAGGCGGCGAAGACCTCCGCCGGGCATCCCTCATCCAGCGAGCAGGTGGCCTCCAAAGTTGGCATCAAAATGCGCTTCTCGGGGTTGAGGATCTTGGCCGTCTCACCCATGAAGCGTACGCCGCAAACGACGAGCGTCGTCGCCGGGCTGGTGCGGCCGAAGCGGGCCATCTCGAGGGAGTCGGCGACGAAGCCGCCCGTTTCCTCGGCCAGCTCCTGGAGGTCGCCATCGGTGTAGTAATGGGCTACCAGGACGGCATCCTGCTCGGCAAGGAGCCGTCGGATGCGCTCCTTGAGCGCTGCCCGGTCGGCGGCCGACAAGGTCGGCCAAGTTGGGGGGGGCGGGGGCTGGATTGGTTGCCCGATCTCGGTCGCGGGGTCTGGCGTCGTCATGGTGTTGCTCCGGTGCGTCCCGGGTCGCTTGGCCGACGCGGTCTTCTTGCTCGATAAAGCCGCATTGGCGGGTGCGGGTCGCAGTGGCGGTCTGCGCCGCTATATTCGATCAGGCGCCCGCTCAGCGCCCAGTTGCGGAAGCGACGTTGGTCCCTGGGTTCTGAGAGCAGGAGTTCGTAGGCTCGGTGCAGCTCGCCGATCGTAAAGGTATCCGGCAGGAGCTCGAACACGTAGCGGGAATGATCCGGCCGGCCACGGAGCCGCTGCCGCACCACCGCGATGATGTCGGCGTGATCGAAGGCCAAAGGCGGCAGTTCGTCGAGGGGGTGCCAGGCCGCCCGTGCCGCGTCGCTTGCGGCACGGACCCGGGCCTGCGGTGGCGCGATCAGCGCGAGGTAGGCGACGCTGACGACTCGCTCGCGCGGGTCGCGGTCGGGTCGGCTGAAGGCCTGGATCTGTTCGAGGGATACACCGCTGAGCCCGGTCTCCTCTTCGAGTTCGCGTGCTGCGCAGTTGTCGAGATCTTCGTCGGGCTCGAGGAATCCGCCAGGGAGCGCCCAGGACCCTCGGAAGGGCGGGCTGCCACGTTCGATCAGCAGCGCGTGCAGGCACTCGTCGAAGATCGTCAGGACGACGATGTCGGTTGTAACGGCCGGGTGGGGATATCGGTAGCAGTAGGACCCGCTCATCGTGTCGGCGACTTGGTGTCAGGACGGCACGCTGTCAAGTGCTTGTTTCCTTGTGTCGGTCAGGCGGGGTGCTGAACCGGGGGGCGCGCAGGCTAGTCGAGCGCGTTGCTCGGCCAGCCTGCGCCGGTCGTCGGCAGCGCGGCTTAGGCCGCGTTGACCGCGAGCTCCGGCAGGGAGTGGCTGCGTTCCTCGGTGGTGCCGGAGGGATTGGTGAATTGGTCGTTCAGGGTCTGGATGTAGTGGTCGCAATCCAGAGCGACCTGCTTGATGCGCATCTCGTTGGCCGTGTCCCAGCCGATGGGGGCGTTGGCGAACACGACCGGACGCAACGGCCGTGTGTTGGCCTTGAAGGCGTCTTCGAGGTTGCCGCGGATCCCCTCTGCCTGAACGCGTTGGCGCAGCCACGGCAGGACACCGGTGGCGACGCGGCGCCGGATCTTGAAATGAATCAGCCCGGCGGCCACGATGAGTCCGCCGATCAGGCCCGGAATGGCCCCGTCGATCGAGGCGAGGTCCTGCAGCCAGCCGGGGCTGTAGCTGAGCCCCTGCCAGTGGCCGGCCGCGATGCTCGAGCCGAGGAAGAGCAGCAAGAGCGCTCCGAAGATGATCCCGTCCAGGGTCAGCGTACGCCTGCGCCAGCGGCCCAGGGCCTCGTTCAGCAGCGGCAAGGCCTCATCGGCGATACCGGAGGCGGTCTTCTTGATCGAGCCGATGATGCGGTAGGCACGCTCGATCTCGACCTTCTGCATCCGGTCATGGATGTCGGCGAGATCGCGGTCGCGCTTGGCCTCGTAACGGTGGCGGACATTGGCATCCTCGATCGGGATGGCGACGTCTGGGCTGTAAATGGTGTAGAAGCGCCCGGCGGTGAGGCCGTGCTCGCCGAGGGCCCGCTGCCAGGCGGCGATCACGTCCTCCGGGTTGTCCTCGAGCGCCGTGGAGTCGAGCTGATTGAGGATGTAGAGGAACTTGCCGGAATCTGGTCGTTTGATGGTCTCGGCGACGAGGTGTCTGAGGGTGTCGCGCATCGCGCCCGGTTCGGGGTGTCGTGCGTCGAAGAAGACCAGCACCAGGTCCGACAGGTCGATGATGTGATCGACGATGCGCAGGATGGCGGTGCGTTGGGCATCGGCGTCGAAGCCGGGGGAATCGACTAGGATGCGGCCGCGCAGCTTCTCGCTGGAGCAGGTGCGCAGCTGGATGTAGGCATCGGTGCGCTTGCCCTCGCCAGCGGCGACCTCTTCGATGCACTGCGAGATATGGTAGAGGGGAAAGCGCGGGTCGGAATCGAGCGCGACGCCGGGCAGGGACTGGCCGCTTTTTCCCTGGCCGAAGGAGATGACCGAGAAGCGCTCGTCGACGGCGTGATTGCCGGTGCGCTGCAGGGACTGGCCGAGGTAGTTGTTGATGAAGGTCGACTTGCCGGCCGAGAAGGTTCCGAGCACCGCGATCAGCGGCCACCAGGGAATCTGGTCGGCGAAGGATTCGTCCTGCTCGAGTAGCAGCAGGTCGTGGGCAACCTGGTCAAGCTCGCGAAAGCTCTTCACCGCCCGCAGCAGGATCGGATTCTCCCGCTCCAGGTGTTCCTCGAGATTCTTCAGTCGTTCTTGCACGACGGCTGCGGAAGAGGGCATAACGGATTCCTCGCTTGTCCCGTTCGAAGCCCGCGCGAGGCGGGGTAGAGTGCTTATAGGTGTGATTTCCTGGTTCTAATTCTGATATCCGGTCGCAGTGCCGCGGCGCCGACGCATCACTGCCATAGCCAGTGGGCATGATATAAGTTCCACTGGGGGCGGGATAGCCCCTCTGACAACGCGAGCGACTCAGGTATAATCCCGCGCCAGCCTTGAGCGTGATAAGGCTGTGCCTGAGAGGCACTCTCTTGCAACGCGGTTGCCGTTTCCCTTTGCAGGCTATTGATAGCGAAGCCAGCTCCCGGCCTGTCGGTTGAAACGGCTCGTCCGCTCGGCGATACTAGGCCGCCATGTTGCCAATCTACAACGATAACGGTTGTCCCCGAACGGCGGCGAGGGGCGCGGCATCATGCCCGAGCAGGGCGCCCTAGACCTGTGGATCCGTCCAATCCGGGCGGCGTGGCAGGCCGATGCGCGGCGCACGCCGACTGAATCCCCTTGCGGTTGTCGCTGTCGCTAGCGACATGCGCGCTGACTGCCGCCGCCAACACCGATTCCGGCAACTCGAAGTGGATATCCATCACCCATGGGAACGACAGTAATACGCGCCTTCGTCCTTCTGGTCGCGATGGCGGCCGTCGGCACGGCATGGTCGGCGCCGGCGCGCGAGCTCGGCGAGACCTTCGTGGTTCAGCAGGCCAAAGGCACACCAACCGTCTCGGTCGGAGGAGTCGTCATCCCCTACCGGGAAGTGACCTTGGCGGCGCAGCTGCCGGGCCGGGTCAAATACCTCGCCGGCATTGAGGGCGATCGCTTCGGGGAGGATGACTTGCTCGTCGCGCTCGATGATCGTGAGCTGCTGGCGAAGCGGCGGGCGCTCTTGGCCCAGATCGCCAGTGCCGACGCGCGCCTGCGCAACGCCAACGTCCAATACAGCCGGGAGCTTTATTCGCCACGCTCACGCGATTCTCCCGGGGGCATGGGTTTGCCGAATCTCTTCGATCAAATGTTCACCCGGCCGATGGAGGAGTTTTCGGGTGAGCGCAGTCCCGGCGCGGAACGCTCAGCGGACCTCTTCGCCTCGGGTATCGGGATCCAGGAGGCGCGCAATACGATCCTGCGCCTCCAAGCCGAGATGCAGGCCCTGGACTCGAAGATCCGCGATGCGCGCAGCATCGCGCCCTTCGACGGCGTGATCATCAAGAAGTACATTGAGGTCGGCGACACTGTGCAGCCCGGACAGCCTTTGCTGGCCTACGCGGATCTCGAGTATCTGCAGGTCGAGGTCGATGTCCCGGCGCGGCTGCGGCCTGGATTGCGCCGCGGCCAGATGGTGACCGCGGAGCTCGATGTCGGGCTCGAGACCGGCGGGCGTCGCGAGCAGCGTCGCCGGGTGCCGGCGCGGGTTGCACAGATCTTCCCGATGGCCGATCCGCAGCGCCATACCGTCAAGGTGAAGTTCGACCTCCCGCAAGGCGTCTCAGAGCCGGGCATGTACGCCAAGGTGCTCGTGCCGGACGTCGATGCAGCCTCGCGGGATACGCCTGTCATCCCGAAGTCCGCGGTGCGCTACAACGGTAGCCTACCCGGCGTCTACGTGATCAACGAGCGCGGCGTGCCCGAGCTGCGTCTGATCCGTCTCGGCGAGGAGGTCTCCCAGGAGCACGTCACCGTGCTCAGCGGCCTGCGCTCTGGTGAGCGTGTTCTTCAGGATCCCGGCCCGCGGGTCACGGCGGGGTGGTCGCGCGGGTCGGGTCCGAACAGATAGACCGAGGGGGCAAGGGCCCGATGGGGCCCGTTAGTCGCCGGGTGCCAGAGAGCAGAGAGACATGAGTCAAGACGACCTTCACAGCCAGGACGCGGCATCGAGCGGCGGCTCCGCCAGCGACGATCTCGGTCTTGCCGGGCGGACTGCCCGCTTTTTCATCCGCTCCCCACTGTCGCCGCTTTTCTATGTCTCCATGCTGCTCATGGGGGTGCTCGGACTTGTTCTGACGCCACGCCAGGAGGATCCCCAGATCTCTGTGCCCATGATCGACATCATGGTCGAGTATCGCGGGGCATCGGCTCAGCAGGTATCGAACATCGCGACTCAACCGCTCGAGCGGATCATGAGCGAGATCCCGGGCGTCAAGCACGTGTATTCGGCGTCGGAGCGCGGCGAGGGCATCGTCACCGTCGAATTCGACGTCGGCGAGGAGATGGGCCCCTCGTTGGTCAAGGTCAACGACAAGATCGCATCGAACCTTGACAGGATTCCGCCCGGCGTTTCGCCGCCGTTGGTCAAGAGCAAGGGCATCGACGATGTGCCGATCGTCACGCTGACCCTTTGGTCGCGCGATCTGGACGGCAATGGCCTGCCGGACGTCGACGACGGGCAACTGCGGCTCCTGGCGCAGGACGTCCTGCAGGCGGTCAAAGAGGTCAAGAACACCGGCAGCGGCTTCATCGTCGGCGGGCGCCGCGAGCAGGTCACCGTCGACGTCCTACCGGCGCGGCTGTCGAGCTACCAGATCAGCCTCGACCAAGTGGCGCAGACCATTCGCACGGCCAATGCCGAGCGCGTCGCCGGCGGTGTCGAGTCCAGCGGCACCCACTTCAGTGTAACCACGGGGTCGTTTCTGCAGGGTGCCGAAGACATCGAGCGCCTGGTGGTCGGCACGCGCAACGAGGTGCCGGTCTATGTGCGCGATGTTGCCCGGGTGACTCGCGGCCCGGAGGACGCCGAGCAGTTGGTCACCTACTACACGGGCCCGGCGGCGTCCGAGGCGCTCGAGGACGCGAGCGGGGTTCCGGCCGTCACCGTGGCAATCGCCAAGAAGGAGCTGACCAATGGCGTGACCGTGGCCGATGCGATCATGGATCGGGTCGAGGAGCTGAAGGGCACCCGCATCCCGAACAACGTCGAGGTGAGCGTCACCCGCAACTACGGCGAGACGGCGGATGACAAGGTTTCGGAGCTGATCTTCAAGCTCTTTATCGCTACGGGCTGGGTCTTCCTGCTCGTCTGGGTGGCGTTTCGCGCCCTCAGGCCTGCCTTCGTCGTGCTGCTGGTCATCCCGGTGGTGTTGTTGATGACCATCTTCGTCGCCTGGGTCGGCGATTACACGATCGACCGCGTCAGCTTGTTCGCGCTGATCTTCTCGATCGGGATCCTGGTCGATGACGCGATCGTCGTGGTCGAGAATATCTATCGTCGCTGGCTCGAGCAGGGGCGCATGGACGAGGATACGGCCGTAGATGCGGTGCGCGAGGTCGGCAATCCGACGATCCTCGCAACCTTTACGGTGATCGCAGCCCTGCTGCCGATGGGCTTCGTCAGCGGGATGATGGGGCCCTACATGGAACCGATTCCGGCGCTGGGCTCGGTGGCGATGTTGATCTCGCTGTTCGCCGCTTTCGTGTTCACGCCCTACCTCGCGATCTCGGGGTGGCTGCGGCCCTCGATGCGTTACCTCGAGACGGCCGAGAAGCGCGAGCATCGCGAGTCGGAGAATCTGGAACGATTCTTTCGTCGCTTGCTCACGCCGCTGATCGACAACAAGCGCAAGCGCCGCACCTTCCGTTTGGTCTTGTGGGGCACCTTTGCCTTCGCGCTGTCCTTTTTCTACTTCACCTGGGTCCCGGTGAAGATGCTCCCGCTCGACAACAAGCCGGAGTTCTCGGTGGTGCTGAACATGCCGGACGGCACGGCGCTGCCGGTCACGGCCAACCTCGCGCATCGTCTCGCCGAGGGCGTGCGGACCATCCCCGAGGTGACCGCCGTGCAGCTCTATGCCGGCACCGCGAGGCCCTTCGACTTCAACGGCATGGTGCGCCACTACTATCTGCGCGCCGACCCCTGGCATGGCGAGTTGCAGGTACAGCTCACGCACAAGAAGAAGCGCGAGCGTTCCAGCCATGAGATTGCGGTCGAGGCGCGCGCGAAGCTCAACGAGCTCATCGAGGGCACCGGGGCGCGGATCGCGGTCGTCGAGATGCCGCCCGGTCCGCCCGTGCTGCAATCGGTGGTCGCCGAGATCCATGGGCCGACGCCCGAGGTGCGCCGCGCGTTTGCAGAGGACATGACCGACATCTTCGCTCAGGCGGAGAGCACGACCGATGTCGACAACTACCTGCGCGAGCCCTTCGACTATTGGCGCTTCCAGGTCGAGACCGAGAAGGCGGTGCGGCGCGGCGTCTCGGTCGATGTGATCAATCGCAATCTGGCAATGGCGCTCGGCGGTTCGTCGATCGGGGACGTCAAGCAGCAGGCCGGCCATGAGCCGGTGGAGATCGTCCTCCAGGTGCCGCTCGCCGAACGTTCGCAGGTCGAACGTCTGGGCGATCTGCCCGTCCAGTCCGCCGAGGGGTTTACGATCCCACTGCGCGAGCTGGGGACCTTCCAGCGGTTGCTCGAAGAGGATGTGATCTATCGTAAGGACTTGCGTCCGATCGAGTATGTCGTCTCCGACGTAGGCGGCAAGCTCGCTGCGCCGGTGTATGCCATGCTGCAGATCCAGGACATCATCGAGGAGACGAACTACGAGGCGCCCGACGGCGTGGTGCCCGGGTCTTACTGGATGGGTCCGCCGCCGACTTCCGCGAAGTCCGCCTGGGAATGGACGGGCGAGTGGACGGTCACCTACGAGACCTTCCGCGATATGGGCGCGGCCTTCGCCGTCGCGCTGGTCTTGATCTATATCCTCGTCGTCTGGGAGTTCGGCAACTTCCGGATCCCGCTGGTGATCATGGCCCCGATCCCGTTGACGCTGCTCGGTATCATCCCGGCGCACTTTCTGGCGTTTCAGTTCGGCTATGGCGGTGAGTTTACGGCCACCTCGATGATCGGCTGGATCGCCCTGGCGGGGATCATCGTGCGCAACTCCATCCTGCTGGTCGACTTCTCAATCCACGAATTGCAGAAAGGGGTGCCGGTCGCCGAGGCGGTGATACGGGCCTGCAAGACCAGAACGCGACCGATCCTGATCACGGCCCTGGCTTTGGTGGCGGGTTCGAGCGTCATCTTCACCGACCCGATCTTCCAGGGGATGGCGATCTCGCTGGCGTCTGGGGTCCTCGTCTCGACGATCCTGACGCTGATCGTGATTCCACTCGGCTGCGTCGCTGCGAGCAAGGACATGTGCGCGGTCGCCGTGGCGAAGGCGCCGCCCGGTGTCACCGTGCCATGTACGATGGAGGAGCCGGCTGAGGCTAAGGCGCAGGAAGCCTCGGCGGCCAGTGGTGGGCGGCTTGCCAGGTTGGTGGCGTGGATCCGTGAGGCCCTGGTGCTGGTCTTCTATGCCCTGCGTGGCATCGGGCTGCTGCTTTTCGATGCCGTGAAGGGCCTCATCGCGCGCCGGCGCGCGGCGCGCCGCAAGGGCGCCTCTCCGCCGCCGCAGCCGCCGACTAGCGGCGGGTCGCCGCCGTCGGGCGGTTCGGGCGCAGGCCCCACTGGTGGCGGCTCGTCGCCAGCGATCGGGGCGGGCGCATCTGACACCGGGCAGGCGAGTCAGACGCCGACGGACAAGGCCGGTGGCGCGGTGCCGGCGGGTGAAGAGTCCCGGAGGGTGTCGGCGTCGGGCGACGCGGCCCGCACGGCGGGAGGCGATCGGGACAAAGCTGCGAGGACGGTGCCGCCTCAAGCGGCGGCGGGCCGCGAAGAGGGCTCGAGCCCCGCTGAGGGGCAGGTGGCTACCAAGGCTCGGTCTGCCGCCGGGCGACGTTCCAAGCCCGCTGCCGGATCGCGTGCCGCGACGGGGAGGCGGAAGACGGACGCGAAGGCGGAGGGCTCGCCGTCCAAGTCGCCGCGTCCATCAGCGGAGGCGGGTAGTGCCAAGGCCCGCAGCGGCGGGCCGAAGAAGACGGCGCACCGGGGCATTCGGCTGAAGGGCGATGATTCGGATCATTCGAATTGACGTTGAAGAGAGGTCGTGTCGCGGCCGGATAGTGCGCCCGGAATCGAGCGCGAGCGCCGCTGCTGTCGCTCCGGGCGCCGTTGGTGCTGGGTGTTGAGCCCATTTCGCCGACGCAGGCGTCTGCTCGGGCTGCTCGCCGTGGGTGGTTCAGTTGCGGCATCGGCTCAGATGGTGTCTGAAGAACCCGACTTCTGGTCCTCCTGGCGTCCCCTGCCGCCTGAGGCATCGACCTCGATGATGCCCCGCCGCCCGAACCAAGGTGCGCACCAGGCGGATTCTTGGGTGCCCCAGCCGGGTTGGCGCGATCAGGCCGGCCCCGAGGAGTCTGGCTTCGGTCAGTTTCCGGCGGATCGTGATTCTGAGGCGCCGCATTGGGCAGGTTTCCGCGGCGGTTACCGTTTCCGCGAATTGGAGGCCCCGGGGGAAACCGAGAGAGGGGGGGGCAGGTCCAGCCGTGGGCCTGGGCCGGGCTATCGAGCGGATGAAGGGCTTGGGTTCCGCGATGCCGAGAGACCCGCGTACGGGAACGGGGGCGACTGGCGGCGCGGTCAGGGTGTCTATCGGTTTCGGCCCCTGAACGAGCGGGAACGCCGTGTCCGGAGCGATACGACCGATCGCTGGCGGCCAACGTCGCCGAGTTCCGGTCAAGGCCAAGAGCCAGCGAGTCCCCCTGCTCGCGTCTGGCCTGCGCCTGAGGGTTTCTACCGGACACCTTATGATGAGTCCCCGAAATGGGAGCGACGAAGGAGGATCGAAGACCGATGAAGACGCGTGATCTGTTGTTCCGGGGTGCCTTGGCACTGGGGTTGGCGTGTTTTATGAACAGCGGCGCGGCGGATCTGGCCGGCGCGGAATTCTCGGCCGAGATGCTCCAGCGTGGCCCGGACGGCAGCACCACCGGGCGCATGTTCGTCGGTGATGGGCGCATGCGGGTCGAGGTTTCCCGGCAGGGCCGCGAACTGGTGCGCATCACGGACGAAGAAGAGGGTGTCGAGTGGGTCCTGTTCCCCGAGGAGCGCCGCTTCATCGAGCATGCCTTCAGCGAGCAGGCGGCGGGCGCACTGGGGGCCATCGAGAGCAAGGAGACGCCCTGTAGCGGCATGCCCGGCTTCGAGTGTCGCAAGCTCGACGAGGGTATTGTTCAAGGCCGTCCGGCGACGCGCTGGGAGATCAGGGGCTCCCACCAGGGCCAGACCTATACCTCGACGCAATGGATCGATACCGAGCGCGGCATCCCACTGATCCAGGAGCTGCCGAATGGGCAACGCACGGAGCTCAAGTTCATCGGCAACGAGGACATCGACGGGCGCGATGTCGAGAAGTGGGAAATGGTCGTGACGGCCCCGAATCGGCCCGAGACCCGCACCTATCAATGGTATGATCCTGAGCTTGAGCTGGCGATCAAACAGGAATTCCCGGGCGGGGTCGTCAACGAGCTACGCAACATCCAGGTCGGCGAGCAACCGGACGACCTCTTCGTCGTGCCTGAGGGCTACACCCGGATGGCCCCGCCGCGGCGCCAGGGGGAGGCCCCTGGATACCCCTCGCGTTGATCGGGCTGAACCATCTGGCTGAAGCAAGCAACCCAATGCGGCGACGCCGAGGCGGGTAAGCGGCGTGCGGAGGGGCGATGATCACCATTGTCGGGAGCCTCAAGGGCGGCACGGGCAAGAGCACCCTGACCTTCAATCTCGCCGTGTGGCTGGCGATGGCCGAGGTCAAGGTCATGCTCGTCGACGCCGACCCTCAGGCGACGCTCACGGACGTGGTCCAGGTCCGTAACGAGGAGGGCTATCGCCCCCGACTCGAGGTGACGGGCGATGCGGCCCTTAGTGCCAAACGGCTAGGCGATGTCGACGAGGTCCTCATCGACGTCGGGACCGCGGATCTCGAGGCGATGCGTCGCGCAGTCGTATTGTGCGATCGCATTGTCGTCCCGGTGCCGCCCTCGCAGGCCGATATCTGGTCGACTCAGCGTTACCTGCGCTGGATCGATACCGTGGAGCGCGAACGGCCCCCCGAGGTTCTCGGCTTCATCAATCGCGGCGACACGCATCACGCGGTGCGTGAGACGGCGGAGGCGGCCGCGGCCTTGGTCTCGCTGCAAGGTATCCGCTACCTCAAGCCGCATCTCGGGCAGCGCACCCTATTCCGCCGCTCTTTTAGCGAGGGGCTGGCCGTTTTCGAGCTCGATCATCGTGGCAAGGGTGCGCGGGAGTTCTACGCCCTGGCCGCGGCGCTGTATCCGACCCTGGTGAGCTGACGGCGGTCGGAACCGGTTGTGCCTGCCTGGGGTCCATTGATGCGGGTGTCGTTTCGCGGCGCGCAAGTGGCCTCGAGTCAGGCTCAGATTGCGCTTGCCAAAATTCCTGCACCCGGCGTTTTGCCGGTGCGGCCGCCTTGTTCACCGCGACGGCTATGATAACCTCCGGTGCAATTCGTACCCTGCGAGGCACGACGACTCTCGACTATGGCCGACAAAGCAGACTCGACTGAAGGGGCGCAAACGGCGTCGGACCGTCCCCTATCGGCAGAGGCAGGCCACAACAGCGAGGCAGAGCTCAACACCTATGCAATCGAGCGTCTGTCCCAGGCCTTCGAGACCAGCGCCAAGCGTTGGGAGCTCATTGTCTATCCGACCCTCTTCGCCTTCATTATTCTTGCGGCCTATGGTTTCTACCTGGTCTTCAGCCTCGCCAAGGACGTCCACTACCTGGCCATCAGCGTCGATACGAACATGACGGTGCTCGCCAGCAACATGCAATCGATCTCCGACGACATGGCCCAGATGAACGAGAGCGTCCGTGCGATGACCGCGAGCGTCGATTCGATCTCCCGCGACGTGAGCACCCTGGAGCCAATGTTGACGAGTATCGAGACGATGGACCGCTCGATGCGCAATATGACCTTCTCGACGGCGACAATGCGCGATGACATGGCCGTGATGAACCGCAACATCGGCCGGCCGATGTCGTTCATGAACTGGTTCATGCCCTGGTAGTCTTCGACGGCGGTCCGTCTCGGCTGCAGGACCGCTCGGCGGTGGCAGGCGCGGAAGGGTCGCCGGGCTGGAGGTTGGATGACGAGCGCGACGACGAGTGATGTGAAGCTGGTGGTCGCGATCTCCTCGCGCGCCCTATTCGACCTTGATGCCTCCCACCAGGTCTTTGAAACGCAGGGGATCGATGCCTATTGCCGGTATCAGATCGAGCGCGAGGAGGAGGTGCTCGAGCCCGGTGTTGCCTTCCCCCTGGTCAAGAAGCTGCTGGCGTTGAACGAACTGCTCGGCGAGCGCGGTCAGGTCGAAATCATCCTGCTATCGCGCAATAGCTCCGACACGGGGCTGCGCGTGCTCAACTCGGCCCGCCACTACGATCTCAACGTCTCGCGCGCCGCCTTCGCCGGTGGCAGCAGCCCTTATCGTTATGTCGCCGCCTTCGGGGCTCACCTTTTCCTGTCGACCGACCCGAGCGACGTGCGTTTGGCCTTGGAGGCCGGCTGTGCAGCGGCCACCATTCTGCCGTCACGCGTGGAAAGGAAGTCCGATGGCCCTCTGCGTATCGCCTTCGATGGCGACGCTGTCCTCTTCTCCGACGAAGCCGAACAGCTCTTTCGTGCCGAGGGGTTGGACGTTTTCAACGCTAGTGAGAGTGCGGCGGCGCACGAGCCTTTATCGGCCGGCCCGCTGAAGGCGTTTCTGCTCGCCTTGCATCAGATCCAAGCCCTTTTTCCGGCCCAGGATCCGCCGCTGCGGACGGCGCTGATCACCTCGCGCGGTGCGCCGTCTCACGAGCGCGTCATCCGCACCCTAAGGGCCTGGGGCATCCGCATCGACGAGGCCTTGTTCCTCGGAGGTTTGGCGAAAGCCGCCTTTCTCAGAGCCTTCGCGGCCGATATCTTCTTCGACGACCAGGAGATTCATTGCGATGCCGCGCGGGCGCACGTGGCGACAGGCCATGTGCCACACGGCATCGCCAATCTCTGATCAGTCCTGCTCCAGCGTCAGCACGGGCGAGGGCCGCTGCAGGAAGTTGCCCTGCACGTAGTCGATTCCGGCCCCCCAGAGAATCGTGAGGGTCGCCGCATCCTCGACGCCGGTGACGACCGTTTTGACGTTGAACTCGCGGGCCAGATTCGCCAGCTGCATCAGGTGCTTCTGTTTGCTCTGGTCATCGCTGAGCCCTTGGGCGAAATCCGGCGCGAAGAGCACGAAATCGACCTGCAAGGCTTGCAGGAGGGAATCGGGCTGTTCGTCGTGGCCGAAGCGCGAGAGCGCGATGCGCGATTTGATCTTTTTCAGCCCGTCGGTGACCTTCGCCAGCTGTGCTAGGTGCTGGCGGGCATGGACCTCTTGCAGCTGAAAGGTCAGCCAGTTCCCGCGCGCGTCGTGGTCGCGCAGGCGATCGCAGATCCAGAGCAGCAGCGTCGTTTCGAGAAAGGTGCTTTCGGCGAGGTTGACGAAGAAGTTGATCTTCTGTCCGCGCTGGCGCTGCTCGCTCACCTCCTTGATGGACTCGCCGATCACCCAGCGGTCGATCGCCTGGATGCTGCCGGTGCGCACCGCTGGTCCGACGATCTCGCGTGCCTCGTGCAGCCGCTGCATGTCGTCGAGCAGTCGCACGAGGACGCTGTAATTCTCCTGACTGTCGCCCAGCAGGCTGATGATCGGCTGGTAGACGAGCTTCAATCCGCCCGTCTGCAGGGCCTCGTCGATCTTCTCGGCGATCTGGCGGTCGGCGGCGTCCGTCGCCGCGGCCTCTGTCGGGCTTGCCGGCGCCGTCGAGACCGGCATCGCCGCAGCACCTTGAACCGCGCTGCTGGCAGCGCCGACCCCGTGTGCGTCGGCGTAGGCGGCTTCGATCAGCTCGTTGGCAGAGGCGTGCGTCCCGTCATAGAGCGCCAGCCCGGTGATGCAATCGGCTCGGGCGCTATCGCGCCGGGGCAGGACCAACGGGAGGCGCATCTCCCGTCTGATCGTGACCGCGAGCTGTTTGGCATCTTCCGGAGCGACCTTCTCGAGCAGTAGCATGAAGCCGTCGTCGGCGAATCGCACGAGGAGGCTGTCTCCCTGGGTCAGGACAATCTGCTCGAGCGCCGCACCGAATCCTGCCGCGATCTCGAGCGCCCGCATCAGCCCGACTGACTCGATGATTGCGGGAAATTCGTTGATCGCGACATAGAGCAGGACAACGCCGTGTGCGTCTTGCGCCGTGCGCGCAAGGCGTTGCTTAAGCGCGTTGACGAAGGCGGTGCGATTCGGAAGACCCGTGTCGAGGTCGGTGAGCGCTGCGTCCTCATCGGGCGATGAGGCGTCGGCCTCCTGCACCAGGAGCCGTAGGCAGGCCTCACCGGCAAGCTCGGCACTCGCCATCGAGAAGACGGCTGGGAACAGACTGCCGTCGGCGTGCAGACAGGTCAACCGGACCCGCTCCTGTGTTTCGCTGTCGCCCTCGTCGCTGCGGCGCAATAGCTCACGGACCGCATGCTGGTGCTCTGAGGCGACAAGATCGAGCAGCGGTAGCCCATCCAGCTCCTCGGGAGAAGCGAACCCGAAGCGGCGTTGATAGGCCATATTCGCTTGGATGTGCACGCCTTCGCGTACGAAGGCGATGGCCTCCTCGGTGCTTCCGAGGAGCTCCGCGGCGCGCTTCTCGCAGAGCTCGAGCTGCGTTTCGGCCAGAGCCAATCGCTGGCGTACTTGCAGGTCGGCAAGCTCGCGCGTCACGATGAGCTGCAAGCGCTCGATCTGCGAGCGTTCCACCAGGTCGCGAGCCCCGTCGCGCAACGCCTGGACGAGCGGCTGGGGGTCGTCTGCCGCCTCGGCGATCAGGATCAACGGCACATCGCCTTCGATATCCCAGTAATGCGGCATGGTGCTGTCCAGCGAAATCGCTGGATCGTGTGCGCAGCACAGGATCAAGTCGACGGGGTCGCCTGTCGTCGTCAGCTCGACGAGGCGCTGACACTGATCGGTATAGATCCCCCGCGCCGGGATGCCGCCGTTGCGCAAGGTCGTGATCAGCTCTGCTGCCTCCTCGGCGCGCGACGTGAGGATCAGTAGATTGACGGAGGGGATTTGACTGGTCATGCGGACAACACTGTATCTATCCTTGCGACCGACGGCCCGGTGTGATGGTCCCCGATTATCGGCCTTCTTGGGGATGGAAAGAAGTCGAGCGGCTCACGCTAAGGATCATGGGGCGAGCCGAGCCACCCCGGACGATGAAATGTCGTCTCGCCCCTGATCCTTCCCTCACCCCAACCCTCTCCCGGAGGGCGAGGGAGCGAACGCGGCGCGAATTTCATC
>JGI12109J20283_10734641_pt1 | contig 23058 bp, 13 predicted proteins | sample ElkSlonscriptome_12_FD_20283 | JGI IMG/M metagenome (IMG submission 20283)
GAATGAAGAAGCCATTGAGTTTGTGTTAAAGGCCATTGAGAAAGCCGGATACAAGGCAGGTGACGAAGTGTTTATTGCCATGGATGCCGCGAGTTCAGAGTTCTATTTGAAGGATGAGCAGGTGTATCACTTTCATAAATCAGACGGGAAGAAGCGTACCTCAGAAGAAATGGCCGAGTATTGGGCTAATTGGGCCAAAAAATACCCAATTTTATCGATTGAAGACGGCCTGGATGAAGATGATTGGGAGGGCTGGAAAATGCTCACCGAGAAGATCGGCGATAAAACTCAATTGGTTGGGGACGACCTCTTCGTCACCAACGTCAATCGATTGAGCAAAGGCATCGACCAAGGGATCGCCAATTCCATTCTGGTGAAAGTGAATCAGATCGGCACCTTGAGCGAGACCATGCAGGCCGTAGAGATGGCTCAGAGAAATAAGTATACTTCAGTAATGAGTCATCGTTCGGGAGAAACGGAAGATAGCACCATCGCCGACCTGGCAGTGGCCTTGAATACCGGACAGATCAAAACCGGTTCGGCTTCCCGCTCAGATCGGATGGCTAAATACAATCAGTTGCTCCGTATAGAGGAGGAATTGGGGAACAATGCCATTTATGCGGGAGCTGAATTGCTCAAGCACTTCGATAAATAGGGATCGAAGAATTTTAAAGTTGCTTATCTTGTTGATGAAACAATTTGAAAAGGCAATGTCTCTTCGACATATAGTAGCTATTGTACTTTTTTTGACTATCAATTCAGCTCATTCTCAAGCTGACTCAGCTGATTTTGTCACTAGCTGGATCACAGATCGAAGTGGGCTTTCTAGTAATGATAGCCTGATCATCATCAATACAGATCCAAATTATCAGTATGATTTTGATATCGATTGGGAAAATGATGGCGTTTTCGATACCCTTGGTGTTACTGCAACCATTGAACATGTTTATGACCGAATAGACACCTTTACGGTGCGGATTAGGGGTCAATTTCCAAGACCTTTCTTTGGTTGGAATCCTGCTAATAGTAGTAAGCTTCATGCTATTGAGCAATGGGGTACTACCTATTGGAAAAACATGTCCATCGCCTTTGCCTATGGGGAGTTGATCATCAGAGATTCACTTCCCCCAAGAATGGATTCTGTGCGGAATTGTTCTGCCATGTTTAAAGGTAGTTCAGTACGGGGAGATTTTTCTTCTTGGAATATGTCAAATGTGATAAATATGCACAGCATGTTTATGAACTTCGACCAGGCCGCACTCAATATCGAAAACTGGGATGTGTCTGACGTAACTGAAATGAGCCGTATGTTTATGCATGCCGATTCATTCAATACTCCTATAGGCAACTGGAATGTCAGTAAAGTAGAAAGTATGCAAGGCATGTTTGAACAAGCGGCTTTATTCAATCAACCCATTGGGAATTGGAATGTGTCTTCGGTTCGGGACATGAGCCAAATGTTCTTTACTACAGGGAGTTTTGATCAAAACATAGACAATTGGAACGTATCTTCTGTAGTCAATATGAGGCAAATGTTCATGTGGTCAGTTTTTGATCAAGATATCAACAGCTGGGACGTATCTAATGTCCAGAACATGCGATTTATGTTTGAAGCTAGTCAGTTTAACGGCAATATTCAGGATTGGGATGTATCAAATGTCTTTGATTTTAGAAACATGTTTTCCCGTGCAAGTCAATTTAATCAGGATATTTCTGGCTGGAATACTGAGAATGCCCAGCTTATGAGCTCAATGTTTGCAAATGCAGATAGGTTTAATGCTGACATTGGTGCTTGGGATGTAAGCAATGTAGTCAGTTTCTTCTTCATGTTCAGAGAAGCCGAAACATTCAACCAAGACCTTTCTAATTGGGACGTCAGTGCTGCATTTTCTATGGTGAGCATGTTTTCTGGAGCCAGCAGCTTCAACCAAAATCTTCATAAATGGGACATTACAAATTTGGTTAATGCAAGCAACGTCTTTGATAGCTCAGCGATGTCGTTGATAAACTATGATAGTACCCTGATTGGGTGGGCCAGTCAAAACATCAATTCTAATGTAGAGTTGGGTGCTGCAGGACTTATCTTCTGCGATGCGGACTCTGCTAGAAATTCAATGATCAATCGTGGTTGGAGTTTTATTGGAGATAGCTTAGACTGTCCTGTTGGACTGGTTGAGCATGATCCAGAAACCAACTTTTCCATTTGGCCAAATCCTGCACGGGGCATTTTGAATATCCGCGTGGCTACAAAGCGTCAGGTAAGGCTTCGAATTCTGAGTTTGGATGGTAAAACAATTTTCGAGGACGTGATCAAGAGACCCCTTAGTCAGCTAGATGTAAGCGGGCTTTCAAAAGGCATCTATATCATTCAAATGGGCAAACAAACTCAAAAAATGGTCATTGCTGGCCGATTTTGACAATCAAAGTAGGGTTGATCTTATTAATACCTATTGGTTAGATAACTCATTTGTGACGCCAAACGGTCATCGTGGAACAAGCGAATTAAACTGGAATCACATTTTGAAAAACTAGCTTCGTTTTCTATTTTTGCAAAGTTGATAAACACTGGCTTCTATCGCTTGTTGTTCAACTAAAGGATCCCAATTAAACCACAAAAATAGAAAGAAGAAATGGCAGACAAAGCAATCTTAAAAGTCGGTAATAACACAATAGAATTACCAATTGTTACTGGGACTGAAAATGAACAGGCGATTGACATTAGCTCGTTGCGAGCAAATTCCGGATTGATCACCCTCGATCCCGGCTATAAGAATACCGGTTCCACTTCTTCAGCAATTACCTTCTTGGATGGGGAAAAAGGAATTTTACGCTATCGCGGTTATGCCATTGAGGATCTGGCAGAGCATTCTTCATTCCTTGAGGTGGCTTATCTCTTGATCTACGGGAAATTGCCAGAGCAAGCAGACTTTGAAGAATTTAGAACGGATATCACCCAGCATACCATGATCCATGAGGACATCAAGAACATTCTGGAGGGATTTCCATCGAATTCCCATCCCATGGGAGTGTTGTCTTCTTTGGTGTCTTCACTCACCGCTTTTTATCCGGAATCACTCGATCCAAATCGCTCGGCAAATGGGGTAGACCTAAGCATAAGAAGATTGGTGGCCAAATTACCTACCATGGCTGCCTGGGCATTTAAAAACGAGATCGGCCATCCGGCAAACTATCCCGACAATAATTTAGATTACTGCAGTAACTTCTTGAAAATGATGTTTGCGGTTCCAGCTGAAGAATACGAAGTGGATCCGGTGGTGGCCAATGCCTTGGATAAATTATTGATCCTGCACGCCGACCATGAGCAAAACTGCTCTACCTCCACAGTGAGAATTGTCGGCTCTTCGCACGCCAGTCTCTACGCTTCCATAGCAGCCGGAATTTCTGCACTCTGGGGCCCTCTGCACGGGGGTGCCAATCAGGCAGTGATCGAAATGCTAGAAGGTATCAAGCGAGATGGCGGTGATGTCAATAAATACATGGCCAAGGCCAAAGACAAGAATGACCCATTCCGTTTGATGGGCTTCGGACACCGAGTATATAAGAACTTTGATCCTCGAGCAAAGATCATTAAGAAAGCAGCCGACGATGTGTTGGACAAGCTGGGCATTGACGATCCCATTCTCGAAATTGCCAAGGGACTAGAAGAAGTTGCCTTGAACGACGATTACTTCGTAGAGAGAAAGTTGTATCCAAATGTAGACTTCTACTCAGGAATCATCTACAGAGCGATCGGCATTCCAACTTCCATGTTTACCGTAATGTTTGCCTTGGGAAGATTACCGGGCTGGATCGCGCAGTGGAAAGAAATGAGAGAGAATAAAGAGCCGATCGGTAGACCAAGACAGGTGTATACCGGGAATAACGCTCTGGACTTTGTGCCCTTGAACAAGCGATAATTAAGCCTTTATAATTTATGGAAGCCCTTTCGTATAAGCGAGAGGGCTTTTTTTTGAGCAGCAAGCCGGGTCCAATTCTACAACCCCCCTTGCATGGGTGGCTCAGCATTGGTGCTGAATAGTGTTCCCTTACGCACTCATCCTCTTTGCTTTATTCTACCATCATGTCTGGTGGGATGGAATACGGGTAGCCTTCGTTCTTCTTGTTTCTTCTCCAATAGAATTTAGCTACCAAAAAGAGGTAGGTTTCGCGCAGCTGAATATCTTCCAATTCATCGAACTTTGTGCCTTCACTTCGCCAGGCTAAGTCAATCGCGGGAATGACCTGACCAGCTCTGAGTCCGAGCATTACGCCGTCACCGCGTTTGGAATACTTGATGTGATAATCTGCTTGGATACCCACTTCTCCGGTAAATTGAAAACGATTCAAGTAGAGCTCATTTTTTCCGGGATTATTGGCCACAAAACCGATCAAATTTTCAAAGCTAGAGATGGAATCTTGGGGAGAAGGAAAATTGTTGTTTTCAATGTTCAAGCTAGAGAACTGCGGGTTTATACCTACAAATGGGGCAATACTCAATCTTTTTTCATTGACCACGGCATAGCCGAATTTATAAGCCAATAGGTCAAACAGGTTATAACCGATCTTAATGCCATCTTTTTCTGCGGCACTACCCAATGTAAATCCCGAAGTAAAATCATGTACGAAGCGATTTCTTTGAAATGCATACGATAGGACATAAGTGAATCCAAAGGCCGTCTCGTTAAGCTCTTCCAATTGGTTGTTATGCAGTCCGCGGTTCAAAGCAGAAAGATCAGCAAGGGAAGGGCCGCCGCCAAGATACCAGGCATTATAGTCTTTGGTGGCCACCAGATTAACTTTTTGATATAGCTGATAAAGTGAATCTGCTTTGAAAAGTTGATTGATCGAATCATTGTAAGCCCGAATGGCTTTTAGACCGTTCTCCAAAGCAGTTTGATCCACCTGATCCAGATCCACCTTGGAAAAGTCGTATTGCTTTTCATTGTTTTGTCCGTAGATCGGGGTGAAGCTGGTTAAAAAGCAGCCTAGAAAAAATAAGTGAGCAAGTTTCATGGGTTAACGATTTATTGAGCGTTCTCGAAGATAAAAATAAGCAAGAGGGAAATTCACAAGCAATACGTTTCCGTAATCGGTTTTATGGATTGATAAATGGGTAGCGGATTAAAGTATACCAGAGTCTTACTGGATTCCACTTTTCTTGAATATTCGTTCCAGCAGGGTCTTCGATTCCCCAATGAGCTGAACCTTCCCGCGCATTTGGGCTTTAAAGCGAAATGCGGCTGGGTATGGTGTATCGAGCTTCAGTTTGATCTGGTAGCCATCTTCAGAGAGCAGTTCGCCAATTTCGATCAATTCAGCCTGAAGTTGACCGTATTCTTCTTTTGAATAGGCATCCAATTCGATTAGCGCCCTTTGGCCTAATTTGATCTTTTCCAGATCGCGACTTTGTACCTTGGACACGCCTATCCAATTTTCACCCGCTACGTCTATGGCCATGAGGGATTGATTAATGTCCACACGATTTCCGACTTCAGTGTTTTTATGTAAATGCACTGCGCCGGAAGCGTTGGCATAGATATGCGATTCAGCTTCTATTCTAGCCAAATGATGAAGCAGATTTGACCGAATTTGCATGATCTTCTTCTTATTGGTTTCTAATTCATTTTGTTGCTCTGTTTTGCTTTCAAATTGTTGCTGACGGAATTCAAGCAATTGCAATTCTTGACTTTTGATATGCTTGGCCAGGCTGAATATATTTGCTTGCTGAGCCAGAAAACTCCGGCTAGCCGACCGGTAAACGCTCAATGAGATCACTGAGTCTTCGTATAAGGTGCTATCCGTTTGAAAGCTTTCCCTGGCCAAATTGCTTTCTTTTTGCTTTAGCGCTAGTTCTTGCTTGCTGAGGAGAATCAATGTGCGCATTCGGTCAGATTTGATCCTAAAATAGTCTTGTGCGGTGTTTATGGAGTCTTGCTTTAATCTTTCATGTAGCAAGTTCAGTTGTTTGGCCAATTCATCGATCTCGTTTTGAAGATTGTAAAGTGAATCAATTGAGTGTAGGCGATCGACCATTTTCGGTCCGGGAATATTTCCTTCCCATCGCGCTGTCAGTATTTCCCTTAATTCGGATGCTTCACGGTTATCGAGATGATTTTGCATTTTTGCCAACAGTTGACCTTTTTTTACCTGCTGCTTTTCAGAGACTGAAATCACTTCTAAATAACCTGCTTTGCCGGGATAGATCTGACGGAATTTTCCGCTATTCGCAAGTTTAACCTCGGCCTCAACAGTCTCAGGAATTTGAATCCAGGAGCATAAGGCTAAGGTGCCACTAAAGAGCGCAAAGACGATCCAAAGTCCTCTTCTTACCGTCCAGGAAGGCACCGACGATAAGACCACCAAGGTGTCTTCTGAAACCAAATCCATATCATCTATCAGTCTCATTATGCTATTTTTTCGGTCGGCAGGCTAAGTTTCTTAGGATGATGAATCTGCTTGTCGATCAAACTTGCATAGGCACCCTTTTTGGCCATTAATTCTGTATGATGGCCAACTTCTAAAATTCTGCCTGAGTCCATCATCACAATCTGGTCCGCATCGCGAATTGTGCTTAATCGATGCGCAATAATGATAACGGTGCGCTGCTTAAAGAACTGTTTAAGTTGGTCGCTTATTTCTTTTTCATTGGCTGCATCAAGAGAGGAGGTAGCTTCATCAAAAAGCAACAACGTCGGTTCCTTATAAAGTGCTCTGGCAATAAGAATCCTTTGTTTTTGTCCCCCGCTGATCCCAATTCCTTCGATACCAATTTTGGTTTTTAGACCTTTGGGAAGCTCATTAATCCACTCTTCAAGGTTTGCCAGCTTTAGAATCTTGCTCATTTTGTCTGATGCTGAAGTTTGCTGATTCATGATGATATTTCCTTCGATGGTGTCATTGAACAGATGGCCATCTTGCATGACCACCCCACAGACTGACCGCCATTCCTTTTTATCAATGCCATTCAAGTCTTGCTGGTTCACGTATATCCTTCCTTCCTCAGCTTGATAAAATTGCAAGATCAATTTCATTAAACTGCTCTTCCCTGAACCGCTCTTCCCCACAATGGCGGTGGTTTTTCCTGCCGGAATTTTCAATGACAGCTCAACTAGACATTTGGATTTACTCGCTGGATAGGAGAAGTTCACTTTAGACAATTCAATCCCGATCTGATTTTTACCGATAAGTGAAACGGTATCGTCATCAAGTTCGTCCTCCAGGGTATATACTTCTTTGATCCTTTCAAAGGCAATTTTAGCATCTTGGAAAGTATATGAGAAGCCGATCAATTGACTTAAGGGGGAGTTCAATTGGCCTAAGATGAAGGTAATGGCAAGCATCATTCCCAAAGTAAGCTCTCCTTTGATGACCAAATAGGCCGATAGGAAAGTGAGTAAGATGTTTTTCAGTTCGTTGATTACATTGCCAACTATGCGCTGCAGCTGCTCTAACTTTAGTCCTTTGATTCCAATTTGGTAAAGCGAAAGTTGGTTTTGCTCCCATTGCCATCGCTTGATTCTTTCGGCATTATTTAATTTGATTTCTTTCATGCCCTCAATCATTTCAATCACCATGCTTTGATCTTCCCCCATCTTACCGAAGCGCTGATAGTCAATTTTTTTTCTTTCCTTCATGAAGATCAAGACCCAAATCAGATAGGCAGAGCTGCCGAGAAGATATACGCTGAAGATTCGCCAGTCGTAGGTAAGCAGCACAAAGCCAAAGATGATCAAGTTGAAGATGGAGAAGATGAAGTTAAGACTGCCATTAGTAAGCAGCGATTCGATTCGTTTATGGTCATTAACCCTTTGCAGAATATCTCCGGTCATTCTGACATCGAAAAAGGAATAGGGCAAGCGCATTAATTTGACCAGATAGTCACTAAGGATTTGAATGTTGATTCTTGCGCTCATGTGCAGCAATAGCCAGCCTCTAATAGCTTCTATAGAAGTGCGACCTAAAAAAAGAAAGATTTGAGCAATCAGCAGTAGTTTAATAAAGCTTAAATCCTTTAGTCTGATACCTTGATCTACAATTGCTTGAGTAATGAGTGGGAAGCTCAGTTGAATGATACTTACCATCAGTAATGCAAGCAGCAATTGTCTTAGGAAAGGCAAGTGCTTTCCCAGGTAGTTCCAAGCCATTTTACTCGATGAAAAAGCCTTGCTTTTAGATTCCTGTTTCTGAAAGCGAATAGAGGGGTACAGCGTTAAGGCAATTCCCTTATCTGCGGCTTGCGAAACCCAGGAGTCAATAAATTCGCTTTCGCGGATTGCCTTTATGCCTGAGGCCGGATCGGCAAGGTAAAATCGATTTCTCTTGATCTTATATAAAACCAAAAAATGACCGTCTTCCCAAAAGAGTATGCACGGCAGTTTAATCGTATTCTTGAGTTTCGTCACGTCAAGAAGCAAGCCGTTTGCTTTTAATCCTAGTTTTTCCGCAGCCTCACAAAGCTCATTTAAGGACACGCCATCTTTTCCCTTTTGCAACACTTTTCTAATTTCATTAGTGTTGAGAAATTTGCCGTGGTAGGCAGCTACCATACGTAAACTTGCTATACCGCAATCCATTTGCTCAGATTGGCGGTAAACGGGGAATTTCATACGACTTTATTTTCCTTTTTCTTCATAGCCAGCTCAGCGCGATAATAATTCCACAATAGATCATAGATTACAAATTCGTTTGCTCTGGATCCATGCGGGAATAGTCGATTGCAACTCATATGAGATAGACTATTCAGTAGTTCTGCCATGGGAATTTCTAGACGATTTTGTGCGCCCATCCTAATCAATGCATCACTGGTGCTGGTCATTTTGAGACTTCTTTCCGCTACAATGGCATTGAGCAGCTTGGATTCCAACCCCCTCAACTGATCTCTTTTAATTAACATTTTCAGGCTGCTCCTTTTTGCCCTCCATTGCTTGGCCAGGCTGTGTTTGCTTGCCTGTTCAAAATGAAACTCAGACTTGAATCCATTGCACCAACTTTCCAATAGTTGAATTCGATGTAAATTGCTCAATTGAAAAAGCTCAAACCAATCGTGAATCATCAAGACAGCCATTTGCCAGCGATACACTTCTCTTTTGTTGCCTTTGAATGTGTTTAAATACCTTATCACGGTTTCACTGTCATGATAAAAAAGTGTTTCACACAGCCTTACTCCAGCTCTTCCGTAGCGATTGCTTTCTGCCTGGTATTGATCCAGCTGTACCTTCCAAATTGATCCATCATCTTCAAAGTCCTTAAAACCCTTGTTCATGTGCTGGAAAACCTGNCCTATAAATTTTTCTTCAGTGCACTGAATTCTTAGCCTTAAATGGTGATCAGGATCTGAGTAGCGAATAAAGAACCACTTTTTCACCAAGCTCTTTCTTCTTAAACTGTTGATCAAAGGATACAGTTTACCTATTAGGCGTTCAGAAAATAGGGGATTGGCGTAGAGCTTGAAATACAGCCAATGATTCAGGTCTTTTTTTTCGCAGAAGGTGGTGAAGTCCTTTTTTCTGTTTTGGGCAAGAGCCTGATAGGTCGGTTCTTCTTTCTTCGCCATGTTCAATATCGAAACCACGATTTCATGCTCATATTCTCTACCAGCCTTGTCCCTGATCAGTCCTTTTAGAGGTTTTAGGTATTCTTGGAGCTCGATGTTACGTGATCGTTGTAACAGACTAGAAAATAGATCACGTCCAGCCTGAGCATTGAAATCGATCAATATCTCCTTATCTCCTTCGGCATAGATACACCTTTCTGGAATCCTATGCTTTGTTCTCCATCTTCTCAGATCGGTATTCTTTAGTTCTTCTTTCACATACTTAGAATGAAATACCCATTGTTCCGCTTTGATGATGAATTTGCCGAACCGCAAACGTGGAAGATGAGTAAAATGAGACTCCCACTGTCCCCAAGAAAAATTCAGGTCATTGAGTGAATTTTGAGATTGAAGGTCTCCGATGAAATGATGTAAAGGAATGGTATTGATCTTAAAATCAAGTGCAGTGCTAATTCTCGGAACGATCTCCCGGCCACTATTCTTGTCAACCAGCACCAATCGATCTCGCTCTAATTTTACCTGAATATTATGCCAGTCGTAGCGAGTTATTTGTTGATCCGGATTGTCTAGCAAATGCAAGGAATCACGATAAAGCGGGGGCCTTTTACTGAGGTTTTCCATTCGTGAAGGATAGCCATGATAGCATTGGACAAGCTGCTTGTTCCTCATGCAATTTTCTTCGTGTGCTGCTATTTCTTTTGCCAAATCGTGGATCGATCGAGAATTATCTATAAAGCGCCCTAAGTAATGCAGTGCATGATGACCACCAAGGTCTTTGATGTATACGACTTTCTCGCCGTCGTCTAATTCTGCTACTTTGAGCACCGCAGAGAAGCTTTCTGGCAATCCTTTAAGCTGAGGCGTGCCTTTAAAGTCTTCTGGTATCAATTTTATTTCACTATTCCCTGCGTGGATTGATTTTGATAGTGATTCGATCAGCTTTTTAGGTAATTCTTGCTCTTTTCGACTTGTCTTCTTTGCTTTACCTTTTAAGCGGATTTCTTCTAGCATCGGTGAATTGCCGGCTAGGTGACTGCTTTGCTCTGCATAGCCAAGGCCAAGCTCTGGATCCATTACCTCCATCAGCAGTGGCATTTCATCTCCGTATCTCCGTTGAAACCGAGCCCTGAAACTGTTGAGTTTTTCATTGCTTGTGCTTTGTTTGAGTTGAGCCAAGAAATTGACAACCTCTGCAAACTCGTCCTGACTCGGAAAGTCGAATGACAAATCATTTTCTCGGCTTTTCAATTCCCCAAAGCGACAGATCTGTACCAACTGATCTTCTTCAACGTCTAGAGGGATTTTCGCTATCTGGTGATGTAAAGCTCTGTAGGCGGAAACCCTTATTCCCTTTTGATTGTCGATTCTGATCAATCTCAGCTGTATTCTTACTAGCTCACTGTAAAGCTTGTTTAAAGGCATAATTGATGAGCCTACTTCCTCTCTGATCGATTGCAGGATGCGAATAATTCGAGACAATTGGTCACCACTGCTTAGGGCAACTTTCAAATTGGAGCGCAACAACTGAAGCTCTATAAGCCCCTTCAGGTAGCTTTCCCTCTCTTTTTGGTTGTTGCAATACTTCTTTAGATACGTATCAATCTCTTTCCCCTTTCTGTTTGATTTACAAAAGAGAAGTAAACGTTCAAGGATAGAGTCGGAATCCAGCTTGCCTATCTGGGTGACAGGAAGTGACTGGATTTTTCTTTGTTTATAATAGCGAAGCTCTCGTCCCCTTTTATAGATTGAATTATTGGCCTGAAATGACAAGTGAGGCCAGATTTCTTCAAGTGCTTCTAATTTTCCGATGATTTCTTGGATCAGATGGCCATCAAGTCGGCTAATTCGTCGGCTTCCATCGATGGTAAAGCCTTTAGAAAGCTCTTTTATCTTGGCCGTTCCTAGCTGAGAAAGCAAACCAAATGGGGTAGCACGGTAACGCATTCTTAAGCTGTATTTGTAGATACTCTGCTTCAGTTTTTTGCATTTTTTCTGATCAAGTTTATTTTGTTCCCAGCGCTCGAACTCTTTATATACGGAAGGCGAACTGGTATACAACAGTTCTCTTAATCGTTGATCTTGAAAAGTTGACAATATGTTTTCTTGATCAAACTGCTGATCCATCGGCAGACTTGGCCAGCGAATGGTCAATAGGGGGTGGAGTTTTAATTTTCCCATCACGAATTGGTTTTAAGTAAAAGACTTCTTCCCAATTACTGAGTTCTGGGAAGACTTGATTGATGAGTACCAAACCAATTCCTGCTAAACCATCTAACAGACCCATTGATTCGACCCATTGCTCATCTTGGCCCCTGTAGGCCTGATAAGTGTTATCTTTAAGTAAAAGTCGCTTCAGGGTGTAGTTTAACCAGTAAGTTTTGCTTTCTGCAAACTCGCTTATGTCTGCGGATCTTTCAAGGTAGTCATAGAGTTGACATAAGCCTGAGCTTCCATGACAAAAGCCGAGATCTTGAACTCCGCTGCTATTTTCATTTTTTCGACCGACGGTGCTTTTCAATATTTTTATCGCTGTGTCGACCCATTCTGGCTTTGTCAGGGATCTTCCTGCACGCAAAAGTGCAATGCCAGTTCCCAGATCACCATAGCACCAGGCTAAGCGGCTGGGTTTCGGTGATTCATCACCGATCAGATAAGAAGGGAACTGAGCGTGCTCGCCTTCCAGTTGAGTGGATAGGAGAAAGTTAACAGCGGATTCCAATAGTTCACAGAATCGAGTTTTACAGGCTTCCTTGCAATGAGGAAGACGATCCGCTAAATAACAGATGAAAGCGGCCTGTCCATGAGCAAGCCCCAAATTGATCACCTCCTTTTCACCCAGGCATTCAAACCAAAAAACTCCCTTTTCATGAATTTGAGCCTGTAGGATGACCGACTGATCAATACAATGAGATAAATGTTGAAAACCTAAGGAAGAAAGAAGGTGTTCAACTCCGAGAAACCCATGCAAGTAATCGAGCTGATCTGTGGTTTGCAATATTTGTGTGTGATCGATTAGCGCATTTTCAAGTCGCTTTGCCTGGTCTTTAGCACCAAGGTCGAGATGGAATAAGGATTCAATTTCATGCAAGGTCCATATGGCTCCTGAGAGCCCATCAGAAAGTCTTAGGTTACGATTACCTTCATTCAGCCTAATGAGCTCAGCAACCTTTAATGCTTTAGATTTTGATTTGTCACAGCCACTAGCCTTGGCATAGTTTGCTAGAAACAGCGCTTTACCGCAATCTCCATTCATTAAAGTGAGATCGCTACTGCTTTCCGGTGTTTTGGAGAGCAAGATCTCCGAAATATGATGAATTCTGTTTTCTATCTTCATTCCATTACAGCTTGCTTTTCCTGCTCGCGCAGGAAGTCTAAAGCTGTCTGGAGAATAAGGTCTTGATCTTGATGGTCAGGGGTAGGTATGCTTGGTGCCACGTATACATCCGGGGGGATGCCTTGTCGCTGATAGTTTTGGTCGTATTGGTCGTTAATGATCACTCTGGTAAAAGATAACTCTTTCTGACCGGCCAATTGAACGAGGCCTATATTCCCGTTGGCGCCGGCTGTGTTTCTGCCGATCAAGGTGAGATTCTCTTTCTTATGCGCTGCGATACTCATCACCGTGGTTTCTCCCCAAGACATGGTGGCTTCATCGATCAGCACCACCACCGGGGCATCAATTGTCTTAACCAACGGAATGAAGGGCTGCCAGTGGGTGGGATAGATCCGCAACATTTTAAAAAGCATGTCCGCCGTATTGCTAAAAAACATATGGTAAGTACTGGTATACGCATAGACCCCCGGGTATCTGGTGGAGCTGGAATAGAAACTTGCCGTAGCTTGCGACTTCTTACTGAGGTATTTGGGTATGAGCGTAATAAAGAGTCCGCTTGGATAATCACGGGCATCAATGATCAAGGGAAGGTCTTCTTTCGCACTTTTTTTCAGCTTGCTCTTAAATTCTCCTTTGTCGTCATCCGAGATTTTGAGGTAGACCAAACCGGCTTCATTCTCGGGCGACTTAATTTGCTGGGGCGCCAAGTAGCTGTTGTATTCGCTCAATGTCACCTCCACCTTAGGCATGATCTTGGGGTCGGCTTCTACTTCTTTGAGCTTTAATCTCATGGTATCGCGCTTCGTAAAACTTTTCCAGCTGTTTCGCCGGTTCATCTCGAAGTTTCTTCGAACGGAATTGCTGTTGGCATAAAGCTCATCATAGCGCGCTTGCATCTGAGGCACGCTCCAATCATTAATAGACTCCACCTGGTCTCCTATTTCAAGCCCTTCAGTTTCGGCACAGGGAAACAGCTTAGCAATGTATAAGCAGGAATCAATGGCCTTAAACCTGACCGGAAAGAGCATCCATTTTTTTTCAGTGGTGTCTGTCGACTGCTTCGCTGTTTTTCTGGCCGCTTTTTTGTCCTTTTTGGCTTGCCGGTGCGCTTGATTGTGGGCTCTTTTATCAAAGACTTCTGACAACCTCACGTGGGAATCGTTGATCTCTGCGCTTAGCTTATGTAAGCCCATATTGTATTGCTTGGCTCTATTCTCTGCCCGACTGGCCTTTAAGAATATCGGCAGGTAGTCAAGAAAGACGGAATCCCAATGCTGGGGTAGTTCGTCCTTGTACGGATAGTAATAATTGATGGACGACCACAACCTTAAAAAGGAACGGATGACGTCCGTGCTGTCAATTTCAGCGAGCTCGGGATTGTTAGGATACTCGATTACCCTAAGGTCTTTTTGATCGCCTTTCACTTTACCACTTTTACCCAAGATGGCAAACTGCAGTCGGTCTCTATTTTTTGCGGTAAAAACCGAATCATTGATCAATTGGTAGGGTTTTGCATTTAATAACAAACCGGCGGTATCGATCAGGGAGTAATTCGGTTTAGGGGCATCGGGGATCATGCGCTCTATTAGCAGATTGAAGTCCGGATCTTGCCCACTGCCGTCCAGCAGGCGGATCTTTTCAATGATCTCATCTTCGATCACCTTGTCTTCTAAGACAAAGAAAGCGACACCGTGCAATCTTGCCAGCTTGAGTAGGTCTGGGCTATCGGATTGTGAATGCACAGGCAGGAATGTCACCAGCACTGCGAATATGCCGAGGATTAATTTTGTCATCTTGTAACCAAAGATATAAAACCACTTCAACCTTCAAAATTATACTCGGGTGTAAATCACAACCTTGTCGGTTGTAAATTACAACCCAGTCTTTCCTTGATTAAATTTGTCCACTTTTTCAAAGGTTGGCTCGTTATTTGTGACCAGTCCGCCAGATCATGATTGAAGCATGAGCATTTGCCCCCATAGACTAGGCGTATTTCTGCCCCCCGAATTTCGAAGCCTTCAGCTTGTGTTGAAGTGGCAACGAAGGAGCGTCTTACTCGCAGGACTTTTCCTCGTCTTGTCGTCCAATGCTACGGCTCAAGTCATCCGCATCTTCGATCAGGAATCGGCCAGTCCCATAGAAGGGGTGAGCTTACTTTCAAATGATCCCAAGGCTTTCGCCGTGACCAACCTTTATGGCGAGGCCGATATTTCCGATTTCAAGAATGCAAACGATATCCTGATCAGTTCCCTGGCCTATGAAAACCGCAGTATTTCCTATGATTCACTAAAAGCGCAAGGGTTTGAACTCGGACTAAAGGCGGTGAGCTTGCAGATCGAGGAAGTGGTGGTCTCCGCTAGCCGCTGGCGCCAAAATTCTACCAGGATTCCCCATACCATTAGTCTGATCAAGCCCAAGGCGGTGCAATTGCAAAATCCGCAAACTGCTGCCGACCTTCTGGGTATTTCGGGTAAGGTCTTCATTCAAAAGAGTCAGCAGGGCGGAGGCAGTCCGATCATCCGCGGGTTTGCCACCAACCGATTGATCTACACCATCGACGGTGTGCGCATGAATACGGCTATCTTTCGAGGTGGTAACCTTCAAAATGTGATCAATCTGGATCCTTTTAGCGTGGAACAGACTGAAGTGCTCTTCGGACCGGGTTCAGTGGTCTACGGCAGCGACGCCATCGGAGGGGTAATGAGTTTTGATACCTATGAGCCGCAATTTGCCCTTAAAGATAAAGTGATGGTGGGAGGTAATTTGTTTGGCCGCTATTCTACTGCCAATCAAGAGATGACGGGCCATGTGGATTTCAATATCGGCCTGAAGAAATGGGCTTTTTATACCTCCATAACGCATTGGAACTACGACGACCTAAGGCAAGGGGCAAATGGGCCAAAAGATTATCTGAAGCCCTTTCACGTGGAGCGTGTCAATGGCGAAGACCAGATTCGGCAGCAAGACGATGAATTGTTGCAGATTCCTTCGGCCTATTCCCAGTTAAATCTCTTGCAGAAAGTCCGTTTCAAGGCTTCTGAGCATAGCGAGTTCAATTACGCCTTCCATTATTCTGAAACCTCCCCTTTTGGTCGCTATGACAGGCACAATCGGTTAAGGAATGGCTTGCCTCGCTATGCCGAATGGGATTACGGCCCGCAGAAGTGGATGATGAACCTACTGAGCTTTAAGAACGACCGGGCCACCGCGATCTACGATGAGGTGCAAGTCCGCCTTGCACATCAGCTTTTCAATGAAAGCCGGATCACGAGAGACTTTAATGATCCCTTGCGAATAATCCGGGAAGAAGAAGTAGAAGCTCTTTCTTTGAACCTCGATCTCAGCAAGCGTTTAGGATCCCGACATCAACTGTATTACGGTGCCGAGGTGGTGCAGAATATAGTGAGCTCTGAGGGAAAACAAAAGAATATCAATAGCGGTAGCGTGGCTGATGAGGCCGACCGTTATCCACAGTCAGACTGGACATCAGCCGCCCTCTTCATTAGCGATGAGTTTAGTCTGAATGAAAAGATGGACCTGATGGCCGGGCTGCGTTACAATTACTATGCGTTAAATGCAGACTTTAGCCAAAACCTGCCTTTCTACCCCTTACCTTTTGATGCAGTGAACCTCGATAATGCAGCGATTAGCGGTAGTTTCGGTGCGGTATATCGCCCTAGAGAGACTTGGGTCTTTAAATTCAATCTCGGCTCTGCCTTTCGCGCTCCCAATGTCGATGATATCGGCAAAGTGTTTGATTCGGAACCCGGAGCGGTTATTCTTCCCAATCCGAATCTGAATGCAGAGATGGCCTACAACATCGATCTTGGGCTGGCGAAGTTGTTCAAGGAGGTGGTGAAAGTAGACCTTACCGCTTATTATACCATTCTAGAGAACGCTATGGTACGCCGTGATTTTCAACTGAACGGGGCCGATAGTGTTTTTTATGACGGGAGCTTAAGTCGGGTGCAAGCCATTCAAAATGCGGCTGAAGCCAGGGTTTACGGAGTTCAAGCCGGTCTGGAGATCAAGTTCAGTAGGCGGTTTAGCTGGGTGAACGATGTGAACTTTCAATGGGGAGAAGAGGAGATGGACGATGGCTCCGTAAGTCCTTCCCGTCATGCGGCGCCTTTCTTTGGCGTAAGCCGATTGAATTTCGAGCACAAACAAAGCCGTCTTCAGTTTTATGTGGAATATCAGGGAGAGGTAGCTCACAGTGACCTCTCTGTAGAAGAACAACCAAAGCGAGAGATCTATGCCTTGGACGAGAATGGACTAACCTATGCTCCCGCCTGGTATACCCTGAATGTTAAATTTGAACAGGGAATCAGTCCACAACTTAGCCTTTCGGGTGGAGTAGAGAACATCACCGACCAACGCTATCGTCCGTATAGTTCTGGGATCTCCCGACCAGGGCGTAACTTCTTTTTGGCCTTAAGGGCAAGGTTTTAAGAATTACTTGATCTTAGCTGATGCAAGATTTTTATCAAAGAGCCTTTGATTCGGCTGGCAAGCCCCCAAAAAAAGAAGCTGTGATGAACGTGTGCTTCAAAGTCCAGAACCCCACTAAAAAGCCTCTGCCAAACTCAGGTAGAACGCATTATCTAGCTCATCGCCAAATTTAAAGCCATAGTCGAATCGGATGTTGAGGTTTTCGTCCTTCACCACTTTTAATCGTAAGCCGGCGCCCAGACTATATTTCAGTTGGTCCAGTCCGAGCTCGTTCTGATTATCGAATACCTGTCCGGCACCACCAAAGAACACCACCCCAATACGATCGAAAGTTTGCCAGCGATACTCTGACTGGAGGAAGAAATTGTTTCGATCTCGATACCTGCCCTCAACCGTTCCTCTTAAGAGCGATGCTCCGCCAAGACTGGAAAGTTCTAAAGTAGGTACATCGCCCCAGGCAAAACGGGAGAAGAACTCAAAAGCCAGGATGTCGTATTTCCGGGCTTCATTCAGTTGCACGTAGGTGCGTGCATTAAGCTTTGATAAATTAAAATTGTGCGTCGAGCCAATGCGTTCATCATAGGTCCCTAGAGTATACTCAATAAACCAGCCAGAGGTCGAGTTCAAGACATTGGATCGGTTGTCATAGGTGAGAGCCAACTCCAACCCAATGGCTCTGGCTTCTAGAAAATCAGCATTTTCATCGAACTCATTGAACTCACTTTCGAGGTATTCAGCGCCGTAGATATTATTGTAACGCAGGCCAGCCCCTGAGAAGAGCTTTCCTTTTATTCGCTTTAAAAAGATCGGTTCTAAGAGGAAGTTAGAGTAGCTTATTTCTTCTTCCGCACTGCTTTGAGTTTGATTGCCAATACCGTAAAAAGCGATCGGATAATTGAGAAAAGAAATGTTACCTCTGTAGAGCCAGTTTTCCTGATTTGAAAAAATGGTGTAATCCGCAAGGAAAAGAAATTGATTCTTCAGGGTATACCTGGCCGATATAGGGATGTTGGAGGTTCTGGTCTCCTCATAAGAATCCTTTAGTTTGAACAAGAACTTCATGCCACCTCCAAATCCGAGACTGGTAGTGGGATCGTAGGAGATGATGGGGGAGTAAACAAACTTTGTGTGGTAGTGGGTGCTATCTTTTTGTTTGCCAATTTCAGTCTCAAATATATTCACGACGTCTTCAACCCATTCCTGTGCAAGCAGATTTGAGGGGATCAAGAAGAGCAATGTGAGTTTTAGAATTGATCGAAGCATGGTCCGGATAGAAACGCAAAGAGAATGAAAAGAATCAGATCACCCTACTAAATGAAGGGGATTATAGGTTAGATTAAAATGAATTGTCGGCCGTGAATTCAGCGATCAAAAATGATAGCGAGCACCGATGCCTCCTTGTCCGCGAATGAAAAGCGGATCATCAAACGCTTCTAAAAATAAATTGACCTCAGCGAACACCGAGAGCGGGATCTCATTGAAAATAAATTCAGAACCCAGCACTACATCTGCTCCCAGGTCAATATCGTACACCCTTTCAGAGTCCTTATAAAACCAACGAGGATCGCCGGCTCTTTTATAGCGATAGTCGTAGACATAGGACTGGTAATTCAATTGGGCGCCAAATCCATAGTACCAAAATAGTCGACCTTCTCCATCCAGATCCCATTCTGTGATTTCCTCATTAAAGAGGTAATGTACCTGAATGGCTAGCGGAAAACTCCTGCTAAAGCCAAGATATTCGTAGTCGGAGTAATTGTTGTTCCTACCGTCGTACCAGTCCCCAAATCGATCGCCAAACCAGCGATCTCCCTGAAACCAGCGCGACCTCCCCACGTTTACCTGCCAGGCATTTTCGCCCTGATATTTTTTTAGCGTAAATCCTGTTGGATCGCCGAGGCGAAGACCAACGGCAAGGTTTTCCTGAGCGAAGCTGTCTGAGGTATTCAGAAGGAAAAGCGAGACCAGTAAGAGGAATGCAGCCTTGATGCAATGGGTCGTTTTAGATTTCATAGGATTTGGATTAGTAGGCTACAAGTTTACGATTCATTAACTGTCTGACCGCCAAATCGCGGTCAAAAAGTCACCTTTATATAGTCTGGCATTTTTGATCAGAAAAAAAACNTTACGCCCAGCCTCAAGCTTAGAATATGGATTGCCTGGGTGTAGTTAGTGACTTCTCTGACCAAGGGAGTGGAATACGTCATCTCCTCGGAGGTGACGGTTATTTCTGGGGCACTGTAAAAGTAGTCTACCTCTAAACTTAGCATTGCTTTGCTGCTGAAGGTGTAGCTCGGACTGAAACCGAGCATAATGGCCAAGGCATTCGAATTGGTTTCTTCTTCTCCGGCAAGATTCAGGCTATCCCCATTGTTTCCATCGGTGATCAGGATGCCTGAACGAAAAGAACGCAAAAGTCCCAGACGAACGTTCGGTTCAATGCTAAAATTGCTGTTGGTAAATTGAATTTCTTTAGCAATACCGATCATTAGGGCGATATTGTTCCAGTTTCTTCCAATAATGGCAGCCGATAGGCCCGAATGCTCCTGATAAAAGGCATCCAACATTTTTTGATCATCTACTTTATTGACGAATTCAAATACGGAGACACCCAACCAAAGGTCTTCTTTGATCATCCGCGAGTAGCTGAAATGTAAACTTCTCCCTGGCTTGGCTTTACCCGAACCCTCAGCTTCTAAATCCACTGCGCTAAACGCCCCAAAAGGAACGCCTACTCCCCAGCCAAAATCAATGCGATTGTTTTGCCCCTGTAAAAGGAGGGTGCCTAAAAGGCCACACAATAGATAAACGCTTCTCATTCCGTTAAAATAACGAAGTTGAAAAACAAATAGTATATCAAAGCCTTTAAGGGATTGCCAACAAAAAATCGGATTTTGGGTTATGCTAAGGAGACAACCAAAACCATTTTATTTTGAAAACTGTCAGGGTTCTTTCCCTTTTATTGTCGGTCTTTTTAATGCAGCAGGCTGGTGCTCAATCAGCCAAAATAGAAGGCTATGTGAGAGATGTTAAAGGTTTACCGCTGATTGGAGCAACGGTATTCATTGAGGGTACCACCAATGGGGCCTCAGCCGATCAAAACGGATATTACGAGATTATCGACGTAGAACCCGGAACTTACAATATCGTGGCTCGATTTTTAGGCTACCAAAGTCAGACCAAATACAACGTATCCATCAAATCGGTCGGTAATCAGTTGTACAATTTCGAATTGGAAGAGGAGGTAAGCGATCTGGATGAGGTGGTGGTTACCGCTGAACAGAACAAGGTGAGTCGCCCTAAAGAAACTCCGCTATCTACGCAAAAGTTAACCGCTAATGAATTGGCCACCTATCCCGGAGGAAATAATGATGTAGTTCGGGTGGCGCAATCCTTGCCCGGGGTGTCGCCCTCTTCAGGAGGCTTTCGTAACGACCTGATCATTCGAGGCGGGGCGCCCAATGAATCGGTATATTATTTAGACGGAGTGGAAATTCCTAACATCAACCACTTTAGTACCCAAGGAGCCGGAGGCGGACCGGTAGGTTTGCTCAACGTTTCCTTTATCGATAACGTAACCCTTTCTTCTTCATCTTTTGGCGCGCAATATGACAACCCGCTTTCTGGGGTATTGCAGTTTGAGCAAAGGGAAGGCAACCGTCGGTCCTTCAATACCAACATTCGGGTGAGTGCCAGTGAAGCGGCTTTAACCTTTGAGGGCCCACTTTTCAAAGGCGATAAGGAAGAGAGTAAAACCAGCTTTATCGCTTCAGTGCGCAGAAGCTACCTGCAATACCTCTTTGAATTCATCGGCCTGCCTATTCGTCCTGACTACTACGACTATCAATACAAGCTTACCCATAAATTGAATGATTATAACACCTTAAATCTGATCGGTGTGGGATCCATTGACGATTTCACCGTTGAACCACCAGATGAGATCGAAGCTTCCGAACTATCCACCTTTGAACAGGTGCCTTACATAGAGCAACAGTCCAATACCATTGGCCTGAGTTGGAAGAAACTGTTCAAGAATGAGAAGGCCTTTATGACCACCACCTTGAGCAATAATATTTTCATCAACGATTTCTCTCGTTATCGGGATAACGAAAATAGAGAAGGACGCTTCTTCAATAACGACTCCCGCGAGATGGAAACCAAGTTGAGGTACGCCTACAACTATTTCAATAATGGCTGGAAGTGGGTGGCCGGTTTCAATTTTCAAAGAAGCGATTATCAAAATTCAACTGAGGATTTGAATCGCGGTTTCCGTTATGAAAGCAAGATCGATTTTCTAAAGTATGGTCTATTCACCAATGTCACCAAGTCTTTCTTTAACAAGCGTTTCGACCTGTCCTTCGGTATTCGAGCCGACGCCGACGACTTTACCGATGACAATTCAATGGCAGAGACCATTTCTCCCCGCCTGGGTCTTTCATACAGTATTACAGACGAGTGGAAAGTGAATGGAACCATTGGGCGCTATTACAAGATTGCCCCTTATACGGTGCTTGGATATCGAGAAAATGGGGAGTTGGTAAATCGCGATGCCGACTACACCCAGAGCACCCATTATGTGCTTGGCTTAGAACGAATTCTGGGTCCCTCTTCAAACATTACGCTGGAAGGATTCTATAAAGTCTATGAAGATTACCCGGTCTCGGTCAGAGATAGTGTTTCATTGGCCAATAAGGGAGCTGGTTTTGAGGTCTTGGGCAATGAGCGAATTGCCACGGTAGGCAAGGGAAGGACCTACGGTTTGGAATTGCTCTTTCAGCAAAAACTGAGCAATAATTTTTATGGGATCTTCTCCTACACCTTCTTTTACAGTGAATTCACCGGCTTCAATACCGACCAGTACTTGCCCTCAGTTTGGGACAGTCGCCACCTAGTTTCTTTTACCGGCGGGTACAAATTGAAAAAGAATTGGGAGCTCAGTGCTCGCTTCAGGTTTGCCGGAGAAACGCCATTCGTGCCCATTGATGAGCCGGCGAGTTTGCAGAACTATCCTGAACTGGTCTCTGATTTTAGCAGATTGGGTGAAGAGAAGTTAGGTGTATTCAGTCAGCTGGATGTTAGGATTGATAAGAAATGGAACTTCCCCAAACTTTCGCTGAACGTATTCCTTGAAGTACAGAATATTCTTGGACAAAGTGCCCCGCAACCCCCTTCATACGCGCTGGCAAGGGATGAGAATGGAGAAGTGGTTACACCCAGAAGCTTATTGGCCACTGCCGATGATGATGGCTCACCGATCCCCTCCATTGGAATTGTGGTGGATTTTTAAAAAACTACAATCAACTGATTCATACGGAGATGTATTCACTGCTTTGCTTAACCAGGCTCTGAATTAGAGAAATTGGGTGTCGGGATCGAAACGCCAAGTTTTCGCTTGTTTTCATTTATTACTACCCACTTTAGGCACTTTAAATACTTCGAGTATTTTAGGCACTTCAAGTACTTCAAGTATTTTAGGCACTTCAAGTACTTCACGTACTTCCCCAATAGAATGCCTCTTCTTCGCCTTCGGCAAATCCTCAGCTGGCTCGGTTGGGTAAAGGAATTGATCAAATCATTGCGGTTACATCACTTATTCATTTCGCTTCTAAAAAATTAAAGCGAGCTTATTTTTTAGCTCGCTTCAATGAATTTCCGTGATTTGATCACCTGGTACCCCGAACGGGACTCGAACCTGCACGTCCTTGCGGACACATGGCCC
>JGI12109J20283_10012210_pt1 | contig 23053 bp, 23 predicted proteins | sample ElkSlonscriptome_12_FD_20283 | JGI IMG/M metagenome (IMG submission 20283)
TGAAGAAGTTGAACGGGGTACCATCCTTCCCGAGACGCTCCTGGACGAACAGGACCGGACCGGGACTGGACTTCTTGACCAGCAGGGCGATGACCAGCATGGGCAACCCGGCGACAAGCAGCATGAGCGAGGCCACGACCATGTCGAAGACCCGTTTCAGCCAACCCGCGGAACCGTAGTACCGTGTGGTATCTGCTGGAATGAAGAGTTTTGGTGAAGAGATGGCGTAATCGCCACCGACCGCAAAAGCCGTCGCGTCTTCCTTCATGGTGCACAATCTCCCTTTGCTTCAGGCAAAGTTCGGTGTTTGATGAGACAGAAAGATGATGAACGCGTTAGCTTTGGGTCATTTAAATCCTTTGTTTGACAGCAGGTTGGACGGGCGAACAGGTCAGAATAACTTCTTTTTGACCGTCTTATGTGATGTATTGTACCACATATTTTCGCTCCATGTCCACCCCAAAAACCAAAAAGATTAGGATTACCTCTGATCCCAAAGCTCTGGAATTTTAGCAAATAAAATTGGACCAGTCCAGTAGTCTTTTGTCAAATTCTTGTGAGGAGAGGAGAAAGCCCTGAAAAACCGTGGGAAAACCGGGCCGGTACCGTCCAACATTTCTTTTGCCTTTACCCCCCGGAAAAATTATCCTAGCGAAAGGATTACCGTCCGATCGCTGTTCATTTTGAGAGGAGCTTTACAATGTCAGAGAAGCTGCAGATCAAGCCCGCCACCGGTAAACTGGGTATTCTGACCCCCGGTATGGGCGCGGTCTCTTCCACCTTCATCGCCGGCGTGTGCGCGATCCGCAAGGGCCTGCGTCTGCCCATCGGCAGTTTCACCCAGATGGGCCACATCCGGCTCGGGAAGCGGACCGAAGATCGCCAGCCCCTGGTCAAGAACTTCGTGCCTCTGACCGATCTCAGCGACATCGCCTTTGGCGGTTGGGACATCTTTGAAGACAGCGTCTACGACGCCGCCCTGAACGCCGGTGTTCTGGAGAAGGATCTGCTGAACGAGCTCAAGCCCGAGTTGGAGCAGATCAAGCCCATGAAGGCCGTCTTCGATCAGTATTACGTCAAGAAGCTGGAAGGCACCCATGTCAAGACCGGCACCAAGATGGAACTGGCCGAGCAGGTCATGCAGGACATGGAAAACTTCAAGAAGGAGAACGGCTGTGACCGCCTGGTCATGGTCTGGTGCGGCAGCACCGAGATCTTCATGAAGAAGACGGAGACCCACGCCACTCTCGATGCCTTCGAGAAGGGCCTGCGCGATGACAGCCGGGACATCCCGCCCAGCATGGTCTACGCCTACGCCGCCATCAAGATGGGCATCCCCTACGCCAACGGCGCCCCCAACTTGAGCGCCGACGTGCCCGCCCTCGAAGAGCTGGCCAAGAAGACCGGCTCCGGCCTCTGCGGCAAGGACTTCAAGACCGGCCAGACCCTGATGAAGACCATCCTGGCCCCCGGCTTCAAGGCCCGCCAGATAGGTATCGCCGGCTGGTTCAGCACCAACATCCTGGGCAACCGGGACGGCGAGGTCCTGGACGATCCGGAGTCCTTCAAGACCAAGGAAGAGTCCAAGCTGAGCGTGTTGGACAGCATCCTGCAGCCCGATCTGTACCCCGACCTGTACGGCAACCTCTACCACAAGGTGCGGATCAACTACTACCCGCCCCGTGGAGACAACAAGGAAGGCTGGGACAACATCGACATCGTGGGCTGGTGTGGCCGTCCCATGCAAATCAAGGTGGATTTCCTCTGCCGTGACAGCATCCTGGCCGCCCCCCTCGTGCTGGACATGAGCCTCCTGCTGGATCTGGGCGCCCGCGCCGATCTGCCCGGCGGCATCCAGGAGTGGCTGAGCTTCTACTTCAAGAGCCCCGTCACCCCCGAGGGCCTGCAGCCCGAGCACGATCTGTTCATCCAGCAGACCAAGCTGAAGAACACCCTGCGCTGGATGATGGGTGAGGACGTCATCACCCACCTGGGCCGTGAGTACTACGAGGATTAGGCCCGCTGTTCCGCAGCAACACACAGGCCGGCCTTCTTCATGGAGGCCGGCCTTTTTCAAGGAGGCGAGCATGTCCTTCGACGTGAAAGTGGTGCCGGTGGGCCCGCTTCAGATGAATAGTGTGATCCTGACGACCGAGGGCCCCGGCGGCCCCGAAGCCATGATCATCGACCCGGGTGGGGATCCTGAAAAACTGCTGCACCTGGTGCAAGAGGCTGGCGCGGCGGTGACGGCTTTGCTGGCCACCCACGGGCATTTCGATCACATCGAGGGCGCGGCCGCCATCCAGGAAAAGGTGGACCTGCCCCTGCGCTGCCATCCGGACGACGTTTTCCTCATTGAGCAGATGCCGGCCATCCAGTCCGCCTACGGCCTGCCCACCACGGCAATCCCCCGCTTCGAGCCCGACCTCGAAGGAGGCGAAACCGTGACCTGGGCCGGCCACAAAATTCCCGTCACCCACGTTCCCGGCCACTCCCCCGGTCAGGTCATGTTCCGGATCCCGGGCCACGCCATCGTCGGCGACTGCCTCTTCGCCGGTTCGGTCGGCCGCACCGATCTGCCCGGCGGCGATTTTGCGACCCTTGAGCGCAGTATCCGCGACCACATCTACTCCCTGCCCGACGACACGATCGTCATCTGCGGCCACGGCCCCGACACCACAATCGGCCGCGAAAAAGCCACCAACCCCTTCGTCCCTGCCTGATCCCATAGCACCGCCGGCCCTTCTGGGGCCACTGGTGAGTAGCTCCTTCCTTCTGTCGGCTCCGCGGATGTGGGGGCTGATGCAGGCGCCTCAGGCCGCAGGCCTGAATCGGGATAGGGGGGCCGAGCGGTAGCTCGGCCTCCCCTCCCACACCACCCGGCATGCGGGTCCGCACCGGGCGGTTCGCCAGGTTGAGGTTACGAAGCTAGACGTGGAACGCCCAGCTCCTCGAAGTATTTGAAGGTCACATCGAAGATCGGCTGCAGGACCTGTAACAAGGCCTGCTGGATGAACCGGTCCAAGACGGTCGGGATGCCGAGCTCTCGCTTCCCGCCGCCTGGCTTGTCGATCAGATGCCGACGCACTGGTTGAGGATGGTGATCTCCGGCGAGAAGCTCTTCCCGCAGGCGAGGCCATTCTCTCTTCAGATGGTCGGACAGCTCATCGATCGTCATACCGTCGACTCCGCTGCTACCCTTGTTCTGCCTCACACGCTTCAACGCCCGAAGAAGGTTCTCCCGCTCAAGCGCGAGATCCATCAACGAGACGGGTCCCGGATGTGCACCTGCGTCGTTCGCCACCTCTGCTTGCCCGCTCCGTTCTACCATCGGGGCTTCACCCCTGCTCTCGAACGGGAGCTCCAACTGTCTGGACTTCTGGACCATGGCAAAGGCGAGATCGGTGCTCGCTGCATCCATCCTGACGTTCGGCCCTTCGCCTTACGGCTACTATGGCCTCGGCTGACTTCTCGCTCCGCGCGTGTGATCGCGTCACCCTTTCAGGTGTAAGGCGAGATCTCCCCGGATAAGAACACTGTCCTTCACCGCACGACTGCCGGATCTACGTCGGGTCCCCTTGGTCACGGGAGCTTCGCGGTCTTGTGCTCGCTCGCCCCGGTCGCCAACGCCTCGTATCCGATTCTTGTTCATCAGCCCACGGTTGCGTTACACGCTTCCTTCAGACGGTCGGTCACCCTTCCGCCCTTGCGCTTCTCTTCCCTCGCTGTGACCTGCTCGGGGGAGGACTTACACCTCCAAGACAATGCCCATGCCGGGCGTACACAATAAAAGGTCCCCCGTAAAGGGGGACCTTTTGCGTGCGAAGCCAGCAACAGCCTCAACAACCTCCGAGCCGGGATAAGGAAGGAGCGGACTACCCCTCCATTTCCTTGCTGATCTCGTGCGCCTCCCGCTTCTCCACCTTCAACTTCTCCAGCTTGGCATGTTTCTTCAGGAATTCCTTCTTGATCCAGTCCCGGTACAAACTGGCCCCGAGACAGCCGCTGTCGTAGGCGTAGATGCTCTGGCTGTTGGCCGGAGCCTCCTCGATCTTGATGTTGGTGGTGATCACGGTCTTGAAGACGTCGGCGGCCGGGTACAGATTGCTCAGTTCCCGCCGCACGTTGCGCAGCACCGGGGTGCGGCCGTCCTTCTGGGTCATCAGGATGCCCAGCACCTGCAGCCAGACGTTCTGGCGTTCCTGGATACGCTCGATCAGGGTCTTCATGTGATGCAGGGTGGGAATGGCCAGGCCACTGCACTGGGTGGGGATCAGGGCGTAATCAGCAGCCACCAGGGCGTTCTGGGTCAGGACACCCAGGTTGGGCGGCGTGTCGATGATGATCCAACCGTAGGAGGTGCTCAGGCTCTGGACGACCTTGGCCAGCCGGTCGTTGATCTGCGTCTTGGCCATGCTCTCGAGAGACGGGTTGGCCGGCAGGATGTCGATGTTCTCGTCGTAGATGGTCGAGGTGATCCCGTCCTGGGGGGTGATGGCCCGACGCAGCACGTCGAAGATGCTGCGGGCGGGCGGCTCCCCGTCCATCTTGCCCAGCAGGGTGCTGGTGGCACAACCGTGGGGATCCATGTCAATGACCAGGCAGGAAGAGGTAATGTCGCTGTAACGGGTCAGCCCGGCGGCAAGATTGATGGCCGTGGTGGTCTTACCCGTCCCACCCTTGTGATTGACGACAGCAATGACATTACTCATGAAATGAACCTCGGCTGGCAGGGAGGAATAGATGACCGAACAGGCCAAATAATATACACGATACCCCTTAATTTGGGAAGGAAAATCGAAAATCGGGTGTTTTTTGGGTCATATCCCCCAGTTACTCCACACTAAATCAATGTATTTTTCCCTTTAGTCCGCAATCTTGAATGTCGAGACGATGGCCGCCATGCGACGGAACATGGGCATCTTGTCCATGTGCGGCGCGTAGGCCAGCAGGTCCACGCAGAAGACCCGCCCCCGAACCTCATCGGCCACGAAATAGCTCCAGAAGGGCCCCCCACCCGCAAAACGGTTGCTTGCCCAGGCTCCCTCCAGTTTCACTGCCGGCAGTTCGCCCAGGGTCGTCCGGGACCAGCGCAAGCCCTGGTCGGCGATCTCCTCGTCATGCATGCTTGTGCCCATCTCCCGGCGCATGGCCAGCAGGAATTCCTGATCCTCGAGGGCGGCGGCAGGATCCTCGTGGGGTTTCCAGGTGATGGTGATACCCCGTGAAGGCCCGGTCCGCATCAGTTCCAGCCCGGAAAAGCCATCGGGCTTGAGCTGGGTCTGCTTGAATTCCCGAGGAATTTCGAAGGAAAAACCGTATTGCTGGCGGTAGGCGTTCATCAGCCGGGTATCCAGGCCCGAGTAGCGGAATCCGCGCAGGATCCGGTCCCGGCTGCTCTTCTCGAAAATTTCCCGGATGGTGCCGGCCTGCTCCTGCAGGAAGGAACCCAGGCTGTTGCGATCCCGGGCCGCCACCACCAGGACGGTCTGGTAAGTGGCCCAGGGATCGTTGATCTGCACCATGCCGCCCCCACCGGTGGCCATATGCTCCCAGGTCTCCTTGCTGACCATGCCCTTGACCTTGTCCTCCAGATTACCCCCGTCCCCGATGCGCAGGATCAGGATGGCGTTCTTGTAGCGGTGCGCCAGCTGGAGCTGACCGCTCGTGTAGAAATCCGGCCGAAAAAGAGGCTCTTCCTTGATGACGAAGGTGGTATTCACGCTGGCCTTTGCCATGAAACGGCGGGCCAGGGGCTCACTGCGGGGATCGGAAACGACAACCGCCAGGTCACTGTAGGACCCGGCGGCCATGATGATTCCCTGCTCGTCGGACATGTTGCAGGCCGCCAGGGTCAATAGGAGCGGCAGTAGCAGAAAGGGGGGCAGACGTTTCACGGCAATTCTCCCGTCCATGGATACCGGTGATGCTACTCCCCTAGATCTAAGGTGGTGGTGCGGCTGGTGTCAAGCTTTGCCCGCAGCAAGCGGTTATCCTTCTGCATATCCCGCAATCGCCGGCTCAGCCGCTGGTTTTCCTGACGCAGATTGTTGATGATGCGCCAGTCCCGCAGATCCCTTCCGGTCCACCCCTGGTTCAGCAACAGCCTGCTGCGGCCGGAGGTATTCTGCAAGGAGGGCGAGCTGCTGACTGTCCGTGAAAAACCGTTGCCGAAATTCAGGGCAGGCTCCAGCGGCAGGCGATCCGTGCCGAGGGCCGTTGTCGGGTTGTCCGTCATGAGGGTCGGGCTGTTGGCGTCCAGGCTGCCGGGCATGATCCCGGGGCCGAAAAACACAGCCAGAGCCAGCACGGCGGCCACGCCCACGGCCGCAGCGGTACCGAAATTGCGGAACCAGGACCAGCGGTTCTCCCGCTTCTCTTCCCAGGGATAGGCCGCCTCACCGGCCGCCTCCTTGAGGGACTGGTTCAAACGCAGCTGCAGCTTCCAGTCGAAGTTGTCCGGCAACTCCGGTTCGGTGGCGCCCAGGAAGCGCTGGCTGAGTTGCAGGTCTTCCCGGTACTCGCGGCAATCGCCGCAGGAATCCAGATGCTCGGTGAGCTTGGCGGTGGCGCCCGCAGGCAGCATCCCATCCAGCTCGACGCTCAAGTACTCCTGGGCTTTTTTACAGCGCATATCTTCCTCCCGTAGCCCGTGAGGGCTCAGATGTCTTCGTTGTCTCTCTCGGCTGCACGGGCCTCGATCAACTCCAGTTCCTGGAGCAGGGACTCGTTCCGCAGCATGGGTTTGATGAGCTGGCGGAACCGGTTGCGCGCGCGGTTGATCCGGGATCGGACCGTGCCCAGCTTCAACCCCGTCACCTGCTGGATTTCTTCGTAACTGAGCTGATCCACTTCCCTCAAGAGGAAGGGAACGCGGTATTTCTCCGGGATCTTGGCCGTGGCCTCGTTGATCAGCTCGGCCAGTTCCGCCCGCTGGATTTCCTCGGAGGCATCGGCCCGCTCGTCGGCGGGATCGATGGGCATCTCGTCGTCATCCGGCGCCGGATTCAGGCTGACGGTCCAGGGACGGCGGGAACGTTGCCGCATCTTGTTGCGCACCAGGTTGGTGGCGATGGTGAATACCCAGGTGGAAAAACGGGCGATCTCCCGGTACTTGCCCGCATGGATATAGACCCGGATAAGGGTCTCCTGCGTCAATTCCTCGGCCAGATCGGGGTCCTTGACCATGCGCAGGATGAAACTGTAGAGCCGACCCTTGTAGCGGGAAACCAGCTCGTCGTACGCCCGACGCCGGCCGTTTTGCACCTGGACGATGAGATCTTCGTCGCGGATATCCCGCAGATCCCCACGCGCGGCGTGCGGACTGACGGAAAAATGGTCATCGCGTTGAAGGTTCACCTTGTCTCCTTTGGTTTCCATGGGTTTGGAACCGCTCCCTCTTATACCGGAAGGGGTTTCCGGGGTTCCCGGAATATTACGGGAATGTAAGGGCATCGCGCAGAGGCCACCAGGGCAGGAAGGCGGCCGCATCGAAGGTGACGGGGAAGGTATCGAGGGAGAAGACCATCAAACGGCCCGCGTAGCGGCTGCTGGTGATGACGGTCCGGGTTTCCGCATCCCCCTGGCGCCACAGACGCACCACGGCACCCGGTCCGCCCCGGCCCAGACCGCGGCGGGGCAGCCCCCGGCGTCCCGCCGTCACCGACCCGCCCGAAGGGACCTGGTAGGTTTCCACCGCGGGAATGGTGGCGAATGGCCCCCGCCGCACGGCAAGAGAGCCGCCGACGGCCATCTCACGCACGGAGGCCGGGACAGCCACGGGGCCCTGAGGTTCCAGCACCGCCGGCAGGAAGCGGATCCAGACATCCAGTTCGGGATCCACGGGACGCCATTCCTCATACCAGCGGCTCATGGTGCCGTCCCCCGACGCGGCGGCAATGACCGTCCAGCCGTCCGGACCACTCCAGTCCAGGAGCTGGCCCAGGCCACCGCGCCCGATGAGGATCTCCGCGCGGATATTCCCGGCGGCATCCGGCAGCCAGCAGACCGCCCCGCTCTGCGCGCGGCTCAGGAATTCCACCTTCCAGCGGGCAAAATACAGACGGGATTCGGTCGGGGAAGTGGATTCCCGACCAGGGGCCCTGGCCGGAAGCAGAAGGACCAGGAGAACCAGCGAACCGGCCCGCAGCCAGCGTGGCATCTTCCTGCTGCCCCCCCTCATGGTTTCGTTTCGGCGGCCGGAAGATTCTTCAGATGTTCCTGGATCCGTTCGGGGTCCCCGCCCAGGATCAGGGCCCGGCGCAGCATCTCCTCCGCCTCGGCCACCTGGCCCAGTTCCCGCAGGACCAATCCCAGATGCTCCAGGATGACGGGATCCTCCGGCAGCACGTTCACGGCCTGGATCAGGTAATCAAAGGCTTTTTCGAAATTTCCCTGACGGTACAGGATCCAGCCCATGGAATCCAGATAGGGCCCGGTGCCGGGCTCCTGGTCCAGGGCCTCCCGGACCAGCTTCTCCGCCAGTTCCAGCTCCGTGTCCTTCTCGGCCAGGAAATACCCCAGGGAATTGGCCACTTCCGGATCGGCGGGGAAATCGCGGCGCAGTTCCTCGAGGATCTTGCGGGCTTTCTCCGGTTGATCCAGCTCGTCGTGGCAGACGCTCAGTTGCAGGCTGGCCGATCGGCGCAGCTCGGGCATGCGGGCGGCCCGGGTAAAGGCATCGATGGCCTCGGGCAGTATGTCCAGGGCGCGGAAGGCATAGCCCAGGACCAGCTGGTTCTCCGCATCCGCCGCCGCCACCAGTTCGCTCGCCCGCAGGGTGTTTTCCCGCACCGTGGCCACACGCTCCAGCTGCTCCTGGTTCGGGTTGGCGTGATTCAAGTCCGCCTCCCATGCCAGGAGCATGCCCCGCACGTAACCCATGCGCACCTGGGGATCATCCGGAGCGTATTGCACCCCCCGAGCGAAATAATCCAGGGCCTCCTCCAGTTGCCCGGCGGCTTCCAGGATGCGTCCCTTCAGGAACCAGGCCTGCCCGCTGCGTGGCCAGCGCTCCAGGATGCCGTCCACGGTGGCCAGCCCATCGGCTTGTCGCCCCACTCCCAGGTACAAGCGGGCCAGCCAGAGACTGGAGTCCCGGGACAGGGTCCCCTTCCGCTGGCGGGGCTCGAGGATCTGGATGGCCTGCTGGGGTCGGCCCTGCTGGGCATAGGTGTCGGCCAGTTCGATCAGGAAGCTGGGAGGCTCGGCCGCCGGGGGAAGATCCGAGCCGGCCTCCAGCAGGGAAGCGTCCGTATCGGGTTCACGGGAGGTCAGCCGGGAGAAATGCTCATCGGCGGCATTGGCCACTTCCAGGGCCTGCTTGTCCCGTCCCAGCATCACCAGGCTGCGCATCAGGATCTCCCGCAAACGGAGGGAATCGGGGTAGGCGCGGACAGCCTCCTCCAGCAGGCCGGGCAACTCCCGGTGGCGATCCGCCTGCTCCAGGATGGCGGCCATGGTCAGGTAGATGCGGGGGCCGTCCTGGGGCAGCACCTCCAGTGCCTCCCGGCAAAGGTCCATGGCCTCGTTCTCCTTGCCCATGGCGGCCAGCACGGAGGCCTCGCCCACGTATATTTCCAGGGTTCGCTGGCCACGCCGGCGCGCCTCACGCAGATCCTGGAGGGCCTTGCGGGTTTCCCCCAGGCTGAGCAGAACCTCGGAGCGCTGCACCCGGAAGGCCGCGGAATCGGGATAGTCCGCCACCAGATCATCCAGGATCCGGACCGCATCGTTGAAGTACCCCCCCGCCACCAGGGCCTTCTGGAAATCCCAGGCCAGCTGGGGAACCTCCGGGTGGGTGCGATAGACGGCATGGAGGTTCTGGAGAGCCTCTTCCACGTTGCCGTCGGCCAGCATCTGCCGTCCCACCAGCCAGGTGGAAGCCACCCCGTAGGGCACTTCGTCATTGCTGGGCAGGTCCTGGTCTTCTTCCTGGGACCAGGCGGGGGCGGAAAACGGCGCGCTGAAGAGCAACAGGGCCACCAGCAGGATCGGAAGCTTGGAAGTGTGAACGGCGCGGTTGATGGTACGGTCCTTCGTTTCGGGGGTGACGCGAGCTATCCGGCCGGTCTAGTGTTCATGCCCGTCCAGGAAGTCCGGATCCTTCTCGAGGCGCTCCAGGGCGGCCCGGGCCGCGTGCTGCTCGGCGGCCTTCTTGTTGCGGCCGCCTCCTTCGCCCATGACCTCCCCGTTGAAGGTGACGGCCACCCGGAAGTTCCGGTCGTGATCGGGCCCGTTGACATCCAGGACCTTGTAACGCGGCGGGCTCTTGTAGCGCGACTGGATCAGTTCCTGCAGCCGACTCTTGTAATTGCGCAGACTGCGCCGGGCCAGGACCTTGTCGCTGCCCGAGAGCACCACACGCTGGATGACGGCCTTGGCCGAGGACAGGCCGCCATCGAGATAGACGGCCCCGATGATGGCCTCGGTGGTGTCGGCCAGGATGCTGCTGCGCTGGCGGCCACCGGTGGCGGCTTCGCTGCGACTCATACGGATATGGATACCCAGATCGAAGTTCGTCGCCACCTCCGAGAGGCGGGCGCCGCAGACCAGCAGGCTCTTCATCTTCGTCAGGTCGCCTTCGCTACGGTCGGGGAACCTGTGGAATAGCTGCTCGTTGACGACCAGCCCGAGCACCGCATCTCCCAGGAATTCCAGGCGTTCATTGCTCTGTTCCCGGTCCTGACCCGTGACGTGGATGTGGCTGCGGTGCAGCAGGGCATTGGTCAGCAGGCTGCGCTCGCGGAACCGGTAACCCAGCTTGGTTTCGAGGGCATCGAGCTGGTGGGGATCGAGTTCGGGAATGGCGCCGGCGGGAGCTTCGGGAGTGCTGACAGGAGCGGAGCCGGACCCGGCCGGGACTTGCCCACCCAGCCGGGTCAGAATCTGCTGCAGACTATCTTTCAGTCCCATATCAGGGGGGCTCCGTCCTCCGTCAATGGATCAGCGGGACGCACCGAAGCACAGCGTGACGTTGTGTCCGCCGAATCCGAAGGAATTCGACAGGGCGAAATCCACCTCTTCGCTGACGGCCTCGTTGGGGCAGTAGAAGAGGTCGCATTCCGCATCCGGGTTCTGGTAATTGATTGTCGGCGGCAGAACCCCCTCTTTGAGGGCCAAGATGGTGATGACAGCCTCGATGGCCCCGGCGGCCCCGAGAAGATGGCCCACCATGCTCTTGGTGCTGCTGACTTTCAGCTTGTCGGCATGAGCGCCGAATACCTGCCGGATGGCCTTGGTCTCGATCTTGTCGTTGAAGTGGGTGCTGGTGCCGTGGGCATTGATATAACCCACCTGCTCAGGCTTCAGACCGGCGACACGCAGGGCCTGGCTCATGCTGCCGAAGGCGCCCTTACCCTCGTTGTCGGGCTGGGTCATGTGGTACGCATCGCCGGTGGCGCCGTAACCGCAGATATAACCCAGGATGTTGGCGCCGCGGGCCAGCGCGTGCTCTTCGGACTCGAGGATCACGGTGCCGGCGCCCTCGCCCAGGACGAAGCCGTCGCGTTCGGCATCGAAGGGGCGGCTGGCTGTGGCGGGATCGTCGTTGCGGGTGCTCAGGGCCCGCATGTTGGCGAATCCGGCCAGGGCCATGGGGCAGACGGCCGCCTCGGCCCCGCCGGTGATCATGACGTCGGCGTGGCCGAGCACGATCTGGTCATAGGCGGCGGCGATGGCGTGGCCCCCGCTGGCGCAGGCGCTGACCGTGCAGTAGTTGGCGCCCTGGAAACCGTAGCGGATGCTGACCAGACCACTGGCCATGTCCCCGATCATCATGGGGATGAACATGGGCGAGACGCCGCGGGCGCCCCGGTTGATCAGCCTGCTGTGCTGCTCCTCGAAAGTGAGCATGCCGCCGATGCCACTGCCGATGATCACGCCGGCCCGGTAGGGATCCTCCACCTCGGTGATGCCCGACTGCTCCATGGCCTGCACGCTGGCGCCCATGGCCAGCTGGCAAAAACGGTCGGCCTTGCGGGCGTCCTTCGGATCCATGAACGAGTTGGGATCGAAATCCTTCACCTCACCGGCGAAGTGGACCTTGAAATCCTCGGTGTCGAAATTCTGGATGGGGCCGATGCCGTTTTGGCCGGCCTTGAGGGCGGCCCAGCTGGTGTCCCGGTCGTTGCCGACTGCGGTGACCATACCCAGGCCTGTGATGACGACTTTGCGGTGCTCCAAAACCTACCTCCGCGTCGAGACCGAAGGGTCCGGTGGCCCTTCCGGCGAATACCAATTCCGGTCCCAAACTGAACAGGTTGCTGACCAGTTATGGGACCGGAAAAACAGTTTCAGCGTGGACGAGTTCCCATCCCCCACCCTGCATGAGGGCAGGGGAAATGCAGGGAAAAGCCCTAGTCCAGGTGCTGCTCGAGGTAATCGATGGCGTCCTGAACGGTCTTCAGGTTCTCCTGCTCTTCCTCGGGAATGGTGATGTTGAACTGTTCTTCCAGGTCCATCACCAGTTCGACGGTGTCGAGGCTGTCAGCGCCGAGGTCCTCGGTGAAAGAGGCTTCGGGGGTGATCTGCTCGGCGTTCACGGTGAGCTTGCGCTGAATGATCTCGTACACCTGTTCCTGAATGCTGGCCATTTTGTGTTGCCCTCCTGGGTAACGTTGATTGAACGATGATTGAATGAGCTGCGTTAAGCGATCATGCCGCCATCGACCACCAGCGTCTGCGCGGTGATGTAGGAGGCCTCGGTTGACAGCAGGAACTTGACCACGCCCGCCACGTCCTTGCCCTCGCCAAACCTCTTCAAGGGGATCTGGCGCAGCATATCCGTGCGGACCTTCTCCGGAAGGTCTTCGGTCATGTCGGTGGTGATAAAGCCGGGAGCGATCGCGTTCGCGGTCACCCCACGGCCGCCCAGTTCCTTGGCCACCGACTTGGTCAGGGCGATGATGCCGGCCTTGGAGGCGGCATAGTTGGCCTGGCCGGCATTGCCGGTCACGCCGATCACGGACGAAATGCTGATGATCCGTCCTTCGCGCTGGCGCATCATAATCGGTGCGACAGCCCTTGTAAAGTGGAAGGTCCCGTTCAGGTTGATGTCGATGGGCTTGCTCCAGGCCTGGGGATTCATGCGCACGAAGAGCCCGTCCTGGGTCACGCCGGCGTTGTTCACCAGCCCGTAGATTCCTTCGAATTCCTCGTTCACCTGGGTGACGATGCGTTCGACCGCTTCCCAGTCGGCGATGTCTCCGGGGTAGGCCCGCACCTTGACCGGCCCATCCAGCTGGCCGACCAGATCCTTCAGCGGCCCCTCGCTACGGGCCACCAGGGCCAAGTCGTAGCCGGCGGCGGCCAGTTCACGAGCGATGGCCGCGCCGATTCCCCGGCTGGCTCCTGTGACGATGACGGCTCCGTTGCTCATGGCTAGCACCCTTTCCGCTAGAGGGATTCCCGCAGGAGAGCCTCGATACCATCGAGGTCGGTCCCGGTTCCCACGGAGATGAACTTCACGTGAGGGTAGGCCCGCTTGGCCATGTTCGCCAGGACCTTGCCCGGTCCCACCTCGAGGATGACGGCGGGGGCTCCGGATTCGTTGCCGCAGAGGGCTTCCATGGTCTCGTGCCAGCGCACGGGCGCGGTCAGTTGCCTGCCGAAACCATCGGCCAGGGTGCCGGCATCGGTCACGGCCGTGGCGGTGACATTGGCCAGCAGGGGCACCTGGGCGTCCCGGACCGGAATTCCCTTCAAAAATTCCTTGAAGTGGGCAGCCGCATCTTCAAGCAGGGGCGAGTGAAAGGCCCCGCTGACATTGAGCGGGAGAACCCGCCGCGCCCCGGCCTCCTTGAGGGCCTCGCCCGCAGCGGCGACGGCCTCGACCTCACCGGAGATGACCACCTGGGCGGCGGAATTGTGGTTGGCCAGCACCACCACGCCCACCTCGGCGGTGACCCGGGCGCAGACCTCCGTGACCTGCTCGCCGCTGAGCCCGAGGACCGCAGCCATGGTGCCGGGCACCTCCTGACCGGCGGCGAACATCAGCTCACCCCGTCGGCGCACGACCTGAAGGCCATCGGCGGGCAGCAGCGCACCGGCGGCGACGGCGGCGGCGAATTCGCCCACGCTGTGGCCGGCCACGGCGGAGGGCCGGATGCCCCGGGCTTCCAGGGCCTTGACGATGGCCACGCTGTGGGCCACGATGGCGGGCTGGGCATTGCGGGTCTCGGTGAGGATCTCGGTCGGGCCCTCGTGCATGGTCGTCAGCAGATCGGTGCCGAGGGTCTCGTTCACGGTGCCGAGGAATTCGGCTGCCGGGCCGGGCTTCTCCATCAGATCGGCGGTCATGCCGACGGTCTGGGATCCCTGGCCGGGAAAGAGCATGGGTATCTGAATCATGTTCCCCCTGGATCAGTCGCTGTGGTCCGCGGCCAGCTTGGCCGGTAGGTCCAGTTCGATCTCGCGCCAGGCCACCTTCACGGCGCTGGTGATGGCCCGGGCGCTGCTGCGCCCGTGGGCGATGATGCTGTTGCCGGCCACGCCCAGCAGCATGGCCCCGCCGTACACCTCGTAACTGAAGTCGCGCATCAGGATGCCCAGGACGGGCTTGAAGGCCGCCCTTTCCTCGTCACCCAGATCCGGTCGCTGGGCCAGGGTGTACAGAAAGCGGGCGAAGCCCTCCACCAGCTTCAGGGTATTGTTGCCCGTGAAGCCGTCGGTGACGACCACGTCGCAAGGCCCCAGCATGAACTGGTTCCCCTCGACGTTGCCCACGAAATTGAGCCCGGAGTCCGCCAGGAGCTGGTAGGTGGCCACGTTCAGCTCGGTGCCCTTCTTGGGCTCGCCGCCGATATTCAACTGGCCCACGCTGGGTTCGTCCACCCCCAGGATTTCCCGGGCGAAGACACTCCCCATGCGGGCGAAGCTGAGCAGATGTTCGGGTGTGCACTGGGTATTGGCTCCCGCGTCCAGCAGGAGCAGTTCACCCTTGATGGTGGGGATGAGGGTGGCGATGGCCGGGCGGTCCACCCCCGGCAAACGGCCAAGCAATAGCAGGCTGCCCGCCACCATGGCCCCGGTGCTGCCGGCCGAAACGACGGCCTTCACCTTGCCGGCCTTCTGGTCCAGCATGGCCCGCACGATGGGGCTGTCCTTCTTGTTCTTGATGGCCGAGGCGGGGCTTTCCCCCATCTCGATGTCCTGCGTGCAGGACACCACATCCAGCGTGAGGCCGGTCACGTCGCGCTTTCCCAACTCGGCCTGGATGGCCTCCGGATCCCCGTAGAAGGTGATGCCGAAAGGCGAGTCGGGCGTGAGGGCGTCCAGGGCGCCGGGGACCACCACGGATGGGCCGTGGTCTCCGCCCATGGCGTCCATGGCGATCATGGGTTTGCCGTTACTGCTCACTGTCCGACCTCCTTGCCGAATAGGATGGTGCCGCAGGGGAAAGCGGGCGCGCCGAGATCTAGCTCTCGACGACCATCACTTCCCGCTCACCGTAGTAGCCACACTCGCGGCAGACGCGGTGGGGCAGACGGGGCGAGGCGCAATGCGGGCACTTGTTGGGATCCGGCTTGGCCAGATTCCAGTTGGCGCGGCGCAGGTTCTTCTTGGACTGGGACGTTTTTTTCTTGGGAACAGCCATGATCCTTGCTCTCTTTTCATGATACCCGCGGCGAAAATGCCTGGCTAATCCAGGGCATCCAGTCCCGCCCAGCGGGGATCGTAGTCCTCTTGTGCGCAATCGCAGGATTGCTTGTTGCGGTCCACACCGCACTGGGGACACAGCCCCTTGCAGTCTTCCCGACAGACAGCGGTGATGGGATAGGCCAGCACCACGCACTCGGTCAGTGGTGCGCGCAGATCCACCTCGCCCCGGTTCTGATGCAGGACCAGGGAGTCGCCCTCGCCCTCGTCGCTGTCCAGATTCCGCAGAACCATGACCTCGACAGGGACGTCCCAGGCAAAGGTGAATTCCTCGAGGCAACGGGCGCAGTCCACCCGGCCCGAGGCCTTCAGGTCTCCGTTCACAATTAACCGGTTTTCCAGGTTATCCACCACCAGCGTGCCGCTGATGGCCGCCTCATCAGGACGGTCCTCCCCCATGTCCAGCGTCAGGGTGCCGGAGATGGGCAATTCGGACCGGCCGAGCTCTGTCCTGTCGATATCCAGTTTCATGCAAGCGCCACACCTTAATCAGTGGGAGCCCCCCTGTCAAGTTTGCAGGAGAGCCCAGGTTATGCGGCCAAAACAGTTAGCCGAAAATGAGGCCCAGCTCCCGGGCCGCGTCGTCCGTATTGGCCGAGGCGTGCACCGCGTTGTTGCTCAGGCTGGCCCCGAACAGGTTGCGGATGGTGCCGACGGCGGCTTCGGCGGGGTTGGTGGCCCCGATCAGCTCACGCAGGGCGGCCACGGCGTTCTCCCGCTCCATGCGGATGGCCACGATGGGGCCGCTGGTGATGTAGTCGCACAGCTCGCCGAAGAAGGGGCGTTCCTTGTGCTCACCGTAGAAATCTTCCACCAGGGCGCGGTCCAGCTGGCGCATTTCCAGGCCGGTGATGCGGAAGCCCGCCTGGTTCACGATGGCCAGGATGGCGCCGATCTTCTGTTCGCCGGCGGCCACGATCTCGGGCTTGATCATGAAGTAGGTCTGCTGCATGTCCTTGTCTTCCTTCAGGTTGGGCGCCTCACAATAATCCCGGCGCTCATTCTCAAGGATCGGCCCGATCCTGGGACCGGGCCGACCTCTCACGCTTCACGGCGCGCAATATAGTAGCAAACGTCTACTTGTTCCAGATTTCCTGCAACAGGGGCACGATATCCTTGGGACGGTCGGCCACCGGGATGCCGGCCTCGCCCAGGGCGGCCTTCTTCTCGGCTGCGGTGCCCGTCCCGCCGGATACGATGGCCCCGGCGTGGCCCATGCGCTTGCCCGGAGGTGCGGTCTGGCCGGCGATGAAGCTGACCACGGGCTTGTTGCAGTTGTCCTTGAGCCAGGCCGCGGCCTGCTCCTCGGCGTCGCCGCCGATCTCGCCGATCATGACGAAGGCCTCGGTCTTGGGATCCTCGTTGAAGGCCTGGATGGCGTCCATGAAGGTGGTCCCGATGACCGGGTCGCCGCCGATGCCCAGGCAGGTGGTCTGTCCCAGGCCGGCGGCCGTCAGCTGGTAGACGACCTCGTAGGTCAGGGTGCCCGAGCGGCTGACCAGGCCCACGTTGCCTTCCTTGACGATGCTGGCGGGCAGGATGCCGAGCTTGGCGATCCCGGGGGCCAGCAGGCCGGGGCAGTTGGGGCCGATGAGGCGCACGCCGCGCTCCTCCAGGTACGGCATGACCTTGACCATGTCGCAGGTGGGCACACCCTCGGTGATGCAGACGATGAGCTTGCAGCCCGCGTCGGCGGCCTCGTAGATGGCGCCGGCGGCGCCGAAGGGAGGCACGAAGATGACCGACGTATTGACGCCGTGCTCCTCGACAGCTTCCTTCACGGTGTTGTAGACGGGAACCTTGTCCTCGAATTTCTGACCGCCGCGGCCGGGCGTGACGCCGGCCAAAATCTTGGTTCCGTATTCCAGCATCTGGCTGGAGTGGAAACCGCCGTCACGGCCGGTGATTCCCTGCACGACAACCTTGGTATTGTCGTCGACAAAAATCGCCATGTTGATCTAACTCCTCTTCAAGGCGCCGCTGGGCGCCGTGTAAATCTCCAGACTAGGAACCGGACACGTTGCCCAGTTCGATGGCCTTCTCGACGGCTTCGTCCATGGTGGCGGCGGGATGCAGGTCGGTGGAAGCCAGCAGCGAGCGGCCCTCCTCCTCGTTGGTCCCGGTCAGGCGAACCACGATGGGCACGTTGATGTCCATCTGCTCGGTGGCCGCGATGATACCCTTGGCCACGTCGTCACAGCGGGTGATGCCACCGAAGATGTTGAAGAGGATGACCTTCACTTCCTCGTCGGAAAGAATGATTTTCAGGGCGTTGACGACCTTCTCCGGGTTGGAACTGCCGCCGATGTCCAGGAAGTTGGCGGGCTGGCCGCCGTAGTACTTGACCAGATCCATGGTGGCCATGGCCAGTCCGGCGCCGTTGACCAGGCAGCCGACGTTGCCGCTCAGCTTCACGAAGCTCAGGCCGGCCTCGCGGGCGGTGCGCTCGCTGGGGTCCTCGGCCTCGAGGTCCCGCATGCCTTCCCAGTCCGCGTGGCGGAACATGGCGTTGTCGTCCAGGTTCACCTTGGCGTCGATGGCGTGGCCCTGGCCCTCGGGGGTGAAGATGAAGGGGTTGATCTCGGCCAGGCTGGCGTCCGAGCCGATGAAGGCCGTGTACAGCTTCTGCATGGCGGCGGCCAGCTGGCGGGCCTTCTTGATGTCGTCCGGGCACAGGCGCATGCCCATGTCCATGGCCTCGTGGTCCAGCAGACCGTAGCGGGGATCGATGGCGTGCTTGAAGATGAGCTCCGGGGTGTCCTTGGCGACCTGCTCGATCTCCACGCCGCCCTCGGCGCTGGCCATCAGCAGGACACGCTTGGTATTGCGATCGATCAGCATGCCGACGTAATACTCGCTGGCGATGTCCACCGCCGGGGTGATCAGCACCGTGCGCACGGTGTGCCCCTTGATGTCCATGCCGAGGATGTTCTCGGCGTTGGTGCGGACCTCGTCCATGGTGGCGCAGAACTTGACGCCGCCGGCCTTGCCGCGACCGCCGGTCAGAACCTGGGACTTGACCATGACGGGCAGCCCGTACTTCTCGGCCTCGGCCACGGCGTCGGCAACAGTCTGGACCGCCGTCCCGCCGGGCACGGGCAGGCCGAAGCTGGAGAAGATCTCCTTGGCCTGATACTCGTGGATATTCACGGAATTCCTCCCCGGAATTTAGGCAATGATGGCGGCCGGCCGGTCCCCATGACCGGCCGACCTTGTAGGCAGGATATCGCTAGTCCAGGAACCTGGCCAGCAATTCCTCCAGGTTCGGCGAACCGATCTCCTGGAGTTCGTACTTCACGCGCACGGTGGGCTTGTCGATCTTCACGATCCGGTTCAGATCGATGGGGGTGCCGATGACCACGGCGTCGCACTCGACGGCGTTGATGGTCTTTTCCAGGTCGGCCACCTGCTCGTCGCCGTACCCCATGGCCGGCAGCAGGGTGCCGATCTCGGGGTAGAGGTCGAAGGTCTCTGCCAGACGGCCCACGGCCCAGGGGCGCGGGTCCACCAGTTCCTCGGCGCCCTGACGCAGGGCGGCCACCACGCCGGCCCCGTAGGTCATCTCGCCGTGGGTCAGGGTCGGCCCGTCTTCGACGACCAGCACCTTCTTGCCGCGCAGATCCACGTCGCCCTCGATGGTCAACGGGCTGGCGCCGTCGATGATCACCGCGTCGGGATTGATGTTGCGCACGTTCTCGCGCACGGTCTCGATGTTCTCGAACTCGGCCTCGACGACCTTGTTGATGATCACCGCGTCGGCCAGGCGAACGTTGGTCTCGCTGGGGAAGTAGGCCTTCTCGTGACCCGGGCGGTGAGGGTCGGCCACCACGATGTGCAGGTCGGACTTGTAGAAGGGCGTGTCGTTGTTGCCGCCGTCCCAGAGGATGATATCGGCTTCCTTCTCGGCCTCGCGCAGGATGGCCTCGTAGTCCACACCGGCGTAGATGACGCCGCCGGCCATGATGTGGGGCTCGTACTCCTCCATCTCCTCGATGGTGCACTTGTGCTTGGCCAGATCATCGTACTCGGCGAAGCGCTGGACCTTCTGGGCCACCAGGTCGCCGTAGGGCATGGGGTGACGGATGGCCACGACCTTCTTGCCGGCTGCGCGCAGGATCTCGCAGATGCGGCGGCTGGTCTGGCTCTTGCCGCAACCGGTGCGGACGGCACCCACGCTGATGACGGGCTTGGTGCTCTTGATCTGGGTATCGCGTTCACCGAGCATGGAAAAATCGGCACCGGCGGCATTGCAGATGCTGGCCAGGCTCATGACCTGCTCGTAGCTGCGGTCGCTGTAGCTCATGACGCACAGATCGGCTTCGTACTTGGCGATCAGCTCGACGATGTTCTTCTCGTCCTCGATGGGGATGCCGCCGGGGTAAAGGTCGCCCGCCAGTTCGGCGGGGTACTTGCGGCCATCGATGTCGGGGATCTGGGTGGCAGTGAAGGCGACGACTTCGTAGGCCTCGTTCTTGCGGTAGACGCAGTTGAAGTTGTGGAAGTCGCGCCCGGCCGCGCCCAGGATGATAACCTTGATCCTGCTCATAATCGCTCCTTCGGACCCCGGGGAACGGGGCCTCCGGTTACCGCGATCACTTCAGTTTTCGGATCGCGGCGATAATTTGGGAGGTCGACCAGCCTGGCACCATCGGCACGCGGACGATGCGGCCGCCCCAGGATTTCACCTCGGGGGCGCCCACGATGTCATCTTCACTGTACTCGGACCCCTTGACGAGCACGTCCGGCCGGATCTGGAGAATACACTCCAGCGGTGTAGGCTCGTCAAATATGGTGACCGCGGAAACGGGCCGCAAGGCGGCAATGAGCGCAGCCCGATCCTGCTCCGGCAGGATGGGGCGCCCCTGCCCCTTGAGTTGCGCGACGGAGGCGTCGCTGTTGAGGGCGACGACCAGCTCATCGGCCGTGCCGGCGGCCTGCTGCAGGCTGGCCAGATGGCCGCTGTGGATCAGATCGAAGCACCCGTTGGTGAAGGCCACCCTGCGACCCGCTTCATGGACTTTCTTGGACCACGCAGGCAACTCATTGCGATCCAGCACGATGCCTGTCTCGTAGCCGACCATCACTCTTTCCCCTCACCCAGGGCCGAGCGCAGCTGTGCGGCCGTCACCGCGACGGTGCCCAGCTCCCGCACGGCCAGGCCCGCGGCGTGGTTGGCCAGGCTGGCGGCAGTCCGAAAGTCGGCGCCCGCGGCCAGGGCGGTGGTGTAGACGGAGATGACGGTATCCCCCGCCCCGGTCACGTCGAACACGTGCCTGGCCTCCGTGGGCAGGTGATGCTCGTTGCCGTCGTGATCGAAGAGGGCCATGCCGTGCTCCCCCCGCGTGATCAGCACGGCGCCGGCGGCGGTGCGTTCCAGCAGGATGGCGCCGGCCCGGCTGAGGGTCTCGCCGTCGGTGATGGGCAGGGCGCAGGCCTGCTCGGCTTCCTTCTGGTTGGGCGTCAGGCTGGTCACGCCCCGGTACTGGCTGTAATCGCCCTTCTTGGGATCCACCACCACGGGGCTGCCGGCGGCCGTGGCCGCGGCGATGCTGCGGGCCAGGGCCGCATCCGTCAGCACGCCCTTGCCATAGTCGCTGAGGATGTAGCCGTCGAAGGGGCCGTGCGCCTCCAGCTCCTGAAGCAGGGATTCCACCTCGCCGTCGGCCACGGGGGAATCGTCCTCGCGATCGGTGCGCACCACCTGCTGGTTGTGGGCGATGATGCGCGTCTTGATGGTGGTGGGCCGCTCTTCGCAGGTGACCAGACCGCTGGCGTTGATGCCGCGTTCGTCCAGGAGTTCCTGCATCCAGGTGCCCGCATCGTCCCGCCCGATGAGCCCGAAGAGGACCACCTCGGCGCCCAGGGCCCGGATGTTGGCCGCCACGTTGGCGGCGCCACCCAGCTTGCGGGTCTCGCGGTCCAGCTTGACCACCGGCACCGGGGCCTCCGGGCTGATGCGGTCCACCTTCCCCCACAGGAAGCGGTCCAGCATGCTGTCGCCGATGACGGCCAGGCGCAGGCCGGCGAAACGGTCGATGATGGCAGGGTCGGGGCGGTTGTTCACGGAATCCAACCTCGGGATGAAAAATTGAAAAAGGGCGGCACCCGGCGCAAGCTATCACCGGGTGCCGGGGCTGTCAATGAAGCCGTGGGCCGGGCATCAGGCCCGTCCGTGGCTCCAGCGGGAGATGGGCCGCGCAAGGAAGAACAGCATCACACCCGCCGCGGCACTCATCACCACGAAGATCAGGAAGAAGGAGTGCAGGTCCACCACCTCGTAACCGAACAGCACGGGCGGTTCCTTGCCCTCCTCGGGGTAGAAGCTGCTCAGCACGCCGGCCATCTTGTTGGCCAGGCTGCTGGCCAGGTACCAGACCCCCATCATCAGGGAGGCGAACCGCGCCGGCGAGAGTTTGCTCACCGCCGACAGCCCGATGGGCGACAGGCAGAGTTCCCCGAAGGTGTGCAGCAGGTACAGGCTGATCAGCCACATCATGCTGACCTTGGTGGTGGGATCCACCCCCTTGACGCCGAAGGCAATGACCAGGTAGCCGATGGCCAGCAGGAAGAAGCCGAAGCTCATCTTCACCGGCGTGCTGGGGTCCAGCTTGTGGCGCCCCAGGAAACCCCACAAGCCGGCAAAGACCGGCGCGAAGAGCACGATGGCCACGGCGTTCACGCTCTGGAACCAGCTGGCGGGCATGGTCCAGCCCATGATATCGCGGTCGGTCTGGCGGTCGGCAAAAACCGTCAGCGAGGCGCCCGCCTGCTCGAAGGCCGCCCAGAAGAAGATGACGAAGAAGCTGAGGATGAAGATGACGGCCACCCGCTCCCAGTCCTCGCGCACCAGGGGCCTGTCGTCCCCCTTGTCCGACCCCTGGATGCGCACAGCGGGGGGCAACCCCAGCGGATGCCCGTCCGAATCGACGATATGCTTGTTCTTGAAGAGCTGGAAGATGAGGGTCCCGAGGGCCATGCCCACCGCCGCGCTGAGAAAACCCCAGCGGAAATCCGCCGGATTGCCGGTATCGCCCAGGCCGCCGGCCACCAGGGGAGCCAGGAAGGCGCCGATGTTGATGCCCATGTAGAAGATGGTAAAGGCGCTGTCCTTGCGCCGGTCCTCCGGGGCGTAGAGCGACCCCACCATGCTGGCGATGTTGGCCTTGAAAAGCCCGGTGCCGGCGATCAGCACGCCCAGGCCCGCCCACAGCAGTGGGTGAGCCAGCGCCGGGTCATCGTAGTTGCTGGCGCTCAGGAACATGAGGAACTGGCCGGCGGCCATGATGGCGCCGCCCACCAGGATGCTGCGGCGATTGCCCCACCAGCGGTCGGCGATGTAGCCGCCGGCCAGGGGCATCAGGTAGGCCAGCCCCGTGAAGTTGCCGTAGATGTTGCT
>JGI12109J20283_10398803_pt1 | contig 23022 bp, 19 predicted proteins | sample ElkSlonscriptome_12_FD_20283 | JGI IMG/M metagenome (IMG submission 20283)
CTCTTTTCTCTCTCACCTAGCCTCGATGCGATCGCCGACGGCGATGATCTGCTCCAAGGCCTCACGCAGCTTGTCGAGGTAGGCGTCGATGTCGTCCTGCGTCTCCAGGTAGGGCTTGGGTGTGAGTGCGGCGGCCTGGATGACGCGGCGCGGCTTGACGTAGGGCTGGGATGGCTTGTCGTTGACGTTGACATTGTCGGGGCTCCTTGGCCCCAGCCTTGGTGAGCATGAGCACGGTAAGGGACAGTTCACTAACAAGTTACGCATTCATCGTCGATTGGATTATTAATAAACCACGTCATCGGTGGGTTTATGGCTATTTCCGATTAAGGAATTCGAACGCCGCAGGTCACAATTGGAGTGACTCGCGTCACGGCAGACTGGAGTAGCGGCCAATCGGCCCGCCGGCATTTCGACGGGCGGACGCACATGGCACTTGACCGCCATTTTCCGGCACTGACCCGGGAGGGCGTCCGCGCGGCAACCGCCTATGCCGGCGAGCTCGTCCGCGAGCGGATCGTGGCGCTGCCAGGGCGCAGCGCGGCGTAAGATTCAAGGTCGACGAGAATCTGCCCCAGGCCGTCGCCGAGCTGCTTTCCGAGAACGGCCACGACACCCTCAGGGTCTTCGACCAGGCGCTGAGCGGCGAGCAGGACCCGATCCTGTTCGAAGTCTGCCAGGATGTCGGTGCCGACAGCGATTCAGCGGGCGTTGGGGCCGATATCGTAGACCCTGGGATTGCAGTCTTGGTGCTTAACCAGCCTTGCCCGCCACTCGACGAGCGCCGGCTTGGGCCGGTTCTTGGCCAGGACCTTCCACGCCAGACCGATGAGATTGTCGCCAAAGGAGATCGCTTTGCGCGGGAGCGCCAAGGCGTGGTCGGCGGGCTCGGCACGGCCACGAAGACAGGTCGTCGCACTTCGGTAGCCGCTCTCGGCCGCGGCGCGAAGGGTATCGAGATTGAAGCTGCCAAAAGGGTACCCGAGATGGTCCACCGGGGCGCCGAGGATCTCCTCTAGCGCTGCTTTGCTTTGGGAGAGCTCCCGTCGTTGGGCGTGTGGATCGAGCTCCGCAAGCTTGGCGTGATTCGCCGTGTGCGAGCCGATGGCGATACCCGCCTCGCGCAGGTCCCGCAATTGGCTGCCACTCAACAGACGGGGTATGGGTCTGCCCGGATCCTTGGCGAACCATTCCGCACGTCGGCCCAGCCAGTTGCTGATGGCGTAGATCGTGGCGGGGAAGCCGTAACGCTGAAGGACCGGCAGGGCGTACTCCAGGAAGCCCTCATAGCCGTCGTCGAAGGTGAGCGCAAGCGCATGGCGTGGCAGCGGACGTTCGCCGCGCAGACAGGCCAAGGCCGTATCGAGGTCGAGCACCGGCCAACCCAGGCGGGCGATGAGGCCCATCTGTGCGGCGAAGCGGCGGTGATCGCAGTAGTTGGCGCGGTGGGCGCGCATCGGTGGAAATTTGCCCACCTGATGGTACATGAGGATCGAGATACCTGGCGCGATGCTCATCTGTTTTCGTTGCTCGGAGGCTTGGCGCGCGGTAATGGCCGGCGATGGCGGAGGTCTTGAGCTCGGAGTTGTCTTGGCTATTCGCCGGTGAGCGAGCGGTAGAGCTCGAGATACTGATCGATTATCGCATCGCGGCCAAACTCTCGTTCGACCCGATTGTGCCCGCCCTGCGCTAGCCTCTGCCTGAGTGGGTCGTTTCCGAGTAGCTCGACGATACCCTGAGCCAGTGCGGTGTCGTTTTCACAGGGTACGCACCACGCGTCTTCGCCATGACGGACGATCTCGCGCGCGCCGCGGAAACGCGTCGTCAGCAGCGGCCGCTGCCAGGTCCATGCCTCCAGGATGACATTGCCGAGGGTCTCGGCATCGAGCGAGGGGAAGACGACGAGGTCGGCGAGTTGGAGAAACGGCCCGGGGTCGACCTGCCAGCCAGTCCAGATGATACGGCCACTCTGACCGGTGTCTGCCGCTGCGCGTTGTAGCGGCGCTGCGAGAGGCCCGTCGCCGACGATCAAGACGCGGACTGGGCGGCCCCCGACGGAGTTGGGTAGCCTGGCGATCGCGTCGATCAAATGGCGGTGTCCCTTGACGGGGACCAGGCGTCCTAAGGTGACAAGGATCCAGGCGTCGGGCGGTATGTCGTAGTCAGCGCGCCGTGCCTCGATCGACCGCTTAGGCAGGGGCCGAGCCGGGTCGACGAAATTGTAGATGTGGTGGACGCGCGAGGGCGGTAGACCTTGGCGGATGAGCCAGTCGCAGAGGCCGCGGGTATTGCCGATCCAGCCATGGGCATGGCGATAGGGCGCGAGGGCGTAATAGCCTCCGAGCCGCACCAGATGAATCGGTCGCCCAGGATAGGGCAAACGGATCAACCGCGTGGCGCGCCCCATGTATGTCTGGACGATATCGGGGCGGGCGCTGCGGATCAGTCGTGCCGCCGCTCGCCGCGAGTAAGGGTCCCATGTCGTGCGATAGGGTAGGCGGTGCACCGGCAAGGCACCGAAGTCCATCTTCTCGAGGGCGCTGCCGCGCCGAATGGCGAGCTCGGTGGGGACCTGACGCTCGGCCAGGGCCGCATTGAAGCGGATGAACCAGCGCTCGGCGCCGCCGAGCCCCTTGCTGGCTAGCATCTGTAGGCTGGTGGGATAAGACATTCTGACAAGGACTCTGGCCTTGTACCGCGATCGCTTTGTGCTTCAACGATCCTGGCCGTCAAAGGCGGCCGCGTTTCCTTTTGATCGGACAAAAAAAAAGCCGCCCCCGTAAACTAGGCGGGCGGGGCGGCTTTCCAAGGAGGATGGATATTTGCGGGGCTTAAGGTACCCCCTTGCTGCCAGGGCTTCACTGAGAATTCGCAATGCTAGCGGTTTGACTGTAGGCCGAGCTCCTCCCATAGGCGCAACGTCGGACCGGCCTGGTTCATGGTATAGAAGTGTATCCCCGGCGCCCCTCCGTCCAGGAGTTGGCGGCAGAGATTGAGAACGACTTCGTGGCCGAACGCGCGCAGACTGGTCAGATCATCGCCGTAACCCTCCAGCTTCTTGCCGATCCAGCGCGGGATTTCGGCGCCGCAGGTCGAGGAGAAACGGGCCAGTTGGGTGTAGTTCGTGATCGGCATGATGCCGGCCACGATCGGCACTTCGATGCCGCGCGCCTGGCAGCTGTCGACGAAATGGAAATAGGCGTCGGCGTTGTAGAAGTATTGGGTCACGGCGACGTCCGCCCCGGCCTCGACCTTGCGCGCGAAGTTTTCGAGATCGCGCTCGGCGCTCGGTGCCTGCGGATGAAACTCCGGATAAGCCGCGACCTCGATACGGAAATGTTCGCCGTGTTCGGCGCGGATAAAGGCCACGAGGTCGTTGGCATAACGGAAGTCGCCGCCAGGGCGGCCGCCCATGCCCGAGGGGAGGTCACCCCGGAGGGCGACGACGCGACGGATACCCTGCTCGCGGTAGTGGCCGAGGAGATCGCGGGTCTCCTGGCGGCTGGCGCCGATGCAGGTAAGATGCGGCGCCGTCTCGATCTGCTGGCCCACCAGCCAGGAAACCGTCTCGACGGTGCCCTCGCGGGTCGAGCCACCCGCGCCATAGGTGACCGAAAAGTATTCTGGGCCGACGGTATGGAGCTTGAGCACCTGCTTTTTGAGCTTCTCCATACCCTCCGCCGTCTTGGGCGGAAACAGCTCGAAACTGAATTCAGGGGTCGGGTCTTTCATAGGGGGTCTCCAGCGTCGACTGAGGTGTCGCGACCACCGCAGGAGCTTCGCCGTTCGGGTGCTACAGATGTGCGTTGCCCCGAGGCGGGCGAGCCCCGAGGCAACGCGGCGGTCGGACTGGCCGCCCGCGGCGACGCCGCGGACGGTCCATCGCGGATCGGCGACGGGCGCGCCGTCAGTAACGGTAGTGCTCGGGCTTGTAAGGCCCGCCGACCGGGACGCCGATGTAGTCGGCCTGAGACTGGCTGAGGCGCGTCAGCTTGGCGCCGATCTTGCCGATGTGCAGGCGCGCGACCTCCTCGTCGAGGTGCTTCGGCAGCACATAGACGCCGATCGGGTACTCTTCTGGCTTGCAGAAGATCTCGATCTGCGCTAAGACCTGGTTGGAGAAACTGGTCGACATCACGAAGCTCGGGTGCCCGGTCGCACAGCCGAGATTCACCAGGCGGCCCTTGGCGAGCATGATGATGCGGCGCCCCGATGGGAAGATGACGTGATCGACCTGCGGCTTGATCTCCTCCCAGGTGCAGGTGCTCAGACTCTCGGCGTCGATCTCGTTGTCGAAGTGACCGATGTTGCAGACGATCGCCTCGTTCTTCATCGCCGCCATATGGTCGTAAGTGACCACGTCCTTGTTCCCCGTCGCCGTAACGAAGATGTCGGCGACCGGTGCGGCCTCCTCCATGGTCGTGACCTTGAAGCCCTCCATCGCCGCCTGCAGGGCGCAGATCGGGTCGATCTCGGAGACCCAGACGATGGCGCCGAGACCGCGCAGCGACTGGGCGCAGCCCTTGCCGACGTCGCCATAGCCGCAGACCATGGCGATCTTGCCGGCGATCATGACGTCGGTGGCCCGCTTAATGCCGTCGACCAGCGACTCGCGACAGCCGTAGAGGTTGTCGAACTTCGATTTCGTCACCGAGTCGTTGACGTTCATCGCCGGGAAGAGGAGCGTCTCCTTCTTGGCCATGTCGTAGAGGCGGTTGACGCCGGTGGTCGTCTCCTCGGTGACGCCCTTGATGGCTTCGGCGACCTTGTGCCAGTGGCGCGGATCCTGGGCGAAGGTCTTGCCGAGCAGGCGCAGGACCGACGTCCATTCCTCATTGTCGCTGGAGGTCGGCTCGGGCACGGACCCCGCCTTCTCGAACTCGACCCCCTTGTGGACGAGCAGGGTGGCGTCGCCGCCGTCGTCGAGGATCATGTTCGGGCCCTGACCGTCCGGCCAGCTCAGTGCCTGCTCGGTGCACCACCAGTACTCCTCGAGGGTCTCGCCCTTCCAGGCAAAGACTGGCACACCGGCGGCCGCGATGGCGGCAGCGGCGTGGTCTTGGGTCGAGAAGATATTGCACGAGGCCCAGCGCACTTCGGCGCCAAGCGCGACGAGGGTCTCGATCAGGACCGCGGTCTGGATGGTCATGTGCAAACTGCCGGTGACGCGCGCGCCGGCGAGCGGCTTGTCGGCGCCGTACTGCTCGCGCAAGGCCATCAGACCCGGCATCTCGGTCTCAGCGATACTGATTTCGCGGCGGCCCCAATCGGCTAGGGAAATGTCAGCGACTTTATAGTCAGTCTGCTCACTCATGGTAGTCAGCTCCTGTGATTATCTTGAGTGAGCGCCGTTTCTCGGTGTACCCCTGGCATCGAGCCTGGCAGGCATTGGCCTGTTGCAGCGCTCCTCGACGCAGGGTGTGAGCGGAAACCCGAGTCAGGTTTCGCTCGATGGCAAATTCGCCGGATGGCGCTTAGAGTCCTGCGGCAGCGCGCAGGGCCTCGGCCTTATCGGTGCGTTCCCAGCTGAGATCCGCCTCGGTGCGGCCGAAGTGGCCGTAGGCAGCGGTCTGGCGGTAGATGGGACGCACCAGGTCGAGCATCTTGAGGATGCCGTAGGGGCGCAGGTCGAAGTGCTCGCGTACCAGGGCCTCGATGCGCTCCTCGGGCAGTTTGGCGGTGCCGAAGGTCTCGACGGCGACCGAGGTCGGCTCGGCGACGCCGATGGCGTAGGAGACCTGGATCTCGCAGCGCTCGGCCAGGCCGGCGGCGACGATGTTCTTCGCGACGTAGCGGGCCGCATAGGCCGCCGAGCGGTCGACCTTGGACGGATCCTTGCCGGAGAAGGCGCCGCCGCCGTGACGCGCAGCACCGCCGTAGGTATCGACGATAATCTTACGCCCGGTCAGGCCGCAGTCACCGACGGGGCCGCCGATGACGAAGCTGCCGGTCGGGTTGATGTGAAACTTGGTGTCCTTGTGCACCCACTCGGCGGGAACCACCGGGCGGACGATGTGTTCCATGACGCCTTCGCGCAGGTCGGCGTAGGAGACGTCCGGGTCGTGCTGCGTCGAGAGCACGATCGCGTCGGCAGCGACGACCTTGCCGTTCTCGTAGCGGAAGCTGACCTGGCTCTTGGCGTCGGGGCGCAGCCAGGGCAGGACCCCACTCTTGCGCATCTCGGCCTGGCGCCGCACGAGCCGATGGGCGAAGGTGATCGCGGCCGGCATCAGCACGTCGGTCTCGTTGGTGGCATAGCCGAACATCATTCCCTGGTCGCCGGCGCCCTGCTCCTCGGGGAGGCTGCGATCGACGCCCTGGGCGATGTTCGCAGACTGCTTGCCGATCAGCGACATGACGGCGCAGGTGTTGCCGTCGAAGCCGACCTCTGAGCTGTTGTAGCCGATGTCGTTGACGACCCCGCGCACGAGGTCCTCGAACTCCATGCTGGCGTTCGTCGTGATCTCGCCGGCGAGGATCACCGCCCCGGTCTTGATCATCGTCTCGCAGGCGACGCGCGCCCGCTCGGGGTTGGTGTCTTGCGCCAGGATGGCGTCAAGAATCGCATCCGAGATCTGGTCGGCGACCTTGTCCGGATGGCCTTCGGAAACCGACTCTGAGGTAAAGATGAAGTTTTTCGACATAGCTGTAGGATCACTCCACAACAGGACTAAGTTGGATGGTCTGTGCCCGCATGGGGCAGACTCAGGAAGCGCTGAACCCGATCAGTGCTCCCGTGCCGGGCGATGTGCCCAGCCCATTCTCAGTCGCCCTTCGCTCCTGAAAACGGTGGGGGGCGACAACAACCGCGTCCCCGCCCCCTAGTTGCCGATCCCGGCCATTGCCAGCCGAATGATCGGCGTCTCTCACTGAAACTTGATAAATGTATCGCTCCAAGCGGCTGACGACGCGTAGAAAATGCGCCGGTGGCACGCGCCAAAACGGTGGCCGCCGCGGCAGCCGCAGGGCGATGGCCGTATCGTGCTGTACTGCAGGATCACGTCGAGGGGCTTCACTGAAACAGCGCATGCCGCACCGTATCGTCAAGCTAACCGTGTTCGACATCAGGCTGAGGCCTGATCGAAGTTGCCCGTCATCGGGGGCGTTGACGACTTGCTGGCAAGCAAGTACAAGTTTGCGGCCGCACGGCCCCGTCTGGTGCTTGTGGTCGTCCGGGACCAGAAGCGACAGAGGGGGTCACGCCGTGGCTTTACAGGGCAGGGGAGATTCGCTTCAGCGTTTACGGCCGCGAATCACCGCGATAACGACCTTATCGAGTCAAGCGCGCCGTTGCTTGGCTTGGAAAAAAACGGTTGTCACGACCGTTTTTCAACTTGCCCTGAGTATGCAACCATTCGCGGACTGCATCAGCGGGCGCCCCGACGATATCGGTCACGCAGCGGATCATCCGAGCTATCCTTCTAGGTTACCATGACCAGAATATCGTGCAACCATCGCCAGGAGTTTCCAAGTGGCCTCATTGCAAACGCCAATCTGCGATTTCGACCTTCCAGCCCCAGATTTCGCCTTGCCCGGTGTCGACGGGCGGACCTGGACCCGCGACCAATGCAAGGGGGAGAAGGGGCTGCTGGTCATGTTCATCTGCAATCACTGTCCCTACGTCAAGGCGGTGCGCGATCGCATCGTGCGCGACGCGCGCGACCTTGCCGAACTCGGGATCGGCTCCGCCGCCATCATGTCGAACGATCCGACCGAGTATCCGGAGGACTCGTTCGAGAACATGCGGCGTGTCGCCGAGGAGTTCGCCTTTCCCTTCCCTTATCTTCTGGATGAAAGTCAGGAAGTCGCCAAAGCCTTCGGGGCGGTTTGCACGCCCGACTTCTTCGGCTACAACGCCGATTTGCGCCTCCAGTACCGGGGCCGCTTGGACGAGAGCCGCAAGGAGACGGCCCCCGCCGATGTTCGGCGCGATCTCTTCGAGGGAATGCGTGCCGTAGCGCTGCACGGTGAGGGGCCACGCGAGCAGATCCCCAGCATGGGCTGCTCGATCAAGTGGCGCGATGCTGGATGAACCGCGCCGAAGCGGACCGCCAAGTCCACCTCAGGGTGCGGGCTCAATGCTTAGGATATCCTGAGCTGATAAAGCCGTTTTTTTGGTACCATAAAGGCAGCCTTTTTGTGGCCAAAGCCAGGTTGGGCAACAATATCAGGTCTGTCGCGCCTTCCGTTATCGGCTCCGGTTCGGGTGGGTGATCGGAGCGCATCATCCTGGCTAGTGGTGCCGGCTCGCGCTTGCGGCCCCCCGCGTGGCCAACCCGTCAAGGTTTATCGCTAGCCGCCTGCGATCCCGAGGGACCGGGCGGGTGGCACGCATGGATTTATCCCATTTACTTAAAGATAGACGAGGAGGGGCTGATGTCCTCACGCAGAGAGCTCGCCAACGCCATCCGTGCCTTGAGCATGGACGCCGTCCAGAAGGCCAAGTCCGGCCACCCGGGTGCCCCCATGGGCATGGCCGACATCGCCGAGGTGCTCTGGAACGACTTCATGCAGCACAACCCCGCGAATCCCAGCTGGGCCGATCGGGATCGCTTCGTGTTGTCGAATGGCCACGGGTCGATGCTGCTCTACTCCCTGCTCCACCTCACGGGCTATGAGGTGAGTCTGCAGGACCTGATGCAGTTTCGCCAACTGCACTCCAAGACCCCAGGTCACCCGGAATACGGCTACGCACCGGGCGTCGAGACGACCACTGGCCCCTTGGGGCAAGGTATTTCCAACGCGGTCGGGATGGCGATTGCCGAGCGCACCCTGGCGGCCCAATTCAACCGCCCGGGCCATACGATCGTCGATCACTTCACTTACGCCTTCCTCGGTGATGGCTGCCTTATGGAAGGCATCTCGCACGAGGTCTGCTCGCTCGCCGGGGCCCTGGGGCTCGGCAAGCTGATTGCGGTCTATGACGACAACAACATCTCCATCGATGGTGAGGTCCGCGGCCACGGTGACGTGCCGGCCTGGTTCCTCGACGATACGCCAAAGCGTTTCGCCGCCTATGGGTGGCATGTCGTCTCCGCGGTGGACGGGCACGACCCGGAGGCGGTCAAAGCGGCCCTCGAGGAGGCCCAGGCGGTCACCGACAAGCCCTCGCTGATCTGCTGCCAGACCGTCATCGGCTGGGGTTCGCCGAACAAGCAGGGCAAGGAGGAGTGCCATGGCGCCCCGCTCGGCGACGACGAGGTCGCGCTGACGCGCGAGGCGCTTGGCTGGAGCCACGCCCCCTTCGAGATCCCCGGCCACATCTACGAGGGTTGGAGTGCCAAGGAACGTGGCGCGAAGGCGGAAGCCGATTGGGAAAAGCGCTTCGCTGCCTACGCCGATACATACCCCGAGCTGGCTGCCGAGTTCCGGCGCCGGCTGGCCGGCGAGCTGCCCGGTAACTGGGAGCAGAAGGCCCAGGCGCTCGTGGCCTCGGTCGTCGAGAAGGGCGAATCTGTCGCTTCGCGCAAGGCCTCCCAGGGTGCCCTGAACGGTTTCGGGCCGATGCTACCCGAGCTGATCGGCGGTTCTGCTGATCTGGCCGGCTCCAACCTGACGATTTGGAAGGGCTGCACGGGCATCGGCAAGGGGGAAGGTGGCGGCAACTACCTTTACTACGGGGTGCGCGAGTTCGGCATGTCGGCGATCATGAACGGCATCACGCTGCACGGCGGCTTCATCCCCTATGGCGCCACCTTCCTGATGTTCTCCGAGTACGCGCGCAACGCTCTGCGCATGGCAGCGCTGATGCGGGTACCCTCGATCTTCGTCTACACCCACGATTCGATCGGCCTCGGCGAGGACGGTCCGACCCACCAGCCGGTCGAGCAGATCCCAACCCTGCGTATGATCCCGCGGATGAGCGTCTGGCGGCCCTGCGACGCGGTCGAGACGGCTGTGAGCTGGAAGCTGGCGATCGAGCGCCGCGATGGCCCGACGAGCCTGATTTTCTCGCGCCAGGGCCTGCCGCACATCGAGCGCACCGAGCAACAGATTGCAGCGATTGCGCGCGGCGGCTATGTGCTGCGCGACTGCGCCGGTACCCCCGATGCGATCATCATCGCGACGGGCTCGGAAGTCGATTTGGCCGTCAAGGCCGCCGAGAGCCTCTCCGATCGCGCGATTCGGGTTGTTTCTATGCCCTCGACCGATACCTTCGACGCACAGGACGACGCCTACAAGGAGTCTGTCTTGCCCAAGGGGGTGACGGCCCGAGTGGCCGTCGAGGCCGCCGTCACCGATGGCTGGTGGAAGTACGTCGGCAGCGCAGGTGCCGTCGTCGGGCTGGATCGATTCGGCGAGTCGGCGCCGGCCGGCGTCCTGTTCGAGGAGCTTGGCTTCACGGTCGAGAAGGTCGCGGCCGCGGTCAAGGGCGTTCTTTAACATTGAGCTGCGGCGCCTGGGTGGCTCGGATGGGACTGGCCGAGGGCGATGTCGGCCGGACTCGCGAGTCGCGAGGCGCGCGTAGAGACTGTCTTTCCTCATCCTCAAGTTAGGAGCAACCACCCATGTCGATCAAAGTTGGTATCAACGGGTTCGGCCGCATCGGCCGGATGGCCTTCCGCGCCATTGCCAAGGACTTCCCGAACATCGAGGTCGTCGGCATCAATGACCTCCTCGAGCCCGATTACCTGGCCTATATGCTCAAGTACGACTCTGTCCACGGGAACTTCCCGGGCGACATCGCCGTGGACGGCGACACCATGATGGTCGACGGCAAGCGGATCCGGCTCACTGCGGAGAAGGACCCCGCCAGCCTGAAGTGGTCGGATATCGGCGTCGACGTGGTGCTCGAGTGCACCGGCTTCTTCCTGACCACCGAGACGTGCCAGGCCCACATCGACGCGGGCGCCAAGAAGGTGGTGCAGTCGGCGCCGTCGAAGGACGCCACGCCGATGTTCGTCTATGGCGTCAACCACCAAAGCTACGCCGGGGAGAACATCGTCTCGGCGGCCTCCTGTACGACCAACTGCCTGGCGCCGGTGGCCAAGGTGCTGCACGACAACTGGGGCGTGAAGCGCGGTTTGATGACGACCGTCCACGCCGCCACGGCGACGCAGAAGACCGTCGATGGGCCTTCGAAGAAGGACTGGCGCGGTGGCCGCGGGATCCTCGAGAACATCATCCCCTCCTCGACCGGTGCGGCTAAGGCCGTCGGCAAGGTCATGCCCGATCTGAACGGTAAGCTGACCGGTATGGCCTTCCGCGTGCCGACCTCCGACGTCTCGGTCGTGGATCTGACCGTCGAGCTCAATAAAGACGCCAGCTACGACGACATCTGTGCGGCGATGAAGGCCGCTGCGGAGTCCGGCGATATGGCCGGCGTCCTTGCGTATACGGACGAAAAGGTCGTCTCGACGGACTTCCGCGGCAAGAGCGCGCCGTCGGTCTTCGACGCAGGGGCTGGGATCGCCCTGGACCCAACCTTCGTCAAGGTCGTCGCCTGGTACGACAACGAGTACGGCTACACCTGCAATATGCTGCGCATGGTCCAGCACGTCGCTTAGGCCCGGCGGGCGTGACGCGCCCCCCTCTTTCCCTCGGAACGAGGTGGGGCGTCGCTGGCCGAACCTGATCGCCCGCGGTGCACGGGGGTCGGGTCGATCGGCGCAATACCGAACTCGCAGTCGCACGGAGCACCGGATCCACCGGATTGCCCAGTGCCCGTTGGCCTGCGCCGCAAAAAATCGTCCGATATGGCGGAGTGATGCGGCAAGTCGGTTGGTTCCTTGGCCGGGTCCGGCCCGTCACAGGGATCAGGGTTTAACCAGGGGGTTGGACCGACTTCCCAGATCGCTTCCATCTAGTTGAACTTCTTCTGAGAGGATCTCTGCGATGTCCTTCACCAAGCTGACCGATCTCGATCTCGCCGGCAAGCGCGTCTTGATCCGTTCTGACCTGAATGTCCCGGTCAAGGACGGCAAGGTGACCTCCGATGCGCGCATCAAGGCGTCGATGGCGACCTTCGAACACTGTCTCAAGGCCGGCGCCAAGGTCATGGTCATGTCGCACCTCGGCCGGCCGGAGGAGGGCGTCTTCTCCGAAGCGGATTCGCTTCAGCCTGTCGCCGACGACTTGGGCAACAAGATGGGCAAGCCGGTGCGCTTGATCCGCGACTACCTAGAGAAGACTCCAGAGGTCGACGGCGGCGAACTCGTGTTGCTCGAGAACGTGCGCTTCAACAAAGGCGAGAAGAAGGACAACGCGGTGCTGGCGAAACAATACGCCGCGCTTTGCGATGTGTTCGTCATGGACGCCTTCGGTACCGCTCATCGGGCGCAGGCATCGACCCATGGCGTCGGCCAGTTTGCCCCGGCGGCGTGCGCCGGCATTCTCCTGAGCGACGAGCTCGACGCGCTGAAGAAGGCGCTCGCGACGCCGGCGCGTCCGATGGTGGCGATCGTTGGCGGTTCCAAGGTCTCGACCAAGCTGACCGTTCTCGAGGCCTTGTCCGATAAGGTCGACCAGCTGGTCGTCGGCGGTGGCATTGCCAATACCTTCCTGGCGGCGGCCGGATTCAACGTCGGCAAGTCGCTCTGCGAACATGACCTGATCCCGACGGCCAAAGCGCTCATGGATAAGGTCGAGGCGGGCGGAGGGAATATCCCGATCGCCGTCGACGTGGTCGTCGGCAAGCAGTTCGATCAGGACGAGCCAGCGGTGCACAAGGATGCCAAGGATGTCGCCGACGACGACATGATCTTCGATATCGGACCCAGGTCCGCGCAGCAGCTGGCTGATATCATCGCGCAGGCCGGGACGATCGTCTGGAATGGCCCGGTCGGGGTCTTCGAATTCGACCAGTTCGGCGAGGGTACCAAGACCGTCTCGATGGCGATCGCCAAGGCCCCCGGTTTCAGTCTGGCTGGGGGTGGCGATACCATTGCGGCGATTCAGAAGTACGACATTTACGACCGGGTCTCCTACATCTCGACGGCTGGTGGTGCCTTCCTAGAATACCTGGAGGGCAAGACGCTTCCCGCGGTCGCGATGCTAGAGTCCCGCGCTAAGGGGTGATCGACGCGCGGCACTCGGTTGCCCGCGTCGGCGTGGTGCGTCATCACTGACCGTCCTAGCCGGGCGCTTTCGCGAGCGGCCGCGTCCATCAACGGTAGCCGAGCAAGGACCCAATGCCGAGAAGAACAAAGATCGTTGCGACCCTCGGGCCGGCGACCGACGAGGACGAGATCCTCGACGCGGTGGTCGCCGCTGGTGTCGATGTCGTCCGGCTCAACCTCTCGCACGACGGGCACGAGAGGCACCGTTGGCGTGCCGAGCGGGTCCGGGCTCGCGCCGCGGCGGCGGGCCGCGACGTCGGCGTGCTGCTGGATCTCCAGGGGCCGAAGATCCGGGTTGGGCGATTCCGGGCGGGTGCGGTCCGGCTGGCTGTGGGCGATACCTTTGTCGTTGACGCCGGTTGTCCACTGGACGACGGTGACGAGACCCGGGTCGGCACGACCTATCCCGGGATCATCGCAGATCTGCAGCCCGGCGATACGCTGCTGCTCGATGACGGCGCGATCGAACTCGAGGTCGAGCGGCTCGTCGGCAGCGCCGTGCACTGTCGCGTGACGCTCGGCGGTCGCCTCAGCGACAACAAGGGCATCAACAAGAAGGGTGGGGGGCTCTCCGCGCCTGCCCTGACGGAAAAGGATATCGCGGACATCCGGTTTGCCGCCGAGATCGAGGCCGACTATCTGGCCGTCTCCTTTGTGCGCAACGGCGACGATGTTCGCCTGGCGCGCGAGCTGTTCGCCGAATCCGGTGGCTTCGGTGGCATCGTCGCCAAGGTCGAGCGCGCCGAGGCGCTGGCCGGGATCGACGACATCATCGTTGCCGCCGACGCGATCATGATCGCCCGCGGTGATCTGGGGGTGGAGATCGGCGATGCCGAACTGCCTGCGGTGCAAAAGGACCTGATCAAGCGTGCCCGGGCGATGAACAGCGTCGCGATCACGGCCACGCAGATGATGCAGACGATGATCGAGCACCCCTATCCGACGCGTGCCGAGGTGTTCGATGTGGCTAACGCCGTCCTGGACGGGACCGATGCCGTGATGCTCTCGGCCGAGACCTCGATCGGCCGACACCCAGCGAAGGTGGTCGAGGCCATGCACCGCATCTGCGAAGAAGCGGAAAAGCAGCGCAGCGCCCGACGCTCGACGCACCGCATCGACACCGCCTTCGGCCGGGTCGACGAAGCCATCGCGATGGCGACCATGTACACGGCGAATCACTTGGGTGTCAAAGCGATTGCGGCGCTCACCGAGACGGGATCGACCGTAAAGTGGATGTCGCGCATCAGCTCTGGCATCCCCATCTACGCCCCGACCCGTCACGTGGCAACCCGAAGAAAGGTGACCCTTTTTCGTGGGGTCTATCCGGTAAGCTTCGATGTGGTGAGCACCAACATCCACGAGGTCAACCGCGACGTGGTTGAGGTCCTGCTCGACCAGGGCATCGTGCGTGACGGCGATCTGGTCATCATCACCAAGGGTGACCGGACCGGTGTGGAGGGCCAGACCAACATCATGAAGATCATGCGAGTCGGTGAGCACCGCCTGCTCGCCGACGATTAATCCACCCGAACCCGAGCATCCGACAACCGAGGAGATATCTGGTATGGCTTTGATTTCGCTAAGACAGCTGCTCGACCACGCGGCCGAGCACAGCTACGGTGTGCCGGCCTTCAACGTCAACAATCTCGAGCAGATGCGGGCCATTATGGAGGCCGCCGACGAGACCGATTCTCCGGTTATCGTCCAGGCTTCAGCCGGGGCCCGCAAGTATGCTGGCGCCCCCTTCCTGCGCCATCTGATCATGGCCGCGACCGAAGAGTGGCCACACATCCCGGTGTGTATGCATCAGGACCATGGCGCCTCGCCTGCGATTTGCGTGCGCTCCATCCAGCTCGGGTTTAGCTCGGTGATGATGGACGGCTCGCTCGGCGAGGATATGAAGACGCCGATGGATTACGACTACAACGCGCGTGTGACACGGCACGTCGTCGACATCGCCCATGCCTGCGGCGTTTCCGTCGAGGGCGAGCTGGGCTGTCTCGGGTCGCTCGAGTCAGGGATGGCCGGGGAAGAGGACGGCTCCGGCGCGGAAGGTAAGCTGAGCCACGATCAGCTGCTGACCGATCCCGAGGAGGCCGCCAAGTTCGTCCAGGATACCCATGTCGATGCGCTGGCGATCGCCATCGGCACCTCGCACGGCGCCTACAAATTCACCCGGCCACCGACGGGCGACATCCTCGCCATTCAGCGCATCCGTGAGATCCACGCGCGGATCCCGGATACTCACCTGGTGATGCACGGCTCCTCATCGGTGCCCCAGGAATGGCTCAAGATCATCGACCAGTTCGGCGGCGACATGGGTGAGACCTATGGCGTCCCGGTCGAGGAGATCGCCGAAGGAATCAAGAATGGCGTCCGGAAGGTCAACATCGACACCGACCTGCGCATGGCCTCCACCGGCGCCATCCGCAAGCACCTGGCCGAAAACCCGAAGAACTTCGATCCACGCAAGTACTTGGCGGCCTCGACCAAGGCGATGAAGGAGATTTGCCGGCACCGCTACGAGGCTTTCGGCACGGCCGGGCAGGCGAGCAAGATGGCGGCCCTGTCGCTCGAGACCATGAGCAGCCGCTACGCCAAGGGCGAGCTCGACCCCAAGGTCCGCTAACGATCATGGGGCGAGCCGAGACACCCCTGATGATGAAATGTCGCCTCGCCCCTGATCATTCCCTCACTCCAACCTTCTCCCAGAGGGCGAGGGAGCGAACGTGCTCCGCGAGTTTCATAGTAATCGCGGGCAAGCGTGGGATGCGCTGATGCGACAGCAACGGTGGTCGGGCATCAGCGCAGAATCCTGACGAAGTGGCGGAAGAACCCCCCCGGATCCCGAGACGCGCTCCCTTCGGGATCCGGGTTTTTTTGTCTTATGCAGGGGCGCCGTCGGACTGGGCGAAAAAGGTTCTGTAACGGCGTTTGCGTGGGGCGAAGGCCATGTACATCACTGGATACAACAGTCGGTCGAGGATGGCGTTCCCGGACGAGAAGTGGATGTCGTCGACGATGGCCGCGCCCGCGCCGTCCTTGCGTACGACGTGCTTGTGCCGCCAGTCTTTGAGCCCTATCGGCAGCTTGACCCCCTCATCGATAAAATAGCAGTGTCGTTCATCGCGGTGGGATGCCGTGATCCTGCTGATCCATTCCCCCGCGATCGGCAGCCTTAAATGGACGATATCCCCTTCGTTCGATCCGTCGAACCGAATCAGCTTTGCGCCCGGCGGCAGCAGATATTCGAAGAGCCTTCGGTCGAACCCTGCGAAGGTCTCCTCCATGGATTGGTTGACCTGAGTTGTCAGCACGAGTTGCATGATGTCCCGCCTATGATTTCCGCGCACTAACCGACGAGGTTGGTACAGCTGGAGTCGCTTGAGCTGCCCCTCGAAAGTGCCGCCATCTCAGCGTTTTGCAAGAAAACGCCTGGCCGGCATCGCTCGGGTGCGGCTTCCATCGGAGACGCGGCCTGAGATCGACGAGGTCGCGCTCGTCGAGATCGCGATTTGTATTGCTGTCGGTACCGAGACATTTCGGCGGAAGCTCGATCCCGATCCCGATCCCGATCCCGATACCGATACCGATACCGATACCGATACCGATACCGATACCGATACCGATCGAGCAGACGTATGCTTTGCTGCGAAGTTTCGATCTTGCCCTGAAAACCGCTTTTTTGTCGCCGCGGTAGCGGTGCGGCTCTGTGGCAAACAAATGTATGGTATATACTCGTAGATCCTGAAGAGAGTCGTCAGCCTCCAGCGGCCAGCCGTTCGGCTTCGATCCGCTGCGAGTCAGGCACGGCTAGCCGTGGGTGCCTGGAGGTGCTGACTTCGATGACGCCGCTCTGGTGCAAGAGCAACTTCTCGTTCCTCGAGGGGGCGAGCCACCCGGAGGAGCTGGTCGAGACGGCCGCGGCGCTGGGGCTTCCCGCCCTGGCGTTGACCGACCGCGACGGGGTCTACGGTCTCGTCGAGGCCCATATCAAGGCGCGCGAACTCGGGGTGGCGCTGATCGCGGGGGCGGAGGTCTCGCTCGAGGATGGCTCGACCCTGATCCTGCTGGCGCAGACACGGGCCGGCTATGCCAATCTCTGCCGGCTGCTGACGATCGGCCGGCGCCGTTGCGCCAAGGGCGAGAGCCGGGTGGGGTGGCGCGAGGTCTATGGGCATGCCGATGATCTGATCGCGCTCTGGGGCGGGGAGCGCGCGCTGCTCGCCGACGAGGCGGATCCCTTCTTCATCGCCCATCAGCTGCGCGAGGCCTTCGGCGACCGGCTCTATGCGCTGGCGGCGCGGCACCGCCGCGCCGAGGAAACGGCGCGCGAGGCGCGGCTGCGCGAGCGCGCGGCACGCTACCGGATCCCAGTCGTCGCTGGCCATGAGGTCCTCTACCACAGGCCGGACCGGCGCGACCTGCAGGACGTGCTGACCTGTATCCGCCACCGCATCGGTTTGAGCGAGGCTGGGCACCGCATTCGGGCGAATGCCGAGCATGCACTCAAGTCGCGCTATGGCTTTGCCCGTCTGTTCGAGGACGATTCAGGCGCTGTTGCCCGCAGCGACGAGATCGCGGAGCGTTGCCGCTTCAATCTGGACGAGCTGCGCTATCGCTATCCCTCCGAGGCGCTGCCCGACGGTTCGACCTCGGCGCAGCGGCTGCGGCGGCTGACCGAGGAGGGCGCAGTTGAGCGCTATGGCGGCGCGGTGCCGGAAGCGGTCACGCGACAGCTCGCCAAGGAGCTCGACCTGATCGACGAACTCGACTACTGCGGCTACTTCCTGACGATGTGGGAGATCGTGCAGTTCTGCCGCCGCGAGCAGATCCTCTGCCAGGGGCGCGGCTCGGCGGCCAACTCGGCGGTCTGTTATTGCCTCGGGATCACGGCCGTCGATCCAGTGCGCCTCGGTCTCCTCTTCGAGCGCTTCCTCTCGCGCGAGCGGGCCGAGCCGCCCGATATCGACCTCGACATCGAGCACGCCCGCCGCGAGGAGGTGATCCAGCACGTCTTCGCCAAGTACGGCCGCGACCACGCGGCCATGGTCGCCAACGTCATCCGCTACCGGATGCGCTCGGCGGTGCGCGACGTCGGCAAGGTCCTGGGCCTCTCAGAGACGACGCTCGACCGACTCGCGAAGCTCCTGCCGCCCTATGGTGCCGCCGTCTCGGCCGGGGTGCTTCGCGAGGCCGGTCTGGATCCCGACGCACCGATTCATCAGCACCTGATCCGTCTCGCCACCGAGGTGCTCGATTTCCCGCGGCACCTCTCGATCCACCCCGGCGGTTTCCTGCTCGGGCGCGAGCCGGTCTCCACGCTGGTCCCGATCGAAAACGGCGCCATGCCCGATCGCACCGTGATCCAGTGGGACAAGGACAGCCTCGAAGCCCTAGGCCTATTCAAGGTCGACCTCTTGGGGCTCGGCGCCCTGCACCAGCTCCATTTGGGCTTCGACCTGCTGCGTCGTCACTACGGGCGGGACGAGGGCATGGCAAGCCTGCCGGTCGACGATGAGGCGACCTTCGCGATGATCCGCGCGGCCAACACCATCGGCGTCTTCCAAATCGAGAGCCGCGCCCAGATGGCGATGCTGCCGCGCCTGCAGCCGCGAACCTATTACGACCTGGTCATCGAGGTCAGCATCGTGCGCCCGGGCCCGATCAGCGGCGGCATGGTGCACCGCTATCTGCGCCGGCGCTCGGGCCAGGAGCCGGTCGTCTACCCGCATCCAAGCCTGGAGCCGGTGCTCGAGAAGACACTCGGGGTGCCGCTTTTTCAGGAACAGGTCATTCGCTTGGCGATGGTCGCCGCCGACTACGCCCCCGGCGAGGCCGATCAGTTGCGCCGCGACATGGCCGCCTGGCGGCGCAGCGGGCGCATCGAGCGCCACCGCGAGCGCCTGATCCAGCGCATGACCGCCAAGGGCATCGAGGCTGCATTCGCCGAGCAGGTTTTCGAGCAGATCCGCGGCTTCGGCGAGTACGGTTTCCCGGAGAGCCACGCGGCGAGCTTCGCGCTGATCGCCTATGCGACGGCCTGGATGAAGTGTCACTATCCGGAGGTCTTCGCCTGCGCGCTGCTCAATGCCCAGCCGATGGGTTTCTACTCGGCGGCGACCATCATCGACGACGCCAAGCGTCATGGTGTCGAGGTGCGCCCGGTCGATGTCGTGCAGGGGGGGTGGGATTGCACCTTGGAGCCGGCCCCTAACGGCCTATCGCCCTACGCGGTCCGTATGGGGGGGCGCTACATCAAGGGCGTTGGCCAGGCGCACTGGAAACGATTGATCGCGGCCCGGACCGAACGGCCTTTCGCCTCGGTTGCGGACCTGGCGTCGCGCACCGGCCTCAATGCCGGGGTGCTCGAACGCCTGGCCGAGTCGGGCGCTCTACAGGCGCTGGACCCCGAGCGCCGCTCGGCTCTGTGGCAGGCCGCCGGGGCGGCCCAGGAGGAACTGCCCGCGCTCGCGCTGCCGGCCCGGGAGCGCGAGGTCGGCTTTGCCGTGCTCGACGCCAGCGAGACGATCGGCTGGGACTACCGCACCAGCGCCCACAGCACCCGCGGCCATCCCTTGGCGCCGCTGCGTGAGCGCCTGCGCGGGCGACACCTCCCCGACGCGGGCCAAGTGCGGGCGATGCGCGACGGGTGCGGCGCGCACTATGCGGGCCTGGTCATCTGCCGCCAGCGGCCGGGTACGGCCTCCGGCGTCCTCTTCATGACCCTCGAGGACGAGTCCGGTTTCGTCAACCTCGTCGTCTGGAGCCAAGTCTTCGAGCGTTACGCGCGCCTGATCAAGACCGCGGGTTTCCTCGGCGTGACCGGTCGGATCCAGAATCAAGAAGGCGTTGTCCACTTGATCGCAGAGTCATTCTGGGATCCGCAAAGGCTCTTGGAGGTCCGCTTGGAGCCGACCCGCAGCCGCGATTTTCAGTGATACGGGGCTTGCTAGAACTCGTTCTGCAGGAGCTTGTAGCCGCGCACCAGGTCGGCATTGGCCCGCAGGACATCCTCGGAAAACTCCGACTCCTTCCGAGTCACCCGCGCGATGGTCGTCAGATCTGTCGTCGGCCCGATACGAGCGGTCGAGGGAACGTAGAACTCAGGCGGCAGATCGCAGCCGTCCACCACGGCGTTGTGGCGGATCACGCAGCCATCGCCGACCGTACAGTTGAACAGCACGCTGTTGAAGCCGATGAAGACCCGATCCCCAACCCGACAGGGGCCGTGCACGATCGAGCGGTGCGCGATCGACGTATGGGCGCCGACCTCGACGGGGCCGCCGGCCTTCGAGTGGATGACGACGCCGTCCTGGATGTTGGAGTTGGCGCCGATGCGGATCGGCTCCATCTCGCCGTGCTCGTCGGTCTCGTCGGCCCGGATGACCGCGTAGGGTCCGACGAAGACGCTTTCGCCAATGATGACCTTGCCGCAGACGATCGCAGTGCGATCGACAAAGGCGGATCCGGCTATCACGGGGAGATGACCAGAGGGGTTCTTTCGGATCATAAGCCTAAGGGTTTGCCTTGTACATCGAGCGGTGCCCAAAGGCACCGGTTTTGGAGGATGGAAAACACCTTGTCCTGGTTCGAGAGGGCTTTGTCCGGAGAGCGGACAGGGTTCGGCTTTGCCGTTGTCGCCAATCGGGTGAGCATTTGGACCCTTTGCCCTAGCGTCCGCCAGCTATGCGATTGCCCGAGGTCACGAGCGACCGCCGCCCTCGACCCCCTGCGCGCTGCGCTTTTCGCCGCAGGAAAGGTAATGAGAGCCGACCCCGTGCGCGAGTGCCGCCTTCAGCCCGTCACAGAGAATGCGTAGGACCTTGATGCGGGCAAAGGGTTTATCGTCGGCCTCGATCAGCGACCAGCGGGCGGATTCGGTGCTCGTGCGGGCGACCATCTCGTTGACCGCCTCTTTGTAAAGAGGCCACTTCTCACGGTTGCGCCAGTCTTCGGCGGTGATCTTGTAGCGCTTATAGGGCACCCGCTCACGCTCTTTGAACCGCCTCAACTGTTCCTCCGGGCTGATCTGCAGCCAGAACTTGAACAGGACGATGCCGTTCTCGACGAGCTGCTCTTCGAACTGGTTGATCTCGGAGTAGGCACGGTGCCATTCGGTATCGGAGGCGAGGCCCTCTTCGACGCGCTCGACCAGTACCCGGCCGTACCAGGAGCGATCATAGATGGTGATATAACCCGCGCGCGGGATGTGACGCCAGAAGCGCCAGAGGTAGTGGTGGGCCTTCTCCTCATCGGTGGGTGCCGCAGTCGAGATGGCGCGATAGAGTCGCGCGTCGATCGCGTTGGTGATACGCCGGATGGCGCCTCCCTTGCCGCCGGCGTCGACCCCTTCGAACACCATGACCGTGGAGCGCTTGGCCTTGTAGGCCTGCCAGGCCAGTTCGTTGAGCTCGGTCTGCAGGCGTTCCAGCTCGGCCTTGTAGGCATCGCGGGGCAGCGACAGCGTCAGATCGAGTTGGTCGATCAGTGTGACTTGGGCGCTTGCGGCATCGGGGAGCTCGAGTCCCATGCCGTTCGCCGGCGAGCCTTCCGGCTCGGGCTGGCTGAGTCGGGCCTTGATCGCCTGCAGCAAGGTCTTGCCGACGGTCAGGTCGCGATAGCGGTGGTCGGCCGCCTCGACCAGGTACCACGGCGAGATGCCGCGATCGGTATGTAGGATGAGTCGCTCGGCGACGCGCTCGAACTCCATGTAGTGTTTCGAAAACTTCGCCTTGTCGGGGAGCATCTTCCAGCGGCTGCGATCATCGCGGGAAAGGGCCTTGAGGCGGGCCTTCTGGTCGGCCTCGGACATGTGAAACCAGAACTTGACGATCAGGGCGCCATCCTGGATCAGCATGCGCTCGAGGTCGACGATGCGGTTGAGCTCAGCGTCGAGTTCGGCATCGGTGCACAGGCCCTTGAAGCGGTGCTCGATGGGCGCTTGATACCAGCCGCCGAAGAGGATCGCCAGCTCGCCGCGTGGCGGTAGGACGCGCCAGAATCGCCAGTAGCGCGGCCGCTCGCGCTCCTCGTCGCTCTCATCCCAAAAGGCTAGCGTGTGTACGCCACGGGTATCGAGCCACTCGTTGAGGCGATTGGTGACCTCGCCCTTGCCCGCCCCCTCGATGCCGGCCAGCAGGACGATGACCGGGATGTTGGTCTGCCTGAGCTCGCGCTGGACCGCAAGCAGGTGCGTGCGCAGCGTTGCCTGCTGAGCCTTGAACTCCTGCTTGGTGACCCGTCGGCCGATCTTGGTGGCCTCGAACATGCCGAATTTCCTCACCTGTGCTGTCCGCTGTCGTGGCGGGGCCTAGCCTAGCTTTCTTCCGCCTCGTCGCCCAGCACCGAACGCGGGCGACCGTCGGCGCCTACGGCGACGTAGATGAATACGGCGGTGGCGACCCTGTGCCGGTTGGTGGGGTTGCGTTCCCGTTGAGCCCAGGCCTCGACCTCGACCCTGATCGAGGTGCGCCCGACGCCGACCTGGCGGGCGTAGAGGTTGACCAGGTCACCGACGAGGACGGGGGCGACGAAGCGAAACTCCTTGACCGCCACCGTCGCGATGCGACCGCCGGCGACCTGGATCGCGACGGTACTGCCGGCGATATCGGCCTGCGACATCAGCCAGCCCCCGAAGATATCCCCATAGGCATTGGTATCGGCCGGCATAGCGACGACGCGGATGGCGAGATGCCAGTCGCGCGGATCGGGTGTCTCGAAAACGGGCGGTTGGCTCATGGGGTCGCCGGGCACGGGGGACTCTTTCGATCTGGGCCGGCAGATCTTCGCATAACCGGGACGGGTCTGCAGTGTTCGCGCGGGCTGCCATTGTGCTCCGGCGCCGGATCCCTACCTTGTAACTAAGAAAATAACGCGAGGAAAGCGCGATGACTTCGAAATCACCTTCCGTAACGATCGAGCCCGGTACGGGTGCGATGCGACCTGACTGGCGTTGGATGTT
>JGI12109J20283_10102261_pt1 | contig 23008 bp, 22 predicted proteins | sample ElkSlonscriptome_12_FD_20283 | JGI IMG/M metagenome (IMG submission 20283)
CCCGACACCCGGGAAACCATCGATCAGCCCTGGGTGGATCTGCGAGAGGCGATGGGGGGCACGGCGCCGTCCCGTAATCGACTGGCGGCGGCGATCCTGGATCAACTGGTAATGGCGTTGCCGGTGATGCAGTACGAGGGACTGGCACCACTGCTGGACGACTGGCATCGCCTCGACGGTTTTCGGGGCCGGCAGGTGGTGTTGCAACTGCCGGACGGGCAGCGGATGACGGGCATCGCCCTGGGTATCGATGACACGGGTGCCTTGCGATTGGCAACAGAGCGAGGAGAGCAGCGTTTCGCGGTGGGGGAGGTGAGTCTGCGGGCCGGGTAGCGCGGGTTTGCCGGAAGAAAGGAAATACAGTAAGATTTAGAGTCACTTAGACATGAATGCCGACGTAGCTCAATCCGGCAGAGCAACTGATTTGTAATCAGTAGGTTGCAGGTTCGATTCCTGTCGTCGGCTCCAGTCTCCCGGGATCAGACTGGCGCAAGTCTCTCATGAGGTGGCACAGGCAACTCGACCCTGATCCCATCCCCGGCCCGCACCCGACCTCCCGTCACCACCACCCCCATCACCCCCGCCTTGCGAATCAGCCCGCCCCCGGCATCGCGCCCCAGCACCGCCTGCATCAGCCCCGGCTGATAACCGTCCAGTTGCTTGCAGGGATTGCGCAAACCGGTGATCTCGATCACCGCCGTATCCCCCACCCGCAACCGCGTCCCGGCGGGCAGTCCCAGCAGATCCACGCCCCGGGTGGTGATGTTCTCGCCCATGGCCCCGGGCGCCACCCGGAAGCCCTGCTGCGCCAGTTCATCGTGCAACTCCGCGTAGATCAGATGCACCTGCCGGAGATTGGGGCGGGTGGGATCCACTGCCACCCGGGAGCGGTGTTTCACCGTGGCGCCCTGGTGGGCGTCCCCGGCCACACCGAGGCCGGCGATCAATTCGATCTCGGCGCAGTTGTCCTTGCTGAAGGTGTGGTCAGCGCTGCGGCTGACGGCGACGACGGTGGCGGCCATGGCTACAACCCCCGCCGCCCGGTCCAGTCCTTGGCGAACTGGAACGCCACCCGGCCGCTGCGCGAACCGCGGGTCAGGGCCCACTGGAGCGCCTGCTTGCGGGCCGTCCCGTCCAGTTCGCCGCCACCCAGTTGTTCCAGCCAGTAGGCGACGATGCTGAGGTAGTCGTCCTGGCTGAAGGGGTGGAAGGACAGCCACAGCCCAAAGCGCTCCGACAGCGAGACCTTCTCCTCCACCGCCTCGCCGTGGTGGAGTTCGCCGTCGACGATGCGGGTGTCGAGATTCTCCGCCATCATCTCGGGGAGCAGATGCCGGCGGTTGGAGGTGGCATACACCAGCACGTTGTCGGGCGCGGTGCTGATGGAGCCGTCGAGGATGGCTTTCAGCGCCTTGTAGCCGGCCTCGCCGGCCTCGAAGGACAGATCGTCGCAGAACAGGATGAAGCGCTCGGGACGCTCGTAAAGCCCGTCGACGATCTCGGGAAGGTCCATCAGATCGGTCTTGTCCACCTCGATCAGGCGCAGGCCCCCGGCAGCGTGCTCGTTCAACACGGCCTTGATGAGGGTGGATTTGCCGGTGCCCCGGGGTCCCCAGAGGAGCGCGTTGTTGGCCGGTAGTCCGGCCAGGAACTGGCGGGTGTTGCGATCCAGTTCGCGCTTCTGGCGGTCCACCTGGCGCAGATCCTCCAGCCGCAGCCGGTGGGGGCGGGTCACCGGGCGGTACTGGCCCCGGCCCTGCAAGCGATGCCAGCGATAGGCGATGTGTTTATCCCAGTCGGGAGGTACGGGCGTGGCCGGCAGAAAGGCTTCGAGACGGTCCAGCAGGGTTTCGGCACGCTCCAGAAAACGCGAGAGTTCGGACATGGTGGCAGGGTTCCGGAAATAGGCGGAGAATAAGCAGGGAGATCAGCCCGGACGCTTGTCAACGATCGTTATAACGGGCTGGTATTGCAGCCTCAACTCGGTTATTAATAGCCAAAGTTATAAGATAAATAAACAGCTTAGCATTATCCAGCTTAGCACTGTCCATGGAGCCGAAGGAATGACCGATGTAGCCGCTACCACCGTCGAACCGCTGGTGCTCAGCGAGACCAGCGAGGGCGTTCGCACCCTCACCCTGAATCGTCCGGCCAGTTATAATGCGCTGTCCCGGGAGATGCTCGGGGCCTTGCAGCAGGCGCTGGACGAGGTGGCGACCGATACCGCCGTGCGGGTGGTGATCCTCGCCGCCCGGGGTAAGGCCTTCTGCGCCGGGCACGATCTCAAGGAGATGCGCGCCCATACCGATCGGACTTTCCATCAGGCGCTGTTCGAGCAGTGCAGCCGGCTGATGCTGTCCATCCAGCGCTTGCCACAACCGGTGATCGCCGAGGTGCAGGGTATCGCCACCGCGGCGGGTTGCCAGCTGGTGGCCACCTGCGATCTGGCGGTGGCGGCCGATAACGCCCGCTTCGCCGTCTCCGGTATCAACGTCGGTCTGTTCTGTTCCACCCCGGCGGTGGCCCTGAGCCGTAATCTGGCCCGCAAACAGGCCGTGGAAATGCTGCTCACCGGGGAGTTCATCGATGCCGCCACCGCGCTTCAGTACGGGCTGGTGAACCGGGTCTGTGAGGCCGGGGCGTTGAGCGCCAGCAGCCGGGAACTGGCCGCCGCCATCTGTGCCAAATCAGCGTTGGCGGTGACCACCGGCAAGCACCTGTTTTATCGACAGCTGGAGATGGATGTCGAGGCGGCTTACCAGGCGGCGAGCGAGACCATGGCCTGCAATATGGACAGCGAGGATGCCCGCGAGGGCGTGGATGCGTTCATGGCCAAACGTCCACCACGATGGCGGGGCTGCTAGGGATCCCGCCTGACTGCCATTAACAGAGTATTACCGATGACGCAGCATACCAATGCGCTTCCCGTGGGTACGATGCTGGAGGAATACCAGATCGAGTCGGTGCTGGGTACCGGCGGCTTCGGCATCACCTACAAGGCCTGGGACGGCAACCTGGAGAGTCGGGTGGCCATCAAGGAGTATTTTCCCTCCGAATGGTCCTATCGGGATCACGACCACCTGACGGTGCGCGCCAATACCCAGGGTCTACAGAGCGTTGCCGATCCCAACCTGTCCGATTACGAGTGGGGACTGGATCGCTTTCTCGACGAGGCCCGGGTGCTGGCCCGGGTCAAGAGTCCCTACGTGGTGCGGATCAACCGCTACTTCCGGGCCAACGGCAGCGCCTACATCGTCATGGATTACGAGGACGGCGAGCCGCTGAGCGCGGTGCTGCGCCGTCGTACCACCCTGGACGAGGCGGATCTGTTCAACATGCTGGGGCAGGTGCTGCCGGCCCTGCAGGCGGTCCACGAGCAGGGCTATCTGCACCGGGACATCAAGCCCGGCAATCTCTATGTGCGGGCCGACGGCTCGGTGATCCTCATCGACTTCGGCGCCGCCCGCCAGTCCCTGGGGCGCCAGTCCAAAAGTGTCACCGGGCTGGTCACCCCGGGCTACTCGCCTCCCGAGCAATACGCCCTGCGCAGCGACCGCTACGGCACCTGGACCGATATCTACGCATTGGGGGCGGTGCTGTATCGCTGCGTCAGCGGCAAGGCACCGTTGGAGTCCGCCGAGCGGTTGATCGAGGACAGTCTGGTGCCGGCCCTGGAGGTGGGCGTCGGGCGCTTCAGCCCGCAGTTACTCAAGGTGATCGATAAAGCGCTGGCGGTGCGTCCGGAGCATCGTTACCAGAGCGTCGAGGAGATGCGCACCGATCTCGGGCTCCTGAGTGGCGAGGAGTCCGCCGAGACGATGGTGGCATCGAGTCCGGTGTCGGCACCATCCCCTACTACCCCTACTCCCACCCCTGCCCGGGAATCCGCCCGGCAGTCCACTCAGGCGGTGGAGGCCGCGTCGATGGCCGGCCGACATCCCCTGATGCGCCTTGCCACGGGCGCCGGGGTATTGCTGGCGGTGGGCTTGCTGGCGGCAGGATGGTGGTGGCTGGCTGACACGAACGAAACCACCTTGTCGGTGGCGGCGGGGCCGTCGGTGGATGTCCCGTCTCCCGAGCCGGTGGCCAGCGGGGTGGCCGAGCCGAGTATGGCTCCTGGCGGATTCCTGCGGTATCTGGGTGTGCGCGATCAGCAATTCGCTGCCGAGCAACTCTTCTGGCTGAACATGGTCGCTCTCGGGGCGAGCGCCGCGGTATCGGAGCAGACCGATGAGCTGGATTTGCCGCAACGGATCGAGCAACTGCTGGTCCAGGCGGAACAGCGCTTCGGCAACGATCAACTGACTCGACCCGAGGGCAACAATGCCCTGTATTTCTACAATCAGGTGCTGACGCTGGACCCTGACAATCGTCAGGCCCTGCGGGGACGTTCGCGGATCGTCGACCGGTATGTGGCCCTGGCCAGTCAGGAACTGAACCGCGCCGATTACGCTGGGGCCCGGCGCATGGTCCGGCGGGGGTTGGGCATCACTCCCGATCATCCACGTCTGCTGGCGTTGGCCGAGCGTCTTGATCGGGGACCGGTGCGGCGCTCGTCGGTGCGAGTTACCCAACCCTACCCGGAGCGTCGCACCGTCACGCCAGCGGATCTGTACAACTGGGATTCGCGTTGAATCTCTCGGTCCTGCAGTCATAGTCGGCCCATGAGCGAGGTGAGTAACACCCTGCCTGCGGGTGCCATGCTGCAGGAATACCGGATCGACTCGGTGCTGGGGGCCGGCGGCTTCGGCATCACTTATAAGGCCTGGGATACCCATCTCAACACCTGGGTGGCCATCAAGGAATATTTCCCGGCGGAGTGGTGTTACCGCAGCCACGGTGGTGTCAGCGTTCTGTCCAACACCGTGGCATCGAAGGCCGCCGAGGAGGGGCAGGGCTTCGACTACGACTGGGGGCTGAGCCGTTTTCTGGACGAGGCCCGGGTGCTGGCCCGGGTACAGAGCCCCCATGTGGTGCGGATCAGACGTTACTTCCGGGCCAATGGCAGTGCCTACATCGTCATGGATTACGAAGAGGGTGAACCCCTCAATCGTTTGTTGCGGCGGGTCAAGACCCTCACCGAGGCCGATGTGCTGGGGCTACTCAAGGAGGTACTGCCGGCCCTGCAATCGGTGCACGATCAGGGATTTCTGCATCGGGATATCAAGCCCAGCAACCTGTATGTGAGAGCCCGCGACGGGTGTGTGATGCTGATCGATTTTGGTGCCGCTCGCGAGGCCATCGGGCGGGTCAGCCGGAGCATCACCGGATTGGTCACGCCGGGTTACTCGCCCCCCGAACAGTACGCCATCCGCAGCGACCGCTATGGCCCCTGGACCGATATGTACGCCCTCGGCGCGGTGCTGTATCGCTGCATCAGCGGCAAGCCCCCCCTGGAGGCGGCCGAGCGTTTGCTGGAGGACCGTCTGCTACTGGCCCGGGAGATCGGCGCCGGGCACTATGGTATGCCGCTACTGGCGGCTATCGATAAGGCGCTGGCGATACGTCCCGAGGCGCGCTACCAGAGCGCTCTGGAAATGCAGCAGGATCTGGGCATGTTGGCACCACCGGCGCGTGCCGACGTGGCCGACGATGTGGCGACAGTGCCGGCTCCCGGCGGACCCGGGGATGAGCGGACCCGCGTCGCTGCCGGTGCCATTGTCCGGCCGCGGGGGCGCTGGCCCTGGTGGCTGGGTCTGCCCGTGACGCTGGCCGTGGCGGCCAGCGTCTGGTTGCTGGGCGGCGAGGAGGCACCGGTGCCGGCTGATGTCGCCCCGGAAACGCCCGCACAGGCCGAACAATCCGCGGAGCCGGCACCGGTCGTCGAACCGGCCGATGACGCGCCCGTGGAGCGCGATGGTGGGCAAGGGGAGGCCGCTTCGCCGGGCGAGGTGCCGGAAGATGCCACCCCCGCCGCCTCGATGGTGGCCGCCGAGCCGGCCGAGGATTATCTGGAAGCGCACATCGATATGCCCATGGCGTGGGTGCCGGGAGGCTGTTTCACCATGGGCAGTCCCTCCGAGGAGGTGGGCCGGGAGGATAACGAGACGCCCCACCAACGCTGTGTGGAGGGCTTCTGGTTGTCCCGTCACGAGGTCAGTAATGCGCAGTTCCGTCAGTTTCGGGAAGACCACGACAGCGGTGCCTACAAACGCCAGAGTTTCGATGGCGAGCGCCAGCCAGTGGTGGAGGTGAACTGGTTCGATGCGGTGGCATTTACCCGTTGGCTCTCGCAACAGACCGGCAGGCGTTATCGCCTGCCCAGCGAGGTGGAATGGGAGTATGCCGCCCGGGCCGGTACCCGCACCGCGCGTTTTTGGGGGGATGCGCCGGCGTCGGCCTGCGTCTATGCTAACATCCATGATCAACAGTCCCGCGAGGTCAATCCAGAACTGGAGGAGACCTTCTGGCAGGATTTCCATGATTGCAATGATGGCGCGGCTATCACCACCGCTGTCGGTAGTTACCGGCCCAACGCTTGGGGGCTTTACGATGTGCTGGGCAATGTCTGGGAGTGGACCTGTTCCGCCTATCGGGAGAACCCCACGGAAGTGAAAGGCGAATGTGCCGGTGAGGATCAAGGGGCTCGAACCCTGCGGGGTGGGGCCTGGTTCACCACACCCGATAGCGTCCGCACCGCCCGGCGGTTTCCCTTCGGACCCGCCGAGGTACTGGATGGCATCGGGTTCCGACTATTGAGGGAGACCACGCCGACGGAATAACGGCATTGGAATTGCTGAGAAAACTGTTCAAAAAAATCACGTGGTCTTAGAAGACCACAACATGTTTGACCCTTGGGATAAGGTCGGTTTGTCGAGGGAGGTGACAGGGACATGAAAACCATCACGGGCAGACGCCAGGGAATCGCGCCCCTTCCTCGCCAGACCCCATACGACAGCGCGGTGTTACCTATGCTCTCCAAAGCACCTTCTCTCCGGCGCTTCAGGGTGGGGAGGTCCGTGAACCGGGCCGATATTTCCATCGAGGATCCGGAACTCAGTGTCTCGTCGCTGCACGCCGAACTCAGTCGCCATCAGGATGGGCGATGGTTTCTGACCGACTGTAGCATCAACGGTACCTATGTCTTTCGCAAGGGCCGCTGGCAGCCCCTGGAACGGGGCTTCATTCGCCCCGGGGAGCGGCTCAGTTTCGGCAAGCGGATCGTCGATGCCGGCTGGCTGATCCAGCAGGCCGAATCGCTGGAGGCTCAGCATCCTTACCGGGTCCGGTTGGCTTTGCCGACCCCGCGGGTGGGACGTTATGTACGGGATCCGGTGACCGGCGAGGTTCACTGGCAACGACTCGAAGAGTAACGGTTGATGCTTGCCATGGGCACCGGCAACTTACGGGGATGCTGGGGCGGGGCGAGTCATATCGGCGGACGCGACGAGCAGCAGGATCGCTGGCGGGTGGTCGACCTCGGCGATGCCGGCCTGCTGGCCGTGGTGGCCGACGGCATGGGCGGCCACCGGGACGGCGCACTGGCCGCCCAGGTGGTGGTGGAAACCACCGCGGCGCTCGCCCTTGGTCGCCTGAGATCGCTTCAGGATCGACCGCGGGAGTCACTGAACGCTTTTTGTGCCGAGGCCAGTATCGCCCTGGGCCAGCGCGCCAGCGGCGCCCACAGCACCGTGGTGGCCCTCTGGTTGTACAACGGCCATGCCTGGTGGGTGCATGTGGGGGACAGTCGCTGTTATCGATTGGCCCAGGGCCGGCGCTTGATGCGTACCCGTGACCACTCGGCGGTGCAGATGCTGGTGGATCTGGGCGAGATCAGCGAGGCCGAGATGGCCACCCATCCCGAGCAGAACCGTCTGTATCGTTCCCTGGGCGGTGGCCAGGAACCGCGTCCCGAGGTGGGTACCGCGCCGTTGGTGCGCGACGATCTGTTCGTGTTGTGCAGCGATGGAGTCTGGGAGTACCTGGACGAGACCGAGCTGTGGGTGGAGGCCCAGCGTCACCGCCTCGCCGAGGCGGCGGAGTTACTGGTGGCGCGAGCGGTGGCGCGGGGTGGCGTCGAGGCCGACAACAGTACCCTGATCCTGGTGCGCATCCAGGAGCAGTCCTGGCGGCAGCGCTGGTTGCGCTGGCTGAGCGTGGCACCGGCTGGCAGTTGAGTGTTTGCTCTAGTGGTTTGGTCGTAAACTAGGGCGAACATTTATCAACACGACCCCACCAGGAGTTTTTACCATGAGCTATCGCGCCCCCAGTCGTGACATGCAATTCGTGATCAATGAACTCGCCGATCTGGCGGCGGTGGCGGCCCTGCCCGCCTACCGGGACCAGGAGGTGAACGGGGAACTGGTGGCGGCGGTGCTGGAGGAGGCCGGGCGCCTGGCCAGCGAGGTGCTGGAGCCCTTGAACGTCCCCGGCGACCGCCACAAGGCCCGCTGGACCGAGGCCGGCGTGCAGGCCGTGCCGGGTTTCCGGGAGGCCTACGAGCAGTTCGTCGCGGGCGGCTGGAACGGTCTGGTGTGCCCCACCGAGTACCAGGGCCAGGGGCTACCGGAATTGCTCAACATCGCCACCCAGGAGATGTGGAACGCCGCCAACTTCTCCTTTGCCCTGTGCCCGCTGCTCACCGCCGGCGCGGTGGAGGCGCTGCACCACCACGGCTCCCCTGAGCAGAAGACCCGCCTGCTGGAAAAAATGGTCAGCGGTGAGTGGACCGGCACCATGAACCTCACCGAGTCCCAGGCGGGTTCGGATCTGTCGGCGGTGCGCACCCGCGCCATCCCCGAGGGGGATCATTACCGCATCCAGGGCCAGAAGATCTACATCACCTGGGGCGACCACGACATGACCGACAACATCATCCATCTGGTGCTGGCCCGCACCCCGGATGCGCCGGAGGGGGTGAAGGGCATTTCCCTGTTCGTGGTGCCGAAGTTCCTGCTGAACGAGGACGGCAGCCCCGGCGAGGCCAACGATCTTCGCTGCGTGTCCATCGAACACAAACTCGGCATCCACGCCAGCCCCACCTGCGTGATGGCCTACGGCGACAACGGCGGCGCGATGGGTTATCTGGTGGGCGAGGAGAACCGGGGTCTGGCCTACATGTTCACCATGATGAACGAGGCCCGCCTGAAGGTGGGTCTGCAAGGACTGGCGATTGCCGATCGGGCCTACCAGCAGGCCCTGGACTACGCCCGCCAGCGGGTCCAGGGGCGTCCCGCCGGGGCGCGCGAGGGCGAGCGGGTGACGATCATCCATCACCCGGACGTGCGGCGCATGCTGATGACCATGAAGTCCCAGGTGGAGGCCATGCGAGCGGTGTGCTACACCACCGCCGCCGCCATGGACATGGCCCGTCACCACCCTGAAGATGCGGTGCGCGCCGCCCACCAGAGCCGGGCGGATCTGTTGATCCCGGTGGTGAAGGCCTGGTGCACGGAACTCGGCGTGGAACTCACCTCGCTGGGTATCCAGGTGCAGGGTGGCATGGGCTACGTGGAGGAGGCCGGTGCCGCCCAGTTCCTGCGCGATGCCCGCATCGCCACCATCTACGAGGGCACCACCGGCATCCAGGGCAACGATCTGGTGGGCCGCAAACTCGCCCAGGACGGCGGTCGGGCGATGCTCGCCCTGCTGGAGGAGATGCGCGCGGTGGAGCGGCAACTCGCCCAGGCCGGCGAGGAACTGGAACCCCTGCAGCGCAATTTCGGCGAGGCGGTGGAGGCACTGGCCGGCGCCACCGACTGGTGCGTCACCACCCTGTCCCGCGAGCCCGACGCGGTGCTGGCCCAGGCGGTGAACTATCTCATGCTCACCGGCTACGTGTGCGGCGGCTGGCAACTGGCCCGCGCGGCGCTGCTGGCCCGGGAGCATCTGGCGGCGGGCGAGGAGCCGGCCTTCCACGAGGCCAAGCTAGTCACGGCGCGCTTTTATGCCGAACAGATCCTGCCCCGCGCCCGGGCTCTGGCCACCACGGTGCGAAGTGGTGGCATCGCTACCCTGGCACTCTCCGAGGAGCAGTTCTAGACTCTGAGGTATCCGTAACCACAGTTCCCGGGAAACTTGATCTGGATCAGCAATTCCCGGACAACAAGCGGATACACTCACTGGCCTGTAGGCGCCGGTAGATGACCGGCCCGGGAGGACCACCTCCTGGGTCCGAGGCAATCTCGCGTTTGCCGGGCTGAACGTGTCCCAATTTATCTCAGGAGAGGGGAGCATTACGAATGAGTAGCCAACGTGAAGTCGTGGTCGTCAGCGGTGTACGTACTGCCATCGGTGATTATGGTGGCAGCCTGAAGGACGTGCCGCTGGCCAATCTGGCTGCCGCCGTCGTGAAGGAAAGCGTGGCGCGGGCGGGTGTCGACCCGGCCGAGGTGGGCCACTGCGTGATGGGCAACGTGATCCACACCGAGCCCCGGGATATGTACATCGCCCGGGTGGCGGCGCTGAACGGCGGTCTGCCCCAGGAAACCCCGTCGCTCACCCTCAACCGGTTGTGCGGCAGCGGCATGCAAGCCATCGTCTCGGCGGCGCAAGTGATCATGCTGGGCGACTGCGACATGGCGGTGGCCGGCGGCGCCGAGAACATGAGCCGCACGCCCTACTGGACGCCCTCGGCTCGCTGGGGCGCGCGGATGGGTGACAGCACCATGCTGGATCCCATGGTGGGCGCCCTGTCCGATCCCTTCGATAGCTGCCACATGGGCGTCACCGCCGAGAACGTGGCCGCCAAGTGGGGCGTGACCCGGGAGGATCAGGACGCGCTGGCGGTGGAGAGCCACAAGCGCGCCATCAACGCCATCGAACAGGGGTATTTCAAGGATCAGATCCTACCCATCGACATCAAGAAGCGCAGGGAGATGGTGCCCTTCGACACCGACGAGCATCCGCGTCGGGATGCCACCGTGGAGGGCATGGGCAAACTGCGCCCGGTGTTCCAGAAGGACGGTTCGGTGACCGCCGGCAACGCCTCCGGCATCAACGATGCGGCGTCCGCCGTGGTGTTGATGGAGCGCAGCGTGGCCGAGGCCAAGGGCCTCAAGCCCATGGCGCGGCTGGTGGGTTATGCCTTTGCCGGGGTGGATCCCAAGTACATGGGCATCGGCCCGGTGCCGGCCACCAGGAAACTGCTGGACAAGACCGGCCTGTCGGTGTCCGATCTGGACGTGTGCGAGGTGAACGAGGCGTTCGCCGCCCAGGCCCTGGCGGTATGCCGGGATCTGGATCTGCCCATGGACAAGACCAACCCCAACGGCAGCGGCATCTCGCTGGGTCACCCCATCGGCGCCACCGGCTGCCTGATCACCGTCAAGGCACTGTATGAATTGCAGCGCACCGGCGGTCGTTATGCGCTGGTGACCATGTGCATCGGCGGCGGCCAGGGCATCGCGGCCATTTTCGAGCGCATGTAGGATTCGTGAGTCATTACCCGCCGGGTGCCGCCCGGCGGGTTTTTTTTGACCGCGAATTCTTGAAAATCCGCGCCGAATATTGCTATCTTGGCTTGTTTGGAGAGGTGGCAGAGTGGTTGATTGCACCGGTCTTGAAAACCGGCAAGGGTTAGCGCCCTTCGAGGGTTCGAATCCCTCCCTCTCCGCCATGGGCTGCCTCGGCGTCGCCACAGGCGCGAAGCGTCATGGTGAGACTGAACAGAAAGTAGATCGCCACCGCGATCACCACCGCTTGTTTAATCTCTCGCCGGGACATCTCCCGTAGCGTTCTGCGCACGTTTCCTACTGACAGCAGCACCATGGCCAGTAGCGCCAGCAGGGCCAACGAGCGGACTAAATAGCTCATGGTTCTCCAATCCGGTGTCGCCAGGTGCGGGCCGGTCCGGTCACGAATTTCTCAAGGCAGCCGTGGGGGCGTGTTCGGCAGTATGAGCCGCAACTTCCTGGAATTTGAAAAACCCATTGCGGATCTGGAAGAGAAGCTCACCGAGCTTCGCAAGCTCTGTGATGACAAGGATATTAACATCAGCGAGGAAATGGCGCATCTGGAGGCCAAGAGCAAGACGCTCACCGAGTCCATCTTCGGCTCGCTGAACGCCTGGCAGGTCTCGCAACTGGCCCGTCATCCGGAGCGTCCCTACACGCTGGATTACGTGGCGCACGTCTTCTCCGAGTTCCACGAACTGCACGGCGATCGGGCCTATGCCGACGATCCGGCCATTGTCGGCGGACTCGCCCGGCTGGGCGATCGCCCGGTGATGGTGATCGGCCACCAGAAGGGCCGCGATACCCGGGAAAAACTCCTGCGTAACTTCGGCATGCCCCGCCCCGAGGGCTACCGCAAGGCGCTGCGGCTGATGCAGATGGCCGAGCGCTTCGGCCTGCCGGTACTCACCTTCATCGACACTCCCGGTGCCTATCCCGGCATCGGCGCCGAGGAGCGTGGCCAGAGCGAGGCGATAGCACGCAATCTGTTCGTGATGTCCCAGCTCCGCACCCCGGTGGTCTGCACGGTGATCGGCGAGGGCGGCTCCGGCGGGGCACTGGCCATCGGCGTGGGCGATAAACTGCTGATGCTCACCTACAGCACCTACTCGGTGATCTCCCCCGAGGGCTGTGCCTCGATTCTCTGGAAGAGCGCCGAGCGCGCCCCGGAGGCCGCCGAGGCCATGGGTATCGTCTCCCAGCGGCTGCGGCAACTGGAACTGGTGGACGAGGTGGTCGAGGAGCCGCTGGGCGGGGCCCACCGGGACACCGCCGAGACCGCCCGGCGGGTCAGGGCGGCGTTGCTGGCGTCGCTGGCCTCGCTGGATAACTTTGGCGTCGATGAACTGGTGGCGCAGCGCCAGCAACGGCTGATGAACTACGGGGTGTTCAGGGATTCCGGCACCGCCTGAACTGCCCGGCGCTGACCTGTCGACGCTCGCCGGGCTGGACTGCAGGCAACTGTGGGTGGCCCACAGCGGCGGCCTGGATTCCACGGTGTTGTTGCACTGGCTGGCCGGGCAGCGGGATCGGTTGCCGGGCGAATTGCTGGCCTGCCATGTGAACCACGGTCTACAGCCGCAGGCGCCGGCCTGGGTCGAGCATTGCCGGGTCAATTGCGAGACCCTGGCTGTCCCTTTCCGTGCGTTATCCGTGCTGGCCCGCGCAGCGCCGGGCGAGAGTCCCGAGGCGGCGGCCCGGGAAGCCCGTTACCGGTTCTTGCAGGCGCTGCTGGACGCCCGCGCCGTGTTACTCACCGCCCACCATCGGGACGATCAGGTGGAGACCGTGCTGTTGCAACTGTTCCGTGGCAGCGGCCCGGCTGGGCTGGCGGCCATGCCGGTGTTGAGCCGGCTGGGCGAGGGCTGGCTGCTCCGCCCGCTGCTCCATGTGTCCCGGGCGACGCTGGTGGATTATGCCGACCGTCACGGCCTGCGCTGGGTGGAGGATCCCAGCAACCACGACACCCGGATTCCCCGCAACTGGCTGCGCCATGAGGTATTGCCGCAACTCAGAACCCGCTGGCCGGGGCTGGACGCGGCGGTGAGCCGCAGCGCCGGGCTCTGCGCCGAGGCCGTTGCGGTGCTGGCGCGTGAGGCCCGGGAGGATCTGCATTCGGTGGCGGTGGCCGGCACCGGGGCGCTTTTGGTTCCCGCCCTGTGCGCCCTGCCCGGGGATCGCCAGCGCCGGTGTCTACGACTCTGGCTGGAGGAACGGGGTCTACCCGTGCCGGAGCAGCGCCAACTGGCGGAGATCGTCCAGCGGCTGCTGCCCGCCCGCGCCGATGCCCAGCCCCGGGTGAACTGGCCCGGCGCCGAGGTGCGCCGGTTCCGGGATCGGCTGTACGCGGGTCCGCCGTTGCCGCCACCACCGGCGGGGGAGTGGCGGCTGCCCGCGCCGGGAGAACTGGCTCTGGCCGGGGCGGGGGTGCTGCGTCTGGAGACCGCCGTGGGCGCTGGCATCGCCTGTAGCCAGGTGCCCGCCGAGGGGCTCACGGTGAGATTCCGCCAGGGCGGCGAGCGGTTCCGTCCGGCGGGGGATCGCCACCACCGGACCCTGAAGCAACTGTTCCAGACCTGGGGACTGGCGCCCTGGGAGCGGGAGCGCCTGCCGCTACTCTATGCCGGAGAGGTGTTGCTGGCGGTGGGCGAGTGTCTGGCCGCCGGGGCGCAAGCGCCGCCAGGCGAAAACGGCTGGGTGCCGCGATGGCAAAAGGCCCCGCTTTTTGTTAACGTGTGATTCCGGTCTGGTCATCTCTGCCCCCCGTGCAGACCGGGGCCCCAAGCGAAGCGCATCACGTTTCTATGACTCGATTCATTTTTATCACCGGCGGCGTGGTCTCGTCGCTGGGTAAAGGTATTGCCGCGGCCTCCCTCGCGGCCATCCTGGAATCCCGGGGCCTGAAGGTCTCCCTCACCAAGCTCGATCCCTATATCAACGTGGATCCGGGCACCATGAGCCCGTTCCAGCACGGCGAGGTGTTCGTCACCAGCGACGGCGCCGAGACCGATCTGGATCTCGGCCACTACGAGCGCTTCGTGCGGATGATCGCCAGCCGCCGCAACAGCTTCAGCGCCGGGCGGATCTACGAGAACGTGATCCACAAGGAGCGCCGCGGCGACTATCTCGGGCGCACCGTGCAGGTGATCCCCCACATCACCGACGAGATCAAACGCTGCATCCATCTGGGTGCCAGCGACGCCGATATCGCCATGGTGGAGATCGGCGGCACCGTGGGCGATATCGAGTCGCTGCCCTTCCTGGAGGCGATCCGCCAGCTCTACGCCGAACTCGGCCCCGAGCGGGCGTTGTTCATGCACCTCACGCTGCTCCCCTATATCCGCTCCAGCGGCGAGTTGAAGACCAAGCCCACCCAGCACTCGGTGAAGGAACTTCGCTCCATCGGCATCCAGCCGCATATCCTGCTGTGCCGCTCGGAGCACGAGATCTCCCCCGAGGAGCGGGCCAAGATCGCGCTGTTCACCAATGTGGAGCAGCGGGCGGTGATCCCGGCGCTGGACGCGGATTCGATCTATCGAATCCCGCTCCTCCTGCACCAGGAGGGACTGGACGATATCGTGGTGGAAAAACTCCGCCTGCAGGTGCCGCCCGCCGATCTCAGCGAGTGGCAGCGGGTGGTGCACGCGATAGATAACCCCGCCCACGAGGTGGACATCGGCATGGTGGGCAAGTACGTGGAACTGGCCGATGCCTACAAATCCCTGAACGAGGCGCTGTTCCATGCCGGCATCCACACCGGCACCAAGGTCAACATCCACCACCTGGACTCCGAGGAGATCGAGCAGGCCGATACCGGGTTGCTGCGGGATATGGACGGCATCCTGGTGCCTGGCGGCTTCGGCCCGCGGGGCGCCGAGGGCAAGATCGCCACCGCCCGCCATGCCCGCGAGCACGGCGTGCCGTATCTGGGGATTTGCCTGGGCATGCAGGTGGCGGTGATCGAGTTCAGCCGCCATGTGGCGGGACTCGACGGCGCCAACAGCACCGAGTTCCATAAGGACTGCTCCCATCCGGTGATCGCACTCATCACCGAGTGGACCAACGCCGAGGGTATGGTGGAGCATCGCAGCGAGACCTCGGACCTGGGCGGCACCATGCGCCTGGGTTCCCAGGAGGCGCGGCTGGTGCCGGGCAGTCTTGCCCACCGGGTGTACGGACGCGACACCATCACCGAGCGTCATCGCCATCGCTACGAGTTCAACAACGGCTATCTGGATCGGCTGCGCGAGGCAGGCCTCGTGGTCTCCGGCTGGTCGGTGGACGGCGGGCTGGTGGAGGTGGTGGAACTGGCCGGGCATCCCTTCTTCCTGGGCTGTCAGTTCCACCCCGAATTCACCTCCACGCCCCGTTACGGCCACGCTCTGTTCCAGGGTTTCATCCGCGCGGCGCTGGAGTACCGGCACCAGCACCATCCGGCGGCCACCGCCTGAGGATCTACCATGCAACTCTGTCATTTCCAGGCCGGGCTGGATCAACCGCTGTTTCTGATCGCCGGCCCCTGCGTCATCGAGAGCCGCGAACTGGCCCTGGAGACCGCCGGCCAGTTGAAGGAGATCACTGGTCGGCTGGGCATCCCCTTCATCTACAAATCCTCGTTCGACAAGGCCAACCGCTCCTCCCACCGGAGCTTCCGGGGGCCGGGGCTGGAGGCGGGGCTGAAGATCCTCGCCGAGGTGCGAGACATTATCAAGGTGCCGGTGCTCACCGACGTCCACGAGGACACGCCGCTGGCCGAGGTGGCCGCAGTGGTGGATGTATTGCAAACTCCCGCGTTTCTCTGCCGGCAGACCAATTTCATCCAGGAAGTGGCCCGCCAGGGCAGGCCCGTGAACATCAAGAAGGGCCAGTTCCTGGCGCCCTGGGACATGCAGCACGTGGTGGCCAAGGCGCGGGCGGTGGGCAACGAACAAATCATGGCCTGCGAACGCGGCGTATCCTTCGGCTACAATAATCTGGTGTCGGATATGCGAAGCCTGGCGGTGATGCGCGACACTGGCGCCCCGGTGGTGTTCGACGCCACCCACTCGGTGCAACTGCCCGGGGGCCAGGGTCACGCCTCCGGCGGTCAGCGGGAATTCGTGCCGGTGCTGGCCCGGGCGGCGGTGGCCGCCGGCATCGCCGGGCTGTTCATGGAAACTCATCCGGATCCGGAGCAGGCCCTGAGTGACGGCCCCAACGCCTGGCCACTGGGACAACTGGAGGCGTTGCTCTCCACCCTCAAGGCGCTGGACGCGGTGGTCAAGCAGGCAGGCTTTCCGGAACGTCAAATACCCTGAAACCCACGAGGAGCGAGTCGATGTCCGAGATCAAAGACCTGAAGGGTCTAGAAGTGCTGGACTCCCGCGGCAACCCCACGGTAGCCGTCAAAGCCATCCTGGCCTCCGGCGCCAGCGCCACGGCCATGGTGCCCTCGGGGGCCTCCACCGGCACCCGCGAGGCGGTGGAACTGCGCGACAAGGACCCCAACCGTTACGGCGGCAAGGGCGTCAGCAAGGCGGTGGCCAATGTCAACGGCGAGCTCCGCGCCGCCGTGGTGGGCATGGAGGCCGCCGAGCAGGCCGCGCTGGATCACAAGATGATCGAGCTGGACGGCACCCCCAACAAGGGACGCCTGGGCGCCAACGCGCTCCTCGGGGTGTCGCTGGCGGTGGCCCACGCGGCGGCCATCGAGTCCGGCAAGCCGCTGTATCGTTACCTCAACCCCACCGGCACCCTGACCCTGCCAGTGCCCATGATGAATATCTTGAACGGCGGCGCCCACGCCGACAATAGCGTGGATCTCCAGGAGTTCATGGTGATGCCGGTGGGTGCGCCGAGCTTTCGCGAGGCGCTGCGCTACGGCACGGAGATCTTCCACGCCCTGAAGAGCGTGTTGAAGGGCCAGGGCATGAATACGGCTGTCGGCGACGAGGGCGGCTTCGCGCCGAACCTGCCCTCCAACGAGGCTGCCCTGGAAGCCATCATGCAGGCGATAGATAAAGCCGGTTTCAAGGCCGGGCAGGACATCTACATCGCGTTGGATGCCGCCAGTTCCGAGTTCTACAAGGACGGCAAATACGATCTCAGTTCCGAGGGCAAGTCCTACGGCGCCCCGGAGTTCGCCGAGTGGCTGAACGATCTTTCCCGGCGCTATCCCATCATCTCCATCGAGGACGGCATGGACGAGAGCGACTGGGACGGCTGGGCGGAACTCACCCGGCTGATGGGCAAGCGGGTGCAGAACGTGGGCGACGATCTGTTCGTCACCAACACCAGCATCCTGCGCCAGGGCATCGAGAAGGGTATCGCCAACTCGATCCTCATCAAGCTGAACCAGATCGGCACCCTCACCGAGACCCTCCAGGCCATCCAGATGGCCGCCGACGCCAACTACACGGCGGTGGTGTCGCATCGCTCCGGCGAGACCGAGGACACCACCATCGCCGACCTGGCGGTGGCCTCGTCGGCCACCCAGATCAAGACCGGTTCGCTCAGCCGTTCCGACCGGGTGGCCAAGTACAACCGTCTGCTGGTGATCGAGGAGGAACTCGGCAGTGACGCCCGCTACCCCGGACTCGCCGCCTTTCCTCAGCTCACCGACCGATGAGTTACCGGCCCTGGTCCCCACTGCGGGGCTGGGGCTGCGGTTGGTGATGCTGACCCTGATGGGACTGTTGCTGTTCCTGAATTTTCTCCTGTGGGCGCGGCCCGATCGGGGGGTGCAGGAGATGCGCAGTCTGCAACTGGCCATTGCCGAGCAGCAGGCGGTGAACGAACGGTTGAACCGTCGTAACCGGGGCCTGGAGGCGGAGGTGATGAACCTTCGCCACGGGCTGGAGGCCATCGAGGAGCGAGCCCGGGTGGAGCTGGGGATGATCCGCGAGGACGAGACCTTCTTCCTGATCCTCGATGAACTGCCGCCTCTCCTGCCACCGCCGTCGCCGCTGGAATGAGTGCCGGGGCAGACCTCAACTGCTGGGCGGTGGTGCCCGCTGCCGGCATCGGTGAGCGGATGCGGAGCCACATCCCCAAACAATACCTGCCGCTGCATGGTCGGGCGGTGCTGGCCCACAGCCTGGCGGCGCTGGTGGCCGCGCCGCGACTGGACGGCATCGTGGTGGTGTTGCGGGAAGACGATCCCCACTGGCCCACCCTGGCGCTGAACCTGCCCTGTGAACTCCTCATCGCCAGCGGTGGCAACGACCGCGCCGGTTCGGTATGGAATGGACTGCAACTGCTGGGCGAGCGGCTGGGTGTCGATGACTGGGTACTGGTCCACGACGCGGTGCGTCCCTGCCTGCGGCCCGCCGATCTGGCGCGGCTGTTCCGGGAACTTGCCGATGATCCGGTGGGTGGCCTGCTGGCCACCCCGGTACGCGACACCATGAAGCGCGCCGACGCCGCCGGTAGGGTGGACGGCACCGTGGAGCGGCGCGACCTCTGGCATGCGCTCACCCCGCAGATGTTCCGCTATGGTTTGTTGTGCCGGGCGCTGGCGGCGGCGCTGGATGCAAAACTGCCGGTGACCGACGAGGCCTCGGCCCTGGAACTGGCCGGATACGCGCCACGGCTGGTGGAGGGCAGCGCCGATAACCTGAAGATCACCCGCCCCGCCGATCTGCCGCTGGCGGAATTTCTGCTGGGCAGCGGGTTGCCGGCCCCGAACCTGCCGGAGGCGTCCACGTGAATCTGCGGATCGGGCAGGGTTTCGATGTACACGCTTTCGGCCCGGGCGAGTATGTGACCCTCGGTGGGGTGAGGATTCCCCACGCTCAGGGTCTGCGCGCCCACTCCGACGGTGATGTGCTGCTCCATGCCCTGTGTGATGCGCTACTCGGCGCCGTGGCGCTGGGGGATATCGGACGGCACTTTCCGGATACCGACGCGCAATGGGCGGGGGTGGACAGCCGGTTATTACTGCGCCGGGTCCACGAGTTGGTACGCAAACGGGGCTACCGGGTGGTGAATGTGGATTCCGCTTTGATCGCCCAGCGCCCCCGGCTGGCGACGCATATTCCCGCCATGGTGCGCTGCATCGCGGCGGATCTGGCGCTGGCCGAGGATGCCGTCAACGTCAAGGCCACCACCACCGAGCGGTTGGGGTTCACCGGGCGGGGCGAGGGTATCGCCGCGCAGGCGGTGGTGTTGCTCATGGCCGAGACGGATGTCGGGGCGCCGTGAGCGATTCCGCCAACACCGACACCGCTTTTGCACTCGGTCCGCCCACCGCCCGGGGCCGGCTGCGGTCCACGCCGGAGGATTTCCAGGTGGCGGAGATCCTGCCTTTCACGCCGGACGGCACGGGCGAGCATCTGTACCTGCATATCCGTAAGCGCGACGCCAACACCGCCTGGGTGGCCGAGCGACTGGCCCGGCTGGCCGGGCTGTCGCCATCCCAGGTGAGCTATGCCGGTCTCAAGGATCGCCACGCGGTGGCCAAGCAGTGGTTCTCGCTGCACCTGCCGGGGCGCGACGATCCGCCCTGGCGGGACTGGCAGGAACCGGATTTTCAGGTGCTTGCCGGGCAGCGACACTCGCGCAAGCTGCGCCGGGGCGCCCTATCCGGCAATCGCTTCCGGATCGTGGTGCGGGAATTGACCGACGTGGCGCCGCTGGAACTGGAGGATCGCTGGCAGCGACTTCTGAGCGGTGGAGTGCCCAACTATTTCGGGCCACAGCGCTTCGGGCGGGAGGGCAATAACCTGCGCGGCGCGCTGGCGCTGTTCCAGGGCCGGCGGGTGAAGCGCCAGCAGCGCAGCCTGTATCTGTCGGCGGCCCGCGCTTACCTGTTCAATGATCTCCTGTCCCGGCGTATCCTTGATGGCAACTGGTGTGCGCCGCTCCCCGGCGAGGTGGCCATGCTGGAGGGCTCCCACAGCGTATTTCCGGTGGAGGCACCCGACATCACCCTCGGCGAGCGCCTGCAAGCGCTGGATCTGCACCTCACCGGCCCCCTCTGGGGACGTGGCGAGCCCATGAGCCGGGGCGCTGTCCGGGCGCTGGAGGAGGCCACCATGGCGGGCTGGCCGGTGTTTCGCGACGGGCTCGTGGCGGCGGGTCTGGCGCAGGAGCGGCGGGCGCTCAGGATAGTGTTGCGGGAGCCGGCGTTCAGCCTGGAGGGCGATGGGCTGACGTTGGCGTTCCAGCTTCCGGCGGGGAGCTACGCCACCGCCGTGCTGCGGGAGATGCTGCTGGACGGGGACGGGGCGTTATCCCTGAACCTGCCCGATGTGGCTCGCGGACCGCTCATTGACTCCTGAGCAGCACGTAGATGGCGCCGGTACCGCCGTCCACCGGGCGCGCCGAGCAGAACGCCAGCACCTCGTCGCGCTGGCGCAGCCAGGTGTTGACCTTCTGCTTCAACACCGCGCCCCTGTGGCGCGAGCCGTTGCCCTTGCCGTGGATGATCCGCACGCAACTCATGTTGTCCTGCCGGGCGCCGTGCAGGAAGGCCAGCAGCGCCTTGCGGGCTGCTTCCCGGTTCATGCCGTGCAGATCCAGCACCGCGCTCACCCGGAACTGACCGCGCCGGAGCTTGCGCAGCACTCCCTGCTGGATGCCCTCGCTGCGGTAGTACAACTCCTCGCCGGTCTCCAGATCGGCGGGCTCGAAGTAGTCCGAGAACATATCCCGCAGCACCTGCTGCTCGTCGGCCTCGGTGGACAGGGGATAGGGCGGGGGGCGGCGCAGCACCGGTTCGGCCCGATCCTGGGCGAGCGGCGACACCGGGCCGATACTGTCGCGGAACAGGTCGCGGTCTTCCGGGGCCAATTCGAAGCGCTTGGACATGGCGGGGTCTCGTCTTGTCGGGCGGGTCGGGAACCGGTCGTCGGCTGGCCGCTCGTGGCGGTGGTCATTTTGACTTTTGATCGGCATTATGGTTTTCATATTCCGTTTCTTGCAAGGGTGCCGCAGCATGAGGATTCTGGTCAGTAACGACGATGGCTATCTGGCACCGGGGATCGTGGCGCTGGCCGAGGCGCTCTCGGCGCTGGCCGAGGTCACGGTGATCGCCCCGGATCGGGACCGCAGCGGGGCGAGCAATTCCCTGACCCTCAAGCAGCCCCTGTATCTACATCGCCATTCCAGCGGTTTCATCAGCGTCGAGGGCACCCCCACCGACTGTGTGCATCTGGCTCTCAACGGTCTGCTGGAGGAACCCCCCGATATGGTGGTGTCGGGCATCAACTCCGGGGCCAATCTCGGCGACGATGTGCATTACTCGGGCACCGTGGCGGCGGCCATGGAGGGGCGTTTTCTCGGCGTGCCGGCCATCGCGGTATCCCTGGCCGGCACCCGGTGGCGCCACTTCGACACCGCCGCCAGCGTGGCCAGGCGGCTAGTGGCGCGCCTGCAGAACGAACCCCTGCCCGCCGACACCATCCTCAACGTCAACGTGCCGGATCTACCCGAGGCGGAACTGGCCGGTTTCCAGGTCACCCGCCTCGGTAACCGGCACAAATCCGAGCCGGTGGTCCGTGCCACCGACCCCCGGGGCCGACCCATCTACTGGATCGGCCCCGCTGGTTTCGAGCAGGACGCGGGCGAGGGCACGGACTTTTTTGCGGTGCGACAGGGACAGGTGTCCATCACCCCCATTCAGGTGGATCTGACCCACCACGACGGTATGGATTCGCTGCGGCGATGGATAGACACCCTGTAGGATTCGACGATCCCGTCACCCGGGGCATCGGCATGACCTCGCTGCGTACCCGGCAGCGACTGGTGGCGCGGCTGCGCCGGGTGGGGATCGACAACGAGGCGGTGCTGGATACCATCTGTAAACTGCCCCGGCATCTGTTTGTAGAGGAGGCGCTGGCCAGCCGCGCCTACGAAGATACCGCCCTGCCCATTGGTTTTGGCCAGACCATCTCCCAGCCCTATGTGGTGGCGCTGATGACCCAGACGGTGCTGGAGAGCCGCCGCCTCGACCGGGTGCTGGAGATCGGTACCGGCTCGGCCTATCAGACCGCGGTGCTGGCCTCGCTGGTGTCCCGGGTATACTCCGTGGAGCGGGTGGCGAAATTGCTGGCGCGGGGCCGGCAACGCCTGCAGGCCCTGGGTTTATATAATGTGCGGTTGCGGCATGGCGACGGTCACGAGGGCTGGCCGCGCCATAGCCCCTTCGACGCCATCGTGGTGACCGCCGCCGCCGAGCAACTGCCCACCGCCCTGCTGGGGCAACTTGCAGTGGGGGGCGTGCTGGTGGCGCCGGTGGGGCCGCCATCGTGCCAGACCCTGATCCGCATGGAGCGGCGCATAAACGGTTTTGAAAAACGGGTACTCTGTCCGGTAAGCTTTGTACCTTTGCTGACCGGCGTTTTCTGAAAATCCTTGATTCCTGACGGACGGCTATGACGCGGCGAGTTTTCCTGGTATGGGCATTGATCGTGGCGCTGCTTGGTGGCTGCGCCACCGGTAACGCGCCGGTGGAGGACAGATTCCGGGCGATCCCGGAATTTTACCGTGTGCAGCGTGGCGACAACCTGATTCGCATCGCTTTCCAGTACGATCTGGATTATCGGGATATCGCCCGCTGGAACAGTCTGGCCTCTCCGGATCTGATTCTCGCGGGTCAAGAGTTGCGGCTGCGCCCTCCGGATGGTACGGCTGGC
>JGI12109J20283_10443359_pt1 | contig 22991 bp, 8 predicted proteins | sample ElkSlonscriptome_12_FD_20283 | JGI IMG/M metagenome (IMG submission 20283)
CCGTCGAGAAAGTACCATCATTGTTGGCTCGGCGACCATAGGCAAACACATCGAGCTCAGTCGAAGGATCGGTTCCGCCACGGCGATTAAGCTGGACGTTAGAGCCTTCTCCGTTGTCTCCGATCGTAAGCCCGCCCTGTTCTGCCTCGGTTCCGGTGTTGCGCACCAGCAGGCTTTCGGCAAGATCGATGAACATCTGTTGAGCAAAGACGTAACCGAGCGGATCATCGCTTCCTGCTGCGGGGAGCGCGAGTTGTTCATTGCGTCCGGCAAAGTTGGGATCGGCTTGCAATTGCGCGATCGTATCTGCGTCTGCGACCCAGATATTATCTGCGCCAAGGTTGATAAAGCCGGCGGGAAGTCCATCGGGATCGCTGATGCGAAGCGCGCCCGGTGTTACGACCTCGATCCGCTCAATCGCGTTGATCTCGAATGTGCCGTTAAACGTGTTGAGTATCTGGAAGACACCCTCAACACGCGCAACGCCCGATGTATCGCCATTTTCGACTTCACCAACATTGATCGCAAATCTGTTGAATCCCCCATCCGCAACCGGGGTAAGCGTTGCATCACCAATGAGCAAATCAGGCCGGTTCGATCCTGGCGAGGACTGGATTTGCGGTGCGAAGAAGCTGAACCTCAGGCCAAAGGGGCTTCCGGCAGGACCGGTAAAGCGGTTGAGTTCGTCCTCTCTCAGCGTGAACCCTTCGGTCTCGACAGCGCCGCCCAGAACCGCCGGATCAAACAGGTTGAACGAGGTGACATTGACACTGCTTGCAGAAATCAAAGTATCAGGCTGAATTTCAATGCTGCTTGCGCCGATCGAAAGGAAACCCGACTGGATGCCCGGATTAACACCATCATCGCCTTCAATTTCGATGAACCCGCCAAACAGGCCAAGGCTTTCAGCGCTGAGAATGCCGCCGTCGCTATAAGTGACATCAAGATCGCCGAGAGCCTCGAAAAAGGCCGAGTCGGCCGTAATGTTGCCTCCCGTTAAATCGACCGAAGATGTACCGATATCGGTGCCCGCACCATCGGTGAGGGCGGTTGCTGAAAGGAAGCCGGCGTCCAGATTTCCTGCCGAAACGTTCACGATGAACACGCCAGTGGAATTGCCCGCGCCTGCCCCGTCGGCATCCGCGCTCAGATCGATCTGGCCCACACTCACACTGGTGTTTGCCGCGCCGGACAGATCAAGCGCGAGTTCGCCGCCTCGCGCAGTGCCGCCCGCAGAGCTGATCGCATCGGAATCCATGAACAGGAATTGCGAATTTACAGTCGAGGAGGCGTTGAAAAGGCCGGTTTCGCTGGCACTGGCGTTGCCGCCGGTAGAGCCAATTACGGAGCTTGCCGCATCGGCATTTGAACGCAGGCGAATGGTCCCATCGACATCGAGGATGGATTGGGCCAGATCAATGCGCGCAAAGCTGGCCTGCGCGTTACCGGCGGTTGTGCCCTCGCCTGCGAAAGCTTGCGAACTCAAGGTGAATTCGGCGCCGCCCGCACTTTGGGGCACGATGAACACATCGGTTTGCTCGAGGAACATAGTGGCATCGCCGGCAATCGCAGCACCGCCTGTTTGCCCGCTTCCGCCAAACGCGTCAGCATTAAAGGTCAGACCGAAGGCATTGATGAAAGACGGGTTGGCGTCGAGCTGTATTCCGCCTCCAATACCCCGCCCGCCAGTGCCGGTATCGTCATTCCCATTGCCGCCTCTGCCGGTGGCATCGGCAAGGATCAGTGCCTGATCAATCGTCGAATTGCTGAGCTGGAGATCGATATTGCCGCCGCGCGCCTCGCCGCCATCGCCTTCGGCACCGCGGCCACCTCTCGCGCTTGTGGTGATTTTGAAAGCCTGCTCGCCATCGGCGTTCGCAGTGAAATTCAGGAAGCCGTTTGAAATTATGACCGTGACACTGGGGTCAAATGGACTGCTTTGAAGCGCATCACCGCCCACAGAGCCGTCACCGCCGGCGGCGATGGCGCCCACTTCAAGATTGCCGGTGATGTTTACCGTTGAATCGATGATCGTGAGGCTGTCAGTGCCAGCGGTTCCGATGCCGCCTGCACCAGAGCCATTGCCAACCCCGCCAACTCCATCAGCTCCGCCGATAATGCTCCCATTGAGCGTGCCGCCATTGACGGTGGTGATCCCACGTGCGCCGCCTGTGCCATCGCCGCCTGTGCCATCCACTGCATCGCCATTATCGTTGATGCTTCCGCCAATGCCGCCAAAGCCTGATACCGAGAACTCGACAAACCCGATATTGATGACGGACCCGAGGGCCGGGCCGCCGCTGCCGCTTTGCCCGCCTGTGCTGCCATCGATCAGGATCTGAGCGTTCCCGCCAAAACCAAGGCCCGCGGTTCCGCCGCCGGTCGCATCACCGCCGCGGCCGATCGATAGCAAGCCCACCGCATCATCCGGATTGCCTGATCCGGCATCGGCAGGCAGGTTTACTTCCCCTCCCAGAAGCGCTGCGAGAGACACCTGTCCGCCAGTCCCGTTCCCGGCAACACCGTCCTGGAAATCCGCGCTCGCGCCAAGGCCAAGAGCGGCCAGCAAGGCGCCTTCATTCTCCGAAGTCACGAAGTCGGCAGGGACATTGCCAAGGATGCTGAACACCGATCCCTCATCGGTGACATTGATCGCCGCTGTACCGCCAGTGCCGCTGCCGCCGATCACGCCTGATCCGCCCGATCCTGTGGCTGTAAACTGCGCGCTGCCCAGTTCCACGCTGCTGCCAAGTGCGCCAAGGCCGATCGCCGCGCCGCCAGTGCCTGTGCCGCCCGCAAAATCAAAGCTGAAAGTCGACTGGCCGAACCCGTTGGCAACCACCGACGCATTGCCCACCACACGGAGCGCGCCAGCGACGGGCGCGATGATACCGATGCTGGCTGTGCCGCCAGACCCTGCGCCGCCATTGCCGTTCTGCGAAATCCCGCCAGTGCCCGTTGCGCTGATCGAAACATCTTGGTTGACGGTGATATCAAGCCCTGAGGCCGACAGCGTCGCCGCGCCGCCTTGCCCGGCGCCGCCATCCCCTTGCGAAGAGCTGCCCCCAAGGCCGAATGCGCTCAGCGAGACATTGTCGACCACAAGCGTGCCGCCAAGCCCGCCTTCGATGGTGGACGTGCCGCCTGCGCCTTGCGCGCCGTCTGATCCGGCCCCGCCAAATGCATCAGTGACCGCACTGATCCGCGCAGCCTGCGCAGAGCCTGCGGTGATAAAGAAGGAGGCCGTGCCCCCTTGCGCCTCGCCGCCTGGCCCGGCCAGCGGCGCTGTTGAAAAGCCGCTGCCATCATCGCCGCCATTGCCGCCAAAGGCGCTGGCATTGAAAAAGATGTTGGTGAAGGTGGCCACGCCCAGGCCAGTATTGCCATCCTGCCCGCTAAACAGCGCAATGCCGCCAAACGCGGTGCCCCCTTGCGCATTTCCGCCCGCGCCTGAGGGCTCACCACCTTCACGAGAGCCGCCAGTGCCGCCAAAGCCCTGCGCTTCGATCACGCTAATCCCGCCTACCTCAACACTGCCGTTATCGGCTCCGGCAAGGATATAGGCGCCGTTTTCAAAAGGCGGATTGGCCGCGTTGACCGAACCCGCTCTGCCGCCCAGCCCATCGCCGCCATTACCGGCCAATTCAGCCGGTGATGCAGCCGAGGCACCGGCCCCGCCTGTGCCGTTGACCTGCACTCTGGCATCCAGAGCGATGGTGAGACTGGCCGCCTCGCTCGCGGTTCCCTCGGCCTGAAGCAGAGCGGTGCCACCAAAACCACTGCCGCCATCAGTGCCCGACAGGAAGAAACCTCCGCCGCCAGAACCGGCCGCATTGGCTTGGGCAGAGCCTTCGATGTTGATCGCGCCCACAGTAGCCCGCGCGCCGGCGAAACCGCCCGTGCCGTCACCGCCGCCAAGGCCGATATTGCCGCTCGCGCTCGCATCCGCGAACAGATCGCCGCCCAGGCGCAAAGTGCCGCCATTGGTGACGAACGCCTCGGCCCGGCCTCCAGTTGCCGAACCGCCGCGGCCCAGCGAATCGCCGCCGCCCAGCGCCGTTGCAAGAAGATCGAGATTACCTGCGATATCGATCGTATCGAAATTTTGCAACGCAACCACAGCTTCGCCAGCGATCGCTGTTGCACCGCCATCATTGGTGGCTGAGAAGGTTCCGGTTGCGCCCGCATCCAGCACGGCATCGCCCAAAATGGTGATCGAGCCGCCATCGCTGCCCGTCTCGCTGGTGAGCAGAGCCTGCCCGCCGGTCACACTGGATGCGGTGAGATCATCGGTTTCGAACACACTCGGCCCGCGCGCCGTAGCGCTGATATTCACATCGCCGCCCAAGGCAACGCTGCCGCCGTTTCCGACGAACACCTGCGCCAGACCTGCCTGCATGGGCGCGCCCTCGCGGATGATGTCAGCCTGATCAGGCACACCTGTCGCATCAGCCGAAACATCGAGATTGCCGAAGATTTCCAGAATGCCGCCGCTTGCCCCGACAATCGCCTGCCCGCCCGTGGCCGAGCCGCCAAATCCGTCCACATCCTCAAGCCCGCCCAGAGCATCAGCGGTAACCAGCGCATCGCCGCCGATGGAGATGATCGCTGAACCAAGCGCATCGATCACCGCTTCACCGCCGGCCGCATCGATCACCGTGAGATCAGGCAGGCTGGAGCTGACAACGCCGAACGCACGCGCGGAAACCAGCACATCGCCGGTGATATCAAATGCCAGCGCGTTTTCGGCCAGCAACCCTGCCGTATTGCCTCCCACCAGAAGCAGATCGCCATCCACCGAACTGTCTGTGGTGATCGCAGCTGCCTGCACCCCTTCGCTGGCTATCGCGAGCAGCGAACTGGACGAGGCAAAGTCCTCAAGGAAGATGTTAACCGGAAGATCGGGATCAAACCCGTCATTCGCTTCCGAGAAAACAGCATTGATGCCATCGCTGCTGGAGCCGCCACGCACCGTTCGGCCCGCAACATCATAGCCCGAAAGGATCACCTCGCCATTGACAACGCCCGCATTCACAGCCGGTTCAAAGCCCAGATTGCCGCGGAAGATCATGGAGATGGGATCATTGGCCGCTCTTGCGACGGCATAGATGATGTGATTGTCATCCGTCCCGTTGCTGGCCGGGCCACCCACATCGCCATCAACCACAATCGCATCTGTCGTGTTTGTGCCAGCGGGCACCTGGATATCGAACAGCCCGTTGGTGAAACGGATGTTGACCACATCGCCTGCGACAAAGGCCTGGCTGCCGTTTACGCGTGAGGTTCCCAGCATCTGCACTTCGGCAGCGGCGGCAACGAAAAACGAGTTTTCCTGCGGCGCGTTGATCTGCGCGCCGGGCTGGATGATGATCGATGCCGTCTGCCCCGTGGCACTGAAGCTGCCGAGGTTGAGCGTGCCGCCAGTGGTCGCAAAATCGGCGAAAGATGCCGTATCAGGCTCCAGCGCGGTGAGGATGAGGCTGCCCACATCAAACGTGGCGGTGGAGCCCACCAGAATGCCCGTTGGCGAATAGAACGCCACCGTCCCGCCGCGCACTGCCCCGCCGCTGCCCGATTGCAATTGCGAGATGACCGCGCCGTTGATGACGGCAACATTGTTGTTGGCCGTAGGCAAGATGCGATTGAGGACTGCAAATTCGCCCTGGAAATCATCCTGGAAGATGGCGGTGTTGCCATCAGGCAGGAAGATTTCCGCATCGCCATCATCGTTGGTAGAGGGCGTCCAGTCGATCACGGCTGTGTTGCTGCTTACAGTGATCGTCTCGGTGCCGAGCGTGCTTCTGTCCAGATCAACCACCCCATCGACGACTTCGGGCGATGCGTTGAAGGCCTGGGCGCGCGCGCGCTCGGGCGCCAGCGTCAGCGAGATCGCCAGCGCCATCGGCCCGGCGCCAAGCAACAGCTTTGAGCGATTTTTGATCAGCATGGCCATTTTAATAACTCCACGGGAACAGGCGGGCGGTCAGCGTGAAAAGCACGCGCACATCGCCGCGCGTGGCGGCTAGATCGGGCCGCTCCAGCGGCACGGCGACGATCAGATTGCCTTGCATATTATTGCCCCAGGCGGCGCGCAGACCACCGCCGGCTGACCATAAGCGATTGGGATCGGTTCCGCGGCGGCTGGGATCCTTGTTCCACGCATAGGCAATATCGGTGAACACATAGGGCTGATAGGCAAACGCATCGATATCCTTGGGCGCAAGGCTGCCATAGCGCACCTCGAACGCGCTGGCGAAGCCGTTATCGCCCAGAATTGCGCCGGGATCATAGCCGCGTCCGATGGAGAAATTGCCGGCGGCAAATTCCTCGAAGGCGGGCAGAGGCGCGCTTGCCACCTGAAACTGGGTGTTGAGCGCCAGCGTCCATACAGGCGTGGGCCGGAATTCCGCGCCGGCATCAAAACGTAAGAGAAACGGCGTTGGGTCAGCCTCGATCCGGCTTGGGGGAACCGCGCCGCCAAGTGTGCAGCTCAGCAGATTGGAGCGGCAATCAGGGCTGGCGGAAAACACATCGAAACCCTGCCGCGCCTCTGCCCCGTAGCGCAGGCGAACGCGCGGCTCGAACGGGGTGTAGCCATCCAGCCGCCGCACGCTTGTAGCATCGGTGATCTCGCCGCTGATCCGTGCAAACAGTGTGCGCACCCGATCGCGTGTCAGAGCGAAATCATTGATCTCGACATTCTGGTTGACGATATCGACCCCGAATTCAGCCAGAACGCTGGATTCGCGGGTGCGCAGGATCGGATAGCTGCCAAAGATCGAGCCGATGAAACTCTCGGAATCGATATCAAAGCCAGGCAGCCCGTTGTCCGGATTTGTCGTCGAATAGGTAAGCGAACCGCCAAAGCGCAGACCCTCACCCCCGATGGCAAAATCATGCGCCAGTTGGAACGTGTGCTGTTCGACAAAATCCAGCGTGGTGAATGCGGTAATCGAAGTGCGATCACCCAGCCCGGTTACATCGTAGACCTCGCCCTGCATTGTCGCGCCAAACCGACCGATCGCGCTGGAACCCAGATTCTGGAAATTGGCAAAGGCCGCCCCGCTTTGGCGGATTACCGCAATCTCGCCAACCAGGTCCCCCGGCTGCCCGTCCACCGCAGGGCGAAGCGAGAGGCGCACATTCATGCCCGGCAGATCGTCTGCAAGAAGCAGGTAGCGTTCAGCTTCCCTCGTGTTGAACACCTCTTGCGTTGTCAGCTTTTGCAGATACCGCGCGACAACCGCTTCGGATGGCCCTGCATCGCCGCGCACGCGCACCGCTGTCAGCCGCCCGAACACCACACGAAAATCAACCACGCCATCGGCGAGGCTCTGCTGGGGTATCTCCACGGTTGCAAGATAGCCTTCACCGCGCAGGATCGCGTTTGCCTTGGCGCGAATATCGCAGATCACCGAAAGTGGCAGCTCATCGCCAACATAGCTCTGATAGGCGGAATCGAGCGACAGGCCCGGCACACGGTCAAGCCCGATAAACTCCGCGCCCGTCAGTGTTACCGTGATATCGGCATATTCGCTGCGGTCCAGCGCACACGGCGCGCGTTCAAAGCCGCCATCGATGGTAAGCGTTGTCGGACGCTCGGCACGGCGCAGCGCGGGCGGGACAAGTTCTGTGCGATTGGGCGGGGTAATTTGCTGGGATACAGGCGGCGCCTCCTGCGCAAAAGCAGGCGCAGCACAGGCAAGGAGCGCCAGACCGGTTGCCGTTGCGCACGCTGTGCGCAGATTGCCTGCCCAATCACATGCGGCAGACAAAGCAGGCCGCGTCGCCATCTCGGCGGCGTCATCAGGCGACACCTGCACACACAGGCCATTGCGGACTTCGAGCGGTAAATGGTTTGCGTTCGACAAAACTGCCCCCAGACTGGCCCGAACGCTTTCCCCGCTGCCCAGACCCCAGAATTGAAATGTGCTTTATCTCAAAGCTGGATGAGCCGCCGCGTAGAGCGTCCCTTCATCTCTTCCCCTTTCCCTACACCCCCCGCAAGCGAAGACAAGCGGACAGCTTGAAAACACCGTGACAATTTCTCAGTTTGTCGCATTTGAACAAGAGAATTGCGCAGCCCCCTCGCCGGGCCTGTCGTTATCATACAATTTTGCGCCCGAAGCGATGCGCGCGGCATGAGTGCGCTGCGTGTTTGATCACCATCAGGAGCGTCGATAATGGCGGCGAGTCGGCGGCGGGGTTTTGGCCCATTGCTCGATCCGCGGCCTGCCTTGGACGGACCGCCTGCCACACGAAACGGTCATATCCGCGATGAAGATCAGCTCCCGCTAGTCAAACACCAGGAAATAAACAGCTCTTGCGCCCCCCTCATTCCTGAGTTCGATATTGTATCGCTGTGTGTATCGCGGCGTGAACCGGCAAGCTGCGGCAGCGCCTGTGTCCGGTGAGCAGATCGGCCGCGCGCGGCCATCGCTTACCGCCATGCGCACCGGCCCATCGCCGCGATGCGAGACGCTAAGCGTGCTGGTTTCACCCGATTTGAACGTCTGTGATGATCGCCACACTTCTCCAGGGCCAAGTTCGCCGCGCACAAAAGCCGGGCCCAGCAAGCGGCCCCGGAAAGGCGGCGCACTGCTTTCGCCATGCTGTCTTGATGCCTGCTGCCACTTTGCCAGCACATCGCGCATCTGGGCTGGCGCTGCCTGATGAGGCTTTGCACCGCTCGCATCGAGGCTGGCCAGGACACGGGCGAGTTTTTCGCTATCGCCATCCTCGAACGCTGCCTCCGCCTGTGCCAGACGCTGAGCCACCATTGCGGCGAGCGGCATTGTCGGGGGAGCTGAAACAGGCGCTGAGACGGGAGCGTTTTCCTGCTCTGGCGGGGCCGCGGCGCTGGCAACTGGCGCCGTATCGGCCGCACAAGATGCTGCCAACATCGCCAGCACTCCCAACCCAATCGCTCGCAAGCCCAACACTCGCAAGCCCATCACTCGCAAGCCGCATCTTCGTTTCGCCATAAGGGCGGGATAGCCCGGCTTTCCGCCTGCCCAATTGGACAAATGCGACAAAGCGCAGTCAAGGTTGCTTGATGGGCATGCACGGCGCATTATTGCGGCCCCAAGCGGAAAACCGCGCCCTGCGCGCTGTCTTCGATGATGAGGGCAAGGGCGTGGCGTTCGGCGATTGCGCGCGCCAGAGCAAGGCCAAGTCCGCTGCCCGGTTGCTGCTCACCCACGCCGCGCTGAAAACGTTCGAATACCTTTTCGCGTGCGCCGATTGGTATGCCCGGCCCATCATCGCGCACACACAAGACCGGCCCTTCGGGTTCAGAATGCAGCGAGACATGGATATGGCCGCCAGCCGGTACATATTTGAACGCATTATCCAGCAGGTTGGTGAGCACCCGGCTCAATTGCCATTCCTCGCCTTCGAAGATCACGCCGCTTTCCACTTCCCAGTGAAACTGGTGCCCCGTTTCCTCTGCGCTATCGGCATAAAGGTCGCAAATCCGAAGCACCATCGCGCTCATATCAAATGGCTCAAGCCCCGCGCGATCCCCTTTGCGCGCTTTGCTGGAGGTGATGTCGAGCAGCGATTCCAGCGTTTGCACAAGACGCCGGATTTCGCTGCGCGCATCGATCAGCTTGGCCGCGACTTCTTCGCCGGGCTCTTCCTGCAGCGCCTTTACCAGCCGATTGTCCAGGTGAGTAAGCGGAGTGCGGATTTCATGGGCGAGCTGATCGGACGTGTCGCGATACGCTTCCATCAGATTGCGCACCCGAGAAAGCGCGGCGCTGGAATGGGCGGTGAGTTCGTCGATCTCGTCCCCACTTTGAGGATCAGCAAGGCAAAGCGCGCCATCACCACCAGGATTGCGAAACGCAGCGTTTATCCGTTCGATCCGGCGTTGCAGGCGCGCAGCCGCCAAACGCCCCAGCAGGATTACGAGGCCCACCAGCACCACACCGCCCACTGCGAAAACCGCGCCGATGCGCTGCAAAAGCGGTTTGCTGTTGGCCATGGAGCGCGCCACGATCAGGCGCAGGTTTTCATCCAGCTGCACGGCGCGCGCAAAACCCTCGCCCCTCACACCGATGGTGATCCGCCCGCTTTCAGCAACCGCGGGATCAAGCGCAGGCCAGCGCGCCAGATCGCCTGCAATGCGTGTGCCTGCATCATCAGCCAAGAGGTAATGCGGCGCGTTCCCTTCAACCGGGGTGACAGCCACGCGATCCGCAATACGCTGCGCCAGTTCTGCTTTTCCGCTGGTTGCGTAGATATCGACGAGGCCTGCAATATCGGTGTCGATTTGCGAGCGCGCACCTTCTTCCAGCGTTGCGCGCACGGTCTGATCGGTCACCGCCCACAGCGATACGCACAACAAAGTTGAAAGCGCTGCTGCCGCCCAGACAAGCCGAGCGAAAATAGAGCGGGCATAATGCGGCTGATCCATCGCGCCTGACGCTCAATTTCCGGTCAAGATACGATAACCGGAACCCCAGATTGTCTCAAGCGCGGGCGTTTCAAAACCTTCCTCCAGCTTGCGCCGCAGCCGTCCAATATTGACATCGACCACGTTGGTTTGCGGATCGAAATCCATCTTCCACACATCGCGCAGCAGCATTTCGCGGGTCACGATCTCGCCCGCATTTTCCATGAAATAGCGAAACAGCTCAAATTCCTTGGGGCTAAGCGCCAGATGCCGGTTCTGGCGAAACGCGGTGCGCGCCTTCACGTGGCATTCGAACGCGCCGTAAAGGATTACCGCGCTGTGTTCATGGCCCGATGCGCGGCGGTGCAGCGCGCGTAGCCGCGCCATCAATTCCTCGGGTTCAAACGGTTTTGCAAGGTAATCGTCTGCGCCGGCATCAAGCCCCTCTGCCCTGTCACTGGTGCGGCCAAGCGCGGAAAGAACAAGGATCGGTGTCCCGATCCCGCTTTCACGCAGCCGCCGCGTGATGGTCAGCCCGTCAATATCGCCCAGCATCCGATCAAGGATGATAACGTCAAACGCTTCCATCCCTGCCCGCAGCAAAGCGGCGCTGCCATTGGCTTCCCAGACCAGCGTATCGCCCGATGCCAACGCAAGCTCCGTGACCGCACTCGCGGATCGCGGATCATCTTCGACATACAGGATTTTCAACGCTTGCCTGATCACTGCTTCCTCACACGTGGTCCTGTCCGGGACGGTTGTGGTGCCGGTGCCGATTGTTCGCCAAGGCCCATCCTTCGCTGATCTTCGCCTGATCTGTAAGTCTTTGCCGGATCTGTCCAGACTCTAACGAAATGGGGAGAGCCCTGCTGCGCTCTCCCCACCCCCGGGTCGCTTTGCAAAGCCGATGAGCGGCGGCGATCGGGCTGGCCCCGCCTCCCTGGCCAGCCTTGCCAATATTCAATTCAGCGTTTCCACCGAAACCCAGCCCGTGGTGCCAAAATTGTCCTCAACCTCGATGAACAGACCTTCGCGTCTGCCTGTAGGCGTGAGCGTGGTGCCAGCCATGAGCGCGCGCACTTTGTCCGAATTGGCAGACGGCGTTGCGTGCATGGAGGTGGCGGCGGCGACGGTCGCGAGTGCGGGCTTTTGCGGCGAAACCGCAGTCGCGGCGGCCATTTTGGGGATCGATGCAATCGTGTCTTTCTTTGCCACCACATCGTTGAACGCGATGATGAAAGCCTCGGTCAGCATCTTGCCCTTCTTGCCATCGCCATAGCCCGCAGCCTGCGCGCCCGCGGCCCAGGCTGACGCGCCGCGGAAAGACAGCGTGCTTTTCTTCACCACGCCCTGCCCTGTCACGATAGTCTGGCCGGAAGCCGGGCTCAAAAGCTTGATACCGGCTGCCAGCCGCTTTTTCTTACCACCAAAACCGCCAAACATGCTCAGAACCGCGCCAGCACCGGGAACAGACCCAAGCACCGAACTCGCCGCGCCAGAGCGCACCAGGCCATCCATCGCCAGACCCTTGGCAGTTTCGATTGACTGATCGACCTCTTCGCTGTTGCCCGCGATCACGTTCATGAGAAAGTCGGCGGGCGTTCCCGCAGCCGGGCTGTAGGGGGTGAAGCACCCGCTTTCGCTGGCCAGCGCATTGATCAGTTCGCGCGGGCTTCCCAGCCCGTATTCAGCCCAGCCTTGCGTGTCGCCTTCGACGATGGCGATTGTGCCAAGGCTGGCTTCGCACTGCGTCAATTGCACCGGCTCTTTCTTCTTCTTTTTCGCCAGCGCCGGTGCGCTTGCACTCATCGCGCCAGCTGCAAGAGCCACCATTACCAAACCCGATATCGCCTTTTTCATCGAATTACTCCCCGTTCGTTTTCCTGATGGCGACAAATGTGAGGGATGCGCCCACACGCGGCCACACACACTCATCATTAGGAAGGTGACAAATCCTGTCAGAAATCGGCCTCACTCGATATCAAGCGCTGCGCCCGGGCGTCCGAAGGTGATCGCCCCGCCCATGATCCGCTCTACCTGGCGGATCGCTGCCTCGCGGTTCACGAGCGGGCTTTGCGAGACGCGCTCTGGCCGGGTGGCTCCGGGGGGCAGCAGATCGGCAAGCCCGGCTGTGCCAGCGCCATCACGCACCACACCGCCCATGGCTGCGGTCTGCGGCGTAGCACTGCCCGCCCCGCCCCAGCGGTTCATGTCGATGCTGGCAATCGGCGCTGCGCTGGGCGCGATGGAGGCAGGGTTGGCCCAAGGCGCGAAGCCGGATGCACCGCTGGCCGCAGTTCCGAATATCGCTGCGCCCTGAATATCGGAACGGTTGCTGCCATCACTTGCAGCGATCCGGGCGCTGTAGGTTGTTCCAAGCCGGCTTGCATCTTCCTCGGTAAAGAACGCATCAAAAGTGATAGCGCCTGTGCGGCCATCATCCGAAGAGCCGTTGAAAACTCCGCGAAAATCGCCTGCATTGGTGATGAAGAGGTTTTGACCCTCGCCTGCAAATCCGCCGGCAGACGCAAAGCTGTAAGTGAAATTGTCGAACGCAATCTCGCCTTCCATCGCAATGCGGGCCTGATTGCCGAAAATAATCGCCATTTGCGCGGTTAGCGTGCCCGGCGCTTGCGAACCGTTCGTCAAGGTCGGGCTGGTGGCTGCGAGCAGATCATATTCGACCCGCCCTTGCGCGGGGAAATCGAAGATATCAACGACGCCGCGCGTGACGAGGTAGTGAAAACCCATATTCTCGGTCAGCGTAAGCTGCGTCGGATCTGCGGCATCGCCGGCCCGGAAGATCCAAGTCCCATCAGTCCACCGCCCGATCAGGGCATTGTCATAGCCGTTGATTTCGACGTTGTTGGCCGTGCCGCGTGTGTAGGGGCTGAAGTCTGCAAAATCGATCGATGCAAGCGCGCCGACTTCGCTGATTGTAACGCTGAAATCGTTACTGCGCCGTTCTGTGCGATCAAGCACGCCCGGTGAGCTGGTGGGCGAAGGCGGATCGAATGCAAAGGCGCTGAGCACCGAGAATGCCACGGGCGAGGTGATGAAACCGCCATCATAGACCAGCGTCGGCCCTGCCCCGCCTGAACCGCCGCCCGAAGAGCCGCCATCGCTGGTTCCGATTGCATCGTTTTGCCAGATCAGCGAACCGTTGAGGTTGGTGCCCCGGCTGTTGCCAAAGGTGCGATAGGTAGAGGTTAGCAGGTTGACCCCGTCATCGCCCGCAACCGTGTTGATGAACTCAACCGAGCAATTTTCCGTGCACGATCCGTTGGTCACTGTGGCGGGCGCAAGCACCTCAAACGTGGCATTGGCGGGTTGAATCGAGGTTGTGGTGATAAAGCCCGCTTCGTTGGCGAGGCCGCCGGGTGTCGTGAAATCCCATATCTCGGCCCCGCCATCGCGCGGCATGGTAATCGCGCCATCAAAGCCAACCTCGAATTCAAGGTTCCCGAAATCGCCCAGGCCAAACAGGATCGCCATCATTGCATCAATAGAACCCAGCGCCTGCGAGCCGTTCTGGCTGGTGGTGGCGGTGCTGGCGACGATTTCGTAATCGACGCGCAGATCGTTGGGGAACACAAAGCTGTCAGGCACATTGCGCGCCAGGGCATAATGGAGCCCCTGAAGCGGCGAGAGCAGCAGCCCGCTTGTGCTGCCCACATCAATCGCACCATCGCTCCAGCGGCCGATCAGCACATCTTCATTGCCCGCAATATCGGCAACCGAGGCGGTTCCGATGTCGTAGGCGGGCGGGTTGGTGCCCTCGAACGCTGTCAGCTTTCCGCTGCTATCAAGCGCGGCAGTGGTGACATCAAGGCTGCCGATAAACTGCTGGATGAAGTTGCTTGCGCCTGTGGCGCCTCCTGAAAAGACCATGCGCGCATCGTCAATCGGAAAGCCGCCAGCATAAACAAAGCTGGGGGGCGCGCCCGTATCGCCGCCGCCTGCGCTGCTGCCATCATCAAGCACGCCATTACCGAAGATTGCAGCGCCAGAGATGCGCTGATCGATGGCGGCTGTGCTCAATTGGTAGGTGAGGCCAAGCTCAAGTGCATCGTCGCCTGCGAAATAGCCGTTAAACTGGATCGAGCACTCAACACCGCAGCTGTTATCGCTCGCGCTGACCAGCCCATCGCGCAGAATGAAATTGATGTTGCGCACAAAGGTGACGCGCAATTCGGTTTCGCTTTGCTCCGGATTGGCGATGCCGCCTTGCGAGGCAAAGCTGTACACCAGGTCATCGCTATCGGTGGGCATGGTGATCATGCCTTCGATCGCCACTCTCGGCATCGCGCCAAACACCAGCGCCATATCGGCTTCGAACCGGCCAGGAGCAAAGGAACTGTCCGAAATGGTCGGCGCGCTCGCCGCGATCAGATCATAAGTGATCTGACCCATTGTCGGCAGCTGGAAACTATCGCCAATGCCCGAGGCCACCAGATAGTGCAGCCCTTGCGCCGTGGTGAGCGCGGTGTCGATCGTGCCCGGCCCTTCGCTGATATACTCGCCATCAGTCCAGCGCCCGATTGCAAAGCGTTCATTGGTCGAAATGTCAGTGACGCTCGCCGTGCCGATGCGAAGGGGGGCGAAATTATCGTCAAGATCGGTTACGCCCTGATTGTCGTTAAACACCACCGTATCGGCGGTGAAGCCTGTGCGACCGCCGGTGGGCGTGGCTGCGTTGAACTTGATCTCGCCGGTTGGCACAAAATCCGTGCTATTGGCCAGGATCAGCGGCGTGCCGGTGCCGATGGGAACGGTCGGTTCAGCGGCCGCTGGCTGCGAGCCGAGGTTGGCAAGTTCATCGCCCTCAGCCCCAAAGATTGCGATGCCTTGAAGGCTGTTGCCAACGCCGCGATCAATGATGCTCCAGGTAAAACCAGCGCTGGAGGCGCTCTCTCCAAACAGACCGCCAAACACCTGCGCATCGCAAAACCCGTTGCACGATGTGCCTGTCAGGCCAGTCGCGCCAAGGCTCAATGCTTCGAAACGCATATTGCCATCGTTGGAAACGAACAGCCCGCCCTCTGCAGCGCCCGCTGCGCCCCCGGCGGTTTGCACCGTGTATCCCTCTGTCGCTGTAAGCACATCGAAATTCAGGCCCACGCGGGCGAAAGTAGCGCCAAAGGCAATCGCCAGATCGCCGGTGAACAGCGCCTCGGTTTCATTCGCCGCGCTTGCGAGTGTCGGCGCGGTGCCGCCGACCAGCTTGTAATCAATCGTGCCCGTAGTGGGCAGGTTGGTTGCCGGATTGCCAGCCAGAAGATTGGTGCTGAAACTGGGATTTGAGCCCACACGCCCTTCAAAATAGCGCGTCCATGCAACATCATTGCCGATGCGGCCAAACTCCCGCAGATCGGCGCCGCGCGTGGAATAATCGAAAGTGATCGGATTGGTGCGGTTTTCGCTGATCGTCACCGAAGTGATCCGCCCGTCAAGGTCGATCAGGGCATCAGAGCCCGAGCCTTGTCGCAGCGTTCCGCCATCGAACACGAAAGCGTTCAGACCGGCAAGCTCGGTTTGCGGACGGTTTGCATTGACGGGAAGCGCAGCGAAGTCATCCGGAATGCCCCCGCCAGAAATGAAAGCGAAGAAATCGATGAAGAAATCATCGAGCGCGGCAAAGCCTGAAAGGCCGCCTTGCGCATTGGCGAGCAGATCAAGATACGCATTCAGCGTCGCCTGATCGAGGACGGTGTATTCGCTTGGCAGCCCGCCCGCGGCGAGGAAGGCGAAATAGGCGTTCAGGTCCGCTACGTACTGTGTGAATACCGGCAACTGCGCAAACGCGTCAGGCGCGCCGCCGCCTGCCAGAAAGGCGAAATAATCAGCAAGTAACGCGGCATTGTCACCAAGGCGCGCCTCCAACTCGCCCGCATCGCCAAGCGCTTCGATAAAGCTGGCAAGAACGCTGAAATCTTCGCCGTCAAACTCGCTCGGAAGATTGCCCGCGGCAAGGAAATCCGCATAGGCGTTGAGCGCGGCCGCAAACGCTGCGAAATCGGGCGGTACGGGCAGGCCTGCAAAATTATCAGGATTGCCGCCATCAGAGACGAAGGCGAAATAGGCTGCGTAAAAGTCGAACAATTCGGGCAGAAATCGCTCTTTGGCGCCCGCTGCATCCAATTCCGCGAGATATTGCGCAATCACATCCTGGCTAAGCGGCTCATAGGCTGTGGGCACGCCGCCGCGCTCGAGGAAATCGAAATAGGCTTGCAACTGGGTTGCATAGCCTGCGAAAATATTGGCGTTCAGCCCGGCAAAGGCATCGAACGCGCCGCCGCCTTGCACGAAAGCGGAAAAGGCAGCGAAGAAGGCCGCATCATCGCCGAGGAAACGCTGAAGCGCGCCAGCAGCCTGCAATTCGGCAATAAAGCCCTGAAGCTGTGCTGCATCGCCGGCGGCAAATGCGCTGGGCAGATTGCCTGCATTCAGAAAAGCGCGATAGGCTTCCAGCTGGACCGCATAACCGGCAAAGATATTGGCGGGAAGCTGCTCGAATGCATCCAGATCGCCGCCCGCGCGCAGAAAAGCGAGATAATCGGCGTAGAATTGCGCACGCTCATCAGCGACCGTTTGCAAGAGGCCCGTATCAGACAGCGTTTCAAGAATGCTGCGCAAGGCCGCCTGATCCAGATCGCCAAATTCGCTTGGCCGACGCCCGCTTTCAAGAAATGCGAAATAGGTGTCCAGCGTGCTGTCGAACTGCGAGGCAAATTCAAGCCCACCATTTTCAAGAAAGGCGGTGACAAGCGCGCGGTCAGCTGCGCTCAATTGATCGGCAAGGCCGCTGTTTGAAAGGAAGGCGATCGTCTCGGCAATGGTTGCAGAACTTGCGCCTTCAAATTGCGCGGGATCACCGCCCGCGCGCACGAAAGCAAAATAGGCGTTGGTGAGATCGGTGAAAGAGGTGGCGAAGCCATCTCGGTTGCCGCCATTGCGCAAGAAGGTGAGATAGGCCTGCGCAAGGATCCGATCGCGTCTGGCGAGGTCAGCCAGCGCGCCGGTGCGCGAAATGAAGGCGAGGTAGGCGTCCACATCAACCGCACTTCCGCCTGCAAAGCTGCTTGGCAGGCCGCCAGCACGGATCAGGTCCAGAAATTCGAGGCTGGACGCGCTGAAGCTGGAAAGGAACTGCGCGCCTGTGCCCCCACTGGCAAGAAAGCGCAGATAGGCGCGGATGATATCCGCCTGCGCCTGCGGGAAAGGCGATCCGCCATAGATACTCTCGATCTCGGCAGCGCGCGCGATTAGCGCTGCAAAATCGCCGGTGGGGAAGGTCTGAAGCGCGGGATTGCCCGCTGCCGCCTCTACCCGCCGGGCCGCAGCCAGGATATCGCTGGAGGCGCCAGCCCCTGCCAGTGCATCGCCCAGCGTTACCGGAATACCGTTTTCAGCCGCCGCCACCGGCCCGGCATCGCCGCCAATGGCGACCACTGCTGGCTGTGACATAGCCGGTGCATCAGGCGCCGCTTGCGGCTCATTGGCCATCACGCGGCGCGGACCGCGGCGCGGCTCTGCTGCCCAAATCGCCCCTTCGGGAAAGTTGCGCAGCCGGTTTTGGAGGCCAACCCTCACTGTGCCGGTGATTGCATGGCCGGTTGCCTTGCCATCGGGTGCAACTGAAAAATTGGCGGAAGAGCCTTTACCCCTGACCGATCCTCTCAGCCCGCCCGGCATCCGCACGATCACCGGACCGTCTTCATCTCCGGCGACTGTAACAGAACCTTCGTACAATTCGATCGAGCCATCATTGTTGATCTGGTACTGCGCCTGATCGGTGAAAGACGCGATACCGCCCCCTGCCAGCCTGATCTGGGTCAGCTCTTCGGTCTGCGTGATCCGCTCGCCCGTGCGAAGCGGCGCTTGCTGCGCGGTGAACAGGAATTCGTTCGCTTCAGCCGGGGTTGCGATAGCGAGGCTCGATGCACCCACCAGCAAAATGCCAGCGAACGTGCGCGGGGAATGCGTGTGCTTGGTCATGGTTTGGATACCTTTGGCTGGGAGTGGGCTTAAAATTCGATCCGCGCGCCGATCGAGGCGGTCCAGCGTTCGAAATCGAAAAGCGCAATGTTTGACCAGTTGCGCGTGTAGCTGGCGCGCGGCTGGAGGAAGAGATTGTCGGTGACGGCGATTTTGAGCCCGCCCTGAAGATCGAGCCGTTCGTCCTCGCGCTGTGTCAGGAACAGCGGATCATCGGCATCGTGGCGCCGCATGTCGAACGCTGCGCCTGCAACGATGGCAAGGCGCTTTGCAACGGGGATCTCGCTGCCGGCATTGATGCCGATAAAGCCGAAGCTTTGCGCATCGCCCGCGGCCTGAAGCGTTTCTTCCTTGCCGCCTGTCAGATTGACGACAAAGCGCTTGCCAACAAAGCCCACGCCCAGCGAATAGCGATCCGCATCGCGCAAGGGATCATTGTCAAATTCCAGCCTGCTCCACTGGCCTGAAAATGTGAGCGCGCGGCCTTGGCTCAGTGGCTTGGTGTATTGCCCGATCACCCCGTAGGACGTGCGAAACCCGTCGCCTCCCAGCCAGAATTGCTGCACCTGGCCCGAAACCGAGATCACATCGCCATTGGCGAAGGAATGGGCATAGCCCGCCGTGCCTGTCAGCGCGGCTTGATCGAAGGTTTTGTTGGCGAAGTTTTCACGCACATTGCCAAGAACGGAGGCAAACAGGCGATCCTGCCTCCCCAGCGCTGTGACGCCGGACAGCCCGGCGGTTGCATCGAGGAATTCATCGCTCTGCGCGCGCGCGCCTGCACCAAGCTGGCCCGGCCCCAGAAAGCTGAAAAGCGGGATTACGATGGAGTTCAATTCGGTGGCGGTGTTGATGTTATCATCGTAGCCAACGCCGACATCGACAAAGCCCGATAGGTCAGAGCCCCCGCCTGCGATCTGCTTGTCAAACTGGCGCACAAAGCCCGTGAAACGCTGACGCACCGGATCGGGCAGGCTGGGATCATCAACCACAGTCGCGAATTGTTCGCGCGCGGTATCGATATCGCCGCTTAGCGCATAGGCGCGGGCCAGTTCGGAACGGGCCGCGGCATTGCCGGGCTGGCGGGCGAGCACGCGCTGGAGCGCAATGATCGCATCGCCGTAACGCCCGGTATCAATGGCCGCGATGCCGAGCTGGTAATCAAATGCGGGATCGCCGGCGCGCGCGCTCGCCTCTCGCTCCAGCTTGAGAAAACGCGCTTCGGCTTCTGCGTGTTTGGCCGCATCATCGGAGCCTTGCGCTGAGGCCAGCGCGGTGCCGCTATCGGCCAGGGCGGGTGTGCTGATCGTCCCAGCTGCCAGCCCTGCCGCCAGACCTGCCCCGACAGCTTTCAGCGCCGCTGCCTGAGTGAATTTCGCGAATTTACGTGCCATTACGCCCCCGATGAAACCGCTCTAATAATAGAAAGCGTTCATGCACGCGGGCGCCGGAGAAGTCCGCTGACAAGCGATGTTATGCGAATGACAAAGGCTGTTAGGGCGCCATACTAACGCGACAATACGCACAGCAGATGCGCGCAAGCACCCCGCCTTGTAGCGAGATGCGCACGCACCTTCGCTGTGAGGGTTGGGTGAGGCCTGAGTAGCCCTAGCGAATCCGCGAAGGTGCGATCAGCACCGCATTCGCAATCAGCAGATCAAGCCCATCGAGATAGCCGCGCGTCGAGGGATCATGCGTGAAAGCAATTGTCATCCCGCGCCCAGTAGGCTGCGCCATCAGATAGGGCTTGAAGGCAAGCTGACGCTGGTTTTCGGACCAGACATAGCCGCTTGCCACAAGATCATCAGCGCCGGCAAAGCGCACTGCATTGATCCCGTTGACGCGGCTCAACGGCGTGTAAACCGAAGAGCCATCGGCGTTGACCACGCCGCCGCCATCATAGCCAGCCGAAAGGAACGAATTGGTGTCCGCCACAACATTCAACAGCGCCCCGGGCAGGCTGTCGGGCAATGCGCGTTCGTTCTGGATCGAGGCACGGTATTCCTCTTCGCTTTCAATTTCGCTCGCCGCGACGAGCGCAGCGTCATTTTCGCCTTCCGGATCGGAGAGATCGCGCCCCAGCGCCGCCTCACGTGTGACGGCCAGCATGGCGCGCTCCCCCTTCGCAAAGGTATCAAGGCTGCGCCCCACGGCGACCAGAACACCGCCGCGCTCAACAAAGGCGCGCAGATTGTTCACGCCGCCCTTGCCCATGACGCGCGCGGGCGAGCCTTCGGGCACAAGAACCACATCGTAATCGGCAAAATCAGCCCGGGCAAAATCGCTCACGCGGATGGGCGTGACGGGCAGGCCAAAGCGTTGTTCGAGGATGAACCGCAGCGCGCCTGCGCTCAACTGCGAGACACCTTCATCCCACGCAATCGCAACGCGCGGCAGAAGCAGCGGAGCAAAGGCGGAAGAGCCAAGGTTGGGCCCATCCTCCACCCAGCTTGATTGCATCCGCACCGTCTCACCGCCGATCCCGGCTGCGAGCGCTTCGATCTCGGCAAGCGTGTTTGCCCCGTTGGAGCCAGCGGGAAAAACAACAGTGCCGCGCGGGAAAGTGCGCCCCTGCGCTGTGAATTCTTCATCGGTCACGCGCGCGCTGTACCCTTCGCGCAGCGCCATGGTGACAAGGCGCGCTTGCCCGCTATCGGTCCACGGAACAGCGATGGCGAAATTGCCCGAACCAGCGGTGACAGGCGCAATCGGCGTGTCTGCCGCAATCGGCTCACCCGCCGCAGCCGCGCCGCACAGCGCAACATCAACGCCAGACATCAGGCCAACGGACCATGCGGTGACATCGTAAAGCTCATGCCCCAGATCCTCGCGCCGGCGTTGTTCCTGTGCGTTGATGAATTCCGCCGGCAATTCGGTGTTCCTGTCCAGCAAAGCGCGCACCAGTCGCGCCGCGGGCTGCGCCTGGCTGATAGCAAGATAGCCCTGATTGTAGGAACGCCCGCACACATTGGCCGGGCCTTCGCGCCGCGTCACCTCAATGCCTTGGGCCGCCAGACGGCGCGCCAGCGCCTCCGCATTCCAGCGGCGTGTGGCAAGATCGATCACATAGGTGCCGCGCCCGGCAGCCCCGCCTGCATTGGCGCGGCGATAGGCGGCGTAGTCTGACAGGAAGCGGTCTGCATTGCTTGCCACCGCATCAGCGGTTGAAAAGCTGGCGACAAAGTGATTGCGCGTTGCATCGGCATAGGTGAGCGTGGTGCCATCGGAGCGTTCGAACACAAGGCCGCGCGGGCTGCCCTGTTCAAAAGTGACGCCAACAGCGCCCTGATGCGTGTTCCAGGTATCGCCATAGCCGGGATAGAACAGGTCAAACACCTCGCGGGTAAAATACGGCTCACCCATCTGATCGAAATAGCGCGCGGTGTTGCGGCCCAGCACTTCGTAATTACGGCGCTGCGCCTGCGTGATGTTGGGGCTGATCGGTTCAGCGGCAGGCGCGAAGAAATAGGTGCTGTCGCCGCCCATTTCGTGCACATCGGCCACCACAACGGGCGCCCAGTCGAGGATGGCCTTCACCTTGGCGCGGGTTTCCGGCTGGGTAAGCGCGAACCAGTCGCGGTTCATATCGAACATGTAATGGTTCACGCGTCCGCTTGGCCAGCCTTCGTCATGCTCGGCCGCCTGCCTGTCGCTGCGCGGCTCTATCCCCACATTGGAGCGGAAATTGTAGATGAAGCGCTCGCGCCCGTCGGGATTTTGCACCGGATCAAGGGCGATAATCGTCTTGTCCATCATCTGTTTGACGCGCGGATCATCAGGAGCGGCAAGCAGGTGATACGCCATCATCATCGCGGCATCGGTGCACGAAATCTCGTTGCCGTGCACCGAATAGGCCAGCCAGGTGACCGGCAGCGCCGATCCATTGCCGGGCTTGCCCGAAGCCACCGTCTGCAAATCAGCCTGAATCGCATCAAGGCGCGCCATATTCTGCGGCGCTGTAAGGATCACGTAATTGAGCGGGCGGCCCTGCCAGCTTGTCCCATATTGGACGATCTTCATCCGATCCGGCGCAGCCTTTGCCAGCGCTTCGAGATATTCAAGCGCTTCGGCGGGCGTGGACATGCGCGTGCCGGGCGCGTGGCCCAGAACCTTGGTTACCGTGGGAATGGCTGGATCAAATTCTGCCTCGATAAAGCTTTGCGCGCGCGCTTGAGGGGCCGCCACAGCAAACAGCGCCCCCACCGCCACGATTGCCAGCACGCCCATAGCAAGAGAGACAAATCCACGCTTCATCGGTATTCCTTTTCAAACTGTTTGACCCTTTGTGGCGCGATGGACGCTGCGCGGTCAAGTATTACCTATAGCAAACTGCGTAATACCAGCCGCACGCCCAGCCCCAGTGCCACCAGCATCACAAGCGCGCCCGCACCGTTGGCAAACCAGCCGTTCACATGGCGGCCCAGAAGCGCGCTCTGGTTCATCGCATAGAGCAGGAAAGCGGCCAGCACAGGCAGCAGCAATCCGTTGGCAAATTGCGCCGCGATGATGATCTCGACAGGCTTCGTCCCGCTCAAGGCGAGCGCTGCTCCGATACCGATCACGCTCAGCGCGATCAGCCGGAAGACAAGCGATT
>JGI12109J20283_10848037_pt1 | contig 22990 bp, 28 predicted proteins | sample ElkSlonscriptome_12_FD_20283 | JGI IMG/M metagenome (IMG submission 20283)
CCGACTACTCGGCCGAGACCACCGCGCTCTCCAAGGCGCAAATCCTCGGGCAGGCGTCGACCGCGATGCTTGCGCAGGCGAATCAGTCCCAGCAGAACGTCCTTTCGCTTCTGCGCTAATCGAGCCACCGGCAGATGGCCGGTCCTCAAACCAAGCCCGGAGCCTTGGGGCTCCGGGCTTTTTTTGTTTTGGCAACACGACCGATCCATTGCCATTCGACGCGTTCCGCTGGTCATTTGGAACTGAAATAGATTGTCCTCCTCAGAGGGCGGACCGATGATGGCGGGTGAGCAGGCAGGGGCGGTCGTTTCGAGGATCGAGGATCGACGCTTTCTCGAGGCTCAGGTTCGCCGCCACGATGTGGCGCTCGCTCCCGGATCCTTGCCGGGTTTCTTTTTGTGTGCCGAAGGACTCCAAAGCAAGCAAGTTGCTGAACCTCTCGGTGTTCATTAGCATACGGGTCGCGAATCTCGGCGACGGTTTGTTCATGCTGGGATTGAGGGACTGACCGACGAGTATCGCGCGGGACGCCCTCGAACCGTATTAGGTGCCCAGATCGCTGAAATTCTGGACGCACTTTGAACACCACGCCGAAGGATGACACCCATTGGTCGATGGCAGCTGAGGTCGGGCGTTCGCATACGACTATCCGCCGGGTTCGGAATGCCTTTGGCCTTCGGCCGCATCCTTCCGAGAAGTTCATGCTTTCGAGCGGCCCGCTGTTCGTTGACAAGATGCAAGACATCGTCGGCCTCTATATATCGCTACCGGACCGGACGGTCGTGCTGCGTCTCGATCAAAAGAGCCAGATCAAGGCGCTCGACCGTTAGCAACCGGTTTTGCCTATGGCGCCTGGCGTGGCCGAGCGGCGAACCCATACCCACGCACCACGTCCTTGTTCGCAGCGCTCGACATCGCAACAGGCGATGTGATCGGCAAGTGCTACAAACGTCACCCTTCAGCCGAGTCCCTAAATTTGCTCAAGCGGATCGACGCTGCGATGCACACGGGTTTGCAAGTGCATCTGCTGATGGACAGCTATACGACCCACCAGACGCCAAAGGTCAATGCGTGGCTTGCGCGCCGGCCGCATTGGCATGTCCGCTTTACCTCAACATCAACTTCCTGGATCAATCATGTGGAGCTTTGGTTTGCAGAGCGGCCGCGCAAACAGTTGCAGCGCGGGGTTCATCGTTCCACCGCCGAGCTTGGAGCCGACATCATTGCCTTCATCACAGCCCATAACAAAAAAACCCGAAACCATATCGCTGGACCAAATGAACCGACGATATCCCAGCCTCCGTTAAAGGCTTCTGCCAAGAAACACTGAGCCGAACTTCAGATTCAGGTGACTAGGTCACATCGTTAGTACGGGGGCGCAATTCCTATTGAGCTCCTTGCGCTGATTGCATCGGGCGTTTGCGAATCGCGACCTTTCGTGTCTCAAGTAGAAGCAGCGAAATTCGACGATTGCGCGGGTCTGTTGGATCATCAACAATCAGAGGCTCTGTTTCGGCCACCCCCTCGATCCGAGCGATACGGGTAGAGGGAATTCCGCCTAGCAAAAGTGATTGCCGGGTTGCTTCCGCGCGTCCCGTTGAAAGAGACCAGTTGTTCGCTTCTACCCCGCTCCGCCATGGGAGAGCATCAGTATGACCGCGCAAAATCAACGGGGCGGATTCATCAATCAGTGTTTCAGCCATAATCTGAAGCAAGCCCCGAGCTTCTTTGGTGAGAATCGTGGTCCCAAGCTCGAACATCGAAAAATCTGCATCGTCGACAAGGTCGATACGGATACCCTCCGGAGCTCGCATCACACGGACCTGACGTGCGAGGTGGGCCAATTGGCGGCGCTGGGCGAGCTTCTTGTCGATCTTGTCGCGCAGTTCCTTGAGCTTGTCCGCTTCCAATTCGCCGCGACCGCCACCCTCCACAGGGCCGCCCGTAACGCCACGCGGAATCGTTATAGATCGCGTGCCAGTTTGGCCCATTGCATTCGGGTAATTGTCGGGATCAGTTATTGAGGATCCGCCTAGGAGCCCATGAGACCCCGCGCTTTCCTTGCGCATCTTGACCAGTGTCGGTGTGAAGTAGTCCGCGATTCCCCTTCGCTGGTTTTCCTCGGTCGCCCCGAGAAGCCAAAGAAGAAGGAAGAACGCCATCATAGCAGTTACGAAGTCCGCATAAGCGACTTTCCAGGCACCTCCGTGATGGCCTGCGGCCTCGACAGTAATCTTCTTGACAATGATTGGCGCAGGGCTCGCGTGGCTCGCGCTGTCCCCGGGACGCGCGGGGTCGTCAAGTGCCATGTCAATTGCTCCGCATCATGTCGAGCAATTCCGTTAACTTGGGCCGGTGCGACGGCGCCAAACCGGAGCGCGCCGCTTCGAGCACCAGGGGTTGAGGGTAGCCATGAAGCGACGCGATGATCACCTGCTTGATCGAGTGGAAGACTTGCTGATCGCGGGTATTGATCTGCTTGAGGCGGCTCGCCATCGGGCCAACGAAACCATAAGCGAGCAAGACCCCAAGAAAGGTTCCGACGAGCGCCGCGCCGATCATCTTGCCGAGCACTTCGGGTGGCTCGTTGATCGAACCCATCGTCTTGATAACGCCCAGCACCGCGGCAACGATGCCGAGAGCGGGGAAAGCGTCAGCGAGAGATTGAATAGTATGCTCTGGCTCGGCCATTTCGTGCAACTCGGTCTTGATCGCCGAATCGATGACCTCCTCCACCGCATGCGTATCAAGCGTGCCGCTTGACACAACGAGCAAGGTAAGCGGATCGCATATCATGGTAGTGAGCACGCGGTCATTCTGAATCCGCGGATATTCGCTGAAAATCGCTGAATTCGCGGGCTCCGTGACGTGGCTTTCAAGGGCTACCGCTCCTTCCGTGCGAAGCAGCTTCATCAACTTGCTGGTCAAGGCGATAGCATCGATATGATCCTGATCGTTATACTTCGGGCCCACAAAGACCTTTTTGAGCCCGCTTGCGAGTAGCTTGATTTCATGCGTCGAGTTGCCGATCAGGACTGCGCCGATTGCGGCGCCGCCGATGATCATGAACTCAAGTGGAAGCGCAGCAAGTACGGGGCCGATCGCGCCGCCCGCCAGAATGAAGCCGCCAAACACCATGACGAGCAGAACGATGATACCGATGGCGACGAACACTGGGAACTGCTCCTGGCAGGGGGGTGAATCAGAGCGCGTTGAATAAGGTGAGCGAACTCACCCGGGTAAAGGCAGCTTGGCTCGCTTCGAGCGCTGTCATCGATTGCTGCAACTTGGCGATTGCATCCCCGATCTGGGTATCCCCAACTTCGCTGCGGCGCTCAGCGATCGCCACTGAACGATCCAGCTGTTCTTGGCGGACGGTCTCTACCCATGCGAGCCGGGCACCCAGGATAGTCTGTCCTCGATTTACGGTAGTTAGCGCCGCGTCGATCCCTTCGATCGCTGCCGAAGCCGATGCGGACGGATCGGGTGTGCCGCCACGCAGCGCGTCGGCCAGCCCTCTAAGAACGGCGAAGGCATTGGAGGGTGATCCTGCGACGTCGAATTCGAACAACTGAGCGCCGTCGAGCCCTCGCTCGATCTCGGTACCCTGTCCAACTGGCACTGAAAGCGATTGCGTAGTCCCCGTATAGGTTACGGCACCCGTGCCATCGCGTGTAAAAGCCGGTCCGGCTGCAAGACCGGCAAATAGGGGCTCACCACCGGGGCCTTCTGCATTTGCGCGCGCGAACAATTCTTCGCCCAACTGTTCGATCTCGAAAGCAATCGCCTCTCTCCCAGCCGCTCCGCTCGTATCGCTTGCGGCACCAAGCGCCAGTTCGCGTGCGCGCTGCAGGAGGTTGGTAACTGCGGCTAGCTCCGTGGTCGCAGAGGTAAGATCCTGATCCACCGATGCGGCATTGCTTGCATCGGCTGTGCTCAATATCTCACGGCGCGCCAATTGGCGGAGTTGGGCGGCTGCGGCCGGGTCATCCGATCCGCGTTCCAACCGCTTTCCTGTAGCAATCTGGGTCTGCAGACGTTCGATGTTGCCCCGCAGTTCGCTCATTTGGCTAAGCGAGCGATTGTAAAAAGTACCTGTAGCGGTGTTTACGAAGCTCATGAGTAGGGTCCCTTCACTTACCGCAAGCCCAACAGAACGTCGAAGATCTCGCTGGCGACCTGTATGACGCGCCCGTTGGCCTCGAAGGCTTGCTGTAGGCGAACCAGATTGGCCGCCTCCTCATCAAGATCGACGCCAGTCTCGCGCAGCAATTCCGCTTCGGCGCTAGCGGCAACGATGCCCAAGCCCTCGCGCTGGCTGTCAAGCCCTGCAACTCTGCTCGAAAGACCGAGCAGAAGTGCATCAACGCTGGCGGTCGGCCCAGTACTATTGCCGAGCGCAGTGATTAGACCGCCCAAGTTGGTGGTATCACGGCTCCCGGCAGGAGCCCCAGCAGTGGCGGTTGCAATCCCTGCGCCCGATCCAAGGACGATTGTTATGTCGGCTGCGGCGGTGCCTGCGAATATTGGCTGACCGGGTGTGCCGTCGGCAGCGACCCCAGTGCCCTGCGCGGCATTGACGAGTGACACGGTCGATACTGCAATTCCATCCAACTGCGTCTGGAGGCTCGCAATTGCACCGAGCGCCGCAGCGCGCCCAGCCATCGCACCGCTCATGGGAACATACGGCTGCCCATCCACTTCAAATGACAAAGTACCATCTGGCGCGACGGAAAGGTCAAAGCCAATTGCGGAACCGCCTTGCACAAGCGCCGCCGGGGGACTCCCTGACAAAGTGACATCGACCGTGCCATTGGCATTAAAAGAGGGCACAATACCGATTTGTTCTGCCAATCCGCGCAGTGCTGCATCGCGTTGGTCGAGCAACGCGGCTTTAGAAGCAGTGCCTTCCTGAGCGGCAACGAGATCTTGATTCACTCTCGCCAGTTCATCGGCAAAGCCCCGAACACTCAGCAAGTCGGCCTCAGCTTCGGATACAGTCAGCAGTCTTGCATTGCCGAGAGCGTTATCGGCAGTGCCAAAAGTTGCTGCGAGCTGGCGAGCAGTCTCGAGCGCCGAGACCCGTAAGGCGGGGTTGAGGGGGTCACTTTCTAGGCGTGCCAACGCCGCTTCGAAGTCAATCAGGTTATCGAAAAGTCCCGAGTTTTCCAAGGCGGTTTCAGCCTCGCGCATTGCCGAATACTCGGCCGATGCATTGGCTAATGCAGAAGCGCTGTCGCGCGCCTGACGTTGCACCAAAGCGCTGCCTGCGCGTTCGATCCCGCCGATCCGGACTCCACCAAGCGAATTTGAGGAGTTGAGTCCTATGGAGGCACTCATGACCAGCTCGCTCTGGCCTAGCGTTCGCCTCGCATAATCTGGATTTGCCGCATTTGCGACGTTTTGAGCAGTCAGCTCAAGGCTTGCGCGAGATGCAGTCAAACCGCTGCGCCCGATGTAGAAGAGAGCGGTCGGCATTACGAATCTCCCTTCTCTTCGATATATCGTGCCAGCTGCGCCTCGATGCTCCGGGCTAATCCGAAGCTCCCAGATGCTGCCGCGATCTCAGCAAAGTGCTCATCGCGCATCTTCTCGAACTGCCGGAGCCCGCCCCCAGTAAGGGGGGTGTCCTCCGAAAAGCTCGCGGCCCGCGCCGTTTCGAGCATTCGTCGCAGCATGATTGCCTCGAAACCCTCGGCCGCCTTGCGCAGCTCCGCGCGTTCAGGCGAAATGGTGGCTTCTGGACTGCCGGCAGATGGAAGGGCGCGAGAGATGATCACAGCACTACCATTTCCGCCTGGAGCGCCCCGGCTTGCTTGAGGCTTTCGAGGATGACTACGAGGTCTGCAGCGCCCACGCCCAACAGATTGAGAGCATCGACAATCTCGGAAAGCGAGGCAGCACCCGGCATCAGCGCGACCCGATCTGATCGCTCGGTGACGCTGATATCGCTCGAGGGTTCCACTGCAGTACGGCCAAGGCTGAAAGGCTCCGGCTGAACCACCACGGGATCTTCGTCAATCCGGATGACCAGCTTGCCGTGACTCACCGCTGCTGGCGACAGACGGACTGCCTCGTTGATCACGACCGTTCCGGTCCGACTGTTGACGATCACCCGCGCCGCAACAGGGGCCGGGGTTACCGGCAACATTTCTATCTCGGCCATCAGCGCCGAACGAATATCGTTTCCAAACGGCAGCGCGAGCTCGATGCTCACTCCATCAGCGATCCGTGCAGTGCCTGGAAAGCGTTGGTTGATCGCGTCGCGAACGCGCGAAGCGGTGAGAAAGTCGGCTTGGTGAAGGTTAAAGCGTAGACTCCCTTCGCGATCGAACCCGGTCGAGACCGCTCGCTCGACTGTGGCTCCGTCTGCGATTCTCCCTACTGTTGAGACATTGACTGTGAGTTGCGATCCGTCACGCCCCGTCACTCCGAGACCGCCCACGGCCACATTGCCCTGTGCCATCGCGTAGATCTGCCCATCCGCCCCGTAGAGAGGCGCCAGCACCAGGGCGCCGCCACGCAAACTGCGGGCTTGACCGAGGGTGGAGACAGTGATGTCGATGCGCTGACCAGGCTTCGCAAATGCCGGCAGTTCGGCGGTAATGATTACCGCTGCTGCGTTGCGGAGATTGGGGCTTACCCCTGGAGGAAGCTGAAGGCCCAATCGGCCCGAAACACCTCGCATTGCCTCGGTTACATAAGCGAGGTTGTCATCACCGGTGCCTTGAAGGCCCACAACCACCCCGTAGCCGGTGAGCTGGTTCGCGCGGAGGCCTTCAAACTCGCCGACGTCGCGAATCCGCTCTGCTGCGGCGGCAGCCGGGAGCAGGGCTGCAACCAGCACTGCCAGTAGTGCCATCACGGATCGAGTAATCTTCACGAGCTTTCTCCCGGAACCATCACAACGGCGAAATGAAATTAAAGAAGCGAGACAGCCATCCTGGTCTGCTCGCTTGCTGAACGGCGCCCTTGCCCGAGTAGATGATCCGGGCATTCGCGACCTGCGCCGACGAGAGGCGGTTGTCGCTGTCGATATCGATCAGGCGAATACGCCCGGCGAATTGAATCCACTCATCTCCTTGGCTCAACGACATTTGCTTTTCTCCCACCACTTCAGCCGTTCCATTGGGGTAAATCGCTGCGATGGTCACTGCGACTGCGCCGGAAAGGCGGCTGCGTTGCGAAGCACTCCCTCCTCCTCTGAACGTCCCTTCGCTCGCAGCTTTAAGGGCTTCGGGGTTTAGGAAGTCGAGCGGCCCGGAGACCGGGGGGGTGATCGAGAAGCTTCCGCCGCGGTCAGTCTGGCCTGCCGTGCTTTTCTGGGTTGAGGTATTCTCAACCAACACGATGGTCAGCATGTCTCCGAGCATTCGGGCACGGGTGCCAGTATGCAGTCCGGAATATCCGGACCCGGTCTGGAGTATCGCGCCTGCACTTCCGGTTGGCCTGGGCACAGTGAAGGACGCACCACCGGCTGTGGCGACGACTGTCGGCACCCCTGGCGGGGGTGGTGCCACAAACCCCGGTTGTGGGCCAGAACCGGCTCCCATACAGGCAGCCGCGAAAAGCAGCAGTGGAGATACTAGAAGCGTGCGCAGGTTCATGATCGGGCTCTTCCTCACAAAGTCTGGTTGGCATTGCGCAGCATCTCGTCGACTGCGCTGACCATCTTGGAGTTTATTTCATAGGCGCGCTGCGCTTCGATCATCTCGACGAGCTCCTCGACGACGTTGACATTAGAGCCCTCGAGCATTCCCTGACGTACCTGGCCCCGTCCATTTTCCCCTGCCAAACCGATTTCGGCGGGTCCGCTTGCCGCAGTCTCAATCAGGAAGTTATCACCAATCGCCCGCAAGCCGGCGGGGTTTACAAAGCTTGCCAAAGTGAGCTGTCCGAGCTGCACTGGAGCAGGGTCTTGGGCAGTGACAGCGCTGATGGTGCCATCGGGCGCAATGGAGATCGACTGGGCGCCTTGCGGGACTTGGACCGGAGGTTGAACCGCATAACCTTGGGAGGTGATGAGCTGACCCTCAACAGATAGAGTAAAGTTTCCTGCTCGGGTGAATGCGATCTGTCCGCCAGGGGGAAGCTCGACTTGAAAGTAGCCTGGTCCGTCGAGCGCAAGGTCAAGCGAATTGCCCGTTCCGTTGAGCGTCCCCTGAGTTTCAATTCGAGTTGTACCTTGGATCTGAACGCCCGTACCAAGGTTCAAGCCGACGGCGAAGGCAGTCTGCCCGGTAGATTGTTGGCCTGCAATACGTTGTTCCTGGTAGGCGAGCGTCGCGAAATCGGCCCGGTCGCGCTTGAAGCCAGTGGTACCGATATTGGCAAGGTTGTTGGCGATGACGCGCATCCGCGCGTCTTGGGCTTCGAGCCCAGTCCGAGCGACATGGAGAGCGGAAGTAGGCATTGGACTAGCTCCTGAATCTTATTATCACCGCAGGCCCATCAGGCGGCTGCTGGCTTCATCGAGATCATTGGCGGTGCGGATGATCTTGGCACGCTGCTCGAACGCGCGCTGCGCGTCGATCATTTGGACCAAGGTTTCTGCTGTTTCGACGTTGGATTGTTCGAGAGACCCGGGGGTCACGCGCGCAGTTGGGTCAGGCGGCAGAACCCCGCCATTTGGTACTTTCAGAAAGCTATCGACGCCTTTCGCAATCTGGCTACCCTCAGGTGAAACGAGCTTGATCCGGTCAAGAACCTGTGCCGGTTCGCGTGGAGCCGCCGGATCATTCGCGAGGATCGTGCCATCACCTGCAACGGCTATGCTGAAACCGGCAGGTACGGAAATCGGACCACCTCCCTCCCCCAACACCGGGAGCCCATCGCCATTCTCCAGCACGCCTGAGGCCGCCACACTCAAGTCTCCCCGGCGTGAATAAACCTCTCCTGCCGGCCCTTGCAGGGCGATCAGGGCGTTGCCCTGCACGGCAATGTCGAGGGGGCGACCCGTGGGAATTACCCGCGCCGTAGTTAGGTCGGCGCCGCGCACAAGGCCACGCGCCATGGCTCGCGCCTCGATGGAGCCGTCCTTTAATGTCGCCGGCGTGACGGCGAAAAGCTCCTGTCGAAAGCCCGGTGTGGAAGCATTCGCAAGGTTGTTCGCGACGGCCCGCTGCCGGTCCATTGCAGCGTTCATCGAAGTCAGCGCGGTATAGATCATCCGGTCCATCAGTCAGTGCTCATCGCTGGAGATTGATGACAGTCTGCGATATCGTGGTCGCCGTATCGATCGCTCGAGCGTTCGCCTGGAAGTTGCGTTGAGCAGTCAATAGACCAACCATTTCCTCGGCGAGATCGACGTTCGAACGCTCGAGTGCTCCGCTGATCAAGTCGCCATAATTCCCAATTCCAGGGTTCCCGAAAGCCGGGGCTCCGGAGTCGCCCGAGGCTTCCCATTTCGTCTGCCCAACGGCTCGCAGGCCGGTAGGAGAGGCAAAAGTGGCCAACGCCACCTGTCCTACCGCAACCGCGGTGCCATCGGCATAAGCTGCATTTATGGTACCTCGGCCGTTGATAGTGACATTGGCGAGCGCGGAACCCGCTGCATTGGTCAAGGGCACCGTGACGTCGACCGGCACTGCTGCAGTCGGATTTCCGGCTGCATCAACGGGGAAAGCCTGCAGCTGGCTTCCAAGCGAGTCCTGTACTGCGCCAGTTGCCGAGATCTGCAAATTGCCGTTGCGGGTAAAGCTGAGATCTCCAGAGACGGGGTTAGCAAAAGCGAGAAAGCCGTCACCATTGATCGCGAGGTCGAGGCTGCGGCCAGTTTGTTCAATCGGCCCGAGTGCGAAGTCCTGCGTGATCGCGGAAACTGTCGCCCCGATGCCGGCGGTACGGCGCGGATCGGTGTTCGAACCGGACGCTACGAGGTCCGCGAACTGGGCCGAACTCTTCTTGAAGCCGACAGTCTCTGCATTGGCGATGTTATGGGCGATAACCCGCAGGTCGGTTTCGGCGTTCTTGAGGCCGCTAAGAGAGGTGAAGAAAGACATCAGTTTTCGTCCTTTGCTGCAACTTGTTTCAGGGCTTGGGAACTCAAGGCATTCGACCGGTTCCGCTTTGCACCTCAATCAATCGGTCGAGCTTGGCGGAAATCTCATCGAGGGTCGCAGTGGATTCGCTCGTCGCAGCGAGTGTTGAGAACTGCGCCATCTGTGCCAGCATCGCTTCATTGTTGACCGGCTCAAGCGGATCCTGAAACGATAACTGAGTCGTAAGAAGGCGCATGAAATCCGCTTGATCGAGCGAGCCCAGACCCCCCGCACCGGAAAGTCGGGACGGCGTATTTAGCCGATCGAGCACTGGATTGGATGTCTGCGGGTTCACAGTATTCATGATCAATTGCTCCTGAGTGTTTCGAGCATCAGCTGCTTGGCGGTCTGCAGCGCCTGCACGAGATTCTGATACTGACGCGCACTTTCCATGATCTCGACCATCTCTGCGCTCTCATCCACCGGTGCTTCCCAGACATGGCCGTCGGCGTCAGCGAGAGGGTGAGCTGGGTCATATCGTCTTGTCGGTGCAACTTCCGAGCGCACGAGTTCACTGCTGGTCACACTTGCCAAACCCGAAGCGCGGTCGAGTTCCGTTGCAAAGACGGCGCGGATTGGCCGGTAGGCGCCATCCTCAGTGCTCGACACTGACCCGGCATTGGCGAGATTGGACGTAGCCACGTTCATTCGCACCATCTGAGCTTGCATGGCGCGTTCGGTCAGCGAGAACAGGGTCATGGGGGCACGATCTGGCATCGTTATTCGCCCTTCAGCGCGCGAGTGATCGTGTTAACCTTGCCCTGAACAAAGGACAGCGTTGCGCTGTAAGCCAATGCGTTCTCGGCGAAAGCAACCTGTTCGCGCCCCAGCTCCACGGTATTCCCGTCAAGCGCAGGCATTGTTGGGCTTCGATAGACGAGAGCCGGACCAGAAACTTCCGTCGAAGTTCCTCGCTGACGCAACATCCGGGCTTCAAGCGCGGCGTTAAAGTCAATGTCGCGCGCCTTGTAGCCGGGCGTTGCAGCATTCGCGATGTTGGACGCAAGCACGCCCATGCGTTGCGAACGCAATTCTAGCGCTGCGCCGTGAATACCAAAGATTTGTTCACTCATGGCAAGAAGCCTTTTCGAGCTTGATTGCGGACTCGGTGCCGAAGGTGCCTCCAGCGGTGAAGGAGGATGCACAAAGCGTGCCAAATCGATTGCTGGCTTCAGAAGAAGCCTAGGCGTTGGTCCATGAGATATTGAGAACGCAATGACCGGCAACTGTTTGCCGGTGCCAAGGAAATCTTTTGCCAGGCTTATGCAGCGTGCATTGCCGTCTGACACGATCCCTTAATCAGGCTCTTCCCTGCCCGTTCTATCTTCTAAGTATAGTCAGCCGGGAGATCCAAGTCAGTGCCAAGCGAGCTCACTCGATTGCTGGACGGCGAGGCATTGCTGATCGTGGTAGCGGGAACCCTCCTCGCAAGCCTAGCCAGGTGCGGATTTCGGAACCTATTCGGGGCAGTCCATGCGGGGTTCACCCTAATCCACAAACACTTCGATGAGGCGAGCAACCGCGCCGCAATCGCGCGCATTGTGCGGTCAATTGAGCATTCCGGTCCTCTCGCTGTCGAAAGCCCACTACCGCCGGATCCGGAACTGGCGCAGCTGCTCGAAAGCTATCTGCGCAGCGGCTCGCCTTCGGCAATGTTCAGCATGCGAGCCGCGCAGCAGAAATCAAGCGAAGCTCGGATGAGCGAAGCAGCGAATGTGTTGGTCGTAGCCGCGGAACTCGCTCCAATGTTTGGGCTTGTGGGGACCCTGTACAGCATAACCAACCTTGCCCCAGCCGGAGCAGTGAACACCCTCGAGACAACGATGAGCGCGATCGCCACGGCAGTGACATCTACACTTTACGGAGTGCTGCTCGCGCATCTCGTCTGCCTCCCAATCGCTGCCATGATCGAGCGACGCGCAAAACTCGAGGCCCGCTTGCGGGACGCTTTGTTGGAGTGGTTTGCAAGCCAGCTGACCAGCCCAGTGGTTACCGCTGCACAGCAGCCAAAGATCCGGGGCGTGGCATGAGCCCCAGCCGGCTGATTGCGAACGCGAACGGGTGGCAGCTGATCCTTGCCGATCTTGCCCTTATACTCTTTCTCGTGACCTTGGCTGCTCTTCCGTCATCATTCGCGGACGGAAACCCTGAAGGAGAGCGCTCCCAGAAGCCGACAATCTCAGCCTCCCAGGCGTTGTATCGTCCGATCGCGGGCGGCCCAACGCTTCGCGAATGGCTAGGAGACCAGCCGCGAGACCCGCGGGCAACATTGACAATCTTCGCGACATATCGACCCGGGGGAGAGGCCCAAGCATGGCAAGCGAGCGAAAGGCTGGTTTCGAGCCTGAATGATCCCCAGGTCGCAGTCCGCACGATAATCTCGCGAGGGCGGGAAAATCACATCTATGCCAGTCTCGCCTATGACGGTATTGCCGATCTGGCAGACTCGAAATTCTAGATGAAAACGACGCGGTTCCGACCGGCCGCCTTGGCTTGGTACAAGGCGGCATCCGCCCGTGCGAGCGCGGAACGCGTATCGCTGTCTTCGGTTACCTCGGCAATACCAGCCGAGAAGGTGATCTGCCCGAACGGCTGACCGGTGAACCGATCACGCAGTCTTCTGGCCGCCTGCGCACGCCGGATGCTGTCAAGCTTGGCAAGCGCAGCCTGCTTGTCCAGTCCGTAGAAAAGCACGACAAATTCTTCACCGCCGTGCCGCGCGACGAAGCATTGATCGCTTGCGTGCTCACTGAGTGTGTCGGCAATCGTGCACAGGACACGATCGCCGGCATCATGACCATACCGATCGTTGATCTGCTTGAACCGATCAACATCGCAAAAGCCGATGCAAAGCGGCTCAGACTTCGACCGGGCCTCGCTAGCCGCCGACACCAATCGCCGTTCAAAGGCTCGACGATTTGGCAGCCTTGTCAGATGGTCGACGTCCGCTTCCATCCGTGCCGTAGCGAGGCTGGCGCGCAGCCGCCGCGCCTCGTCCTGACTACGTTCCATAGCTTGCTCGACCCGTTCGATGCGCTCGAGCACTGCCCTTGACAGCTCCACCACCCGATCAAGTTCCGCGACCATCCCGCCGGGCGCCGCGACGTCAGCGATTGCCTCGATCTGCGCACCCAGCGCACCGCGGTGGTCGCTGGTTTCATCCTGCGCCATCTTGGTCGTTTGGGCGAACCGCATCAGCGAATACTCAAGTTTATCCATGAGCTGCTCGAGCTCGGCTATGCGTCCATTCGTTCCCGGATCAAGCCTTGCAAGCGTATCAAGCCAGCGCTGGTCGATCGGTTCACCCGACAATTCCCGAGCTGTAAAAGCCTGCGCGAGCTCGGCATCCGCGCCGGACAAGGCGGCGCAGATCGCGGCGAGATTGGCTGAGTTGACGCCAAGCCCGTGCTCAATAACGAAATCGCCGATCCGCTCGAGCAGTTCTTTTTGCGCTTCCACCGCGCGCGAGGGAGGAGCGGATTGCTCTTCCGCAGTTGGACCAGTCCGGGTCGCCCGGATCAATCGATCGCGCGCGCCGGAGCGCATAAATTGAGGATAGGGCACCTCCAAGGCCTCCCAGCAAGTCACCAGAGTTGAGCGGCTCCATAATCAAGGTTTGCTTAAGGCGTTCGCGGTTTCGGGCTTGGGAAAAGTCCTTAGCTCGCGTTTGCAGAAGCCGACTACAGAATTGGCATGACTCTTGCTCGCCTTCCGGTGGTAGATTAAAGAAGCACGGAGACCTTCGATGATGAAAGATTCCTCTCGCAAAACCGCGAGGCGTATCGCGAGCGCCCGTTGGCGAATGTCACTGGCGATTGGGGCTCTTTGGTGTCTCAGCCTTCCAGTAGCGGCCGCTGGCGGTGCTCCAGCAGGCAGCCATATCGACCCCAGCGAAATCGATGAGGCGGTAATCGCCTTCACAGGCGCAGAAGTTGGAAAACCGGGCGGACCGCGCCTGCCTTCGGATCGTCGCCTTCGGCTGGCGGCATGTGCGGAGCCGCTACTCACCGAATGGTTCGGCACCGCGCGAAGCACTGTTCAGGTTTCCTGCAGCGGCCCCGAGAGCTGGCGGATCTTTATTGCCACCAGTCCCCTACAAGGACAGGCGGCACGCAATAACGTCGTGAAGCGCGGTGATGCCCTCACCATATTGATCCGCGGACGAGGCTTTTCGGTTCAACAAGCTGGCGAGGCGATGGAGAGCGGAGCGGCGGGCGACTGGATTTTTGTGCGAACTTCGCGCAAGGCTGAGCCGCTGCAAGCCCGAATTGAAAGACCAGGGCTAGCTGTCATTCCAGCGGGATGACACTAGAACCGGATATCAGACTTAAACTTACCTAAACTTGGCCGTCCTGGGTAACAGGATTCTTGCAGGAGACCCGAGATGCCCTCTGTCGAATTGAGCAAGTTGCAAGGTGTCAGTTCCGCGCGCTCTCTTTCGGAGACCGACCGGACCCAGCCAACCGCACGAAAGGCCTCGGCTTCTACCGACCAGGCGAAGCAAGCTGCTGCGCGTGGGGTCAGCATCGAAGTCCGCAGCGAAGTCGATGCCGTCACTCCGCCGATCGACCGGGAACGCGTAGAACAAATTCGCGCGGCGTTGCAGGATGGATCCTACCCGCTTGTCCCGACCAAAATCGCAGACGCGATGATCGCAGCCCAGATTAGCTTCGAGTTGCCTCGATGAAAGACGAGATAATGGCGCACGAAACTCCGAGCGACCTTGCCGGCAAATTGCGGCAGATGATTGCCGTACTCGAGGCAGAGCGGCAAGCGCTTGCCTCGCTAGAGCCGGAAGCAATATCGGATTGCGCGCGTGACAAAGAAAGCCTGTGCGACGTTCTGAGGCCGAGCGTTGGTTACACGCTGGACCCAGAGACTAGGGAGCTTGCCTTGACGGCGAGCAGGCTCAACGAGGTTAACCGCCGAGTTCGCAACCTGCTTGCTGCCAATGTTGCAGCGCGCATCGAAGCACTGGGAGACCCGAACCAAGTGCGTTGCACTTACGGGCGCGCAATCGGATAGGCCCAAAATTGCATTGTGGCTCACCACGACCGAATGAACTCGAATTGGCACGCTTTTTGCTCCGTGGGTTCTGAAAGCGCCGCCGTTCTGCGGCGTTGCCAGACCGAGCGGAACTGCAGTGAGCCAACCACCTGCCATATCGTACCCCTCTGGCGGGATCCGGGTCGCGTTCGAAGCGGCGTCGCGCTCCTATGAAAGCGCGCGAGACGAACTGAAACGCGGCGGGGAAGACCCGGCGCGTGCGTCGAAAACCGTACACGCGCGCGACCCCATCGAAGCGGCCATCGCGAAGGCTTCCCGAAAAACGGGCATAGATTTCAATTTTCTTATTGCGCAAGCGCAGGTCGAGTCCTCCATGGACCCTTCCGCAAAGGCTCGCACATCGAGCGCTAAGGGCCTTTATCAATTCATCGACAGCACATGGCTGCAAACGCTGCGCAAACACGGCAGCCGGTTTGGTCTCGGTAATATCGCCGCTGAAATCGGGATCAATGCACGCGGCCAAGCGCATGTTGCCGCTCCTGCCAAGCGCGAGGCAATCCTGGCGCTTCGCGAAAACCCGCAGGTCGCGGCGTTAATGGCGGCAAGTCTAGCCGAGGATAATCGCGATTTCCTGACACCTATTCTAGGGCGCGAGCCGGATCCTGCCGAGCTCTACCTCGCGCATTTCCTCGGTGCCGAGGGAGCGGGTAGATTCCTGTCGGCGATGACCAAAGATCCAACGCAGAATGCTGTGGCGCTCTTTGCTCGACCGGCGGCAGCCAACAGAACAGTATTCTATGAGAGGAGCGGCAGTCCGCGAAGCCTTGCCGGCGTCCTCGAACATCTATCAACAAAGCTTGAGGGGGCGCTCGGGTCTGCACGCAGGCGCGTCCATGCGGTTATCCAACAAACAGAGCCCAGCCCGAGAGCACCTCAGGTAGACCTTGCCATGGCCGATGGATCGTTCGCCCCACCCCGCCAGCGACCTTCCCTTCCATCTCTGGAAACAACTCGCGCTAGCGGTTCGGCAATCGGCGCATCCGTGAGCGGTAGGGCCCCGATTTCGCAAATTCTCTACGCGACGCTCTTGGCACCGGCAGGCGAAAATTCCGCCACGCAGGAACAGGTCCGGCACGCATATGACCGCCTCAAGGAGTTTGGACTGTGACCACCGCTGTCTCGAACGGATCTGCAATCATTGAACGGCTGCGGCTGGCGCCCGCGGCAATGGCATTGCCGGTCGGCATCTTCGCGCTCTTTGCCTTGATGGTGCTTCCCATTCCTCCAGTCCTGCTTGACATCTTTTTCGTACTCAATATCGCCATATCAGTCGCCGTGCTTATGGTTGCGCTGAATGCTCGGACCCCTGTCGAGTTTTCGTCTTTTCCCACGGTGCTGCTTTTCGCAACTTTGCTGCGACTCGCGCTCAACGTTGCATCGACGCGAGTGGTGCTGGTAGCTGGTCACGAGGGCGGCGCGGCGGCTGGACAGGTGATCGAGAGCTTCGGCGAGTTCCTTGTCGGCGGGAATTTTGCCGTCGGCCTATTCGTGTTCTGCATCCTGATGATCATCAATATGATCGTCGTGACAAAGGGAGCAGGGCGCGTTTCGGAAGTTTCGGCACGGTTCGTTCTCGACGCTTTGCCTGGCAAGCAGATGGCGATCGACGCGGATATTGCTGCAGGGCTTATAAGTTCCGAGGAAGCTCGCGATCGACGTTCACAAGTCTCAGTCGAAGCCGATTTCTATGGTTCGATGGATGGCGCCTCGAAGTTTGTCAAAGGCGATGCCCTAGCAGCTCTGCTGATCCTCGGGGTCAATATCATCGCCGGTTTTGCGCTCGGCATGGTCAGTCATGGCCTCACTGCCACCGAAGCTGGCGAGCTTTATGTGACGCTTGCCGTCGGCGATGCGCTCGTCGCGCAAGTTCCTGCCCTACTGCTCTCAATAGCAGCAGCCGCGATAGTCACCCGGGTTTCGGACAAGAGCGATCTGACTGGCCAGATCGGCAGGCAATTCTCAGATGCTAGGGGCTGGTTGCCGGTTGCGGTCATCCTTGCTGCAATTGGCCTTGTTCCCGCTATGCCGCAGTCCATCTTCCTACCAGGAGCGGCGGTTGCAGGAGGCATCTGGTGGCACTTGCGTCGCAAGTCTGCCGAACCGACCCCTGCCCATGAGCCGATCGAGGGTCCTTCGCCCGATGCGATCGAGCTCGCAGATGTGAGCGACCAGACACTGGTTACGATAGAGCTCGGCTATGGCCTTTTGCATCTAGTGGACAAGGAGAAGGGAGCGCTGCTCGCAACGCGCATCACGGGTATCCGAAAGCAGCTATCGCGCGACCTTGGCTTTGTCCTGCCCCAGTTCCGTATTCGCGACTCGCTTGACCTCGGAGCATGCGACTATGCGGTGCTTATGGGCGGGATCAGCATTGCGCGCGGCACCGTGCGTGCAGGAAAGCTCCTCGCAATTGACGCCGGCGATGTTCGCTCGGGCCGATCGCACGAAGACATGGGATTACATGGAGAGCCCACTCACGACCCGAGCTTCAATTGCCCGGCCTTGTGGATCGAGCCCGCCCTGCGCGACCAAGCCATTGCCGAGGGCTTCATGGTTGTGGACGCCAGCACAGTGATTGGCACGCATGCCAACCAGGCGCTGCTAGGCGAAGCGCATCAATTACTGGGTCCGGAAGAAGTGCGAGAGTGGCTTGACGAACTCAAACTACACGCACCCGCCTTGGTCGAGGCCGTCCATCCCGACCCGCTTTCTCTCGCGGCTCTAACCCGTATCCTGCGCGCGCTTTTGGCCGATGGGATCGGCCTTGCTCATCCGCAACCTCTCTTCACTAGTCTCGCTCTAGCGCTGCAGAAAACACAGGATTTCGACACGCTCATCGACGCAATACGAGCTGATTTCGGCGCGCGACTTGTTGCGAGGGTATGTCCGCCGGGCGAGCAGCTCAAGGTCGCAACGCTCGATGCCTCGCTAGAGTCCGCGATCCTTGGGGGCATGGTCGATCCTGGCACGGGCCAACCGCTCATTGAGCCGGATTGCGGCAGCATGATCGTAAAAACAGTAAATCGTCTTCTAACCGAGCAGGCGGGCCCTATTGCTCTTATCGTGCAGCCTCCCGCGCGGCGCGCCCTTGCTGCTTTGCTCAAGCATCGTGCACGCGGATGCCTCGTGATTTCAATCAACGAACTTCCCGCCTCGCAGACAGTCGAAGTCGTTGGGATAATAGGTGGCTCGAATGGCGCAGCATCTCCCAGCGACGAGACCTTGTCCGATTCTTCGTCGTCTAATCGCAATGAGGTCGCCGCATGAAGCACGATCCACGCGCATTTGCCGCTAAAGCCTATTCTGCCACCTATGCTTCTGTTTCGCAGGACGACGTCGAACGCCGCGTGCGGCAATTTTTGCCGCTTGTCCGGCGATCTGCTTGGCACATCTATGGGGCCGGTCGCGACGGACTCGAGGTGGAAGATCTAATGCAGGCTGGCATCGTGGCACTTACCGAATGCGCGCACCGGCATTCCGGACCGACCGAAGACGGTTTCGCAGCCTATGCGAAAATTCGTGTCCGTGGGGCGATGCTCGATCAAGTCCGGCGCAACCGGCACGACAGTAGATTAGCCAGGCGCAAGCGCGTTCGCTACGAGCAAACCCTCGAGAAATTGCGTACGGAGCTGGGACGCGAACCAGATCGTGGCGAAGTTTCAAAGGCTATGAGCCTGAGCGATCGCGAATTGCTCGATATCGAAGCGTCAGGCATTACAATCAGCTCGATCAGTGAGGAATATGATGATGGCAACGTAGCATTTGCGAGCGAGGATCCCGATCCTTTTGAATTGCTCTGCGAGGCCGAGGATCGTAACTTATTGGTGAATGCCATGGCCGAGTTGCCTGAACGGCTCAAATTGGTCCTTCAATTGTTCTTCGTCGAAGAACTAAATCTCACTGAAATCGCAGCCGTGCTCAGCGTGAGTGTGCCGCGGGTGCACCAGCTTCGGGCAAAGGCACTTGCCGATCTAAGAACGCTTATTGAACAGATTCGTTGACGAGGAAATCGACCGATCTGCTTCCCGGGTTTGTGTTGTATGTGCGTGGGCGAGCCAAAAAATTTTTGGTTTTTTTGAGCGCAGGTCTTACGGCACTTGGCGTCCCCTTTGTGATTATCGCTTCGCCCCGGCCCCAGCTACTCTTCGTGACACAGGGCCCCGCACTATGGCGAGTAAACCATGAGCCAGTAACGAAAAACCTCGATACTCAGAAGATAAAGAGGCTCGCCAGACCTAATAATCCACCGAGCAAGGCTGACAACACAACGAGGATTGACGCCCGTCTATCGAGCCATTCCGTGAATCGGCGACGAGACGACCGCGACCTTGGCCCAGGCTGGGCTATCGCCTGATGAGCGCCAATAAGCGACGCATCGCTGGTTTGACCCAGGACCTTGGCGATCCGCTCACTTTTTTTGCAATCGCTGGCCTTACCGACAACCCAGTCACGCGCGGCTAGCATCGCTTCGGCGGCCGCGAGCTCTTCTGGGTCTACACTGCCGCCTTGGAGGTGCAAAATGAAGGCCTTGGGCAGCTTCTCGTCGAACTGAATGCCGATGACATCGCCAGTCGCCCAACGAGTTGTCCCGAACACTTTCAGGTTGCCAAGTGTTAGCCATAAGTCTGAGCCTGCTTCGATCGAATGCTCGGGTTGAATTTTCGCTCCACCAAGGGATAAATCGACTACCAGGCAGCGTACGGTGCCCGATGTAGTCGCGACGAAAGTTCGCAAGCCCAGCTCTGCCCGCCCAAAGCTTCTTTGGCAGAAAATTCTCTCGTTCGATCTGGTGGTTGCGGCAGCATTCATCTGCAAAGTGTCGCAGATTTTAGTGAATCAATCTGTCTTCGGGGTATTCGGAAACGCCCTTATAAAATGTCGAAAACCGGTTTTTGAAATTCCAACCCTTTCTTGGGTAACCGCATTCCCGTACTTCGATAAAGCGAAGGCCTCGGCAACCAGAAATGTTGCTGCATTCCGCAATCTATTAACAATCTCGTTGGCTTCCGGCATCGGCTTCAGAGATGCAATTGAAGGGCCCGTGCAGTTCTAAGGAAACCCTTCTCTGTCAGGGCCACGCTCTCACTTTCAGTACCGACGCTCATCTTTATGAGCAATTGCCTGCTTTCCAAAACTTCGAGCCAACGAAGAGCAACAGAAGAAGGACAGCTCAGAGCTTCACACAAAGCGAGGACTGACAATGGGGCGCCTCTTACACGAGCCTGAAACAGTTCAAGCACTACATCACAAGCGGGGCTAACAGCGAAACCGTCAAGCTCGAAGATCTCGTCGATCTTTCTTCGTGATTGCTGTAAAGCAGACGCTAAAGCACTCAGCGTCTCGCTGCTGGCCAAAACCTCTCCGTCAGGACTGCCAATTCCCCTTACTTCGAGAGCTATAGCTTCGATCCGATCTGCGATCGCATCGCCAGCAGCTTTCTTAAAGACGCCTTGTCTGGCAGTAGAGGTTGAATTTGAAATTTCGCGACCCTTCACAATAGACCCTTTCGACGATTTCTATTGGCAACTTTAAACCGGATGGCGCCAGTCGGAAAGACATTTGAGGCAAATCGTGAGTAAATTGTTGCGCATTGACCGGTTGTGGCGCATTAACCGAATGCCATGCGGTGATCTGGGCATGATGTTGCTTTCATCGTTATGTGTTGCAAAACGGGACCGCGGGTCTTGAGCGCTTGCGGTTCCGATCGTGCCGCGTAGGGCCCGCGGCGCCGACCGACTGCGGGCAACTCGATGTGCTCGCCAGGATTTGATGGGACAACATGGCTGATCCGCTAGATAGGTGGGAAGATGGCGATTTGGAACGTGCGCTTCTTCTCGTTGAACAAGCTCTCGAGCTTTGCGACGATCTCGGCTTCAGTTTCGCCGCGATCGATCTGTGTGCAGCGCTAGAAAAGCTGAAAGAGTTGAGAGCAGAGTAAGCGCGCATAACTTCTTTACTAAGCGGATGCTTAATTTAGGTCGGACGCAGCCCTGCAGGTTCTTAGTACACCTGAGCATTCGGAGAGATTAGTCCTTCATCAACGAGCAAACTGTCCGGTCGAATCAGGTGCACACTACGCGTCCTCATAGCGGCAATTTCTCTGGTTAAATTGAGGCTGCCACTCAGAACGTAGCAATAATATCGTAAAAATATTTTGGCGTAAATATCTAGCTACAAGTACGAACCACGCCCCCGGGGACAGAAAGGGGCCATCGTCTCAGGGCCGCAAGCAGGGCTCTCTCTCCCCAACATCTGCCCAGAAACAAATTTGGCGTTCGTCCAACCTGGCTTTGCAATGGGTTTCCATTGAGGTGGGTAGGTGAGGGGGAATTGGGACACGGTTGCAAGCCAATAAGTTTCCTCGCGAAATTCGGTCAACACCCCTCCTCGCTAAGTTGTTCTTGATAGACGCGCAAATCTGCACCAATAAAACTTTTGCCTCAAGGTTCAGATTCGACACCTCCGGTGTTCGACAATTCCTCATCAATTGACTTGATCCGCTGCACTTTAGGCGGATTAGCTAATTTGTGCGAGTTAGCCGGCGTCATTCGTGAAATTCCTACTGCTATTCGGACGGCGGTTCCTAGCGTGCGCCCCTCGGACCTTCACGCGGACTTTGCAACCCGCTCGTCGTGGTTCGCTCCCGCCTCGTCGCGCCTATCCCTGGCTGCTCGCGCTTATTCGGAACATCCATCCAGCGCACCCGTAAATATCGTGAACCATCAACACAAATATGGAGACGAAGCATATGAGCATCGCGACCCTGAAAGACCTCTACATTGACCAGCTTCAGGACATTTACAGCGCCGACAAGCAGTCGCTTGAAGCGACGAAGAAACTGCGCGAATGCGCTTCTTCGGAAACGCTCAAAGACGCGCTAGATGCCGGTACCGACGGCATCAAGCAGGGCATCGAAAAGGTGCGCGGCATCATTAAGACGCATGACGCCGATCCGACCGACGAATTCTGCAAGGGCATGGAAGGGCTCGTCAAGGAAGCGCACGCTCACGCCATCGACGCCGATAACATCAAGGACGAAGACGTCCGCGATGCATCGATCATCGCCCAGTATCAGCGCATGACTCATTACGGGATTGCGGGTTACGGCACTGCAGCAAGCTTCGCGCGCCGTCTCGGCCTAGAAGACGACGCAAAAATCCTGAAAGATTGCCTCGATAACACCTATGGCGGTGACCGCACGATGACCGACATCGCCTCGGGCGAAGTGAACCGGCAGGCAATGGCCTGATCCGAGAAGACAATGCCGGGGCAAACCCGAAACAACGAGGGCCCGGCCAGCCAAGCCGGGCCCTTTTTGTTTCAGCCAACAACACCCGCGCTGGCGAGCACAGAAAGCGTCAGCACGTCCGGCGTCAGCGCAGTCATCGGCGCGATCTGCACCGGCTTCTCCATCCCGATCAGCATCGGACCGACGGTCGTGTTCGCGCCCAGTTCGCGCAGCATCTTGGCTGAGAGGTTGGCCGATTGCAGGCCCGGCATGATCAGCACGTTGGCTGGCGCCGACAGGCGGCTGAAGGGATAGAGCTTCATCACCGTCGGGTTGAGCGCAGCATCGGGTGCCATCTCCCCTTCGTACTCGAAGCCAGGATCCTCCCGGTCGAGAATCGCGACGGCCTCCCTAATATTGCCGAGCCACTGGCCGGAAGGGTTTCCGAAAGTCGAATAGGACAGGAACGCAACCCGCGGCTCGTGACCCATGCGCCGCGCGACTGCGGCAGCTTCGCGCGCGATATGGGCGAGTTCCTCGGCGGTCGGCCGCTCGTTCATTGTCGTGTCGGCGAGGAAGGTCGTGTGGTTCTTGCCGATCATCATGTGGATGCCGAAAGGCAGCGCGCCCGGCTTGCGGTCGAGCACCATGTTCA
>JGI12109J20283_10214878_pt1 | contig 22950 bp, 25 predicted proteins | sample ElkSlonscriptome_12_FD_20283 | JGI IMG/M metagenome (IMG submission 20283)
CCCGCAGTCTGCTCCGACGACGCGCCACGGCAGACGGCAGAGCCCGGCAACATCAGGTCGTGGAGACAGCATCGATCAGACGATTGCCTCCCTCGTTGGAACCGAGGCAGACCCGCAGGATTATTGGCGCTCGCAGAACGCCGTTATGGGTAGCGGTGGCAAGGGTCACTTTGGGCGACTGCAATTCAGTCGGGGCCGTCTTAAAGAGGCGTCAGAAGCGCTCGGTGTTGTCGACATCACGCCCGAGCTATTCATGGCGAATCCGCGCTTGCAGCAATCGGTCGAGCGTTGGCATTTCCAAGACATTGATAACTTCATCCGAGATAACGGGCTCGACCGCTACATCGGCAGAACCATCAAAGGCGTTCCGCTCGATATTCATAGCTTGCGGGCGATTGCGCACCTCGGAGGCAAGAAAGGGCTCAAGCGATTCTTGGAATCTGGCGGCAAGTACAACCCGCAGGACGACAACAAGACAAGCCTCCTCGATTACGCGAACGCGCATCGCAACTACGGCAGAGGTTGACGGACGCTTATGGCGATCGACTACGACAAAGAACTCCAGCTTGCTCTCGGCGGCTTTGCGGAGAACCCGCAGACTGCCGACTACAGCACAACCGTCTCGACCGACGATCTGCTCTACGACCGTCGCTTCCGCGAAGACGTGCGCCGTTACTACGAGGCCCGAGGTCGCCACTTCGACGACGACGACGACATGGTCCGGGCCTGGGTCACAGATCAGCGCTGGGATGTCGCCAACACCGTCTCGGCCGGGCGGGAGCTGAGCTTCGCCGACAGCGCGGACGACGAGATGCGCTCCACGCTCAACCGGCTGATGAACGTCTACGACCGGCTGCCCAACTTCGCCGGCCTGGAGGAAGACAACAACGTCGGGCGGGCGGTGCGTGACTACCTCACCGCCGGCATCGCCGATCCGGTCAATCTGGTCGGCGGCTTCTTCGGCAAGCTCGGCGGTCAGGCACTCTCGCAGGCGGCCAAGCAGGGCGGGCGGCATCTGGTGCGCAAGGCGGCGCTGGAAGGGGCCAAGCGCGGTGCGATTGCCGAGGGCGTCACCGGGGCGGCTGCCGAAGGCATCATCGAGCATCAGCGCCAGGGGCTGCAGACCGAGCTGGGGCGTCAGGCCGGGACCGATTGGGGCGACGTGGCGATGGCGACGGCGCTCGGCGGCGGCATGGGTGCTGGCATGGGTGCCGGGTTCGGTGCCGCTGGCGGTGCGCTCACCGCGCCCAAGCAGGTGATGGGCGAACAGGCCCGGCAGCTGGCCGAGATGGGCGTACCGGAAGACGAGATCGCGCGCACGCCGAACCTGAGCCAATCGATCGCCCGGACGCTGGATCCGCAGGCTCGCCGCGACTTCGAGGTCATGGCCGACAAGCAGGCCGCCCGGATTCGCCAAGGTGATGCCGAGTACACCGGCGAGCTGCCTGAGACGGCGGCGCAGATCGGCGCGGACCCGACCACCGAGGCCCTACCCGAGACGGCCGAGCCCACCCGCGCCGAGCGGCTCAACGCCCTGATCGAGCAGGACCGCCAAGCCATCAAGGCGGCGGAGGAAGACGGTGTCGACGAGGACTTCCTGGGTCCGCAGCGTGAGGAGCTGGAGCGCAAGCAGGCGCTCATGGACGCCCACACCGAGCTGGATCGGCTCAACGCCGAGATCACCAATCGCCAGCCAGAAGACGGCCAGATCGACGCACAGACCCGCGCCGAGATCGACCGGCTCAAGGCCCAGCAGGCACAGGTTCAGCGCATCGTCGCCGATGCCGAGGAGACCAGCGAGTTCAACGTCGAATGGGCGATGCAGGACTATCGCCGCCGCTCCAACCCGGAGGCGCAAGGTGAAAAGCCCCCTCAGCAAGAGCCCGCTGCGGCGCAAGACCCACGTCAGGCCCAACCCGCTGCAGAACAGCCCGCTGCGGGGCAAGGGGCTCCAGCCGCAACCAGGCCGGGCAGCCGGACAAGCCGCAGATCAGCCGGCACAAGGGGCACAACCCGCGCCCGCTGAAGGGCCGGTAGCGCCCGAGACGCACGCCGATCAGCTGCGCGCCATCCGTCGTGCCGGTGGTCAGGACGCGCGCACCGGGGTCAACGAGCTGCACCGTGAGGCGCGACGCGATCCCGACTTCGCCCGCTTCCTGGGTGAGCGTCTTGCCGATCCCGCCGACCCGATCAACGAGCAGATCAAGGGCTTCTACGACGAGGCCGATGCCCGCGCGCTGATCCGCGACTACACCGCCCGCAAGACGGCCGAGATCGACCAGCCCGACGAGGCGATCGATGCCAAGGCCCGCGAGGAAGCAGAAGCACTCGAAGCCGCCAACGATCCCGTCATCGATGAACCCGAAGGCGATGCCGAAGCACCGCCAGAGGTGACGTTTCCCGAAAGCGATGTCGGCGAGCAGGCTAAGGCGAGCTATCAAGATGCACTGTCATCCGGGCTGCTCAGGGCGCAAGACATCCCGGAGATTCGGGACAAGCGCATCAAGACAGAGACCAGAGTTAATCCCAAGCGTCTCGAAAAGCTGATCAATCAACGCCAGAAGGCGCGAGATGCTGATGCCAAGGCCAGAGAAGATCGGGTCAACGCCGAGACAGAGCGGCGCAAGACGGCCAAGCGCAAGGAGCGTGATGCCGCGCGCAAGCTCAAAGACCTGAACGACAACATCGCCCGCGTCCTGGAGCAGGACAAGCAGCAAGCCAAGGCCGAGCCCAAGGCCAAGGCCGAGCAAGCCAACGGGCGCACCAATGCCCTGCTCGAAGACGAGACGGTCACGAGCATGCTGAGCGAGATGGCCCCGGATGAGCGGGCGGTGTTCCTGCAGGCGATGAGCGGCTCGGTGATGGAGATCATGGAAGGGGCCGGGATGGACACCCTGCTCGAAGGGGTCAGCGAGATCGCCGCCGGTCTGGCGCAGAAGGTGCGCGGCAAGCTCACCCTGGACGAGCAGCAGCTGGCCGACGAGCTTGCCAAGACCTTCGCCGGCCATGACGAGCCCGGTGTGATGGCGACCCACAAGGGCCTGATGCGTGTGCTCGAAGCCCGCAAGGGTGCGCCGGCCAAGCCCAAGGCGATGCCCGAGCTGCCCGAGGGGATGCTGCCCGATGGCTCCGGCTACGACGGTTTCACGGCGGCCAAGGCGGCTGTCGCCAAGCCCGGCGAGATCGTGCGCTTCCGGGCCAAGGGCAATCACACCCTCAAGGGCCAGCCCGTCTTGAGCAAGGGCGAGTACGGCTGGTTCGAGAGCAACTCGGGGCGCATCTACCGCACCCGCGAGGAGGCGCTTGCCGCGCAGCCCAAGGCGATGCGGCCCAAGGTCGAGCCAGGCGACATCGTCGAGCGCTACAAGGCGGCGCTTGCCAAGGGCGATCTCGCCAGCGCTGCCGCGCAGCTGCACGACGACCTGCTCGCTATCACCGGCCGATCGCTGCCGGATCCCGGCACCAAGGCTCCGCCCGCCAAGGCCACCCCCAAGCCGGAGCCCACCCCCAAGCCAATCGACAAGGCAACGCTGCGCGAGCAGTGGGCCAAGCTACCCCCGCGCGAAGGGTTCGTCCCGGCGCTGCTCTCGGCCCCCGGAGCCAAGGGCCGCCACGGTGCCAAGCACATCCGCGTGGCGACCACGCGCCAGATCGCCGCTGGCAAGACGCGCCACCTCGACATCCTGGGCGAGAAGGGCGACCCGAGCGAATGGGTGCCCGGCTATGTTCCGGAGAAGCTCGCGCGCGCGACCGATGCCGAGCGCAAGACGCTAGCGGTGCGGGAGTTCATCGCCGCTGGGGCCGATCCGGTCAAGAAGCTGGAGCTGGTCAAAGCCGAGGACATGGGCAGGTTCAAGCTCACGGCGGAGCAGAACGATCGCCTCAAGGCTGCCGGCGTGCCTGGAATCGAAACGCTGACGGATGTGAGCCGCGCATCACTGGAGCTGGAGGCGGCGACGTGGGCAGCGATCAACGGGCGCAACCTCGGTGCGGTCGACCAGCACATCGAGAAGCTGCGTGCGCTCTACAGGATCGAGCAAGAGATCGCGCCGGACGGGATCCTGAAGACCCCAGGTGATCGCGCCCAATCGATCAAGACGCTCGAAGACCTGTTCGCCGGGCAGCCGAAGTCGGTCCTCGATGACGCGGTTCGACTCCTGAATAGCCTGGCTGGCGGCAATGTGCCGACCATCAGGGCAGTCCGGCAGGCGAGCGGCGATGCGCTTGCGTCGGCGAATATCAGCGCAGACGGCGGCGAAATCCTGCTGCGCCCGAAGCTCAAGCAGCACGGAGAGAGCCCCGGTTTTCAGCTCGCCTCGGTGATGCACGAAGTCGGGCATTGGGCCTACTTCAACATCCTGACGCCAGGTGATCGGCTCGACTTCTGGAGCTTCGTGAAGGATGCCGTCTACACCGGCGGCAAGCTCGACCAGGCCAAGCTCGATGCGCTGCTTCCACCGCACCGTCTTGGTGGCAAGAGCATCACCAACGCGGCCGATTCACCCCAGGAGCTGTTCGCCAACCTGTGGGAGAAGTACCTGCACAACCGGGGCGACTTCCCGACGCTCAACGACAACGGCTTTTGGGGCCGGGTGCATCGCTACATCAAGGCGCTGTTCGACTGGTTCACCAACCGCGAGCCGATCCCGACCGAGCTGGAGCAGCTGTTCTCGAAGATCATCCCGGACGAGGCCGAGCGTTCCAGGGCCGCCGCCGGTGGCTCAGTGGACTACGCGGGCCTGTCCGATCTCAGCAAGACGATCCTCGTGCGCGCGCGCGAGATGGACTTCATCGACACCGAGATTCGCGCGGCCCTCGACGGCGGCAACGATGAGCAGGTGATCGAGGCGGCCAAGTCCCTCCTCAGCCACCTCTATGCCCGCGCGCCCCGCTTCCGCACCAAGGGCGGCGGCATCGTGCGACCAAGCAAGAAGACCTTTGCGCCGCTGCAGCGCGGAGACATCCCCGATCGCATCGTCGCCATCCAGGACAAGCTCTCAGGCATCTTCCGGGATGTCGCCAACATCGAGACCTACCACAAGCCGATGTCGGCCCCCGGCGATGACCGGCCCCTGCGTGATCACCTGCTCGACGGACTCACCAGCCTGCTCGACGGTGAGGAGATGACCGACGAGGCGATCTACTCGGTGCTGGACCCGCTGCCTGAGCAGCTGCAGCAGTTCGTGCAGCTCTACACCAGCGGCCAGCGCAAGACGGATCAGGTGCGTGAGCTGATCCTCAACCGGGCGACGGATCGCTATGCCGCCCTGTTCCGGGAAGACGAGACGGGCACCGACCCCGGCGCTGTCTTCATCCATCAAGGCGACGAGCAAATCGGCTCGGTCAAGCAAGGCACCGAGCTGGCAAACGCCCTGCGTCAAGCCCTCAACGGCGAAATCGAAGGCGGTAATCTCGGCGACATCACCAGCGACATTCGCGCCTATTACAAGGAGGCGATTCAGCGCATCGAGGGTGGTGATGACGCCCTCAAGATTCCCGAGGTGCCGGACTCCCTGCGTGCCGCGCAGCCCCTCTCGGAGGAGAACCGGATCAAGCTCGCCCGCAACATCCGGCTCTCCAAGGCCAGCGCCAACCGTGCCACTCGGACCAAGGCGGAGGTCTACGACGAGGCCGCCAAGCTGGTCGCCGACCCTGGCGTCAAGCGCCAGTTCGAGACGGCCGCTGCCCTGGAGCGCGCCCACGAGGCCAAATGGGCGGTGCTCGACGCCGATACGCTCATCGAGCGCTATGCCGCCCTCAAGGGTGACGCCGGCAGCGAGATGGAGCGCGCCGCCATCGCCAAGCACATCGTCACCAAGCGCAACAGCCTGATCCCCAAACCCGAGCAGCCGCCCTCCAAGGCCAAGGCCCAGCGCCTGATCGAGCAGTACGGGGCGACCAACACCAAGCTGCGCAGCGCGATCAAGACGGCCCTCGATGCGGGTGATGCGGACACCGCCCGCGACATCCTCTACGTCCTCGATGCGCGCAAGAATCTGCGCGGCGGCATCGTCCTGCACTCCGTCGTCGAGCATGTCGACGCCGAGCTGGCCCACCGTGGCGGACCCGAGGCCGAGAACGGCATCCCGAACAAGGCCCCGCTGGCGGTCAAGGACATCCTGCGCGGCTTCGGCAGCCGTCGCCGGCCGGACCTGGAGCGCGCCACCCGGACCATCGCCTATCGCCTGCTGATGCTCAACCGGGACAAGACGGTGCCGGGCCTGGTCTTCAACGAGGACATCCATCGCCTCATGGGCCAGGAGCTGACCGGGCCGAAGACGGTCATCACCGACTACGACGACCCGGCCTATCTCGGTTTCAAGAAGAAGCTCAGCGCCATCGCCCGCAACCTGAACACCAAGAACGGCGACCGCAACCAGGCGCTGCTCGACCTCGGGCAGCTGATCACCAATTCCCGCGCCCTCACCGACGATGACCTGGCGCTGATCGGCAAGCTGCGTGAGCGCGATACCGATCCGCGTCTTGAGGGGCTGAGCGATGCGCAGTGGCTGGCCGAACGCTGGGTGCAGTCGGCCTACAACCGCCCCCTGATCGAAGGGCGCGAGATGTTCAACGTGACGATCTCGCCCGAGCAAAAGGCCCGGCTGAGCCGCGTTGTCCCTGGCCTCGATCAGCTCGCCGACAATGACGGCAACATCGACGTGGCGCAGCTCGATGACATCGCCGTGCGCGCTGAACTCACGCACTGGAGCGAGCTTGGCAACAAGGCCAGCTTCAACAGCGCACGCGCCGCGCTCGGTGAGCTGTATGCCGCGCTCAAGGAGATCGCGCCGCATGGGTTCATCAGGAACACGACCACCAAGACGGCAGCCATCGCCGAAGCGCAGGCGATCTTCCAGAGCCACGGCTATTCGGAGTCGACGCTCAAGGCGGTCATCGGCGTGATCAATGGACTGAACGCACCCGAGGGTGCATTTCCGAAGCTGGAGGAGGGCGGTATCGGGACGTTCGGCAATTTCGGCCCGGACCCGACCGACAACCTCGTCGAGATCAACACCGGCCTAATCGGTGAAGGACTAGCCGGTGCCGGCGATGAAGGCGGGCAAGTCGGTCACGTCCTCGTGCATGAGCTGGGCCATTGGGCCTACTTCAACCTGCTCGGCTACGACGACCGTCTTGCGTTCTTCGACTGGATCGGCAAGCACGCCTTCGACGGCGACAAGCTGGACGGGTCGAAGCTGGTGCGCTACCTGGAGCCAACCGGGCTCACGAGCTGGAAGCGGGCGGCAGCCCAAGGCGAAACGGCCGGCGTGATGCAGAGCAACGCGGCCGAGAACCCGCAGGAGCTGTTCGCCAACCTGTTCACGTCCTACGTCATGCGCCGCATGCAGGGCCAGGACACCCAGGGCCTGGCCGACACCAGCCTGTGGAACCGGGCCGCGCGCTACATCAAGACGCTCTACGACTGGCTGGTCGGCGGGCAGACGGTGCCGAAAGACCTGGAGCCGATCTTTCAGAAAATCCTCCCCGACGGCGAGACCCCGAGGCCCCGGTCTGGCGAGGTCGCCGAGGGCTACGGATTGGGCCGAAACGCGATCATCTCCGAGGACACCTTCGGCGAGCTGGCGGCACCGGGGCGGGCGCTGATCGACAAGCTCAGCGAGACGGCGGCCTATGCCCTCAACGGCCAGGTCGCGCGCGAAGACGTGCGCTCGGACTTCATGCGCCTGTTCCTGTATGGCGACATGTTCGAGCGCGGCGGTGCCCTGGTGCCGAACACCAAGCGCATCATCCCCGGCATGGAAGGGCGCTTCGAGGCGCAGTTCTATTCCAGCATCGACGCCAAGACAGAGAAGGCGATCCGGGCCTGGACCGGCGGCGGCCTGGGTGAAGCAGCAGACGGCTCGCCGATCGTCTACTACTCCAACGGCGACGGGCTGATTGCGCCATCGGTCGAGCAGCTCGGCAGGCTCAAGCTGGAGGACAGCCCGGAGATTCAGGCGCTGCGTCACGAGGCCCGCGAGCAGTACGCGATGGCGGCGGCCGAGCGCAAGCTCAAGCAGCCGAACCTCGATGTCGCCGACAAGTACACCCGCCAGGGTGACGAGCTGACCCAGCGCGCCGATGAGCTACAGGCGGCACTGGCCGAGAACGCCAGCGATGCCGCCGAGCCGGTGCTGGTGAGCGCCACCAACGCGGTCGACTTCTCCGGGCGGCGCTACTACGACGCCACCAAGGACATCAACGGGTTCCTCGATGAGCTGATGGAGCCGCTGACCGAGACGTTGGAGGAGGTCATCGGCCTGGACACGCTTGAAGCGATCGAGCTGATCGATGGAACGGTCGATGACCTGACTGACCCCAGCACCAACCTCGTCAACGGCCGCGAGCTGCGCAATAGGCTCGCCAATCTGCTCGACCCCGAAGGGGGTGAGGCTGGGCGTGAGCGCCTGAACACCATCCTCGGCGATCTCGGCTACGAGGCGGTGATCCAGGAGCGCGGGATTCAGCTGATCGACCACATCGACAGCACCGGGCAGCGCAAGACGGCGAACGATCTGCTCAAGTCGGCCGTCGATCCGGTATTCGCCGTTGAAGAACCCCTCCCCAAGACGGTCAACCCGGCCGCTGGCAGGACATCGGGGATCGTCTTGCAATCGGTACTGCACAACCCGGACGGCCCGACCGAACAGGTCTACCGGGAGGCGATGCACACGATCTCCAAATTCGTCGATGACGGCGATGAGGTCAATCGCGCCGCTGGCCCCATGCTCAAGATGGCAACCGGCAAGGAGCCCACGTCGGCCGATCTGCAGGAGGTCAAGCGCGCGAGCTTTGCGACCCAGGCTGTCGCCTCCCTGCCCAAGCGGATGCGCCAGTACGGCATGAACTGGCTCGCCGACTACACCGAGACCTACATGCCCTCGACGCATCGGCGCTTCATGGCCCATTGGGCGCCGATCTCCGATGCCCTCGCGGCCCTGGAACCCGAGCAGAGCCGCATCTCGCGTGGGGTGAAGAAGTGGGGCCAGCGCATCGCCCGCCCGCTCAAGATCACCACGCAGCCGGACTCCCATGCCCGGATCATCGCGGCCCTGCGCCATGACCCCTCCAGCCCAGCCGGTCAGCGCAAGGTGAAGGCGCTGCGACCGAAGGAGCGCTCGGCCTACACCCTGATCCGCCAGCACTTCGACAACGCGCTCCAGGAGATGCGCGAATCCGGGATGCTGGTTGGCGAGATCAAAAACTACTTCCCGCAGATTTGGGATATCGACGCGATCCAGCACTCACCGGAGGCGTTCCAGCTGCGCATGAAGGACTTTCTGCTGCGCGAGTGGAAGCGCGAAGGGGTGATGCAGGACCGCACACCGGATGAGCAGGTGCAGCAAGCCTATCGCCGGGCCAAGCACATCATGGCGCGGCTGATCGATGACGAAGGCGTCTTCCTGCCCACGCGCTACCAGAACCAGTCTGGCGGCAGCTCGGCCGGGCATCTGGACTACCAGCGCATGATCCGGCTGCAGAACGACCCCGAGATGCTGGACCTGTTCGCCGGCGGTGACGGGCGTCCGCAGTTCCTTGCGGCCGACCTGGAAACCAACCTGTCCAAGTATTTCGATCAGGTCGCCAGACGGGTCGCCGAGACGGATCGCATTGGGTTCCGGGGATTCGCCCTGAACGACTACCTCAAAGTCCAGTACGAGGGCCGATCGGGTGTGCGCGATCTGCTGAGCAGCGATCGGGTCTTCAAGATCAACCACCAGATGTACGGCATGGACGGTTTCATCGAGACGAGCCAAGACGGACTCTCGATCCCGATGCCGCTGCAGAACCCCCAGGCCGACGCCAACGCCATCATCGACGGGCTCTATGACGCGATCGAGATCAATCGGGGAAAGGCGAACGCCAAGGCCGGTGTGGCGTACCTGGAGGGCTTGGTCGACAAGACGCGCTGGCCGGAGTTCTCCGCGCGCAACTACACCAAGCGCGCCGAGGCGATCGTCCATGCGCTGATCGATACCCAGGGTGGCAAGAGCCGACCCCACCAGGAGGGATTCAAAGACGCGACCAGGGGCCTATTGGCGATCCAGGGCCGGCTCAACAGCGGCAGCAAGGAGTATCGGGTCAAGGGCTCGCGCGCGATTCGGGCGTTCAACTCGATCAGCCTGCTGAGCTTCGCAACCCTGTCGTCGCTGCCCGATCTGATCCTGCCCACGGTCAAGACGGGCGACATCGGGGCCTCGATTCGGGGCCTGCGCAAGTACATCACCAACCCCCACTACCGGGACCAAATCCGACGCACCGGCATCGCCGTGGAATCCGTCTTGAACAGCCGGATGCAGGGGCTCTATGCCGGGGATGTCGGCGGCTGGTCCGGGCGGCTGCAGCAGAGCTTCTTCCAAGCCAACCTCCTCAGCCCCTGGACCGACCTGATGCGCGAGCTGTCGGGCGCGGTCGGGCTCGAAGCCTTCGAGGCTCAGGCCCGGATCGCCTCCAACGCCCTCAAGCTCGATCCGGGTGGTGATCCGTTGCCGGCGGCACAGCAGTCGCCGGACTGGAAGCGGGCCTATCGCATCCTTCGCAGCTACGGGCTGGAAGACTTCGCCACCGGCGCATCGAAGCAGCTGGACCCGGCCGATCCGCTTGTCGCTGAGGCCCTGATCCGCTTCAGCAACGACACCGTCTTCGCCCCCGGCCCGGCCGAGACGCCGCTGTGGGCGCAGACGCCGTCGGGTGCCCTGGCCTGGCAGCTCAAGAGCTTCCCGACGATGATGCAGCGCTTCACCTTCGGCACCGATGAGAAGGGCGGACTGGCGACCAACTTCACCCGCTATCTGCGCGGTCAGGAGGGCTACACGATCAAGGACGCGATGCCGGCCCTGATGGTGCTGTCTGCTTCCCCCGCCTTCGGAGCGCTGTCGCTGATCTCCAAGGACGCTCTGCTCGGTCGCGGCGAAGCCAACGATGAAGGCACCGTGCGCGATCGGCACGTCTCCAAGACATGGCTCGGTGATCTGCTCGGGTTGGACGAGGCGGAGGGAGACGACCTACTCGGCTGGTACATCGAGTCGATGATGATGGCAGGCGGACTCGGGTTCATGGCCGAGCTGTTCCAGGACGTTGCCTCGCAGTCGGATAACGACCTCTACGGCTTCTACCGGACCAGTTCTGCCTTGATGGGACCGTGGTTCGGCACCGGATTCGACGCCTGGAACGTCGCGGCGGGTGAGCTGGAGGAGATCAAGAAGGAGCTTGGCACGAGCAAGACAGGGGGCGTGGGCAAGGAGCGGCGTGGGATGCGCTCCCTGATCGCCCGGACCCCGCTGGTCGGCAGCCACTATGGCGTGCGCGAGGCGTTCGTCGATCAGTTTGCTGGCGAGGCCAAGAAGCGCGGTGGCGGCAGCGGGGGAGGATCATCCAGCGGTCCCTCCAAAAGCGACCTCGATCGGGCGCTGGAGGCGATCTACGCGGCCGGATTCTGACCCCTGAAAGAGAAAGCCCGCTGGTGTTGGCGCACCGAGCGGGCTTGGGGTTGCCCGATTAAACGCTCGGACCAGCGACTGTGCTCTGTCGTTGCAAGTCTATCAGGAGCCCCCTGACGTTGGTATCCCAACCAGACGTTAATCGGTTGACGCCAGGGGGCGAAAGGGTGCGGCATCACGCCGCCAGCGCGACCTCGTCCTTCATCGCGAAGGGCGCATCGAACGTCAGCAGGTTGTTGTCCTGCTCAATCGCGTCCTTTTTGATGCGATGCAGCGCAAACTCCGGTAGCTGCTGCTCGCTCACGCGAACGGCATAGAGCAGGTTCGCCGGTTCGTCATTCGCCTGCTCCTCTTTAGTGCGGCTGTCCTTGAGAATGTTGCCGCGCTCGCCGAACAGCAGGCCGAGCTTGCCGCCTTCCTCATCGACACCGACTAGCATCCGGTCGCCCGGCGACAGTCCCATCTGCTCGGCGAAGTCGCTGTAGAAGGTGACGGTCAAGGTGCGCGAGCCATCCTTGCGCGTCTTGCAGGACAGGCCGATGGCGTCATCGCGGCGGGAGCTGCCGCGCAGTCCGGTTTCAATCCAACTAAAGTTGCTCATTGTGCTCTCCATCAGAACGGAATGTCGTCATCGAAGCCCTGCTGCTGCGGGGCTTCTTGCTTTTCTTTCGGCGGTTGGCTTTGTGATTTGCCGCCGCCGCTGCCCAGGAATTGAAAGTCACGAATCCTGATCTCGGTAGTGTAACGATCATTGCCGTCGTTGTCTTGCCACTTACGGGTCTGCATCTCGCCTGAGATAAACATGGGGTTGCCCTTGGAGGCGTACTGCCCGATGATCTCAGCCGCCTTGTCGAACGCCGACGCGCGGACCCACTCTGTGCGTTCCTGCGGGGTGCCATCTTTCGACTTCCATTTCTGCGTGACGCCGAGACTGATATTGCAGACGGCCGTGCTGTCATTGATGTAACGAATTTCCGGGTCTTTTCCCAGGTTGCCGATGAAGTTGCATTGGTTCAGTGCTGGCATTAGAACGTGCTCCTGATTGTGTTGATGGTTGTCTCGACGCCGGCGATGACCTCGTCCAAACCCGATTTCAGTGCGTCGAGCATATCCTTGTCACGCCACTGCTTCAGAATGAGCAGGTCGGTCGTGAGCCGGGGATCGAACGAGACGAAGTCGCACCACTCCCGGCGCGAGATCAGCAGCCCGAACTGCATCTGCGCCTTGTATTCACCGGGCGGGCCGTCTTGGAAGTACGAGACGTGGACCCTTGAAGACGGGCACTTCGTCTCGATCAGTCCGTCTTGCTCGACCAGCCCATCGGGCGAGTACCCCGCCCAGCCTTCCAGGTCATCCCCCCACATGAACCCGCAGTGCTCGACCTCGACGTTCTTCTCGAAGGCATAGCGGGCGACGGCGAACTTCTCCTGGCGGATACCCCAGCGGACGTGCTTGGAGAACAGCTCATCGGGAAGCTCGGGATCACGCGCCAGGCGCTCGGCGGTCAGCTCCTGGATCAGCGTCTTGCGCTTGGCCTTGGTCAGCAGACGATGGGCTCTGGATGCGGTGACGGTGCCGATGTGTAGCCGCGCCCATTCGTCCGATCGCTGCTCGCAATCAACGATCTTGGGCATCGACGATCTCCACCCTGCCGGCCTGCTGTTCCTGCCTCAGCATCAGCTCAAGCCTTGCGAGGGCGTTCCAGGCGCTGTGCGCAGCATGGAGGAGGCCCGATTCCGGGTCTTCGTCATACCCGGCCATCTCTTCTAGCAGGTGCCTGAACATCGCATCGGTGTAGCGTTCGACTCCATTTGGAACCTGCTTCCAGCCATTCGGGCTGTACTTCCTGGCTCCATAGGTCGTGACCTCGGCAACCGCATACAGCGCATTGGCGAAGCCGCCGACCATGAGCCCGGCCCGGACCTTCTCGCCGTCGTCCTTGGCCCCCGGTTCATGCAGCCAGCTTGCGCTTGAGTCCATTGATCACCCTCCCGTACTGGTCGCTGGGGATGTCTTGCACCTGCTCGACGCCGAAGGCTTGGGCGATGCGGCTGAGATCGGTGCTTGCTTGAAACGCCATATCCGAGATCGTCTTGACCTGCTCCTCGGTCAGCGTCTCGATGACTGGCTGGCTGGCTTGCGGGTCGTCAGGCGGAATCGGGATCGATCCGTGCGGCACCGGCGCGGACTGCTGTTGGGCATGTTCCCGGCGCATGGCCTCGACGTACTTGTTGTCGTCGAACATCCCCAGGCGGACATCGGCCGCGATACCGATGTGTGAGAGGGCTTTGGTCAGCGCATCGGTCATCGCCTTTTTCGGTGCGTCCTCGTCGAACCGTCCTTTAGAGTTGATCAGCTCATTCATCGCCCGCACCGGCCCCCATTTGCAGATGCTGGGATCGCCAGAGACGGTGACGGTGACATCGCAGACGGCCAGGGTGCGTTCCTTCATCTCCAGGACCGAGTGCTCGGCGTGCCAGGTCCAGCCTTCGCCGATCTGGCCGCAGACCTCGGTCATGCGCTTGATGACGTACTGGCCGTCGATCGAGGTGAACCGCCGGCCCATGTTCACCTGCTTGGTGAATTTCGGGTCCGTCTTGGCGACGGCGTTCCAGGTTGCGAGGGTGTCTATGCTCATCGTGCTGTCTTCGCTGCTTAACTGATGACCGCAGGGTGCGTCTATATTGGGGATTCTTAGTGGCTTGGCGCGCCATATACATTCGGCAGCCTATTTGACTGTTATGCAGAAAACATCAAAAGCACTTTGCCTGCCTCATCGACCGCGACTTTGTATCTTTGTTGATCGGAGTATGGTTGTGCCTCGTAGAGGTTGCGCAGCGCGACAAGTAGCCTATCAATATCATCTTTCGCCAAGTGGTATGGCGTCCAATACCCGTCCGGCATTTCGGTTGCGATTGGTTCGCGTGGCCCGTTCCATCTAATACCAAACCTAAGTCCATCTAACAAGCCGCTCCAGGCCGACCCCGCGCGTCGACCTTTTTGTTGATGTCACCGATATGGTGCCGCGCGCGGGGCGGCTGAGCTTTGTCGTTAGGCGGAATCGACCGCATCGGTCAGCTCGTTGATATAACCGCGCGTATGAACTCGCCATTCTCGTATTACGTTTTTTATGCTGCCAGCGATCCGTTCATTAACAACGGACTCAAGAGAACTGACGTGACTCTCCATCTCTGCAACCAAATAATCCATGTCGGTTATGTATCTTGAGTTAGTTTCCATAAATCACCGCCTAACAAGTTGCTCAATGCGACGCGGACCTGCGTGCTCCCGAACTGGAACGGAATCAGGTTGCTCATCGTGTTGCCCACTCTGATCAGTCTTTATCAGCGGCTGCGACCAGCTTCGGCCTGAGAGCTTCACGGATCGTCGAGAGCCGCCATTTCAGGTTGTAGCCAGACTTGTTGCCGTTGACCCATGCGTGACGGGTGCAGAGCTGCTTGCCTTGCTTGGTTGGAATCCACTCACCGTTGCGGCGGATTTGCAGCCCGTGGTCGCGCAGGATCGCGTTCATTTGGCGCGCGTTCTTTACGCCAAGACGCTCAGCCAGCTCTGTCGGTTCCAGCATCACATCGGACTGGCCGATGCCCGTCTGAGCCGGTGCGTGAACCAGCAGCGGGGAAAGGTCCACGCCGGTCTGTGTCCGAGCCGCCTTGACTGCCTCCTGCTGGCCGATGTGACGCGGCACGTCGAGCAGAGCCGCAACATCGAGGAAGTCCGATACGCACTGTTTGGCGATCTCGGTCGGGAGTCTCTGCGCTGCGGAGGTGTAGCTGCCCGTCTTGCGAATTTGGGGGAGGACTTCTTCGCAGACCCAGCGCTTGAATCGCTTGGCGGATTCGAGCTTGGAGCCGAACACCAGCGCGTAGACATCGGCCTCGGGGATCAGCACTGTCTCTTGGTGTAATCCTGAGATAAGTGCTTGATTTTGTTGATCGTGAAACGCGACCCCCAGGTTTTTGGCCTGTTTTTGGTCGTCGCAGTGGCGGTTGATTGCGTCAGCTGGGTTGGAGTACCCAAGCGTTTTAGCCACATCCTTCGCCACGAACCACGGCTCGCCATCGATCTCGACGACGCGGACCTGCGTGCTCTCGAACTGGAACGGAATCAGGCTGTTCATCTCACTCTCCCTTCGCTTCTTCAGGCTTGTCGCGCCGCGCCACTGACCACTGGCCCACACGCAGCTGGTAGCCCTCCTTCTCCAGCTCGGCCGAGCGCGCCGCTTCTTCTGGCGGCACTTTGATCTCAAGGGCGGCGGCCTTGTGGGCGGCGTACTGCTCCCAGCCCTCCGGTGCGATCAGCTCGTCGTCGCTCTGCAGGACGTACTTGCGCGCCCTCTTTGCCTCGAAGACGTGATCACCGATCAGCAGCGCCATCTCGTCGCCCTGTTGACCGGCACGCTGCATCTCGCCAGCAATGCGCTCCGCCAGCTTCCTTGCCCGCTTGTTCGCGTCACTCGCCTCCGCCCTGGCGATCAGCAGCTTCTCGAACATGCCGGGGATGGCTTTGGTTGCGGCATTGGTGAGGCCAGTCTCAGCGCCAGTCTCAGCGCCAGTCTCAGCGCCGGTCTCGTCTTGCTTCGCGGGCTCATCCGTCTTGCCCGCGTCTTTTTCCCCGCTGTCTTGCTCGTCTGTCTTTAGGTACTCGTCCCACTCAGACATTGTGTTGCCTCGCACTTTCGTTGTGAGTGCTCCAGAATATAGACACCTTTCGAGTTTTGCAACGGTTTTTGTTTTGTGTTCTCGGCCCTTTTTGTTTCAACGTGTTGGCTGCCGATAGTCGCCGGAGGCTGCTCAAAAGTTGTGTTCCGGTGTAAACACTGCTAGTTTAGCGGTGTCCATCAAAACAACGAAAGGGCAACACGATGAAACAGTTACGAGGTCTGGCGCTGTTTGCGTTCGAGGGCAGGTGGATTCCCACCATCGCCGAGCAGGGGCTGCCTGAGCAGATCGACGAAACCTGCTTCGAGCATCCCTGGATCAGCAAAGTCGTCGCCGAGATGCGCGCCTGCATCGATGCGTGGGGCGAGATCGATGCGTTCGCTTTGGGTGCGTGGCTTCGCAGCCGGGGATGGACTGACGTTGAGTGCGAGGCGGCCCTGGAGTACGCCGCCAACGGCTCGGCGTTTCCCGAGGCGATGACTCCGCACTACGTCGGTGTTCTGCGCTCGCTCAAGGCAGAGCGCACCGAGAGCAACCGGCACAGCAAGCTGATTAAGACCGTCGAGGCGATGCGGGAGGCCGGTCAGACCATCACAGGTGACATGGCAGCGAACGAGCTGGCAGCGAAGAGGGCTCTGATGAAAAGGGGGAAGCGATGAGCGAGGCGATCCTCGACAAAGAGGCGATCCCGGAAACCTACGAGCGCCTGGATCGCGCCGTGCTGAGCAGCGTCCGCGACATCGAAGCGCTGGGGCTCTGGTGCTACCTGCGCTCTCGGCCCGACAACTGGATCATCCGCGACCGGCAGATTCGCGAGCACTTCAACATCGGCCGCGACAAGTACCACAAGCTGATGCGAGTCCTGCGCGAGCTGGGGCTGGTGAAGCTCTCGACGGTGCAGAACGAGGATGGGTCGCTGAACGGTCGCCGGCTGACCGTGTTGGCAGGAGTACCGAGAGTCGAAACCGAACCCCTGAATCCTCGAACCCCTGAAAATCCGAGGTTCGACGAATCCAGCCCCTTAAAGAGAACAGAGTCTTTACAGAGAACAGAGTCTTTACAGAGCGAGCGCGCCGGGAAGGCTGTTGAAGGCAAGGAAGCGGCTCAGCCTCAACCCCCCTTCGAGGCGTTCTGGTCAGAGTATCCCCGCAAGGCTGGTAAACCGAGAGCCGAGAAAGCCTGGAACAGCCTGAGCCAGCGAGATCGCAAGGCGGCGCTCTCGTTCCTGCATCTCAAGCCCTACGCAGGCACCGAGCAGCAGTTCATCCCGCATCCCACGACGTTCCTCAATCAGCGCCGGTGGGAGGACGAGCTGCCCAGCAGGCCAGCATTTACCCCCTTCAAAAGCCCTTCGGTGCCGACGTTCACCGGCGGAGGTGTGCTGTGAGCGCAGACAGTTCGTTGCTGACATGCGGCCCCGAGGTCATCACGCAGGCCGAGATTCAGGATTGGCTGGAGTTTCGCGGCAGGCAGGAGTCGCAGGGTTTCATCGACTTCTCCGGCAACCGCGAGACGGTGATGGAACGGCTGCGCTTCGGGCCGACGCAATCGGGCGACTCGCTTCCGTGGCCGAAGACCGCTCGGCACATCCGCTTCCGTCCCGGTGAGCTGACGATTTGGGCCGCTGCAAACGGGCAGGGTAAGACCTCGGTGCTGAGCCAGTGCCTGATCAAGTGGCTCGACGCCGGACCCGTCGCCGTCGCCAGCTTCGAGATGTCGCTGGAACAGCTGCAGGAGAAGTTCGTGCGCCAGGCAACCGGGATGCGCTGCCATCGCCAGCAAGACGAGCGCGCCGTTCATACCGCCTTGGATGCCATCAAGGGCCGGTACTTCTTCTATGACGCCGAGAAGTCAGCGTTCGGCCGCATCGATCCTGAAGCGGTCCTGGCAATGGCGGTCTACGCGGCAGACAAGCTCGGCTGCAAGCACATCGTCATCGACAGCCTGGTCAAGTGCGGGCTGCAAGGCTACGAGCATCAGCTCTACTCGCGGCAAAGGGACTTCGTCGATCGCCTGACTTGGATTGCCAAGACGTACAAGACGCACATCCATCTCGTGCATCACATGCGTAAAGGCAACTCCGAGCATGAGCCCGGCGACAAGTGGGACGTGAAGGGCGGATCAGAGATCACCGATCTGGCGCACAACGTCGTGCTGATCTGGCGCAACAAGCCGAAGGAGCGGGCAATGCAGGAGGCTGAGCCGGGTCTGCCGGCCCCTGATGTCGTGCAAGCCCCGGACAACGTCCTGACCGTTGCCAAGCAGCGCCACGGTGAATGGGAGGGGGTGATCGCGCTCTGGTTCGACGTGGATTCGCAGCAGTTCGTCGAGGCCCGAGGCGAGCCGGCGATGGCGATGCTGCCGGTGGGAGGTGCGTGATGGCAAGGAACAACGCGAGCTTCATCCGCGCCGGTGCTCCGCGCGGGCCGTGCCCTGGCTGCAAAGCCGCCGATCTGTGCAAGGCGTACCGGCTGGCCTGCGGGAGCTTCTACCAGTTCGTGATCGGTCGATCATCTCCGCGCAAGGCGCAGGGAATCCCGACGCGCGAGCTGTACGTTCGGACGATGTTCATCGACGAAAACCAGTACATCGACCACGACAGAGCGTATGCCGATCTCTGCGACGTGCCCGATCCGCCGGATGGGATCAACGTCGTCCTCGTTCGCCGTCTCGATCTCAAGCCGCTGCGCACCAAGCGCGGGGAGGCCGCATGACCGCAAAGCAAATCCTCAACGACCTGCAGCGCTATGTGGCTTTCATGGAATCGCAGGGTAAGAAGCCGCAGCAGCTCTATCTCTCGCGGGCGCAGATTCGCACGCTCCAGGACGCCGGCCACAAGACGGACAGCTATCTCGGGATTCCGATTAAGAGGGGTGGGCGATGACTAGGCTGCTGCCGAAGTGGGACCAGCGTTTTTTGGCGCTGGCCGAGCATGTCGCGAGCTGGAGCCGCGATCCATCGACGAAGGTCGGCTGCGTGATTGCCGATCCGCTCAAGCGCGTCGTCTCGCTGGGGTTCAACGGCTTCGCGCAGCGCGTCAATGACAATCCCGAGCGCCTGGATGATCGCCCGATCCGGCTACGCATGACCCTGCACGCCGAGGAGAACGCCGTGCTGACCGCCGAATCAAGACGGGTGATCGGGGCGACTTGCTACATCTGGCCCCTGCTACCGTGCGCGCACTGTGCGGCGGTGCTGATCCAGTCTGGTATCACCCGCGTTGTTGCGCCGTCACCGAGCCCGGCGTTGCTGGAGCGCTGGGGCAATGACCTGGACCTGGCACGCGAGCAGTTCACCGAGGCCGGCGTGTTCTTCGAGATGGTGAGCAGCGATGCGAATACCGACTGAGGCCGAGCTGGAAGACGCGCTTGGCATCCCACGACCGCCGGCAGCCTGGTCGGTGATATTGAGAGACAGGAGAGACAGCGAGGGCAAGACGATGAAGACGATGATGATCAAGCAAGGAATCGATGAGCGCGGTGTGCGTGAGTCGATCCGGGTGCGCTGGCCGCACTATGAAGTGGTTGCGGTGCAGGCTGCAGGAGGTGGCAAGTGATCGCTGTCGTCACATCGAAGTCGGGCCATCACAAGCACGTCCGAAGCAAGATCAACGAGCTGCAGGAGGCGGGCTGGGAAGTGCTGGCTATCGAGCGGATGCGCCGACGCATCGCCGGGCTGGGCGAGAATGTCAGCTATATCCACTACCGCAACCCGCACCTGCGCAGGAGCAAGCCATGATCATCGGCATCGATCCCGGACTGACCGGAGCCATCGCCCTCGTCGACGGCGAGCGGGGGCTGGGCGTTTGGGATATCCCGACGACGGGCGAGAAGACGGCTCGCTGCGTCTCTGGCGCGTTGCTGGCCGATACCCTGGGCGAAGTCATGGATGAGGCTCGCGCGGCCTCAGAGCAACTCTCGGCGGCCGTTGTGGACGGGCGGATTCCGGTGGTGATAGAGCGCGTCTCGGCGATGCCGGGGCAGGGTGTGTCGGGGATGTTCCGCTTCGGTCAGTCAGTGGGCGTGATCGAGGGCGTGGTGGGGGCGATGCGTCTTCCGCTCAGCCGGGTGACGCCGGGGGAATGGAAGCGCCACTGGCGGTTGCTGCGGAAGGACAAGGACGCGGGCAGAGCGCTGGCGATCGATGTCTATCCGGAGCTGGCCCACCAGCTCACGCGCAAGAAAGACGGGGGCCGGGCCGATGCGCTGCTGATCGCCGGCTATGCGGCGGCCAAGCAGATCGCGAGGGCGGCATGAATGGAAGGGATCACGCGCAAAGGGATTCTCTGCCCGAGCTGCGGCAGCCCGTCATCGAGCGTTGAGAACACGCGCAAGAAACTCACCTGCCTCTGGCGCAGACGCAAGTGTGACGAATGCGGAGAGCGCATCTCGACGATTGAGATGCGTGTCGATCTGTGCGCTGGAAACCGTAGCGCCAGCCAGCAGATGCTCGATCAGCTCGCATCCCAGCTGTCCGACGACGATCTGATGGCGGAGCTGCGGCGGCGTCTTGCTCGGGGTGGGGCAGCTTGAGCAAGACGGGCCGCGCGGCAGAGACGGTGTGCTGGTTCTATGCCGGCGGCCCGCGAACGACGCACCGCTACTACCTGCTCCGGGACGAGACGGGGGAGACCCTCTCGGCCCTGGGCTGGATGCGGTGCCGGATGGGGTTCTGGCGGGCGGCGGTGCGGAAGGAGTGTCAGTCGTAGACGAAGACGTTGTTGCCCTCCCGCCGGATAAGGGTTCCGTCATCGCCGACCCACTTGTTGTCGTCGATGCGCGTGAAGTTGGTGCCGCCCCCATGCGTCGATAGCCACCCGCCGGCCCCGTCGCTGACGTAAGAGCTTCCGTCGCGCGCCTCGATGTTGTGTCCGTATCGTTCGGCAACGGCACCATCTGTCGGCGACATCAGCTTGTTCCCCATGATCAGATATTGCTGCTGGGCTTGAGCGGCTGAGCAGAGCGCGATAAGTGTAAGTGCGATGACTGTCTTCATAATGTGTCTCTCTGTTGCGTGTGAATGTCGCCGTCCTTGGCGTCTTGATCTAAGCGGAATCTGTCCGCCTGTGCTGTGAGCTAAGTCGCGATCATCGAGACGCGATTGCTCATCTTCTCCAGCAAGTCGCTGTGATTGTTGGACAAGTACCGGATGAACTCGTCCGACGGCGTGCCATCCTCGTCAAGCTCGACGACGCAGAGGTGCCTCTCGTTGCCCTTGGCGCTGACGAGCAGGGCACTCTCGTCGTCAAAGATTGCGATGAAGGCGTCATCGACAGCCTCGACGAACCGTGTGCAGCGGCCGAACTCTTGGGTCAGCTCTGCAAGCTCGTCTGCGTCTTCGGCGAACTTCAGCGCATTGGCGAAGCGGTGTGCGTTGTTCATCAGGGGTACTCCTTGAGGTAGTGCCAGGTGTCTGGGCCGACGATGCCGTCAGCGGTGAGCCCTTGCGCCGCCTGGAACTTCGTAACTCGACGTTTGGTATTGGAACCGAATTGCCCATCGGCAGCGAGAGGCCACATTGGAAGATTATTGCTAATTCTCCAATCGTTTAGCGCTTTCTGAATCAGCGTTACGCACGGCCCTGCATGCCCTTCGTGAAGAATAAGATTGGTGCAGCGATCAGGCTGCTGTTCGTCTTCTTGTGTTGCATCGGCCGTCTGTTCGGGCTCTGTCTGAATGTCGCCGTCTTTCGGATACGCCTCCCAAGCGAGCTGGAAGTGCGGGCCGTCTCTGAAGCTCGTCCAGTCGCCTCCCCATTCAAGCTCAATCCCGAGTTTCCGTGCTTCCTTCTTCATCGAGTAAGCGATCTGTTCATACGGAGGCCAGTCCCACCGGACCCGGCCGTTGACGCGCGCGGCCACGTCGACTGCATGGCCGGTCAAGTGCCGGGAATCCATCGTCTTGCTTGCGCCGGCGTCGACGAGCTGCCTCTGCTTGGCGATCGAGCGCAACCCCTCGGTGACGATGAAATCAATCGAGCAGGAGCGCATGGCCCGGACGACGACTGCGACCAAATCGACATGGACGTTGGCGAGATTGTCGGCGCTGCGTGGGTCAAGGGTTTTCATCAACTCACCTCCCACCAGACATCAGACAATTCACTCTCCAGCTCGGCCTCGATGCGCCGGTTCTCGATCTGCCGGCGATGCCGGAAGCGTTCGGCGCCGTCTTTCGGGATACGTCTGTTCTTTGCATGGGGATCGGATTCCTCGAAGATGTCGCTGGTCTGAACTTTCAGCGGCGTGTTGTAGGTCGTCGTCTTGCGGCTCATGTGTTGCCTCTCAGGTTGCGCCGGCTCCTACGCTTTGCTGCGGAGAGGTCCGTCGCCTCTATGGCCGGCTCGTGATTGATCAGCTTCCGGTGCTGCCGAATCCGCCGCCGCCTCGCTGCGTTGGCGGTAGCTCATTGACCTCCAGCATCGCCTCGCTCAGATGCCGGACGATGACGACCTGAGCAATGCGCTCGCCGGTGGCGATGGTCTGCGAGACAGGCCCCTCATTGCGCAGCAGGACGTGGACCTCGCCCCGATAGTCGGCGTCGATCACGCCCGCCCTCACTGATAGGTCACGCTTATTGGCGCAGCTCGATCGGTCCCTGATCAACCCGACCCATCCAGGCGGGATCGCCATGCGCCAGCCAATCGGGATCAGCGCTTTCTGCTTCGGGGAGATCGTCAGGGTGATGGCCGAGTACAGGTCATAGCCGCCGGCCCCGTCAGTCGCTCGGGAAGGGGCGGGGATGCGCTCATTGCCAGGGGCTCGGCAGATCAGGATCGAGGGCTCGCGCTCAACGAGGAAGCCGGGAATGGATGTGCTCATCGATCCCTCC